>OGMB01001338.1_pt1 | contig 11072 bp, 10 predicted proteins | sample 1573001 | NCBI WGS metagenome assembly OGMB01 (sample SAMEA2581921, study PRJEB24529) | metagenome | biome: Human gut stool | place: China | collected 2011
CTTGACAGATCGGAAGGATTCAGAGCAGGCGGCGGTCCTCTCTCAGCAGAGGTTAAGGAGCACCTGTATGACATTCAGGCAACCACAAAGGCTGTCAGCTACATCTACGGTCTCGGCGGTCGTGACTACACTGTGGAGAGCGCAAAAGGCGTATTTGCACAGCTTGAGGACATGATCGAGAACGGTGCTGAGATTTCTCAGTATCAGTACATAGGACTTAGACAGTAGGAGGTAAGATGAAATGGCATATAATTTTAAAGAAGTAATGAACAAGCCTGAGCGTCTTGCTCCAGGTCATAGAATGTGTGCAGGCTGCGGTGGTACTATCACTGTCAGAACTGTACTCCGCGCCCTTCACGAGGGCGACAAGGCGGTCATCGGTAACGCCACAGGATGTCTTGAGGTTTCAACCTTCATGTATCCTTACACAGCTTACGAGGACAGCTACATACACAACGCATTTGAGAACGCAGGCGCAACCCTCTCAGGTGTTGAGACAGCCTACAACGTTCTGAAGAAAAAAGGCAAGATAGATGACACATACAAATTCATCACATTTGGCGGTGATGGCGGAACTTATGACATCGGACTTCAGTCACTGTCAGGTGCCATGGAGCGTGGACATGACATGGTATATGTGTGCTATGACAACGGAGCATACATGAACACCGGTATTCAGCGTTCATCAGCTACTCCTATGTATGCTGACACCACAACCACACCGGTAGGCTCACAGTCAAATGGTAAGATGCAGAACAGAAAGGATCTGGCACAGGTCATGGCTGCCCACGACATCCCATATGTTGGACAGTCTACTCTTCTCGGCAACATGCGTGATCTCTATGAGAAGGCTGAGAAAGCCATATACACACCTGGCGCAGCTTTCCTCAACGTCATGTCACCATGTCCTAGAGGATGGAGATACCCTACAGAGAAGATCATGGACATCTGCAAGCTGGCAGTCGAGACATGTTACTGGCCTCTGTTCGAGGTTATCGAGGGCAAATGGATCCTCTCCTACTCTCCTAAGAAGAAGCTTCCTATCGAGGACTTCCTGAGAACGCAGGGCAGATTCAAGCACCTGTTCAAGCCTGAGAACGAGCACCTTCTCGTTCAGTATCAGCAGGAGGTTGACCGCCGTTGGGAGGATCTGCTGTATAGATGTTCTAAGAATTAAATATTAACAAACGGACGAAAGAAATCCAGTCCAGTATATATACGATCACGTTTGTCTTCCTTCGTTTCCGCTTGCTTCTATCTGCATGCGGCTACGCACGCGATAAGGGCGTTGCGTGCTTCGCCTTAGCAAGAAGCGCTGAAACTCAGTCGACTACACTACCGATCGTAATATATACTGGACTGGATTTCTTTCTGTTCTTGAATATATTGTAATTCTTAGAACATCAAATCTTATCTTTTAATTTAGTTCTTAACTGCTGATTGTTGCATATTGTAATATACGAATTTTCTAGTTGTTTTGTATTCTTTACATGCAAGTGTATAATCACACAATAATGGCATCGCATACTTCATAGCAAGAAATGGTAACTCTCAGTCAATGGCACTATCGTGCTATTTTACACCAAAGAAAAATATCAGTTAAATGGAACCTCATAGAAATCATTGAAAGTGTATTGCGCATCTTCGCCTGCATTTTTCCAGAACAGCAGGCTTTCTACCTGACTTACATCCAACATGCGGTCTGTGGTGAACAGAAGTTCGTATTCTCCGGCTGTGTTTGTATTTTCGTCTCCCGATTCGACGATATCTGTAAGCATTGTTCCATCCTTCAGTTTCACACTGGAAAGGACTGCATATTTTTCATCTGAGGTCATGTTCTTTGCACCGCTTATATCGAGTACATAGTTCTGAACCAGTTCATCATCTCTGAACACTAGCTGTCCATTTTACGCCGGACAGCCTCCTCTTATCTATATAACTTCTGTCAAATATGTTATTATACGTTTTATTATTCAATACACATTATCTGTGTCTATTTACTCCAGATGATCGTAACCACAAACTTTCCATCTTCCATGGCTATATCCCCGGTAAAACCTGACAGGTCAAGTATTTTCTTCACTATTGACAGCCCCAGACCATTTCCTGTATGTCCGGTCCTGGCGGAATTGCCTTTTTTCATAGGCTCCCATAACTCAGGGGGATCACAGTCTATCTCACCATCCATTGATATGACCAGTCTGCCCACACCAATATCAATATTTACAATGCTGTTGTCTGACGCATACTTTACCGTATTCATGATCAGATTATCCAGCATGATATCCATGAGTCTTGCATCGGCGCGTATCTCAGCATGACCGGCGATTTCGCACTCTATATTCCTGTTCTCCAGTTCACCTGTATACCTGTCTGTAACCTGTCTGGCAAGCGCCGCCATATCCACATTGTCATTCTTAATAGTCAGTGTGTTTTCCAGCCTGATGTATGAGAGCATACCGGTTATCATCTCATTGATATATGAAACATTATCCAGTATAGAGGCCGTGTAATGCCTTTATTCAGCATCATGAACTATCTGCTGCAGGTTCTCCGCATATCCTGATATGGCGGTAACCGGGCCTCTCACATCATGTGCTATAGCTGCAATGATATTTCTGCGGGTCTCATCCTCAATGATCTCTTTTTTCTTTTTCCTGTAGGATATCACCGCCGTTATCACATAGCACAGAAGAACTAATGGCGTCATATATATAATGATACGAAACAGCCCCATCTCAGATCTTGTAAATGGATCCTCGTACATCGCAGCTGCAACATAATAATCGTTTCCACCAACAGTCACAGTTCTGCCTCTGTAGTAATATCCTCTCCAGGATATGTCCTCTTCATAATCTGTATTGGTGTCCATCCCTTCCCTCTCAAATACATCATTCAAATATGCTCTTGAGCTCTCATACTGTTTTTCCATATTTACAAAATCCACATTGTCTTTCCCCTGCGCAACAAAGTCATGGTATATCTCCGAAACCGATCTTATATCTTCATATACCTGATCTTCTGACTGAACTTTGACAGCTGTTATACCTTCATCCGTGGATATCCACTCATAGGTTACACCATTTTCAACAAATCTGTCTCCCGGCTGAAAATCATCATCCCCTGAGCCTGTATCTGAGCTGTTATCTTCATCCTCAAGCTCAGCGTCATCCTCATATGCAGCATCTTCCTCAAACTCAGCATCATCCTCAAGCCATGCATCCTGTCCTGACAGCTTAACCCCATCGTCATATCTGTAAACCTTTGATACAAAATAAGGTGTATTGCATTTGCTGAGTATCCCCTCTATATCTTCCCGTATTTCCTGATCACTCTCACCATCTTTTATCACTCTGTACATTCCATTGCACACTGTTCTCACATCATTGTCAAATCCTGATCTCTGGTTGTAATTGACTATAGTCAATAAACCAAGTGCGGCTATGATGATCAGCATAACCATAACTCCTGCAACCAGAAACCCGCGCCAAAGTTTTCGCCTCACTATACGCTTAAGCTCACGTCTTACTGCCGATGTATATTTCTTATTGTTATTCTTTTTATCAGTCATATCGTTTTTCTCCCTTTTTACATTCTAATCCAGGCTTTCTAATACAGACATTTTTATCATCATTTCTTGCCTGATATAAATTATATTTCTTTCACCTGATACCCCTTGCCTATCACAGTCTTTATCTGCTTTCCTGCACTGCCTATACCTGCCCGGAGCTTTCTTACATGATTATCCACGCATCTGTCGCTTCCTTCATAATCATAACCCCAGATATCAACGAGCAGTCTTTCTCTTGTGATAACCTTTCCCTTATTCTCAAGAAGTATCTTCAGAAGAGCAAACTCCTTTGGTGCAAGATCGACCTCCACGCCATTTACCTTCGTCATATATCTTGACGGATTCATGCTTATCGCTCCACATACCAGCTCTCCATTGCTGTCAGTCCCCTTGGATCTCTTGATAAGCGCCTTGCACTTGGCATACAGAGTTGCAAGTGAAAATGGTTTCACTATGTAGTCATCACAACCCAGATCATAGCCCAGCATAATATCCCGTTCGGAATCTCTAGCCGTCAGAAATAATATTGGAACCATACTGTTCCTGCGCATCTCACGACACACCGCAAAACCATCCATCCCCGGCAGCATGATATCAAGCAGCACAAGATCAAATGTCTCCATCATGAAACTGTCCAATCCGTCATCGCCATTATACGCCACCTCGACATACATCCGACCTCCACTCTCTCTGACAAAGTAGTCATGTATGACCTCACTTATGTGTATATCATCCTCCACCAACAATATCTTGTTCAGAGCGTACATCTTCATTCTTGAAGTCTCCGAATTTTTTTCTGCATATGCGGCATTTATTGACGCCTCTATGTCATTTCTCTCCACATCATCACCTCCTTGACCTGCATATTAACAAACCGATATGACTTTCATATGTCCATTATAACAATTTACTACAAATATGTGCTATAGTGATATACATACATTACATGGAGGTAGAAAACCATTTGAATTGGACCGAAGGACTTATTAACGCAATTGATTATATTGAGACTCACCTTATTGACGGTGAAGTATTGGACCAAAATACAATAGCCAGGCAGGCTTACTCTTCTCCCGACAACTTCAGAAAAGTATTTCATCTAATCACGGGATATACTATAGGGGAATATATCAGAAACCGCCGGCTTTCCCTGGCTGGAGAAGAACTCATTTCATCCAACCGCACGGTGACTGATATTGCACTTGAATACGGATATGACACACCCGAAAGCTTCACGAAGGCTTTCACACGCTTTCATGGAAACTCTCCAACTTATGTTCGAAATAACAAGTCCGGTCTCCATAATTTCACCCGGATTGTATTAAGGGTCACAGCAGATGGGGGATCTATGCTCAACTACAGAATCGTTAAGATCAACAACATGTGTATTGCCGGTTATTCCAGGGTTTTCACAAGCCTCGATACCGCGAAAAATAATGTTCTGATTCCAAAATTTACAAGAGAATGCTGCACTCAAAGCTGGGATAAACTAATGGAAATTAAATCCACTGATGAAAAACCAAATAACTGCTTATTCGGTTACAGATCAAATGATTTTATAAATATTGATAAGTTCAATAATGAAATTTCATGCTTTAATTACACATTTGGACGAATGATCACAAAACAAGAAATTTCCGGATTAAATATATCCGATTATTCGATAACAAGCATTCCTGACGGCGAATGGATCTGTTTTGACTGTTCAGATACTACTCCTGCCGGGCAGCAGTCACTTTGGTATAAAATTTACACAGAATTTCTACCATTTTCTCATTATAACATAGTGCCTGACATAACCTTAGAGTGCAGCAATGTATCATTAAAAAAGGAACAAAATTACCTTCTCCTGCAAATCCGCCCCGACAAGGTTTAACCATTGCTGACAGGTCATAATGCAACTCCTGTGATATTGTTTTTATAGTATTTCTCACTTATATGATAATTACTAAATACAATCAAAGGAGGCCTTTTATGAAAAAGGAATTAACAATTTTGACCACATTCAGCATAGCTATTATATTAGTTGTCACCGGGTGTCAGCACTCGTCAGCATCTAAGAATGACTCTACTGTCCCCCAATCGGTCACCAGCTATTCTTCATCCGAAGATACGTCAATCAAAGAAGCAACAACAAGTGAAACCTCAGTCAAAGAAATCACAACTGAGGAGCTTACTACAGAAGCGCCAACTCCAACAGGTTTACTTCCAGAGGAACGTGCCAGTATAACCATGGGAAAACTCTCTCCCGAGCACATGTATTATAACGAGGTGACAACTCTTGATCCCGCCTGTGCAGACTATATCAACGAATTATCCATTTATGATGCTGAGATAGATGACACTTTTGTTGTCCATATATCTCTTCCACCTGATTATAACGAAGCAAGCTCATATCCAATGGTTGTTATGACCGATGGAGTCTGGAGACTCAGTGATCACCCTGAACTCAGACCTCTCATGACATCTGGCCAGATACAGGATGTTATCCTTGTCAGCATAGGGTATCCAAACAATTACAATTATGATGTCATCAGAAAAAGAGATCTTCAGACTAACCCTGATTCATTCCTGCATTTTATTGTAGATAACCTGATTCCTTATCTGGAAGAAATATACTCTGTAAACCCTGAAAACATGACTCTCACAGGTCATTCCCTGGGTGGATACTGGGCTTACTATGCTCTGTTCCATAATGACACTATAGGAAAAAATACATTTGCAAATTATTATATTGGCAGTCCTTCCATGTGGGCAATCACTGACGGCAAATTTATGTCTACGTACGAAGAAGAATATTACAGCAGAACACAGACTCTGAATGCAAATGTCTATGTAACCGTAGGTGCAGATGAGGATAAAAACTTCATATCTTCTATCGAGGATTTCTACAACGATTTACAAGAGAGAAATTATTCCGGCTTAAACCTGACCTACGAAAAAATAGAAGGCTATGACCATAACACAGTCTTTAAGCCTTCTATCAAAAATACTCTTCTTATGTTCTATAAAAAAGATTCCGAATAACTATCTGTAGAACCACCAGCATCCATATCTAGGCATGACTGCTCCAAGCTCGCGGAGGGTCTTGCCTGATATGAGATCTGTGTATATGTCTGCCTGTTCCTCAGGCATGGTCCAGATGAGCTGATCCATATTGCTGAAGTTGAAGAATGCCCTCAGCTCATGTCCTGCATATTCCCTCACTATTCCGAGGACGCTTGCACATCCTGTCTCTATGGTGTAGACATTTGCATTACATGAAAATACATCATGCGATGCCCTGATATCCTCCATGTGGCGCAGAGCGTCAAATATCTTCATGGCTACAGGATCTTTATTTTCAACCTTGTCCCATGGGAAGTTTCCTCTGTGCAGGTATCTGCTGTCCGCACATTTATCCGGATCATTCTTATAAGTATAATCGTTTGTCTGTCCTATCTCATCACCGCTGTACAGAACCGGAATTCCACTCTGTGCCAGCAGGTATCCATGAAGCATGAGATCACAGGCAACAGCCTGAGCGATCTTGTCTGCATTTGCCTCGTACTGGCCGGCCTCAAGGCCTGACAGGGATGCTGTTGTTCCACACAGACGGGCATCTCCGAGTCTAGGATCATCGTTATAGAGCTCACCTCTGGAATCACTGTTGTATCCCTTTCCTGTGAAATAGTCATTCAGGAACTTCTTGTGTGCCACCTCATCTATGCCGAACTGTGCCAGCCAGTCATAGTCAAGTCCCCAGCCGATATCATCGTGGCATCTGAGGTAATTCAGGAACACATAATCCTTTGGAAGTGCACACACCTGATCCATCTGGCGCTTTAAGAGTCCTACATTCTTCGTGGCTATCGTATTCCACGTGGATGCCATGGTTGTCACGTTGTAGAGCATATGGCACTCTGGCTTGTCAACTGTTCCAAAGTATGGAACTACCTTGGAAGGCTCCATAACGACCTCTCCGAGAAGAAGGACTCCCGGACATACTATCTCACTGATTATCCTCATCATACGGACAAGAGTGTGAACCTGCGGCAGGTTACGGCAGTTTGTGCCTATCTGCTTCCATATATACGGAACAGCGTCGAGTCTGATGACATCTATGCCTCGGTTAGCCATATACAGCATGTTGCCGACCATGTCATTGAATACCATAGGATTTGCATAGTTCAGATCCCACTGGTATGGGTAAAATGTAGTCATGACCACCTGATTGCAGTCATTTATCCATGTGAAGTTACCAGGCGCCGTAGTTGGGAATACCTCAGGCACGGTCTCCTCGTAAATATTAGAAATATCTGGATCTCGCGACAGGATCCCCCTGTCTCGCTGCCCTTGCCCACTCATGATCCTCGCTTGTATGGTTCATCACAAAGTCCAGACAACAGCTTATACCCTGTCTGTGGCACTCTGCAGTGAGGTCCTCCAGATCCTCCATGGTTCCAAGCTCAGGCTTTACCTTTCTGAAATCCGCAACAGCATATCCGCCGTCATCTCTGCCCTTAGGGCTTTCCAGCAGTGGCATAAAATGAAGATAATTCACACCACATGACTTCACATATGGAAGCTTTTCTTTTACACCCTTGAGAGTTCCCGCGAATGCATTTGTGTACATCATCATACCCAGCAGATCATTCTGCTTGTACCAATCCGGATTCTTGACACGGCTTCTGTCCAGCTTCTTGAGATCAGCATTCCTCTCCTGATAATAACCATACAGAGAATCACACAGCCAGTCAAATGCCTCCATATTGTTGTTATAGAGCTCACAGTAGAGCCACTTGAGCTCGTCATATCTCTCATCAAATCTCTTAGTATATTCTGCAGTCTTTTTCACTGTCTTTGAACCTGCCATTTATCTTCTCCTTTTCTGACTATAGTCAATTAACCTATCATTCTCATTTTATTTACATAATCTGTATCATTAACGTACATAACCAGTTTTAATCTGTTACCATATTTTTATCTATTACTGTCTCTCGGCAATGAGCTTCTCAACCTCAGATCTCTCCGGCATAACCTTGAGTGCTCCCTTGCGTGTTGTGATGATCGATGCAGCAGCATTTGCGAATACAAGCATCTCTGTAAGCTTATCAGTGTCAAGATCTTCAAGTCCATTATCAAGTACATAATTCAGCACGCATGCACAGAAAGTGTCCCCGGCGCCTGTGGTCTCTATAGTGTTCTCCTGGATAAACGGCTTTGCCTCAGCGACTACATCCCCGTAGTATGCACGGCTTCCATCTCTTCCCATGGAGAGAAGTATCAAAGGTATATTGTATGTGTCCTGAAGTATCTTTATACCCTCGTCAAAATCCTCTCTTCCTGTGAACCACTGTATCTCATTGTCCGATATCTTGAGCACATCACACTGTCTCATACCCCAGTCGATCTGATCATGGGCCTCGTCCAGCGTCTTCCACAGAGGCTCCCTGAGGTTCGGGTCAAATGTGACGATGCATCCAGCCTCCTTTGCAGCAGCCACAGCCTTCTGTGTTGCAGCACGTGACACTTCATATGTCAGTGAGAGTGATCCGAAATGGAACAGCCTGGCATCATTTATGATACTCTCATCCACCTCATCTGCGCTTAACATGATATCCGCTCCCGGATTCCTGTAAAATGAAAAGTCTCTGTCTCCGTCCTCGTAGGTATGCACAAACGCAAGTGTTGTATGTACATCCCTATCAAACTTCAGATTGTCAGTATTGATCCCGGCATCAGCCACAACACCGGCAAGCATTTTTCCAAGGAAATCATCCCCTACCTTTCCAACAAATGCAGTCTTTTTGCCAAGCTTCTGCAGCATAGCAAGAACATTGCATGGTGCTCCGCCCGGATTGGCCTCCATCATCATATTGCCCTGACCGCTGAGCCCGTTCTGTGTAAAGTCTATGAGCAGTTCTCCAAGTGCCACAACATCAAATCTCTTCATAGTACATATCCCCCTTATAATCTAAAATAAATACGTGCCTGTTTATTTAACTGTTTATCACCAACAGCAAATGCATGAAACATGTTTCACCATATATGTGTATTCTACATTTTATCATCGCCAGCCGTCAAGATGATTTTTAAATATGTGTTGTTTTTATTATATCAAACATACAATTTTAGCATATGGTGATATCTATAATATTCTTGTATTTATGTAACACGAGGCCTTGTAGATATTCATCTCAGTTCTACGCAATAGCATGCTCCAGTTCGTTGCTCATAAAAAACATCCCCTGATCATCTGTAATCATAACCCGGGGATGTTCTCCTAATTCAACATGTATTCGCTTTAAATATATGGCTGTTTTGACATATACCGCATTGTATTTACAGTTTTGTCACATTTGTCGCCTGTGGACCCTTTTCACCGTCCACAACCTCATACTCTACTGTATCTCCCTCTTCAAGAACCTTGAAGCCCTCCATATTCAGTGCTGAGAAATGTACAAATACATCTGCTCCATCCTCATCACATATAAAGCCGTAGCCTTTCTTTGCATTAAACCATTTTACTTTTCCTGTCTTCATACTGCTTCCTCCTTAAAAACTACCCGGATTCTTACGATCAGGAAGATCGTCACCCGCCTGATGTACAAAAAAGGGGCACAGAACAATATCGTTCTGTGCCCCTTTGCACTTACACCCACATTATATGACCTGTTGTCTCATATTGCAAGTTTATTTTTTTCGTGAATTTATATCTTTCCGGATATCATCAGCAACAGCCGTCACTGACTTTTCTATATCAGCTATATCATCCTTGATCCCTTTTGATATCTCAGATGCTTCTTTCTTCAACTTAGCAGTCTTCTTCTCTGCATCATTCTTCAGCTCTGATGCCTTTTTCTCAGCGTCTTTCTTTATCTCCTCAGCCTTCTTCTGTGCCAATGCAGCCTTTTTCTTTGCAGCGTCCACACGTTTCTTTGCAGCCGCCTTGGCTGCCGCTTCCTTCTTCTCAAGCTCAGGTGACATATCCGTGTAATCGTACTCAAACACAACTGTTGAGAGTGGTGGAACCGTGATGTCTATACTGTAAGGAGTTCTGACATTCTTCTTGTCCAGTGCCTTGACCGGCTTGCTGTTGAGTCTGCCCTTTCCGCCAAACTGTACATCATCTGAGTTGAGTATCTCCTTGTATGTCGTGTAGCACGGAGCCGGTATACTGTAATTATCTCTCTCAACCGGAGTGAAGTTGCATACGAAAAGCAGCTGCTTCTTCGGAGTTGAGCCTCGTCTTACAAATGAAAGTATGCTCATGTCCGGGTGATCGCAGTCTGTCCACTCAAATCCCATTGGATCTGTGTCATTCGCATACATCGCATCATTGGTATTGTAAAGCTTGTTGAGCGCTTTGACATACCTCTCCATGCCCTGATTGAGCGGATTGTCTAAGACGAACCAGTCAAGGCTTCTCGCCTCACTCCACTCTCTAGGCTGTGCAAATTCCTGCCCCATAAAGAGCAGCTTCTTGCCCGGATGTCCATACATGAATCCGTACGCAGTT
>OGMB01001339.1_pt1 | contig 11068 bp, 11 predicted proteins | sample 1573001 | NCBI WGS metagenome assembly OGMB01 (sample SAMEA2581921, study PRJEB24529) | metagenome | biome: Human gut stool | place: China | collected 2011
CATCGATCGCATCCTCGTGACGCATCAAGGCGTTGTAAAGAGCCAGCAACTGCCGGGGTGCGGTTATTTTCGGGACGGGGAGCAACGCTCCGCAGGTTCCGATTTCTTCGATCGAATGAATGAGTTCCAGGTCGTAACGTCCGGCAATCAGCTCGGCTGTATCGGCCGGTATTCCATAGAGTATGATATTCATCGTTATCGGTTAAAAAAAAGTGCGGCGACATCCTAATCTCTTGAATGTTATGGCAGTAACAATGGTTATCGCCGCACTTTCGTTTGTCGTTCATTACTGGAAATACCGCTGTGGCAGACGAGGAAATCTCTTGTACCGGAACGGTACAACGATCCCTGTGTCGGGACGGTTTTCCTAAAATTTATCAAGCGAAACACAACCGAAATCAAACGCCTAACCCACGAGCGCCTTTGACATCGAATCGATCTGGCAGGTCTTCTGACTCACTCCTGTTCCGAAGCCTTCCCGGTCCGTGCGGACCAGTGGCAGAGATGTTCGAAACGTCGCGGAGCTTCACAGCAGCGGGACTGTCCGGGATTCACACCCGATTCCCTTTTCATTCCTCTCCTTGCATAAGGAGCCGGAAACCAAATCTGCCGCAAATATAACGGTATTTTTCAGGAAACAAAAACTCTTTCCGGGAATTTTTCTTTTCGCCGGTTGTTTCCGATTTGGCGGGAATACACTACTTTTGTGCCGTCATGAAAACAAAACAGGAACTCACCGACATTCTCGATTTCGTTGCGGAATACGCTTCCTATCTGTTAGGATCGGGAGTGCACACTTCGCGTGTGATCCGCAACGCACAGCGCATCGGAACCTCGCAGGGAGTGGATATTCAGTTGTCGAGTTTTCAGAAAAGCATAATCATCACCGTACACGACGAACGGAGCGGCGAAGTCGTTACCCGTGTGGTAAAGATCCCTGCGCTGCCGATCAGCTTCGAACGGAATTCGGATCTGAGCGCTTTGAGTTGGGATGCCGTCGATGAACACCTGTCGCTGACCGACCTGCGCGACCGTTACGGAGAGTTGATCGCCAAGCCGCGTATGGACCCGATTTTCGTCCTGCTGACGGTCGGCCTGGCGAATGCCTCCTTTTGTCGTCTGTTCGGCGGGGACTGGACGGCCGTGGGCATCGTCTTCACCTCGACGCTCGTCGGTTTTTCCGCTCGGCAGCGGATGCAGGCGCATGCCGTGAATCACTTCCTGGTTTTTATCCTTTCCGCCTTTCTGGCTTCGCTCTGCGCCTCGTCGGCATTGGGCTTCGACTGTACGGCCGAGGTGGCGATAGCCACCAGCCCGCTCTTTCTTGTTCCGGGCGTTCCGCTCATCAACGGGGTGATCGACATCGTCGAAGGGCATATCCTGATCGGTTGCAGCCGTCTGATCAACGCCCTGCTGCTGATCGTCTGCATTGCCGTAGGTCTTTCGGCGACGTTGATGATCGTTAAAAACAGTTTGCTATGATTGCAGTGGATATTCTGTTCGACGGGGTGTTCGCGGCCGTGGCCGCTATCGGATTCGGGGCGATTTCCGATCCTCCGGTGCGGGCATTTCCCTACATCGCCCTGCTGGCGGCCGTCGGACACGCCTTGCGTTTCTGCCTGATGAGTTATGCGGGGATCGACATCGCTACGGCTTCGCTCTGTGCTGCCGTCGTCATCGGTTTCGGCAGCCTTTGGCTGGGACGGGGTATTCGTTGTCCGATGACCGTGCTTTACATTCCGGCCCTGCTGCCGATGGTCCCGGGTATCTATGCCTACAAGACGGTCTTTGCCCTCATCATGTTTCTGCAATCGCTCAACGATCCCGGGCAGGGCCTGGAATATATGCAGCAGTTTTTTCTGAATGCCACCGTGTCGTTCAGCGTGATTATCCTGTTGGCTGCGGGCGCCACGCTGCCGATATTCATCTTCAACCGCCGGGCTTTCTCGCTCACACGGCGCAGACGGAGCCGTGAATAAACTCTTTTCGTATGGATGTTTTCTGGAATACGATCGCCGCATACAACGCCGCCACGTGGCCCGTGCAGCTCCTCCTGGTCGTGGTCGCCGCCGTACTGACCCTTTTGCTTTACCTGCGTCCGACGCGTGCGGTGCGTGTGGCGATGAAGGTTTTTATGGCCGCATTGAATTTCTGGATCGCGGGCGTATATTATTTTCTCTATTGCGCTCCGCGCGAACATTACGATATTCTGGCCTTGTTCTGGACGGTCATGGGCTGTATTTGGATCTATGATCTGGCGGCCGGACACGATTCGCTCGGGCGCACGGGACGACACTCCCAGTTTGCTTTGGCGCTGTTCTGTATGCCGCTCGTTTATCCGCTTTTCTCGCTGGCCCTGGGGCGTACTTTTCCGATGATGACCTCGCCCGTGATGCCCTGCTCGGTCGCGGTCTTCACCGTCGCGTTGATGCTGGCTTTCTCCGAGCGGGCGAATATCGTGTTGGCGACGTTCCTCTGCCATTGGGCGTTGATCGGGCTTTCGAAGGTCTATTTTTTCGGGATTCCCGAGGATTTTCTGCTGGCGTGCAGCGTCGTACCCGCTCTCTTCCTCTTTTTCCGGCGTTATATCCGGAATCGGGCCTGCGAATCCACCAAACCCTCCCCGCGTGTGCTGAATGCATTGCTTGCCGTCCTGTGTGCCGTCATCGGGGTTTTCTTCACTTTTACGCTTCTGCATCAATTCGATCTCTTTACCGAAATATGATCCCATACCGAGCCGAAGATTTCAGCGTGACGGTTTCCGTCGCCGATTATATAGCCCGTTTCCGCGATGCCGAGCGTTTCGAGGGCTGCTGCCGCGCCTGTCCGAACTATGGGTGCAGTTGGGGATGCCCTCCCTTCGATTTCGATGTCGAAGAGTATCTGAACCGGTATTCCAGGGCATTGCTTATTGCTACGAAGATCGCTCCGGAGCAGCGCGACCTTCCCATTGCGGAGGCAAAGCGGTTGATCCACCCCGAACGGCAGCGGCTCGAGAGACGTCTGCTCGAGATGGAGCGGCGATACGGAGGACGTTCGTTCGCCTACGTCGGCAGTTGCCTCTATTGTCCCGAGGGTACCTGTACACGCCCCGAAGGACGGGATGCCCACCTATTGCTCCGTATAAAGCACCTCAATCATAGTCAGGTAAGTCGCACGACTTCCGAGTTGTTCGGAATCGAACTCAAGTGGGGAGCCGACGGAAAAATGCCCGAGTACCTGACCCTCGTGTGCGGTTTTTTCCACGATGGGGACGGTGTCGTGTGGTAATCGCAAGATACGAAAAGGCTCGCTGTACAGCGAGCCTTTTTCATTCCGGAACGATCCTCCTATGCCTGTTCTGCCAGGATGCTTTTACGCGGATGGAAGATGTTGAGGTTGAGCCGTCCGACGATGTCGCTCAAGGCAGCCTGGGCCTTGACCGAGTTGCCGGCGTCATCCAGCGGGGGTGCGAAGGCCGCTACGCCCATCACGCCCGGAACGACGCCCATGATGCCGCCGCCCACGCCGGTCTTGGCCGGAAGGCCCGTGTTGAAGAGCCAGTCGCCCGTATGCTCGTAAAAACCGACGGTGGCCATCATCGAGGCGATGCGCGTACCCAGATCGGGCTTGAAGACCGTCTGTTTGGTTACGGGGTTCACGCCGTCGAATGCGATGGTCGCAGCCGCGACCGCCAGTTGGCGGGCCGTTACGCCGATCGAACACTGGCGGGTGTAGAGGTCGAGCGCCATATCGGGATCGTCGTAGATGCGCGAATAGTTTTTCAGCAGCCACGCGATCGACTTGTTGTTGAAGTTGGTCGCGGTTTCCGATTTGTAAAGTTCGTCGATGACCTCCACGCTCGAGCCGCAGAGTCCTTCGATGAATCCCTGGATCGCCTCCCATTTCGCGTCCGGCTTCCCGATGGGTTTTATCATCGAGCAGGCGGCGATCGCACCGGCGTTTACCAGCGGTGTCGAAGGGTGATCCTTTTCGAGCAGGATCGCCATGATCGAGTTGAAAGGCAGTCCCGTAGCGTCGGCACCGATCTTCGTCAGCACCTCTTCGGGGCTGTATTGGTTCATCGTTAGAATGGCCGTCGGCACTTTCGATACCGATTCGATGCCGAACTTGTATTCCGTGTCGCCTGCGGCGATAATCTCTCCGTCGGGCAGACAGACGGCGATGCCGAACAGGTCGGACGGTACGTTGGCCAGATAGGGTATATAGTCGGCGTTTTTACCTCCTGTGACCGCTTTGGTCTGTTCGAAGGCGTGCTGTACGGCGTCCCGAACGTCTTGTTTCGTGAGTTTTTGTCCCATGACGATTGCTTTTATTGTTTGTTTTCAGGAGCCGTATTACCCGTATTTTGCGGGTTGTTTTGCGGAATGTTCTGTGTTTCCGGGGCTGCTTTTACTTCCCAATGGAAGGGTGCGAATTCCGCAGCCGCCTGCGGGTCTTTCCACGAGGGCTTGCGCATGGCGTAGATGACGAACGGAGCGCCTACCACTACCACGCAGCCGATAATGAGTACGGAGAACCATACGGTGTTGCTGCCGACCGAGATCTGGCTGGGCGGAACGAAGCTGAGGATGAAGGCGAGCAGTGCGCCGCAGAAGCCGACCGTACCGATCGTCCACATCAGACCGTTACCCTTTTTGCCCAGGCGGAACGGACGCGCGGTGCCTTTCATCTTGTAGCGCAGCACGATCGCCGCCGAGAACATCAGCATGTACATGATCAGGTAGAGCAGTACGGTGAGCTGCGAGAGGATCTGGTAGAACGACTGTACCGAAGGCATTACGACGAACAGCAGCGCCAGCAGCGTTACCACGCCGCCCTGAATGAGCAGGATATTGCGCTGTACGCCGTTCTTGTTGCTTTTCTGGAAGAACGGAGGCAGGTAACCGGCTCTGCCCACGGCGAAAATACCTTTCGACGGACCCGATACCCAGGTCAGTACGCCTGCCAGTACGCCGAACATCAGGGCGACGGCGATAATCGGCGAAGCCCACGAGATGCGCAGATAATGGAAGTAGTTGTCGAAGCCGATCAACAGCGACTGGGTCAGGTTGATGTCTTTGGCCGGAATGATGAAGCCCAGCGAGAACGTGCCCAGCACGAAGATCAGCACGGTCACCAGCGAGCCGATGACGATGGCTTTCGGATAGTTGCGCGAAGGATTCTTCACGTCCATCACGTGAATACCCATCATCTCCATACCGGCATAGAAGAGGAAGATGCTGCTGGCCAATACCAGGTTGTCGAAATTCGTCAGGTCGGGGAAGAAGCCCTGCGACATATCCATGTAGTTATGGCCGCCGGTCGAAATGTAAATGATGCCCAGAAGAATGAGCAGACCTGCCGGTATGATCGTACCGATCATACCTCCCCATTTGCTGATTTTGCCGACCCAGTCCATGCCTTTCAGAGAAACGAGTGTTGCGACCCAGTAAATAGCCAATACGACTATTAGCGTGAAGACCTTGTTCGACGCAAGTGACATGTCGTACGTTTCGTTCATGCCGATAAAGGCGATCGATACGGCGCCGAAGGTCAGTACCGTCGGGTACCAGATCGTCGATTCGATCCACTGAAGCCAGATGGCGAGAAATCCCGTGCGTGCGCCGTACGCTTCGCCGACCCAGCGGAATACACCGCCTTGTTTGTCGGAGAACATGGCTGCCAGCTCCGCAGCCACCATGGCCGTCGGGATCAGGAAGACGACTGCGGCGAACAGGTAGTAGAATGCCGACGATAAGCCATAAACCGCTTCTGCGGGAAGACCTCGCAGACTTACTACGGCAGTGATGTTCATAATTGCAAGTGTCATCACACTCAATTTGAACCCTGTGCTGGTTGTAGCTTTTTTCACATCCATAATAATTGAATTTAAAAATTGTTTGAACTTTATTCTTCATTTTCCCGGTTCGGCAGTGTCCGGGAGAAATCCGGCGTTGCGCTTATACCTTGAAAATGTCGTTTTATCCGTCTGTTTGAAGCTCGTTTTTTCGTGACGATTTGTAAAATTGCAAGTACCGTGCAAATCGGTCGGATGTTTCCGATTTTTGTTGTGGACCGCCGTATCGCTTCGTGAAAAATGGTTATATTTGTGCTGTATGAAATGTTATCCCGGCAGGTCGAAGCGCGTGTTTGTTATCGGGCCTTTCCGTTTGCCGTCTATGATTAAGGTATTTCCCGATATAGCTTCATAGATTTGGCACTGTCTTGGGTTTCCGTATGATTGAAGTTGTGCGTTATGTTGCGATATTTTTTCTGTTTGCTGGCGCTTCCGGTGCTGTTGTCTTGTTCCGGCCGCAAATCCGCACCGGCGACGGCTCCGGAAAAGGTCCCGCCGCGTCTTTTCCGGGTTGTGGCTCCGCCCGGACCGATGGATGACGCCCAGCGGTATGCCTATCTGCGCGAGCATTTTTGGGACGATCTGGATTTTGCGGATACCGTTTTTATCGTTTCGACCGACACGATACATATGTTGCGTGCGTTCGATACGTATATCCGGAATTTCGTTACGGAAAGCGACCCATCGCCTGTCGCGGAGCTGATGCGCAAGGCTTCCGGATCGAAAATCATGCTGGAGTATTTCGCTATGCTGGCCGAGCGGGTGCTGCACGATCCCAACTCTCCGCTGCACAGCGACGAACTCTATATTCCCGTGTTGGAGGCTCTCGTGGCGAGTCCATGGCTCGACGAGTGGGAGAAGATCGCTCCGGAGCACGACCTGCGTATGGCGCTGCAAAACAGGGTGGGGCTGCCTGCCAACGACTTCCGCTATACGCTCGCTTCGGGCCGTACGGGGACGCTTTACGGGATTCGGGCCAACTATACGCTCGTGTTTTTCAATAACCCCGACTGCGGCATGTGCGAACGGATCCGGGCGGAAATCGTCGCCTCTCCGTTGTTGTCGGAGATGATTCGTGCGGGACGGCTCGAGGTACTGGCGCTCTATCCCGACGAAGATCTCACGGCGTGGCGTGCTCATGCTCCGCAGGTACCGTCGTCGTGGATCAATGCCTACGATGCAGGAGCCCGAATCAGCAAAGAGGAACTTTACGACCTGAAAGCCATTCCTTCGATGTATCTGCTGGACCGAGATAAGCGGGTGCTGGCTAAAGATGCCTTCGAGGTGGGGTATATCGAATGGCTGCTCGACCGGCAGCCGCAGTGATGGGCGTATAGGTTTGTTTTATCGCTCTATCAGTAAAAGTGATCGTATTTTTGCGGGACGTGACCCCGATAATTCCTATCTTTGCTTCGCAAACGAAATAACACACAGTCTAACAAAATAAAGAGAAGAATTATGGCTAAGAAATGGCGTTGTACCGTTTGTGGATATATCCACGAAAGTCCCGAGGCACCCGATCAGTGCCCGATGTGCAAAGTAGGCAAGGAGAAGTTCGTAGAGGTCGAGGAGAAGGCCGGTGGTTTGGATTTCGTGACGGAGCATAAGCTCGGCGACGGCAAAGGCGCCAGCCAGGAGTTGTGGGAAGGTTTGAACAATCACTTTATGGGCGAATGTTCCGAGGTGGGACAATACCTGGCGATGGCTCGTCAGGCGGATCGCGAGGGTTACCCCGAAATCGCCGAGGCTTTCAAGCGCTATGCCTGGGAGGAGGCCGAGCACGCTTCGAAGTTCGCCGAACTGATCGGCGACATCGTTTGGGATACCAAGACCAACCTGTTCAAACGTATGAATGCCGAGTGCGGCGCCTGCGAGGACAAGATGCGTCTGGCGCGTCTGGCCAAGGAGCAGAACCTGGACGCCGTGCACGACACCGTACACGAGATGGCCAAGGACGAGGCCCGTCACGGCAAAGGTTTCGAAGGTCTTTACAAACGCTACTTCGGCAAATAATCTCCCGATCGGGAGAAAACGGGGCGGATCTTACTCCGGTTTGGTATTAAAGAGATGTAACGACTTGATTTATCGGGTCGTTACATTTTTATATAGGAAATAGGTAACGAGAAAGTAACGGTTTATTTTCAGCGTCTTGCGCTCGAATACCGCATTTCAAATAACCTTTTACAAGGTACGAAAAGATTTCCGGATAGGCAAATTTATTTTTGTTGAAGATCATAATAACAAACACGTGTCCGTGATATTTCTACGGGCACGGTTTGTATTTTGTTAAAAATTTGATTCAAGAAAACACCTTGAGAAGTTGTTTTACCGACAAACGTATCTAATGTTCCTTGCAGGAGTCTCCAATATTTTGCCTATAAGTTCCTCTCATTGATTCTTTGAGATTCTGCACCTTAGTTACCTACATTGCAGACGGCTCAAAGCTTCCAAGGAAGTTCTCCAGCATCCGATGTTTGGGCTTAAATGAACTCGATTGCTGCCCTACGACGGAAAATGTTTCTTGTGACACAATGACCCGATTTTTTTCTGAGTTTTTCCTGATATGATGATTTTGATACTCCTGAGTTCCTTTGGCCTTTGACCACCGTTATAGACTTGTGTTTTGAGTGACCTCCTGCCATCCGGTTCCATACGCTTCAGCAAAGGGTTAGCGTACGGTCGTTAGGTTGTCTGAAAAAACTAAATGGACAGAAAACAGAGCTCAAATCTATATATATGTTGAGTAATTCGTAATCTTGGGTAACGCTTTTGTAACGGTTGTTTTGCACCTCAATACATCTCTATATTTCTTTAAATAATCGGAGTGATTTTCGGATTTTACCGAATCGTAAGCTTATCTGATCGGATATATATATTGTACGCCGTCTTCAGCCTACCGTTCAGCCCGCATGGGGATTTCCAGAAAATCCCGATATGAAAGCCGGATTCCCTCCTCCAATTCCGTCTTATAAGTCCATCCGAGTGTCGCGGCTTTCGACACATCGAGCAATTTGCGGGGTGTGCCGTTGGGTTTGGAGGGGCCCCAGCGGATTTCACCTTCATAGCCGACCGTTTTCGCCACGAGTTCCGTCAGTTCCCTGATCGAAAGTTCCTTGCCCGTACCGGCATTGACCGTCTCGTTGCCGCTGTAATTGTTCATCAGGAACACGCACAGGTCGGCGAGGTCATCCACATAGAGGAACTCGCGCAGCGGACCTCCGTCGCCGGTTAGACCCCGATATTTGTTCAGAATGAACAACGCATACGACAGAAGTTTGACCACATATCTGGTTTCGGTTTTCTGCCGGTTGTCGCAGATCCACCACTCGCCCTACGCATCCTGCTCGATCCGGTCGTAGGTCAACGAGATCATGTCAGCATAGCAGATGCCCGTGAAGCAGGAGAAAAGGAACATATCGCGGTTATAGTTCTGACGCTTATACCTAAGCTCGGTAGGTCATCATACGTCGAAGTTCTTCTTCCGTTAAAAAACTCCGTTCCGGATTCGGAGCCGTATATTGATAGAGGGAAAAGGGGTTGCGCGGTATTCAGCCGTTGTTGAACGCGATTTTGACAACGTATTTCAGGCATTTGAGATAGCCGCTGACGGTCATGGGCTTGAGCCCCAGATCGGATTTCTGGTAGACATGGTATTGCTCGATGAACGACTGTTCCAACTCGGCCAAGGGCATATCCCCCACGTTATACTCTTTACGCATGAAGGCCCCACAGATGGTCGATGGACTTATGGTAACGCTTCCTGGTACCGTGGCTGCGGTCGATGCCGACACATTTCTTGAGGTCGGCAGTAAACTTCTCGAACGCTTCGAGAAGCAGCCGGTATTTCTCGCCGAAACCGAGATAGGCATTCTTGACCTTCTCGACTGTAACATACGACTCCCGGTCGCAGATATCCTGATAATGATTGCCGATCCGGGTGCGGAGATTGTCCAGATGGCGGTTGATGCGGTCGGCTTCGAGACTGCGGTCCTTAGCGCGGCTGCTGCTGACCTCCCAAAGCGTTTCCGGAACGGAGAGCTTCGCGCTGAACTGGGTGATACTGCCGTTCGTGATGCGCCCCATGACCGGGACGACTTTCTGAGATTTGTTTTTGTTTCTTTTAAGGTAGAACAGAACCTTGAACGTGCTGCGCATAAACTCTGCTTTTTAGGGGTGCAAAAATAATTTCAGCAGAGTCACATGTCAAGATGAACAACGATGCAAGAAACTGAAAATCACGTTTCTATGAATAATAAGGCAAAAAAAACGAGGTAACGATTTGGAAACCGAAACCTCGTTTAACATTACCTTATTCTACTTTTTCTCTAAAACAAAGGCACTGAAGAAAAGTGTATAATTATTTGATTATCTTTTGCTTTACACTTCTTTAGACCTCTGTTTTTTTATCCCGGAAACCCTTCGATTTTCCGGGAAGATTTGCTTTTCCGGCATTCCTTTCGTATATTCGGTGTGTGAAACCCTGAAAATCAAACCGCCATGAAACGTATCGTCATCGTGGGCGCCACATCGGGCATCGGACTCGAAGTCGCCCGGCTCTGCATCCGCGCAGGATGGCGGGTCGGAGCCGCCGGACCCCGCAAGGAGGCCCTCGAAGCCCTCCGCTCCGAAGCCCCCGGCCAGGTCGAGACCGAGACCATCGACATCACCCGCGACGACGCTCCCGAACGCCTTGCCCGGCTCGTCGAACGGCTGGGCGGCATGGAGATCTATTTCCACGCCTCGGGCATCGGCAGCCGCAACACCGCGCTGCGCCCCGACATCGAACTGAACACCCTGCGCACAAACGGCGAAGGGTTCGTCAGGATGGTCACGGCCGCTTTCGGCCACTTCCGCAGCCACGGCGGCGGACGGATCGCCGTCATCAGCTCGATCGCCGGCACGAAAGGTCTCGGATCGGCCCCGGCCTATTCGGCGACCAAGCGGATGCAGAACACCTACATCGACGCGCTGGCACAGCTTTCCCGCATGGAAAACTGCGGCATCCGCTTTACGGACATCCGCCCGGGATTCGTCGCCACGCCGCTGCTCTCCGGCGACGGCCGCTACCCGATGCTGATGCGCACGGAAAAGGTCGCGGCACGCATCATGCACGTACTGCGGCATCCCCGCCGCCGTGTGGTCATCGACCGCCGCTACGCCCTCATGGTCTTCTTCTGGAAGCTGATTCCGGAGTGGCTCTGGGAGCGGCTGAACATACGCAAGATATTA
>OGMB01001341.1_pt1 | contig 11052 bp, 8 predicted proteins | sample 1573001 | NCBI WGS metagenome assembly OGMB01 (sample SAMEA2581921, study PRJEB24529) | metagenome | biome: Human gut stool | place: China | collected 2011
TATGCTATATTTAATGAAGACATGAAATATGATTATGAGCAAAGAAGTCTTGCTCTGATTCAGCTGGATGATGCTATAAAAAATAGTGAGATAAAAGTGTTTTATCAGCCTATATATGATGCAAAAACGAAGCAGATATCATCGGCGGAAGCTCTTGTGCGCTGGGTTTCACCAAAAGGCGTAATACTACCGGGTAAATTTATTCCTGCACTTGAAGAAAGCGGGCACATAACAAAGCTTGATACATATGTACATAAAAGTGTCCGTAGATTTATGGAAAATAGATATAAAAACGGAAAAAAGATTGTTCGTGTCGCAGTCAATTTATCAAGAATGGACCTGATGGATGATGAAATCATGGATTTGATTATTGATGATGTAAAAGATGAACACTATTCAAAACAGATGGTTAATTATGAAGTAACTGAGTCGGCATATGCAGATGTTTCCGGTAAAGGTACCAATTTTCTTATGCAGCTTCACGATAACGGTGTAAAGCTTCTTATTGATGATTTCGGAAGTGGTATGTCATCATTCAGCACATTAAGAGATTACGATTTTGATATAATAAAGCTTGATATGGGGTTTGTGCAAAAACTTGGTGAAAATAAAAAATATAATAATATAGTAATGTCAATTATTGAGCTCGCACACAGACTTGATATGAAAGTGGTCGCAGAAGGAGTGGAGACAAAAGAGCAGGCAGACTGTCTTAAAGAATATGGATGCGATTATCTTCAGGGATTTTATTTTTCAAAACCGCTGCCTGAAGAAGAATTCGCAAAACTTCTTGATTAATAATAATTATATTTGATATGATAATTTTAATGAGTAAAATACATATGTCAGATGAGTAGTATAATTTATCATTTGACATATGTATATTTTTTTGTTTATAATGCCAATAGTTAGTTGTAGCTAATACAACTTAGATATGCATAACAATATTATAAATGAAAGGTATTATAATTATAAATGAAAAATATTATAAAAAATCCAATTAAAATTCTTTGGCTTGCAGCGGCATTTATCTCAATGGCACTTGGTGCGATTGGTGTTATTCTGCCGGTATTGCCAACTACGCCGTTTCTTTTACTTGCTTCCTTTTGCTTTGCAAAAGGGTCAGAGCGTTTTCATAAATGGTTTACAAAAACAAAGCTTTATAAAAAGCATTTGGATAGTTTTGTGAAAAACCGTGCAATGACGCTTAAAACAAAGCTTTGTATATTGATACCTGCATCATGTATGCTTGTTCTTGCAATGATTGCAATGTCGAACATATATGGAAGAGTGTTTATTGTATTTCTTATAATATTCAAATATGTATATTTCTTTACAAAGATACAGACAATACCATCTTCAGCAAAAATAGAAACCGAATAGGGCAGAAAAGATTATTTTGTATCAAAATGTGTTGTAAACCATACGAACGAAACGCCGAATATTATACAAAGTCCATTGTTTTTGCTGGAATTATCTGACATGGTTATCTTTTCTGACTTTTTCTTCAAGTCTTGCCATAGCATTTTTAAGCATTTCTTTTGTAACTTTGTATGGGTAGTGTGCTACATCTGACATATCCGGTATTCTGTCAGTGCTTTCTTCCCATTGTTCTTTGCTGATTTCGATTTCGTCGAGTGATACAGGAAGAGAAATTGATTTGTTAAGCAGATATATTTTTTCAAATTCTTCGTCTTGTCCATCAACAAGAAGGGCTAAAAGTACGCCGAAACCGACAATCTCACCGTGCAGATGATTTTTTTCGATTACAGGATATGATGTCAGTGCGTAAAATATTGCATGTGCGAGACCACTGTTGTAATCGGGCGTGTAATCCTTTGTCAGGAAAATAGACGCAATGCCTGTGGTTACGACAATGGCAAGTATTACCTGTTCAACTTCATATGTACATAGTCCTTTTTTGTGGTCTTCGTATGCTTTTGCACCATATTCAAGGAGCGGTTTCTGGCACATAACACTTATAGAAACACCAAGTGCCGTAAAATGTTCAAGACGTTCATCCCTTGATGAAATACAAGCTTCGTAATATTTGGCGTATGTGTCACCGATACCTGCCCACATATAGCGTACAGGGGCTTTTGCAATGATTTCGGTATCAATAAAAGCGTGCATTGCAGGGCGGACAAAAAAGTTAGGCTTTAAAAAAGTTCCGTCACTATTATACATAATTGAGACAGATGTACAAGCAGCACAATTTGATGCAATTGTAGGAAATGTAAATACAGGTTTGTCATCCGTTATGCATAGGCATTTTACTGTATCAAGTGCTTTGCCGCCGCCTACACCAAATACCATGTCAGCTTTGCTATATAGAGGTAATGCACGAAGTATATCAACAGTTTTGTATGTACAGTCATTTCCATAAAGTTCGACGCCGATAATTTCAAGTGCCGTGTGAGATACAGCTTCTTTAATTTTGTCAAGTGCAGCTGCAAGAGCCTTTTTTCCACCGATTATAAGAACCGTTCTGCCGTATGATTCACAGACGGAAAATATATATTAAAATTCAAATCTGTATAATTGGTGATTTTTTAAAATTGTGTATTTTTGTGTGAATTTAGCCGTATTTTCAGAAAAATGTAATATATTACAAAAATTATATTATTTTCTATTGTAAAAATAAACATGTGTATGATATTATCAAATTAATTTATATATTGTTTTGGTAAATGATAATTGAATATGAGGTGGTGCGAATGAAAAAAATTAAATCATTTTTTAAAATATTGGGTATGCTTGTTTTATGTGCTTCGTTTACAGGCTGCGGCGTGAATGGCAATATTGATGATTACGCGGTTAATACGGGCTATGGTGATTCCGATACAGTAAAAAGTTCTTCAGGAGTATCAAAAAACAGCATAAAGGTTGGTGTAATTCATCTGTCTGATCCCGCCGAGGGCAGCGGATATACATATACGCATGATATTGGAATTATGGGTATGCAGCAGAATCTCGGATTGTCGGACAGTCAGATTATAAGAAAGATTAATGTTAATGATTCGGACAAGGAGGCTACGAGAAAAGCGATAAAAGAATGTATTGACGAAGGCTGTAACATAATATTTTCAACAAGCTGGGGCTATATGGAGACAACGGCACAGATGGCAGAAGAATATCCTGATGTTTATTTTTCTCACGGAACGGGTTACATGAGCAATGGAAAGAATTTTAACAATTATTTCGGAAGAATATATCAGCCGAGATATCTTAGCGGAATAGTTGCAGGAATGAATACAAAGACGAATAAAATAGGTTATGTTGCCGCAATGGGTTCGGAAAATTCAGAGGTTACGGGTGGAATTGATGCTTTTGCTTTGGGAGTTTATTCTGTGAATCCTTCAGCTCAGATATATGTAAAGGTGACAAACAGTTGGTATGATCCTGAAGCTGAGAAAGCTGCGGCATCTACGCTTCTTAACATGAACTGCGATGTTATAGCACAGCATTGTGATACCACATATCCGCAGCTTCTTGCACAGCAGAAAAATGTATATAGTATAGGATACAATTCCGATATGAGTAAAGATGCACCCGATGCCTGCCTTTGCAGCGTTATATGGAACTGGAGTGCATATTATACGGCGGCTGTACAGAGTGTTATTGACGGAACGTGGGACGGAAGCAATTATTACGGCGGTATGAATGAAAATATTGTAGGCATAACACAGCTTGCTGATTTCTGCAAATCGGGAACACAGCAAAAGGTTGATGAGGCAAAGAAGGATATTATATCGGGAAAACTCGGAATATTTGACGGAGTTATAGAGACCAATACGGGAACGACAGTCGGAGAGAGCGGAAAAACACTCAAAGATTCGGATATTACGGGAAATATTAACTGGTATTTCAAAACTGTGACATTAGTACAGTAAGAGAATAATGGGAGGAATATAGCATGAATCTTAAAAAGAAAATATTGGCGGTTACAATCATTCCTGTACTTGTTTTGGGTATAGTTTCCATAATCCTTACTGTAACTATGGTAAAAAGCTCTGTTATGGAACAGGTTGAGGAAGCTTTAAAAGGAACCGCATCGTCTACTTTGGCGGCATATGACCAAAATGCGGGAGATTACATTGTAACTACAAGCGGAGATATATGGAAAGGAAGTTACAATGTATCCAAGTCGGAAAATCTAGTTGACAGAATAAAAGAAAATACAGGTATGGACGTTACATTTTTCTACGGAACAAAAAGAGTGATGACATCGGCACTTGACGCAAATGGGGAAAGAATTCTTGGTTCGCCTGCGGGAGATGTCATAACGCAGAAGGTGTTAAATGATGGAGAAGAATATTTTACAAGCCGTGTTTCGCTGGATGGAGTTATGAATTATGGCTATTATATGCCTGTATATCAGAACAAACAAGGCGGACAAGGACGCTGTTTTAAACAGAATTATTGCAATGATATGCACCGCTGTTGTCATTGTTATGGCTATATGTATCGGCATAAGCATGAAGATTGCATATTCTATAAGTTCAGATATAAAGAGAAGTGTAGGAATCGTAGAAAAGGTTGCGGGAGGCAGTCTTAATATAGACATTGAGAAAAAGATGTTAAACCGCAAAGATGAAATAGGTGATTTGGCACGAGGTACAGTATCGCTTAGCAATGCGATGAACTCGGTGATTAACGAAATATCGAATAATTCAAAGCTTTTGCTTGAAACTTCGGGTGTTCTCGGCGAGGCGGCGGACAATACCGACAAGACAATGAATGAAGTCAGTGCAACCGTTAGTCAGATGGTTGAAAATTCAACAATACAGTCAACCAATTCCAAAGCTGCGTTTGACCATATGAAGATCATGGAAAACAACATCAGCGAAACTACATCAGAGGCGTCTCTTCTCAGCGAATCAGCCGTGTCTATGCAGGAGTCAGGAACAAAGGTTTCTGAGACACTTTTTAAGTTGTGTAATATCAATGACAATGTAAAAAATATAATTGAAGAAGTAAAAGAACAGACAAATCGCACAAATGAATCCGTAAACAAAATTAATTCGGCAATCTCATTTATTTCGGCTGTTGCGGAAGAGACTAATCTTTTGAGCCTTAATGCGTCTATAGAGGCGGCAAGAGCAGGTGAAGCCGGAAAAGGCTTTGCGGTTGTTGCACAGCAGATAAAGAAGCTTGCGGAGCAGTCTAATGATTCAAGTAAGCAGATTGACGATATAACAAAGGTTCTTATGCAGGATTCGTATAAATCTGTTGAGATTATGCAGAAAATGCAGGATATAGTTGCAAGTCAGAGCGAAAGCATGGAAGAGACCCGTATTATTGTGGGACAGGTTCTTAATGATATACGCAGTTCAAAGGACAGCATAGAATTAATAATGAACAGTACGGTTAAACTTGAAGATTCAAGAAATAAGGTGTCTGGTGCTGTTGAAGAACTTGCAGAAATTGCGGGACAAAATATGGAAAGTACCCGGAGAACATTTGAGGAGACGCAGAAGGTTACAGATACGTTCAAGGAAGTTTATTCAGGAGCCGTCAAGCTTAGGGAGATTGCTGACAAGCTAGCTGAGAGTGTGTCATATTTTAAGATGTAATAAAAACTGCTTACAGTTCATAAGGCAGATTATTATAGTGATACGTTATTATATTGAAATTAAAACTTTAAATTAATAATATTAAAAATTAATATAAGATATGTTGCATTTTCTCATATCAGGTGTTAGTATAATTAACTGCTGCGTAGATTTGGCGTGATTTAAAGGCCGGATTACGTGCAAAAACTAAAGTTAATTATACCTGATATGAGGAAATTTTTTATGAGTGGAATAAAAACAGAAAATACGTCCTGTGGAATGGATATGACAAGCGGTTCTTTGTGGAAAAAGATAGTTCTTTTCAGTATACCGCTTATGATGTCGCAGGTTCTTGAGGTTCTTTTTAATATGTCCGATGTGGCAGTTGTCGGTAAATTTGCAAGCTATGAGGCACTTGGGGCGGTTGGTTCGACTACAATTCTGGTAACGCTTTTTACAGGATTTCTTATAGGAATGGGTTGTGGTGTCAATGTAATAGTGGCAAGGCAGCTTGGTGCAAGACAGCACAAAGATTTGAAAGATACAATTCAAACAGCATTTATTCTGTGCCTGATTGTTGGAATTATTGTAAGCATTATATGTATTTCATGTGCACATTTATTGCTGAATCTATTAAATACAAAAGAAGAACTTATAGACGGTGCGATGCTTTATTTCAGAATATATGCACTTGGTATGCCTGCCATGGCAGTATACAACTTTGGTAATGCTGTTATGAGTGCCGAAGGAGATACAAAGCGTCCGTTACTCTATCTTTTTATAGCAGGAATAGTAAATGTATGCCTTAATCTTATATTTGTTATCGGATTTCGTCTGGCAGAACAGGGTGTAGCAATGGCTAGTATTATTTCGCAGTATATTTCAGCTACACTTATTATGACTAATCTTTTGCGAAGAAATGATGTGTGCAAGCTTCGTCTTTCGCAGGTAAGAATAAACAAGAATGCAGCAAAAGCGATTCTTATGCTTGGAATCCCGGCAGGAATCCAGAACGCAATATTTGCGATTGCAAACCTTTTTATCCAGAAAGGTGTGAATTCATTTGATTCTGTTATGGTTTCGGGCAATTCCGCAGCTGCCAATTTTGATGCACTTATATATAATGTAATGTCAGCGTTTTATACAGCGTGTTCAAGTTTTATGGGGCAGAACATGGGTGCTGGAAATAAAAAGAGAATGCTTCACAGCTATTTTATAAGCATTGTATATTCATTTTGTGCGGCAGGAATTCTTGGAACTGTACTTTTTGTGTTTGGACGCCAGTTGTTGTCGTTGTTTACTAGTGAGCCGGCTGTTATAGACGCCGGGATGGCAAGAATAAAGATTATGGCTTTTTCGTATGCGGTATCTGCATTTATGGATGCATCAATTGCTGCATCGAGGGGTATAGGAAAGAGTGTTGGACCTACAATTATTGTTATAAGCGGTTCGTGTGTATTCAGGGTTGCATGGGTATATACAATATTTGCATATTTTCACTCTATACCTTCATTGTACCTTGTTTATGTATTTTCGTGGACAATTACAGCTATAGCAGAAATAGCATATTTTGCATACAGTTTCAAACATTTGAATGTAAGAGGAAGATATTAGTAAAAATCCGACACAGGTATTTGTAAAAAATTAACAAAAAAATATAATAGGAGAGAGCTGAATGTGCTGCGGTGGCTTTTGCCCAGACTGCAGACACAACAAGATAAGGACATTGTACACAAGGATTTGCTCAATGAACAAGGGCAAATGCAAGACAAGTATATAGAAAACTCGTATATTGAATTTCAGACAGAATTGGTACGGTTCCTCGACATGGACGAAGCCAAAGAAATATACCTCAACGCTTCCTTTATATACGAAGCTTCCCCAAGTGCCGATGATGACGACATAGATGATTTCTTCTCCGATTCTGCAGAGAGCGCCCATGGGCAGGAAAGCAACAATGAGACTTATCTGACAGAACTGAAAGAGAAAAGAATACGTAATTTCGCCAGGCAGCTTATGCATAAAGCACAGACTCTGGCTGACATACACGACATCAAGAACTTCTTGCAGAAGAATGATAAAGGGGTAGTTCCCCACGACGATGCAGTCTTTTTCTTCAACTTTATTGCTCCCTACACCTGGCTGGAAGTTTTCAAAAGATTCAGCCAGCCGGAAGAGCTGGTTGCATTCTTCAACGAACTGACAGAACTGTCTGTCGACAAAAAAGAGGATACCAGTATGTTCCTGAACAAGACCGAAGTGTTGAATGGAGCACTCGAAAACATACCGTCCTCTTATGCCTATGATTTATGGAACCGTATGGGGAATAACTGTGATGGCTACTCATTGAACTTTATGCTCCAAAAGGCTAAAAATTTTGAGCAGGCCAAAGGAATCTTCAACACTTTTATGGAAAGGCTGGAGCAGCAAGAAGAAGAAAACAAGACCAAACTGAAAGTGGGTGAAATCTACCTGAACGACTTATTGGATACGACCTCCACTTATAGCGGGATTAAGGAATGCGAGGAACTGTTCCATAAATACCATTTACTGGAAGCAGACCAGTCTTTACTGGATTACCCGAGCCAGCACACACAAGGTATCCTATACCAACGCATGACCCTAAAGGAAATCAAGGCACATATGAAGAGACATCGTCCCCAAAACGGCGATGAATCTCGAAATATAAGAACAATCGTACAATTCATTCTGAAAATATCAAATTATGAAGAGGCGTATCAGGCACTGTTCGGAGAAACTCCCGATTGTATTACTCCGGAAGAACAACAGATTTTGAATCATTCGCCCTACGTTGTCTCCGAAATGTTCAATAAGGTAAAGACTCCGGAAGAAGGAGGAGTCGCAAGGGATTTCTTCGAGAACCGGCTGGACAAGTCACTGCTCAATCATCCTGATGCCAATATCTTGAATATCATTATCAATAACCGGTTCATATATCCCTATTATGAACAAAAAGTGGACATGATAAAGCGGATGTCCGAAAAATACACCGTACAACAGAACAGTTATACACATAAACATTTACTCTATCACCTGACCAACCACACCCAAGATTCACTTCCTCCGGAAGAAATACAACTGATTATAAATGAGGAAATAATGAAAAGCCTGGATGCGCCAAAGGATGTATTGAAGCAAATGCTTATCCAGCGATACTATGCCGGAAGAGCACAAGACAACGTTCCGCAGCCTTTTCCCATTTATACATCGGAAGGGTGGAAAATTAAAGAAAGCACTATTCTGGAATATGTGTATTGTCTGCTGGACGTGGGCGTATATGATGGAGGAATTATCTTCTGTTGCATGAAGGCATTGCTCCGTCAGAATGATAAGGAAAACGCCCAACGGCTGCAAGAGCAAGCAATCAATAAAAAGGTTTTTATCAATTACGATTCATATTGTATGTTGAAAAAGTTAGGAGCCGTCATTCCCAAACCCTACCTATTTGTCGAACATTATCCAATTATGAAGGACATATGCTATCAAATGCGGGAACGCGGCATGACCTTCGAAGAAGCCGAAAGCCGTATAAAAGAGATGGAAGATGATTTACATATTTCCATTGCACGCACACAAATCTACTGGAACAATGTCATCAGCCGCATGGCCAACAACAGAACAAACAAAAAACTGGTGCTTCAGAATACTCTGAAATTCATCGATGAACACCATGTGCCGATGAGTCCGGAAATATATTACTCCCTTTTACACACAATCACTTCCATTGAAGACTATACAAAAGTCAAAGGTTTATATAAAGGCGAATTGAATATAGGACATATCTTCGTACTTCTAAAGAAGATTCCAGAATTTGCCAAATATAGAATTGCCGAATGGGCATTTGTCGCCTGCTTGCGTCAGGAGTTTGATGAATGGTATGACATTCTATGTTCCATCAGTGAGAAAGAGCAGGAGAAAAGAATTAAAATCATGTTACAGTCCGAGCGCTACAAGCAACTGCAAGTCATCACCCCCAAAGGGTATCTTAACCAGACTTTCTTGTTCTGGTGGACTATCCGCTACGCCGTCTCAGAGACTGAAGAGCAACGGAAGGCAGAATTGGATACCCTTGTCACAATGATACCCAACCCCTTTGTACCTCAGTATCCGAAAATGATAGAGAAGTTCTTTATACCTTATCCGCAAGACTTGCTTGAAATCATTCGAGAATATATAGGCCGGATTATTTCATCCGAGCCGCAATAGCCAGCAATACCCCGAGCACCACACCCAATATCGCTGCAAACAGCACCCGCATTTCTCCCGGCAGGAGGAATGTGATGGTGTGTGCCGGATACCAGAAGAAAGGAATTGTTTTCTTGAAGACAAAATTCCATTGTGCATCCCAATTCAGATGCGTAATGATGCGGGTCATCGGGATAGGAGTGAGGAGGCTGCGAGGCGAACCGCCACAATCCAGGATATGCGTATCCGTAATCTTATGGAATGTCATGAATACCGGAGCGAAAATGGGATTCATAGCAACTGAAATGGCGAGGGCTATCCATAATTTGTCCAGGCAGAATTCTCCGTTTATAATGGCGGCGGCATTTGCCATTCCCATATATTCCATGAATTGCGGCACACCTTTGGAGAAGATTATCATGGCCGCATTGATACCCATTCCCAGCAGTCCCCACACTACGGCACGCGGCAGTACACCAAATCCTTTTCGGTTATAGACTCCGGCACTGATACGAAGCCCCAGCATCTCACCCAGTGTAGCAAGAATTCCGAATTTAACGAAACTCATTACCATGCCATGTGCAGCGTTGAAAGACTTATACCAATTGTAGATGGATTCACTCACAAAGAATGGCAGGAATATTATCACCAGAACAAAAATAAAGAGGAAGTCTTGTTTTTTCATACAAAAGTCATGTTTTTCATAAATAATGTGGCAAACATACTAAAATTATTCTAATTTAAAAGCAAATAAGTAAATAAAAGAAGTTTTACCAAACAGAACAAAGTGTTTCCCTTAACCGAACAGTGTGTTTCATTAAAGAGAACACTTCGTTTCCCTTAAAAGAACAGTTTGTTTCGATAATGAAAACACTTTGTTTTCTATAGCTAAAACAAAGTGTTCAGCACTGTGAACTAACGAACTATCCCATTAGCTTCCTCAGAAGCCCATATCATAGTCTCGGCACAAAAAAAGTGGGATTCAGAGAAACCTCTGATCCCACTTCATCATAGTAAGCAACGGATAGTTATTTCTTATCTTTCATATATTCATCCGCTTTCTCCTTGGCACGTGCCACGCGCTTGGCTGTATCCGGATGAGAAGAGAACATCTTCTGGAACTTGGATTCCTTCGGTGCTTCCGCTGAAAGTTCAAGCAATTTGTTCAAAGCATTGTACATGGCATACGGATCGAGATTATTCTTGATGCAGAATTCAAAGCCGTAATCATCCGCTTCCGTCTCCTGCTTCTGGGAGACGGAAGCGGATGATTACGGCTTTGAATTCTGCA
>OGMB01001343.1_pt1 | contig 11020 bp, 10 predicted proteins | sample 1573001 | NCBI WGS metagenome assembly OGMB01 (sample SAMEA2581921, study PRJEB24529) | metagenome | biome: Human gut stool | place: China | collected 2011
ATCATCATCCACATCATCTTCTCTGGCCATGATCATATCCATACGGTTCATACCCGACAGGTACTGCCACAATATATCAGCGTCTATATCCGCATCAGGAACATCACTTTTCTCCAGCCTGTCCCGTCCCATTCTCAAAAGTTCACACAGCTTCATCTCTATCGAAATCCTTTAATCTTCTATCTCGCCCTTGTGCATGGCGTCCTGGTATGCCTCCCAGTCTATAACTGCCTCCACGGACTTTATCGCAACTGCTATCATGTCAAGATCCGGCTCCCTTGTGGTGAGTCTCTGAACCCACATTCCCGGAACTGACAGCGCATTTGCAAGCTTTGAATCACTCTTGCCAGCAAACATTATAAATTCGTATGATATACCGGCGATTACCGGAACCAGCAGCAGTCTTATGACAAGTCTGAGCCATGCCGTATCTGCGCTTATAAACATGAAAACAATTATGCTTATTATCATTACGATGAACAGAAAGCTTGTTCCGCATCTCTTATGATATCTTGAATACTTCTTCACGTTCTCCGGAGTCAGTGGCACCCCAGCCTCAAAACAGTTGATCGTCTTGTGCTCTGCCCCATGGTACATGAACACTCTCTGTATATCCTTCATAAGCGATATAAGTGCCACATATCCCAGGAATATTCCAAGTCTTATAACTCCCTCTATGGCAGACATGATGATCCTGTTATCTATAACCTTGTCTATGAGTTCCCCGATAAATGCAGGAAGCATCATGAATAACGCGATGGCAAATACAAGTGAAAATAACACTGTACCTATCATCGCCGCATCGTCCGCTCTTTTCTGCTGCTCAGGTGTCCTCTCTTTTTTCTTTTCTTTTTTCTCTTTCTCCGCCTTCTCAGGCTCCTCGTCATCGTAAAACGATGCTGAGTATGTGAGGGTCTTCACTCCTATCACGAGGGATTCCACGAAATTGACAACTCCCCTGATTATAGGAACTCTGAAAAATACACTTCTCGATGCCATGGACACATAATCCACAACTTTCACTTCTATATCTTTATCCGGTTTTCTGACTGCCACCGCATATCTGTCGCCATTTTTCATCATGACACCTTCCATGACAGCCTGACCGCCTATTCTTACTCTCTTCACGCCAATCTCCTATCGGTATATTTAACTGGATAATAAAAAAACAGCTTGAGATTATTGTAAAATAACCTCAAGCTATCAACGTTTTTATTAGTTGGCCTGAACGCCATACTTCTTATTAAACATATCAATTCTACCACGTGCTTTGATTGCCTTCTGCTGAATGACACTTTGAGCAAATTTCTACGTGAATCTCTTCCTTTGTTGATCCTGTAACGAACTCGTTACCACAGTTACATACAACCTTTGCCTGATAGTAATCTGGATGTATTCCTTTACGCATTCTTTTTCACCTCTTTACATATATATTTATATATGAGAACAGGCATAAAGCCAGGGTTCTTCATAACACAACTTCTGTATTCTAACATAGTGACCAGTACAATGCAAGCAGTTTTTTGATTTTTTTGACAAAATCATCTCAACAATCCTGCTGTTATTTTCTGAGAAGTGACTGCTTTACATAGTGGATAAATTCTTTGTTGTTTCTGGTACGAACAAACAGCTTTCTGACATCCTCAAGAATATCCTCTGATTTACTTCCCATGAGCTCCTTGTGAATGGCTGTGACAACCTCCTGCTCTTCCTTGTTGAGGAGAAGATCATCTCTTCTGGTGCCGGATTTTGCTATATCTATGGCAGGGAATATCCTCTTCTCTGAGAGCTTTCTGTCAAGCACAAGCTCCATGTTACCGGTTCCCTTGAACTCCTCAAATACAACGTCATCCATCTTGCTGCCCGTGTCGACCAGCGCTGTGGCAAGGATCGTAAGGCTTCCTCCCTCACGCATGTTTCTGGCGGCACCAAAGAATCTCTTTGGCATGTGAAGCGCTGCAGGATCAAGACCACCTGACAGAGTTCTTCCGCTAGGAGCGACCGTGAGGTTATACGCTCTTGCCAGACGTGTGATACTGTCGAGCAGGATCACGACATCCTTCTTGGACTCCACAAGTCTCTTTGCTCTCTCAATGACCATCTCTGACACTCTCTTATGATGCTCTGGAAGCTCATCAAATGTTGAATAGATAACCTCCACATTAGGGCCCTCTATGGACTCTCTTATGTCTGTTACCTCCTCAGGTCTCTCATCTATGAGAAGGACGAGCAGGTGCATATCCTCATATCTTCTGCTGATCTGCTTTGCGATCTGCTTGAGAAGAGTCGTCTTTCCTGTCTTAGGTGGTGAAACGATCATGCCTCTCTGTCCCTTACCTATAGGGGCAAGAAGATTGATCATCCTGATAGGGATAGGAGCACCGTCTCCGTCAAGCTCTATCCTCTCATTAGGGAAGATAGGGGTCATCTCCTCAAAGCTCTTGCGGGCCGCTATGACCACAGGATCCTCATCGTTCACGCTTGCCACATATAAAAGGGCACTGAACTTTTCTCCCTGTGTCTTGTTTCTTATATTACCTGTGACTATATCTCCTGTCTTGAGACCAAATCTTCTGATCTGTGCCGGTGACACATATATATCCTGATCTCCCGGAAGATAGTTTGCACTTCTTATGAAGCCATATCCCTCAGGCATGACCTCAAGTATTCCGTGAGCCTGTCTTCCACTGTCGAGCTCCGGCAGATACTCGTTCACGTTCTGTGCCGCCTGATTTGACTGGACTCTGTCCTGATTCTGGCCTCTGTCCTGGTATCTCTCCTGGCTCTGACCTCTGTCCTGATACCTTTCCTGGTTTCTGTCCTGATTCTGACCTCTATCCTGGTATCTCTCCTGATTCTGGCTGTGATCCTGATATGTAGCCATTCTTCTCATACGTCTCTGTCCATTGTTCTCCCTGAAATCATCACCTCTTGAGCCCTCAGAGTGATGTACTATCCTGGTTTTTCTGTATTCTGTGTCTCCGGCTGTCTCTCTGACCACATGCTCGGTCTTAGGCTCTGACACATTTTTCTTATTTTCCACTGAAACCGCTGTCACATGCTCCTCCACATATTTTATGAGGAACTGCGCAAGCTCCGCCTTCTTCATTCCCGAGCAGCCTTTTATACCATTATCCTTGGTAAACTGACGCAGCTCTGCAAGAGAAGCTTTACTAAAATCCATATATAATTGTCTCCTTTCACTGAAACCAATGATTAACAAATAAATTAAGTATTATGGGAATATAAACACTCTAAGAAATAAGTAGTGTCTCTCAATGATACATCAAATTCAATTACGGTAAAAAAATAAAAATGCGCTAAGCACGCATATTATTCTCGCTCATTATAACATAAATAGAACAATTGTAAATATATTGATTTTAAATTTTACTAATGTTATCATATGAATGTTGTCCGTTCATCAGCACGGACAAACATTTTAACAAAGGATACACGATATGGGAACCGAATCTATTGTATTATATAAACTCATAGTGCTCTATATGCTTGACAGAGTTAACTTCACTCTGACCAATTCACAGATTTCAGACTTTGTTCTGGAGAAGGGCTACACCAATTATTTCACTCTTCAGGAAGCCATAAACGGACTTATAGAAAGCGAATTTGTATATGTATCAAGCATAAGAGGCGCATCCCATTATAAGATAACCTACAAAGGTGAGGAAGCCCTGAGCATGTTCGAGAACAGGATCCCATATGCCATCAAACAGGATATACTGGATTTCTTTGAGAAACAGCAGATCAACCTCAAAAAGGAAACTGAGATACAGTCTGACTACTACCTCAACGATTCCAATGAATATACCGTCTCCTGCGTCATCAACGACAGGAACGAGCCGCTGCTGGATATAAAGTTCAGCGTGCCTACCCAGGCCGTGGCTGTTGCCATATGTGACAACTGGCGTCAGAAAAGCACTGAGATATATGATATACTCGTAAAACAGTTATGGGCATCCAACACATCCAGCTAATATCAGCATAAAAATGACTGAGAATACCGAAAAGAATTATACTCCTCGATATTCTCAGTCATTTTTTTGTCTATTTATCTGACTATATGTTCATATTACTTTACTGCTGCTCCTGTGCCAGTGTCTCCTCTATGAGATTCCAGATCTCATCTCTTCCCTGCTTTGTCTGTGCGGAGAACGGTATCATCGTTGTTCCAGGAACAAGATCCAGTTTCTCACGTATGAGCTTCAAGTTCTTCTGAACCTGGCTTCTCTTGATCTTGTCCAGTTTTGTGCAAATGATCACCGGCTCATAGCCATTGTCCACGATCCAGTCATACATCATGCAGTCATTCTCCGATGGCACATGTCTTATGTCTATCAGCAGGAATACCTTTTTGAGCTGCGGAGAACCGTGAAGGTATCTCTCGATCATCTTGCCCCATTTTGCTCTTATCTCCACCGATACTTTTGCATATCCATATCCCGGCAGATCCACAAAGTACAGATTTTTATTTACATTATAGAAATTGATCGTCTGTGTCTTACCTGGCTGCGCGGATGTTCTGGCAAGCGACTTCCTGTTAAGCAATCCATTTATCAGAGATGATTTTCCTACATTTGACTTGCCGGCAAATGCGATCTCCGGGAGATCGTTATCAGGTAATTTACTTGTAATTCCACACACAGTCTCAAGCTCAGCGCTCTTTACTATCATATACTTCTCCTTATCTGACAAGGGCAAGGTCAAGCACCTGCCTCATGTCTTCCACTAAATGAATATTGACTCCCGATGTTATCTCTTCATCCAGCTCCAGATAATCGCTCTCATTTTTCGACGGTATCAGTATATCTTTAACACCGATCATCTTGGCTGCAAGGAGCTTCTCCTTCAGGCCTCCAATAGGAAGCACCTCTCCTCTGAGAGTTATCTCTCCTGTCATAGCTATTCTGCCATTAACCGGCACGTTAAATATGGCTGAATACAACGCTGTCGCCATGGTTATTCCGGCAGACGGACCATCCTTTGGAACTGCCCCCTCCGGTATATGGATATGGAAATCGTGCTTTGCAAAGTAATCGTCTCCAAGCGCCAGTGATTCCTTGAGGGATCTGATATAACTCATTCCCGCATAAGCGGATTCCTTCATAACATCGCCCATCTTACCTGTGAGCTGAAGAGTTCCTGTCCCCGGAAGCACATTGACCTCTATCTCCAGAGTGACACCGCCAACCGCCGTCCAAGCAAGGCCTCTGACAGCGCCAATTTTATTCTTCAGATTTCCATTCTCATCTTTATATTTGTATGGGCCAAGAAAATCCTGGATATTCTTCTTTGTGACTTTGACCACATCCATCTCACCGGTGAGTATCTTGCGGCAGGCCTTCCGACACACCTTGTCTATATTTCTCTCAAGACTTCTGACTCCCGCCTCTCTCGTGTAGTGGCTTATGATCTCCCTTATGGCACCGGCATCTATCTTGAACTGAGATTTTGTCAGTCCGTTCTTCTCACGGGTCTTCTCCACAAGGTACAGCTTTGCTATATGATACTTCTCATTCTCCGTGTATCCCGATATATTTATAACTTCCATTCTGTCGAGGAGCGGCCCCGGTATACCGGAGAGGTCGTTCGCCGTTGCTATGAACAGTACATTGCTCAGATCCACCGGTACTCCAAAATAGTGATCATTGAACTCTTTGTTCTGCTCACCATCAAGCACCTCGAGAAGTGCCGATGACACGTCTCCCTTGTAATCACTGCTCACCTTGTCTATCTCATCGAGAAGCATGAGCGGGTTGTTCGTCTTTGCCTTTATCATGGATTGTACAATCTTTCCAGGCATAGCTCCCACATATGTTTTCCTGTGACCTCGGATCTCCGCCTCATCGTGGACTCCGCCCAGTGATAAGCGGACATATTTCCTCGATGTTGCACGGGCTATCGACCTTGCTATGGATGTCTTTCCTGTTCCCGGAGGTCCCACAAGACAAATGATCGGAAGGTTCCCCTTATTGCTCAATATATGAACAGCAATATAATCAATGATCCTCTCTTTGACCTCCTCAAGGCCATAGTGATCTTTGTCAAGTATGTCTATGGCTGACTGCAGATCATTATTATCTTCCGTTGACACATTCCACGGATAGCTGAGCATCACATCGATATAGTTTGCCGACACACTGCTCTCCACTGCATTCTGAGGTATGCCCTTATAGTAATTTATCTCTTTTTCTATCTTATCGTATACTTCCTGGCTGCAGCCCGCCTCATCGAGTCTCTTCTGGAATTCTCTGACATTTGCATCTACGCCGTCGTCACCAAGCTCCTTACGGATAACGGACATCTGCTCTCTGAGCACATACTTTCTTTGATTCTCAGCGGTCTCCTGATTGACCTTTTCCATGATCTCTTTCTTGATCTTGCCGATTCCGAGAACTTCCTCCATTATCTGTATCAACCTCATAGCGCGGCTTCTGACATCTAACATCTCCAGAAGCTCCTGCCTGTTGTCATCAGATATATTCACATAGTCGGCCATGCTGTCAACCAGCTTTCTGACAGACTTGAATGAACGTATCTCCCTGTACAGAACGTTGTTCTTCACTATACCCTCGTCAAATGCTTCCTTAAGCTTTTCCTTGAGTATGCTCTGTATAGCCTTCTCCTCATCCTCGCTGATGTCGTTAGTCTCCTCCACATCTGTCACGTGGCACACATAATATTTATCCTTGCTGTAATCCACAAGGCGCGCTCTCTTCTCAGTCTGTATGAGAACTCTCATGCCCTTGTTCTGAAGTCTGACAAACTGCTTTATCCTGGCTATGACACCTATCTCATAAAACGAAACTGTCTTATCGCCGTTCTTATGAACAGGATTTGCCAGAAATATACATTCCTCATTCTTGACTGCATGTCCCACCGCCTCGCAGGCTTCACGCGTTGTCGCATCAAGATAGAAGGACAATTCCGGCATAACCACGCCATCGTCAAGACTAATCATTGTCATCTCTAACATTTTCTCATTCATACCTGTTATCTCCGTATATATCATTAAAAAATAAGACGTTATCAACACTGCACATTTAAAGGCTTATAAGGGCGCAAATGTATGTCAGCGTTGTAACGTCTCATTTCGGCAATAATGACTATGCACTCTCGCCGTTATCTGTATTTGCCTTTTTCTTCCTTACCTTTTTCTTAGGAAGGTCTGTATCCTCTGATGGATCTCTGTAAGTCAGTACAGGTTCTTCATCGCCTGTTATGACACCCTTGGTAATAACACACTTCTCTATAGTTGGATCTGAAGGGATCTCGTACATAAGATTAAGTGTAGCATTCTCCATGATAGCTCGAAGTCCTCTAGCTCCGGTCTTACGCTCCATAGCTTCCTTTGCTATCTCTCTGAGTGCATCATCCTCTATCTCAAGCTGAACTCCATCAAGCTCAAAAAGCTTCTTATACTGCTTGCATATTGCACTCTTTGGCTCTGTCAGTATTCTCACAAGTGCATCCTCATCCAGAAGATCCAGAGTCACTGCAACAGGAACTCTTCCCACAAATTCAGGAATAAGTCCATACTTTACAAAGTCATGTGGCATAACCTCCTGCTCTGACTGCTCTATAACCTCTGCATTAAAGCCAATTGATTTCTGGCCAACTCTGTTCTCTATGATCTTCTCCAGTCCCTCGAACGCACCACCACATATGAATAATATGTTGGTCGTATCGATCTGGATAAGCTCCTGATGCGGATGCTTTCTTCCACCCTGAGGTGGAACTGAAGCCACAGTGCCCTCTATTATCTTTAACAAAGCCTGCTGAACGCCCTCACCCGACACGTCTCTGGTTATGGATACGTTCTCGCTCTTCTTTGTGATCTTGTCTATCTCATCAATATAGATTATTCCATGCTCAGCTCTCTCTATGTCATAATCAGCGGCCTGTATAAGCTTCAGGAGAATGTTCTCAACATCCTCTCCTACATATCCAGCCTCTGTGAGAGTTGTAGCATCTGCTATTGCAAAAGGAACGTTTAACAATTTTGCAAGGGTCTGGGCAAGATATGTCTTACCTGATCCCGTTGGGCCAACCATGAGGATATTACTCTTCTGTAATTCAACCTCAAAATCCTTCTGCGCAAGTATTCTCTTATAATGGTTGTACACGGCAACCGCCAGTACCTTTTTTGCCTCTTCCTGACCTATTACATACTCATCAAGAAATTCTTTTATTTCCTTTGGCTTTAACAGATTGATATCACCATCTGAATCAAGTCCTGCGTCAACCAGTTCTTCTTCTATTATCTCTGAGCATATCTCTACGCATTCATCACATATGTAAGCCCCAGGTCCGGCTATGAGTTTTCTAACCTGATCCTGTGTCTTATTACAGAAAGAACATCTGAGCTGTTTTCTCTCGTCACTACGATCTGCCATTACAATACCTCGATTATTCACTATTTATAATTGTCTGGAGCCAGTCTTTTCCAGAATCTGCGAATACACCGCCGGTTCTGCAGGCTGGCTCCAACCAACTGATACATCTTCTACATATCAGATATCTCTATCTGTATTATCTGTTTGTTATAACGCTGTCGATAAGGCCGTATGCACAAGCCTCCTCAGCAGTCATCCAGTTATCACGATCTGTATCTGCCGCGATAACATCAAGTGGTTTTCCTGTATTCTCACTCAGCATTTTGTTGAGTTTCTCTTTTGTCTTTAATATATGTCTGGCTGCGATCTCTATCTCTGTTGCCTGCCCCTGAGTTCCACCAAGTGGCTGATGTATCATGATCTCCGAGTTTGGAAGCGCATATCTCTTGCCCTTTGTTCCTCCTGCAAGAAGGAATGCTCCCATGCTCGCTGCCATTCCACAGCATATTGTTGAAACATCACACTTGATATATCTCATTGTGTCATATATTCCCATTCCGGCTGTAACTGATCCACCCGGGCTGTTGATATATAACGAGATATCCTTTGAAGGATCCTCTGACTCAAGGAATAACAACTGTGCTATAACAAGGCTTGCAGTTGCATCATTTACCTCATCTCCAAGAAAGATGATTCTGTCTTTCAGCAATCTAGAATAAATATCGTATGTTCGCTCTCCGCGGCTAGTCTGTTCTACAACGTATGGTACCAATGCCATGTTATCTACCTCCAATACATATCAAGCCAATCTGTCTGTTAAAATATTAAACTTCCTTTGACTCATCTACAAGAAGCTTTGCAGCCTTCTTAACTGCTACATCCTTCTTGATGCTGTCCTTCTCTGCGTCGCCCATGAATCCCTTGATATCCTCAAGCTTCATCTGGTACTGAGCTGCCATCTTTGAAAGCTCCTCGTCAACTTCCTCGTCAGTAGCCTCAATGTTCTCAGCCTTTACTACAGCCTCAAGAACTGCTCTCTGCTGGATTCTCTTGAGTGCGTCCGGCTTGATTCTCTCCATGAGAGACTCCTCTGTAACGTTTACGATCTGCATATACTGCTCAAGGCTGATTCCCTGATACTGAAGTGTCTGAGCGAACTCATCCTTCATTCTCTTCTGCATATCCTCAACCTGTGCATCTGCAATATCCATAGTTGCGTTCTCGATAACCTTGTCAAGAACCTTTGCTTCCTTCTCGTTTGCAGCGTCTCTGTTCTTCTTTGCAAGTATCTTCTGCTTTACCTCTTCCTTGTACTGGTCAAGTGTATCGCATCCGCCTACCTCGCTTGCGAACTCATCATTGAGCTCTGGAAGCTGTGACTCTGTGATAGAGTTGATCTTGCACTTGAATACTGCCGGCTTTCCTGCAAGCTCCTCAGTCTGGTAATCCTCTGGGAATGTTACGTTAACCTCAACATCCTCTCCGATGTTCTTACCAACAAGCTGATCCTCAAATGTATCGATGAATGAATGTGAGCCAAGAACGAGCTTGTAGTTCTCACCCTTTCCACCATCAAATGGAACACCATCAACAAAACCCTCGAAGTCAAGAGTAACCTCGTCGTCAAGCTGTGCTGCTCTTCCCTCTACGAGTACCTTTCTTGCGTTCTGAAGCTGCTCCTTCTTGATGTCCTCAAGAACCTCATCATCTGTTACTTCAACGTCGATCTTCTCAACTTCGATTCCCTTGTAATCGCCAAGTGTAACCTCAGGCTTTACAGCAACCTCTGCTGTGAATACGAAATCCTTGCCCTTGCCCATCTCTATTACGTCAATAACTGGCTGTGATGCGATCTCAAGCTCTGAAGCTACAGCCTCTTTTGGATAATACTCGTTGATCATTGCATTTGCAGCATCCTCATAGAATACTTCCGGGCCATACATCTTCTCGATGAATGCCATTGGCACCTTGCCCTTACGGAAGCCTGGAACATTGAATCTGTTCTTTGTCTTGTTGTAAGCTGCTGTCATTGCCTTGTCAAAATCTGCTGCAGGTACTGTGATTGTAAGCTTTGCCATGCTGTGCTCAAGCTTTTCTACTGTGAAACTCATCTTTTTATTTCCTCCTTGAAATGTGCAAATGGTGCCTTAAGCCCTACAATTAAGGCACTCAGATAGCATCCATTTATCTTTTTCTTGTTTATATGTGTGGACAAAGTCCACATCAATCATCGATTATATCATAATGTGCAAATGATTGTCCAGTCCATTATACTATTATTATAATACAAAGTTTTCACGACACAAAAGACCTGATGTATGGATCATACACCAGGTCTTCTTTTTGTTCGTAGATCTAACGGAGATTATAAGCCAGGCTTATCTTCCTGACATCTGCTCTTCCTGTCTCTTGATCATCTGACGAACCATCTCGCCACCGATTGAACCTGACTGAGCTGATGTTAAATCTCCATTGTAGCCATCCTTAAGATCAACACCGATCTCCTTGGCTACCTCCATCTTGAACTTGTTCATAGCACTCTTTGCCTCTGGAACACTTGTCTTGTTAGAGTTTGAACTTGCCATAACCCTGTACCTCCATATTGAAATAATTATTTAAGACTTTCGTCTTGTTAGTATTATTAACAATACGGCTTATGTTATAAT
>OGMB01001346.1_pt1 | contig 11002 bp, 8 predicted proteins | sample 1573001 | NCBI WGS metagenome assembly OGMB01 (sample SAMEA2581921, study PRJEB24529) | metagenome | biome: Human gut stool | place: China | collected 2011
GGCGGCGGACATGACCGTTTGTGCCCGCTGGTGGGCAAAAGTGCTGATTTGCCGGTGCGCAGACGGGCTGGAATTTTTATGTCCAACGGGGCAAATGTAGGGTTTACTTGTGTATATGCCAAGTTTTGGGGTGGATATTTTGCTGGTTTGTGCTGAAGAACATGTTTTTCAAGGATTTGGGGACAGGCCGCTAACGCGGAGGACTGAAGGGCTGGCGCCGAGGCGGGACTGGGCAACCGCTAACGCGGGAGACATAAGAACAGAAGGACAGAAGAACATAAGATATGACGTTCGTGCTTGCCGCTTAGCGCGGGAACATAAGAACATAAGTTTTCATAAGAAACACATAAGGCCGCTGCGCGGCGGACGGCCACGGACTACCGTCCGGGTGGCCTCAAGAGACATAAGGGCTGACGCCGAGGGAGGGGGCGGTGGACTGTTTTTGGGGTGACGCAAAGCAGGTTTTTCTGTTACGGGAGGGCGGTTTTTCTGTTACGGGAGGGCGGATTTTCTGTTGCGGGGGAGCGGATTTTCTGTTGCTCTGACTGAAAAATCGCTCTGGCACTAGTGTTTTTCGGGATTATTAAGAACAAAAAGACGGGGTGTGATGATTGATAATTGATAATGGCTGAACAGAAAGAACTCTCTACATATAGGAGCACTGAGATGCCGTGCAATGTGCACCACTGCAGGAGGACACAGACATGATATTGGCGTGGACAGTATAAATACGGCGAAAGTTTACTGTCGCTTGTACCACCATTGAATATATGATGGACATCAAGCCACAGGTAAAGATAAGCACGCACAAAAGCATATGGGTAAGTTTGCGGGATATAAAGACTCGCGTTCTTTATTTTTTTTGTAAGTTTGCCATAATTTGTAAATCACACGACATATATAATATATATAATGAAGCACAAAAACTATTTGTTGGGTTTTGTTTTGGCTGCAATCGTTTGCTGCAGCTGCGCCCATTCCTCGATAGGCAATTTGGTAGGCAGCGACCGCGATGAACATGGCTGTATTGGCTCGGCTGGATATACATGGAGCTATGCCCTGCACAGTTGTGTCAGACTGTGGGAGGCTGGTACACGCTTTGACGCCGGCCCCGAGCAGGTATTCCTTATATATAGTGCCGATTCTACATTTGCCGAAATTTTTCCGTCAAGCAGCAAGTCGGTACTTTGCAAACGGGTTAAGGGCACGAATGTGTGGAAACCGCGCAAAGGACACGAAGAGGTGTCGATACAAAACGGCGTTACTTGCGTCAAGGTGAACAATTATAATTATACCAGGGCTAACGACTGACACAACACACTGTAGCCCACAACTTAAAGCACAAGCACCAACAAGGGCCAATCGCATTGGGCCCTTGTTGGTGCTTGTATGGTTTGTATGGAAAAGGACAAGTGATGTCCGGACTACAACCATGGGGTATAAAATGAAGCAGCATGCGCCTCACGGCGAACACTGCCTCTCGTCATTTACCTAAAAAACACTATTACCTTATAGCTTGTAATACCTTTATATTGAATGGCAGGCAGATGTGACGCGCTGCGCATTGTTTTGTCATTTTACGTTTGCAAATGTAGTGCTTATTTTCGTTCGCTCCAAACTTTTTAGACAAAGCGACGGTTTTTGTCGACGAAATTATCGTTATGCAACAATTATGCAAGTTTCATTCATTTTGTGCCAGTATATGAGGATAATTACTACGCGTTTGCTACCACTGCGAACTAAGAATAACTTGATGCAGCCTTTGTAATAAACGCCGATGACAGGAACCCCAACAGCATTATAAAGCGCTTGCGTATGGCTTTACAAAACCTCGACGCAATTTCTTTTGACTTCCTTGAAAAGAACACGCATTGTTCGTCCTTACAAAATTGCCTTGTCAAGCCCTGACTGCGCACAGCTTTTTCATACGCACATGATAGGCTACAAGCACCATGGCGCCTGTGAGCACCCACGACAACGGGTATACTTGCAACAGCTGTGCGAACCCATGGTAATGCGGACTCACCACAAAGACCCACACCATGCGCAACACGCAGGTGCCGAACACGGTCATGATGGTGGGCAACATGGACTCGCCCATGCCACGCAAGGCTGAGCCCGAAATTTCGTAGCTGCAGGCCAGGAACTGAAATAGCAAGACGCCCTGCATACGTATGGCTCCGTAGTGAATGACTTCGGGATCGGCGGTGAAGAAACTGAGGAAGAAGTGGTTCTGCCAAGTGAACAAAGCGTTGGCAGCAAAACAACCTACAAGGCCCATCAACATGCAGATGCGGAAGATGCGGCGCACGCGGTCGTATTTGCCAGCACCATAATTCTGACCAATGAACGATATGGCCGCACCATTGCAAGCCACAATGATGTAGTAGCAATAATACTCGAAGTTGACAGCCGCAGCCGAGCCCGCTATGGCCGCAGAACCGTAGCCATTGATGGCACTCTGCACCACCACATTGGACAAGGAGAATACCATGCCTTGCAAACCTGCCGGCACGCCAATTTGCAGCATGCGGCGCAGCTCTTTGCCATAAATGCGCATGTGGTTGAACTGCAACTGCAATGCACCCTTTTCACGACGCAGCAACACGACTATACATGCGGCACTGACCATATTGGCTATGGCTGTGGCGATGGCCACACCCTCAACGCCAAGGCCGAAGCAGATGACCAACACGAGATTAAGCACGGTGTTAATAACACCAGCCACCACCAAGATGTAAAGCGGACGGCGGGTGTCGCCCACACTGCGCAAGATGGCGGCTCCAAAATTGAATATAAGGAAGAAAGGAATGCCCACAAAGTAAAGACGCAGGTAGAGCACGGCCATGTCGAGCACATCGGCCGGGGTGTCCATCAGTTCGAGTATGGGCCGCGACACGCCTATGCCGATAAGCATTAGCAGCACGCCACTGACGACGCTGACCAATGACACGGTGCTGACGGTGCGTCGCACACCCTCGTCGTCGCGCTGACCAAGGTGATTGGAGAGCACGACATTGGCACCCATCGATATGCCAACAAAAAGATTGATTAGCAGACTGATAACGGGTGCGTTACTGCCCACTGCGGCCAAAGCTTTGCTGCTGGCAAAGCGTCCGACCACGGCCACATCGACAGAATTGAACAACTGTTGCAACAAGCTGCTGGCAGCAAGCGGCAGGGCAAATATCAGTATTTTCATAAAAAGAGGACCATTGAGCATGTCCACTTTGGTTGAAGTCTGACTCATTGTATTATGTGTCGTTATTATAAGTAGGTGCAAAGGTACATCTTTCGGCAGGACTGAGGCTTACCCTTATGACCGTTTTTGGTTTATTCACACGCTACAACCGAGTTATAGAAGGTGCAACGCACATAATGCGCCCCACCTTGGAGTGTTACAGATTGACGCAGCGATAATACATGATTATCAACAAGGTAAGCACCACAATACTCTTGACGATAAACAATATTTATAAAAAAGTTGTCTTAAAAGTGGGGAAAAGTGGGGGAAAATCCGTACTTTTGGAAATTCTTAGGAGATATGATGAGATTTACAGGTACAATCGATGCCAAGCTCGATGCCAAAGGGCGCGTGTTTTTGCCGTCTGACTTCCGCAAGCAACTTGCCGAGTCAGACCCTCGGTTGGTATTGAAACGCGATGTGTATCAGCCTTGTCTTGTGATATATCCCTATGCGGTGTGGAATGCCGAGGTAGACGCGTTGCGCGCAAGACTCAACCGATGGGACCCCCGGCAGGCTATGCTCTTCCGCCAGTTTCTGGCCAATGTGGAGGTGTTTACGCTCGATGGTAACGGCCGCTTTTTGATTTCACGCAAAATGCTTGACGCTTGCGCCATCACCGACCGCACGGTGCGCTTTATGGGCGTTGACGACCGCATTGAGGTGTGGAGCGTGGCACAGAGCGACAAACTGCTGATGAGCGACAGCGATTACGCAGAGTCGCTGGCCAAGATTATGGGTGAAACGCCCCTTATGGACAACGATCACACCGCAATATATTAAAAACTTTAACCATATAACACCATACAGCGTGTATCATATACCAGTTTTACTCAACGAAACAGTGGACGGGCTTAACATTCAGCCCGGTGGCATCTATGTAGATGTGACCTTTGGCGGAGGCGGACACAGCCGCGAAATATTGCGGAGGCTTAGCGATGACGCCCACCTCTACAGTTTTGACCAAGACGCCGATGCAGAGCAAAACATACCTGATGGCGACAAGCGCTTTACCTTTGTGCGGAGCAATTTCAGGTATCTGAAGAACTGGATGCGCTACTACGATGTGGAGCATGTTGATGGCATACTGGCCGACCTTGGCGTGTCGAGCCACCATTTTGACGATGAGGAACGCGGTTTCTCGTTCCGCTTTGATGCCCCCCTCGACATGCGCATGAATGAACGCGCTGGTGCTAACGCTGCCGATGTGGTGAACAAATATGACGAGGAGCGGCTGGCTAACGTGTTTTACCTCTATGGCGAAATGAAAAACAGCCGCCGGCTGGCTTCGACCATTGTCAAGGCACGCAGTGCAAAGGCTATTTGCACCATTAACGACCTGCTTGAGGTGGTAAAGCCACTCATGCCACGCGAAAGGGAGAAGAAAGATCTGGCGCGCGTGTTCCAAGCCCTGCGCATAGAGGTTAACCACGAAATGGAGGCGCTACAAGAGATGCTTGAAGCGGCGTTGCAGGTGCTGCGGCCGGGCGGACGGCTGAGCGTGCTCACCTACCACTCTCTTGAGGACCGTATGGTGAAAAACTTTATTCGCGCCGGACGCATTGACGGCAAGGTGCAACAGGACTTTTACGGCCGCAGGCTGACGCCATGGCGGGCCATAAACAACAAGGTCATTTTGCCTTCGGCACAGGAGCAGGCCGAAAATCCGCGAAGCCGCTCTGCCAAATTGCGCATTGCCGAAAAACTCTGACTCTACCACATTACCATCAAGACTATAACAACAGAACATGAGCAAGAACGATATGCCCGAAGCCGCTACCGACAACAAGCGCCCTGACTCTGAGGAACAGGAAATTGAACGCGAGGAACAAAATGCCCTGCAAGCTCTGCGCGAACTGACTGCTGACGAGGATACGCCCGCAGGAGAGTCGCGCAGCAAAATTACCCTGGCCTCGATATTGGGCGGCGACATATTGGGCGGACGCTGGTTCAGACGCCAATTTTGGTATATTGTGATGGTTGTGGCCATGATTATAGTGTATGTGAGCAACCGCTACTCGTGCCAGCGGGAAATGATTCAGAGCAAAATGCTGACCGACACGCTGCTCGACCGCCGATATAAGGCGCTGACCCGATCGAGCCAACTCAAAGAGAAAACGCGACGAAGTTGCATTGAGGGGGCTCTGACCGACACCACACTGCAAACGGCCAACACGCCATCGTTTAACTTGAAGGTGGACGAATAGGCTATACGCTACAACGCACATACAATATATTATATATAGGTATAAACATTCTTTGTAACACTCTCCTCTCACTACAAACAAGTTGAAATGAATTTCCCCGTCAAACAAGTTACTAAGCGCTACGCTGTCATAGGATCAGTGTTGGTGCTGGCAGGTCTTTCCATATTAGGGAAGGCCATCTACATCATGACGGTAGAGAAGAACTTTTGGGAACAGGTGAACGACCGCTTTATCAAGGAGAATGAGGAAGTCATACCCACACGCGGCAACATTCTGGCCGACGACGGTGAGGTGCTGGCAGCCTCATTGCCCGAGTACAAGCTATACATGGATTTCATGTCGTGGGAGAAGGACCCCAAACGACGCGCCAAAGAGCAATTTAACCGCGACAGTTTGCTGCACGCCAAAATGGACTCTATCTGCACGGGCGTGCACCGTATATTGCCCGACATAAACCCCGCAGAGTTTAAGGAATTGCTATTGAAAGGCCGCGAGAAGGAGAGCCACCACTGGCTGCTATATAAAAAGCGTGTATCGTATATTACCTACCGACAACTCAAGCAGTTGCCTTTGTTCAAGATGTCGGCCAATGTGGGCGGCTTTCATACCGAAGAGTTCAAAATGCGCAAAAACCCGTTCGGCCACTTGGCAGCACGTACTATTGGCGACCTGTACAAGACCGACGGCAAACCGCGCACAGGACTTGAGTTGAGCTTTGACTCTATTCTGCGTGGCGAGAAGGGGTCGGCACACCGCCAAAAGGTGCTCAACCGCTACCTTACCATCATAGACAAACCCGCCATAGACGGCTACGACGTGATGACCACACTCAACGTAGGCATGCAGGACATCTGCGAAAAAGCTCTCTCGGACAAGCTTACCGAGATTGACGCCAACTCGGGCGTGTGCATACTGATGGAGGTGGGCACCGGCGACATTAAAGCCATGACAAGTCTGCGCCGCATGGCCGACGGCAGCTATCAGGAAATAAATGCCGATGCTGTAAAGAACCTGTACGAGCCTGGGTCGGTGTTCAAACCCATGTCGTTCCTTGTCGGCATGGACGATGGCTACATACACATGACAGATATAGTGGACGTGGGCTGCGGTATTAAAGAGATGTACGGCCGCAAAATGCGCGATGCCAACTGGCGCTCGGGCGGCAGCGGTGTGGTAACTGTGCCACAAATTCTGCAAAAATCGCTCAACGTGGGCGTAAGTACACTCATCGACCGCGCCTACCACGACAATCCTCGCAAATTTGTTGAGGGTATCTACCGCATTGGTGTAGCCGAAGACTTGAAGATACCTATTCCAGGCTATGCCAAGCCCCGTATCCGCATGCCAAAGGCTGACGGATCGAACTGGTCGAAGACGGCTCTGCCATGGATGAGCATCGGCTACGAGACTCAAATTCCGCCTATCACCACAGTCAACTTCTACAACGGCATTGCCAACAATGGCAAACTATTGCGGCCACGTCTGGTTAAGGCCATTCTGCACAACGGCGAGGTGGTCAAGGAGTACCCCGTAGTAGTGCTGCGCGAACACATGGCCAAGGCCGAAGCGGTGAAGAACATACAAGACTGCCTTGAAAGCGTGGTGAGCGTGGGACTTGGCAAGAAAGCTGGTTCACCCTACTTCCACGTGTCCGGCAAAACGGGTACCGCACAGGTATGGACCAAGAGCGGCTTTGCCTCACAATATCTTGTGTCGTTTGCAGGCTATTTCCCGTCTGAAAAACCGCTTTACTCGTGCATCGTGTGCATACAAAAAGGCGCCCCAGCTTCGGGCGGCGGCATGTGCGCACCAGTGTTCAAGCGCGTGGCCGAAACCGTGATGGCACAACGCAGGTCGGACGACTACACTGCCGCACGCGACTCCAACAACTGCCTCAACCCGGTGGTGAGTGCCGGCAGTCTGACAGCCGCACAGTCTGTACTCGAACAGCTCGGCATTAAGTTCACTTCGCCCGTCAACACCGAGGACGCACCACTCACCTGGGGCCACTGCAACACCACGAGCCAAGGGCTTAACATGAACGTGGTTGAAGAGGTGAAGGGCAACATTGTGCCCGATGTACGCGGCTATGGTTTGCGCGACGCCTTGTTCCGCCTCGAAAAGCTCGGACTCAAAGTCAAAGTGCGCGGCATAGGACGTGTGACGCAACAAAACATGCAGCCCGGCTACCACTTTAAGCGCGGCCAGCAAATCGAAATCATACTTGGAGACCCCGAGGATATTCCGGCTGCCGAACGCGACACGACACAGCAAAATGCCGAGCAGACCAAGGCGCAGCCCAACGAGCCTGAAGACTCCGAACTGACGCCTACAGCCGCTGACGAAAAGAAGTACCAGCAGACTGAGCAAGCGCAGCAGCAAAAGATGCAGGAGCGAAAGGCTGAAAAGGCCAAGCAGAACCAGGCTGAGCAGGAAAAGAAAAAGCAAGCGGCACAGTCTAAACCCAAAAAGCAACCGGCTATAGAGCCCAAGCAATCGACAACATCTGCCCAAAAGAAGAGGGACAAAAGGGCCGACAACAAGAATGCCAAGCCGTCCGCAACTTCTTCGGACAAGAAGGAAAGCAAGAGGGGCACCACAAAGAGTGCAAACACCAGCAAAAAGCATAAGCCGGCAGATTAAAGCCGTAAGTCTTTTGCAAAAAGCATGCCAAGCAAGCTAAGAAGCAAACAACATAGTCAACAACATATATCTACATAGACACTACAATGAAACTATCAGACGCACTGAAAAAAGTAACAGTTGTAGCCGCAAAGGGTGATCTGCAACGTGAAATAACAGGTGTTAATATTGACTCAAGAAAAGTGGTAACCGGCGACCTGTTCGTAGCCGTAAAGGGCACGCAAGCTGATGGTCACCTTTACATACCCAAAGCCATAGAGCAAGGTGCTGCGGCAGTGTTGGTAAGCGAACCCATACCAGCCGATGCCCCCGATAGTGTGACGTACGTGCAAGTGGCCGACACCGAAGATGCTGTGGGCAAAGTAGCCACACAATTCTACGGCGACCCCACCACCAAACTCAAGCTGGTGGGCGTAACGGGCACCAACGGCAAGACAACCATCGCCACAGTGCTCTACAACATGTTCCGCGCCTTCGGCCACAAATGCGGCCTGTGTTCAACAGTGTGCAACTACATTGACGGACGTGCCATACCCGCCGACCACACCACTCCCGACCCCGTGACTCTGAACAAGCTCCTGGCACAAATGGCCGACGAGGGGTGCGAATACGCCTTTATGGAATGCTCGTCACACGCCATACACCAAAAGCGTATTGGCGGTCTGCGCTTTGTAGGCGGCATATTCACCAATCTCACACGCGACCACCTCGACTATCACAAAACGTTTGAGAACTATCGCAATGCCAAGAAAGCCTTCTTCGACGGACTGCCCAAGGGAGCCTTTGCCATAACCAATGCTGACGACAAGAACGGCATGATTATGGTGCAGAACACACAAGCCACCGTGCGCACCTACTCCACCCGCACCGTAGCCGACTACAAAGGCCGCATTCTGGAGGAGAGCATCGAAGGCATGCTGCTCGACATCGACGGACGCGAAGTAAGCGTGCGCTTTGTCGGCCGTTTCAACGTGTCAAACCTGCTGGCGGTATATGGTGCCGCACTGATGCTGGGCAAGACACCCGAAGACACCCTGCGCGTGCTGTCAACGCTGCACCCCGTCAACGGACGTTTCGAAGCCATTCGTTCGCCCAAGGGCTTCAGTGCCATTGTCGACTATGCCCACACGCCCGACGCCTTGGTCAACGTGCTCACCGCCATCAACGAAATTGTGCGCGGCAAGAGCAAAGTCATCACCGTGTGCGGCGCCGGCGGCAACCGCGACAAAGGCAAGCGCCCGCTCATGGCACAGGAGGCAGCCAACCGTTCTGACCGTGTAATTATCACCAGCGACAACCCACGTTTTGAGGAGCCACAGGACATCATCAACGACATGCTTGCCGGCCTTAACGACGAGCAGAAACAAAAGGTCATCAGCATTGTCGACCGTCGTGAGGCCATACGCACAGCCACCATGCTGGCCCAGCCCGGCGATGTGATACTCGTAGCAGGCAAGGGCCACGAGCCCTATCAAGAAATCAAGGGCGTAAAACACCACTTCGATGACCACGAGGAGATAAAGAAAGCCTTTGGCATCAACTAACCACCAACCAACACCCAATATTTCGCAACAATGTTATACTACCTTTTCCGTTTCCTCGAGCAGTTCGGCGTGTCGGGTTCGGGCATGTGGTCCTACATATCATTCCGTGCACTCCTGGCCCTCATTCTGGCCCTTGTCATATCGGCATGGTTCGGTGAGTACTTCATAAAGTGGATGAAGCGCCACAACATCAGCGAGACACAGCGCGATGCCAGCATCGACCCCTTCGGCGTGCAAAAAATTAACGTGCCATCAATGGGCGGCATTATCATCATCGTGTCGATACTTGTACCATGCCTGTTGCTCGGCCGTCTGCGCAACATCTACCTCATACTGATGCTCGTCACCACCGTATGGTTAGGTCTGTTGGGCTTTTTAGACGACTACATCAAGATATTCAAGAAGAACAAGGACGGCCTCCCCGGGCGCTTCAAGATAGTGGGGCAAGTGTTGCTCGGGCTGTTTGTCGGACTCACGCTCTACCTCAGCCCCGATGCCACCATACGCGAGAACATCGAAATGCAGCAACACGGCCAAACTACCGAAATTGTGCACAAGAGCCAAGCCGTCAAGAGCACCAAGACAACCATACCCTTTGTCAAGGAGAACAACTTCGACTACGCTGAGCTTGTAAGCTTCTGCGGCAAATACAAGACACAAGCCGGTTGGATAGTGTTTGTGCTTGTCACGATATTCGTCATCACAGCCGTATCGAACGGAGCCAACCTCAACGACGGCATGGACGGTATGGCCGCGGGCAACTCCGCCATTATATTCATAGCCCTTGGCATACTGGCCTACGTGTCAAGCCACATAGAGTTTGCCTCATACCTCAACATCATGTATGTACCAGGGTCGCAGGAGCTTGTCATATTCACCTGTGCCACGGTAGGCGCGCTCATCGGTTTTCTATGGTACAACGCCTACCCGGCACAAATATTTATGGGCGACACCGGTTCGCTCGCCATTGGCGGCATCATAGCCGTGTTGGCCATCATCATTCACAAGGAGCTGCTCATACCCATACTGTGCGGCATATTCCTGCTCGAGAGTCTCAGCGTCATACTGCAAGTTGAATGGTACAAGCTCGGCAAGCGCAAAGGCGTGAAGCAGCGCATATTCAAGCGCACGCCCATTCACGACAACTTCCGCGTATTACCCTCGCAGCTCGACCCCGAGTGCAAATATCTGTGCAAGTGGCCGCATGGAGCATGGCACGAGTCAAAGATAACCATACGCTTTTGGATAACCACCATCATACTTGCCGCGCTCACCATCATTACATTGAAAATAAGATAACACAACAAAATAAGTAGGTGTTCAAAATTATTTTTACATTGAAAGTGCATTATCGGGGCGCAGAT
>OGMB01001356.1_pt1 | contig 10950 bp, 9 predicted proteins | sample 1573001 | NCBI WGS metagenome assembly OGMB01 (sample SAMEA2581921, study PRJEB24529) | metagenome | biome: Human gut stool | place: China | collected 2011
CCTGCCACTACATAACTATCTGTTTCTTCCGTTAAAGGGATAATGCTCAGGATCAGCGAGGGGATAGGTTCATCTGCATCATCTTTTGCATAAAAATCTCCGGAGGATTTCGTGTACTGTTCCAGAATTTTCCAGATTTTTGCCAGACTGATATCCTGCTCTGAATCAAAACGAATATCTACCTGCATAATGCCGTCGCGCGGAATAATATTGATCTCCGGTTTATAGACATCTTCCTTATCCATGATCTTTACCGGTTCTCCGGCTTTATTTAATAAAACATACTGGATTCCAATGATAGCCTTCGCTTCTCCGTTTTCGTCCAGTCCGTTTATAACGTTCATAATTTCGGGGATTGTTTTCATAAAAATACCTCCTTAATATTCTATCATTAATATGAAAGATTTTTGTTGTTCTGCCGCATTTTTCTGCACAGAAATTTTCTCGAAAAAAGAGACCGATTTCTCGGCCTCTTTTTGTTCAATCTTCACTCGGCTTTGTGGACATCAATTTATAAAGTTTGGTGTCTTTTGGAAGATCGTAGTTAAATGGAACCACCGTTTTGCCTGTATAAAGCAAGCCAGTTCCTTCCGGTTTATCTTTGATGTAATCAATTAAAGTGTCGCTTACATCAAACTGTTCCTGGATTTCACTTCGTCCAATATTAGACTGACTAAGCATAGCCACAAATCCGCTATTATTAAAGATACCTCTTCCTTCAGGTGTAATTAAAAGATCCTCTATATCCTGCGTAATGCCTGTCATTATGCCATGATATTTACGACATCTTCTGAAATACTCTTGAAGCATGGTTGCTGAAGACGCTGTCTGAACCATCAAATAAAATTCATCGAGGTATACCCACGTAGCTTTATTTTTGTGCTCGTCTTTGTTGCGGACGATTCTGTTCCAGATATCGCTCAAGCAAACCATCATACCAAATTCCTTCATATTCTTCGGCATAGGCTTCAGATTATACACGATAAAACGAGATTTTGGATCGATATTTGTTCTATGCGAGAAAACGTCGTCGTTACCCACACAGAAACGCTCCATTGCCATTGCTAATTGATGCGCTTCCGGCCCATCCATATCCAGCAATGCACTATAGAAGGTCGCGAGTGTCGGGGAAGAATTTACATCAATGGTTATTTCAGGATTAAATTTTCTCATTTCTTCCAAGTTGGTAAGATAATCCTTATAGATTATTTTTGTTACTTTTTGAATCGTATTTATTTCGTATGGTGTTAAGCCGCCCATTTGTTTTGTTGCCGATTCGCATAAGGAAACAAGATAATCTGATTTTTTCGCTACAGGGTCATCATTATTACTTGCGGCATAGTTGATGTCCATATCAAGTGGATTGATATGAGAATCACTTCTTTGAGATACGTTGATTACTGCCCCACCAAACTCTTCTGCAATCGGAACAAATTCTCCGTCTGGATCCATAATAATAATATCGTCTTCTGTATCAAGCAGGTTAGGAATAATTTCTCCCTTTGCAAAGAAGGATTTACCTCTACCGGACTGGCCTACAATCAATCCATTCGGCAGGTAGCTGTCTCGCCTGTTGTAGACGATCATATTCTGTGTAATAGGATTCAAACCGTAGAAGTGTCCATTCTGATCCATTAATTCCTGCACTGAGAACGGGAATAATGCGTCGATGGAATCTGCAGTAAGCATACGGTCAATTTCTGTATAATTCACGCCGAGCGGTAAGCTTGTCTTAAGGCCCGCAGTCTGCTGTCCGTACAAAGTATTTGCCTGGCAGGAGAAATCGGAAATTCTCATTTTCAAAATGTCAGAATATTCTTTAAGCTCGTCCAGTGAGGTTGCTAACAAAGTAACCGTTACTGTGGTAAAGAACAATTTCTGATTATGAACAGTTACTTCTCTAACCAGTTCCGCCGCTTCCTCTCTTGCTGTTAACAGATCTTCTGAAATTAATGATGGATCATAGTTATTTTTAATAGCCTTTTGATTAGCTTTTACCACTTCTGACTTAATGGCGCTGTTCTGGGCTTTCACATCTCTGATAGCCTTCTTATGAGGGCAGGACTTAAAAATTACAGAGGTAAGCATAGTACAAGGAATATTCGTGATCTCCGATAGAAAGGAAGTATCCATGGCCGTTGGAAAATTGCTGATCAGGAACGTTTTTGCGAAGTTATGTTCTCCGAGCTGAACCTGTGCCATTCCGTTCATGTAATTACTTGGAGCAATGAGATCCTTGGTCGTTAATCCTTTTTTGGAAAGCTTTTCTAATGAAAATTCGCCGGCATCGTCCTTGTAATCATTCAAAAGACTAGGGAAGAAATCTTCTTCTCCAACTTTGTAAATATCGTGAAGGATACAGATGCGTTCTTCGATAGTTAACGGACGCACACCCGTTTTATTGATTTCTCTCACGGCATTATTGGTTTCTTCGTCCAGTGTGATGAAAGTCCGATTTGCCATGATTACGTCCGTGGTTTTCAGTGTAAGCGTAATGTAGCGCTCTTTCTGAATGTCGTTTCTACCTTCTTTAATTCTGTTTTCCAGAATCGCGTTGTATTCGTCACGATATTCCTGCTGCCGTTTTTCTCTTTCGATCTCATCTTCAGTTCTTCCAAGACCGCTGCCGTTTTTGGGTTTTAAGAAAAACTTTTCCTTAATTTTGTCGGCAGAAGTTTTGCGGTTGAAAATAGTAAACTGTGCCGTTACGTTTGGTGCGTATTTGCTTAAGAGTTTGGAGTAACTCTTAAGAATCTCCTCCTGTTTATCCTCTTTTTCGGTTGCAAAGTTCATATCACCGAAATAATAGGATTTGGAAAAAAGCCCCGGTCCGATTTTAATCATGCCATTGGGATACATTTCCTCATAAGGAATACTCTGCTGTGCTGTTTTTGCACGGCGGCCTTTAGCCTTCTTGATTTCGGTCGGCTGCTGCTTCTGTGTTTCTTTTTTGTTTTTGAATAAAGGCATAGTGATCTCCTTTCATTTGTTTCCTTCTATAATTATTATGAAAGAAAGCATTTCGAAACACAGAAAAGCGGGGATTGCTCCCCGCTTAAAGATAACCGTAGTCTATCGAATTGTTAATTTTGCCGCTGCTTCCAAGGCTAAAGGACTTCTTACGCATTCGTCCTGATTGAAGGTAATCTGGGCGCACAGCGGGCTGTTTTTCATTTTTTCGGAAACGTATGCCAGAGCGTTGTTTTCTCTGTCAAGGTTTGGTGCATCGATCTGGTCAAGATCACCGCATAACACAACTTTGGTTCCCATGCCGGCTCTGGTTACAAGCGTCAAAACCTGCAGGGGTGACATGTTCTGGACCTCATCCACGATGATAAACGCTCCATTTAAACTTCTACCACGCATATATGCCAGTGATGCGACTTCCAAAATGCCGGATTCTTTCATGTCTTCAATCTGCATCTGGATTTGTTCATTTGACTCTTTTTCTCCACCGTTGAAACATCTCAGAATAACTTCGAGGTTATCATAGAATGGAGCTAGCAGTGGGTTCATCTTATCTTCCAGTGATCCTTTAAGGTATCCAATATCTTTATCTGCCAGAACGTTTGCTCTGGTGATAACGATTTTTCCGTATTTGCCGTCATAAGTCTGATCCACACCTGCCGCCAGAGAAAGGAAAGTTTTTGCAGATCCGGCAGGGCCTTTCAGAATAACTAATGGAATTTCTTCGGACGGAGCCATCAGTGCATGTAACGCAAACTTTTGCGAATCGTTTTTTGCATTGACATTGCAGGGTTTTAATGTCTTAGAATCAATGATGAAAAGATTTTTATTTTTATATACGGTATAAGCCTTCATATTTTCGCATTTCAAATATATATATTCATTTTCCACGAAGTTTTCGTCTTTCAATTCCGGAATTGTTTCTACGCCGACGTAATCGCCGTTTTTATACAGCTCTTCGATCGTCTGCCAGTTAGCGATATCGTAGCATTTAATTCCACGGTAGCCCGTTTCGCTTACTCTGAGGTTGTGGTAGCTCTGAGTCCTGATACCTAAAAGTTCCGCTTTGACCTGCATGGAAACATCGTTGGTGATTAGAATATTCTCGTAATCAGACGATAATCTTGCCATAAAAGTAAGCAGAATTTCGTTATCAGGCTTATTTACATCGAGTCCCTGAATGGTGTCGCTTGCTCGAGCCGGATCAATATTAACGGGCTTCTTAAGAATCCTGAAAATGCCGCCGTTTTTCATTTCGAGACCTGCTTCGTAATTTCCATGGCAATCTTTTAAGGAATTGATGTTTCGAATCGCTTTTCTTGCGTTGAATCCTGTATCTCCGGGAGCCTTTTTCAATCCATCTAATTCTTCCAGTGTTTTCATGGTAATGCACACCAGATTGTCGTTGAATCCAAAGATTGCGTCGGGACTTTCAATCAGAATATTTGTGTCTAAGACATACTGTTTCAATGCAGATACCTCCTCGCTGTTTGTTATACTATTAATATGAAAGATTCTGTTCCGGAACTATTTTTCTGCATAGAAAAAGGGGCTTTTTAGCCCCTCTTTCCGTGACGATTAACTGAGGAAATCCTCATCATCGTCTTCGTCTTCGCTGCCGCCGTCATCCTCATCGTCGATGTCATCGAAGTCGTCATCCTCTTCGTATACATCTGCGAAAACAGTGTATACGATGTCATCACCTACACTGGTGATGATGGCACGAGATGTACGAGCGTCCTTTTCCTCCATCTCGTTGTAAAAAGCAGCAAGCTCCTTTGCTCCTTCTGCTTCCTGTCCCTTGGTTACTCTGATAATTTTTACTTCTTTCATTTTGAATCCTCCTTGTTATTTTCTCCGGTTTTCAGTTGCATCATTATTATGACAGAAAACTACATTAGAAAATTACAAGAATGCGCTTTGTAAAAATATAACAATAAACTGCTCCGACTTATAAAAAATCGGGGCAGTTCATAAATTAAAAATAAAATAATAAGCATAAGGCTTCCTGATATGAAAATTAATTCATAAATTATGTACCAATTATGTACCAATTAGTGTTAAAATATAACGAATTATGGAGAATTACATAACTATGACTTTTTTAAGGAATGCTGTAAAATAGAGGTTTGTAGAGATATAAAGGGTTATGCTAGGTTGTATGATAACTCCCATTATATCTCAACGTAAAAAGTCATAGTATAATTTCTCCTCCTTGAATATCTTCTGCATCCGGTTCCAGTCCCTTAAGGACAGGTCACATTCGCTGAAAATACCTTTTTCCCGGATTCTCTCAAAAATCCTGTCAATCACCTGCTCATAATCCGGCTTCTTCTCCGGTTCCTTCTGCAACAGCAAAAGGATCGCACTGACTACCGCATCCGAACAATACAGCACTGCGGTCTCCGCTTTTTTGTATTTCCGGGTTCCTTTATATTCTTCCAGGATCTCCGATGCGCCTGCCGGGAATTCCATATCCGGCGTCTCCTGCATAAGATCCCAGCCTTTTCTGTGATATAATCCGGCACATTTCAGGGCATCCCTGTCCAGTTCCAGCATATTTGCGATCCGCTCACAGAAATAGGCTGTATGTACACACAGGAAATATTCGGATCGGTCTTCCTCGCGGTACTTTACCAGTACCTGATTCTCGGTGTCATTCAGTTCCAGATATTTTACACGATCCCTGAACACCACTGTGCCCGAAAAAATTTTCAAAATACCCAGAAGCAGTATTCCCGACACGATCAGATTTGCTGCTGGAACCAGAAACTGTTCCAGACTTAGATGTTCATTGGCAAGCAGTACCACATTTGCGGTCTCGCACAGCAAAAGGCAGAACAGAGATAAGAACAGGGGGATCCCGATGGCAAATTCCTGCTCTAAATGCTGGAAAAGACAGGCTGCAAAAACACCGCTGATAAAATACAGGAAAAAAATGCCCACCGACTGTCCCCACAGCGTGGCAATCATCAGAAACACCCCGGAAAACACAATTCCCACTGATAGATTGCTGAACAGGGACAATACCACAAAGACCGCCAGAAACGGCCATCCTCCCGCCGGAAGGAATGCACAGGCCAGCGAAAACAAAAGGCTGCACCAGACAGCGGTCCAGAATCTCATCAGATGCTCTCCGTTATCATAATCCAGGCGGGAATCCACTACTTCCCTGCGCAGGAAAAATCCTGACACTGCAAGTCCCAGTGCTGCCATCACGGCATCCCGCAGGGCATTTTCCACAGACAACTGTTTTCCCAAAAGTCCCAGTCCGTAGACTGCGGCACCTCCGATCAGTACCGTAAGGATCTCCGGCAGCAAAAGCCGCGAAAATCCGTTTTTCTCTTTGTTCTTCATATTTATCTGTTTCCTTTATCCGGACGTTTGTTTAATCTCGGACTTCTTTTGCTTTTGATCGTCCGGGCTTCATAGTCATCGTAAGCTTTTACGATCTTCTGTACCAGAGGATGTCTTACCACGTCTTTGCTGGTCAAGGTACAGAAGGCAATATCATCGATATTTTTCAGAACTCTGGCTGCTACATCCAGACCGGATTTTGCTCCCACGGGAAGATCCTTCTGGGAGGAGTCACCCGTTACGATCACTTTGGAGCCGAAACCGATACGGGTCAGGAACATTTTCATCTGTGCCGGTGTAGTATTCTGTGCTTCATCCAGAATAATATAGGCATTGTCCAGTGTCCGGCCTCTCATATAGGCAAGCGGTGCCACTTCGATCAGACCCTTTTCCATATTTTTGGCAAAACTTTCCGCTCCCATGATCTGATACAGGGCATCGTACAGGGGACGCAGATACGGGTCTACCTTACTCTGCAGATCACCGGGCAAAAAGCCCAGCTTTTCTCCGGCTTCAATGGCCGGTCTGGTCAGGATGATACGGCTCACCTCGTTGTTCTTAAAAGCGGTGATCGCCATGGCCATGGCCAGATACGTCTTACCGGTACCGGCCGGTCCCAGTCCGAATACGATCATGTTTTTCCGGATGGCATCCACATAAGCCTTCTGCCCCAGGGTCTTGGGCTTGATCGGCTTTCCGCTGATGGTATGGCAGATGCAGTCCGCATCCATCTCCATCAGTTTTTCCTCCTGGTCTTCTTTTCCCATTTCAATGGCATAATCCACGCTCTGTTCTTCGATCTCATTGCCGTGATCCGACAATGCGGTCAGCTGTCGTAATACCCGGGAGGCCTTCGAAACGTTTTCTTCTTCCCCGGTGATCATTACACTTCCGTTGCGGTCCACAATAGTTACCTGAAAATCCTGTTCCAGCTTCTTGATGTACGCATCCTGCATACCGAAGATCTTCTGCATCTGTTCTGTATCCATTTCCAGACGGATTGCTGTCACACTCATTTATGTCTTAATCCTCATTTCTGTCCAAATCTTCTGCTCCGGTATCCTCCGCCCGGGAATCTACCAGACTGACCGCCGCTTCCCGCAGCAAAAGTTCCCCGTGTGCGGTCCAGCCGGCGCGCTTTGTTTCTATTTTAACATCTTTCGAGATTATTTGTACCCCTTTTTCATCTAAAGTTTCAAGAAAATCCATGATTTTTTTCTGTAAAACCGTTTCTGCTTCCGACACTGTATAATAATATTCTGTTTTCTGATACTCTCTGTACGTGATCCTGCCTACCATGCAGGGGATCTGCAGATACTCCAACGCTTTTACGGGACATGCTTCCAGCACGCTGTCATATTGCAAAAAATCCATTTTTTTCTCCGGTTTCCACTCCCGGTCACCGAAATGGATAAAATAAAATGTCTTTTGTCTTCCGGTGTATTTTTTCCGGATATAATCTGCCGGAAGATATGCCTGAAAGGTTCCGGTATGCTCCAGCACTATATCCGCATCCGGGGTCACCGGCCGATATTCCCTGACGGTTCCATCCTCTGCATAAATGGGGATCCTGCCTTCCACCAGAATATCTCCTTTTGCCACTTCACTGCCTATGGATACTTTCGGGACACCACAACGCACGATCATATCCGTGATCACCCCGTTGCATTCTGCCACCAGATCTTTTCCTGCATCTGCCGCATCCTGCACGACTTCTGGAACCGACATATCGTTTTCCTTTACTTCGATCACCAGTCTGGTCCCGTCCAGACGGCCGGAGGTCCAGGTAACCTGCGAAAACTTCCGTCTTATCTGTTTTTCCAGCTCACCTATATTCAGTTCACTCCTTCGCATTCCGGTGTGAATTCCCTCCTGCTCCAGGAAGGAATAGAACACGTCATCCGTCACCTGATAATTGCCAGTCACCTGAATATCCCACACAAATAAAGACGAAATCAGCCAGAAAGCCACCGCCAGAAATAAACCTGCCAGAAACGCTTTTCTGCGCAGCATTCCCGGCACAAAAAAGGGTAGTCCATATCTTTCCGATATGACTACCCTTACTTTTGTCTTTCTGGCGATGGTCCGCAGTTCGTAAAAAGACCGCAGGCCGATGCACATGGTATAAACATCTTCCTGTTTTTCTATATTCCACAGCAATATTCCCTTATTACTGCACAGATTGATAAATCGCTGCGGTGCAAAGCCCCATACCCGGATCTTCACATAACCCTGCAGACGTTTGACCCATTCCGTCATCCTGTTAACCTCTCATCCAAATGATTATTCACGCAAATATCGCAGTGCACTGATATTTCCGCTGATCTTCATATCTTCATTGGTATAATAGTCGATGGAAAGTCTGGTTCCCTCCAGGCACACCTGACAGGTCTTGGCCTGCAAAAGGATCCGCTCTCCGGTATATTCCAGGATTCCTCTGTAATTTTCAATCCAGGCTTCGGAGTTTCCCGTCAGCGTCACCCGCAGTGCTCCCATACAGACATCCTTGGGTAACTGCAGGGAATCGATCCATTTTTCTTTTTTCGATGGCATTCTCTTCATTTTCATATAAAACTATATGAAAACGGATGCCGGAATATGTTACTGTAAAATCCCTTTGATCAGAGGTTCTGCCTCCGGCTGATGGCCGGTGATGAAATAGGCACTCCGGAACTTTTCCTTCGCCGCTTCCAGGCGTTTCTCATCATTGGCATGAAGGTATCCCAGTACCTCTCCCTTTTTCACCGCATCCCCTTTTTTCTTCTCTAAGAGGATGCCAACAGACAGGTCGATCTCACTTTCCTTGGTCTCTCTTCCGCCGCCTAAGAGCAGAGAACAAATTCCGATATCCTCACAGGCAATTTTTTCTACAAAGCCGTCTCTGTCCGCACAGACAGGAACCACCATGGATGCCTTCGGCAGAAGATCCGGATCCGTTACCGCCGCAGGGTCACCGCCCTGGGCCTCCACAAACTGCTCCAGCTTCCGTAAAGCACTGCCATCTCTGATGACATTTGTAAGCATATTTCTGGCCTCTTCGACACTCTCCGCCTTACTACCGGCAAGTAACATCCGACTTCCCAGTACCATACAAAGTTCTTTGAAATCTTCCGGGCCCTCTCCCCGCAGGGTTGCAATGGCTTCCTTCACTTCCAGGGCATTTCCCACGGCCCGGCCCAGCGGCTGATCCATATCCGAAATCACGGCAATGGTCTTACGTCCGGCATTCTTACCGATCTTCACCATTTCCTCAGCCAGAGCAAAAGCATCCTCCCTGCTCTTCATAAAAGCACCGCTTCCGGTCTTCACATCCAATACAATGGCATCTGCACCGGCTGCCAGTTTCTTACTCATAATGGAGCTGGCGATCAGCGACATATTGTCTACCGTAGCAGTCACATCCCGCAGGGCGTACAGCTTTTTATCTGCAGGAGCCAGATCTGCGGTCTGTCCCATAATGGCAATACCGATTTTGTTCACATTTTCAATAAACTGTTCCGTAGTCAGTGAAGTAGAAAATCCGGGGAAACTTTCCAGCTTATCAATGGTTCCACCGGTGTGTCCCAGACCCCGACCGCTCATTTTGGCTACGGGAATTCCGCAGGCCGCCACCATGGGTGTCAATGCCAGAGAAGTCTTATCTCCCACACCTCCGGTGCTGTGTTTGTCTACCTTGCAGCCATGGATGGATGACAGATCCAGCATCTCCCCGCTGTGTGCCATGGCCATGGTCAGTTCGTAAGTCTCCCTCTCTGTCATCTTCTGAAAATAAATTGCCATCATCAGAGCAGACACCTGATAATCCGGTATCTCTCCCTTCGTGTAGCCTTCAATAAAAAAGCGAATCTCTTCTTTGGATAACTCTCCGCCGTTTCTCTTTTTCATGATAATATCATACATTCTCATAGGCTTCCTCCTGTCTGCGGCAACATTACCATCAGCTCTTATACACCGACTTTTTTACAGATATCACTGATACAGCATTTTTCGCAATAAGGATGGGTTCTGGCAGTACATACCTCTCTTCCGTGATATACCAGTCTGTGGCAGAAATCACTGCCTTCCTCCGGCGGAATGATCTTCCACAGCTCCTTTTCCACCTTGGCAGGCTCCTTGATACCGTCCACCAGTCCCATGCGGTTCACCAGGCGGATACAGTGAGTGTCCGTCACGATGGCTGGCTTACCAAAGACATCTCCCATGACCAGATTTGCACTTTTTCTTCCAACACCCGGCAGAGATAAAAGTTCGTCAAAGTCATCCGGGACTTTCCCCTGATATTTATCCCGCAGGATCTTCATGCAGGCGCTGATATCTCTCGCCTTGCTGTGACCTAAGCCGCAGGGTTTTACGATTGCCTCGATCTCTTCCACCGGGGCATCGGCCAGGGCATCCACATCCGGGAATTTCTCGTAAAGCTTCTCCACCACGATATTTACCCGGGCATCGGTACACTGGGCCGCCAGGCGGACGCTGACAAGCAGTTTCCATGCCTGATCGTAATCCAGAGTGCATCCGGCATCCGGGTATTCCTTTTTCAGACGTTCTATAATTTCTAATGCACGTTGTTTTTTTGTCATATACTTCTACTTTTACTCTTTATTTATGGTAAGGTTCGTGCTGAAT
>OGMB01001360.1_pt1 | contig 10932 bp, 10 predicted proteins | sample 1573001 | NCBI WGS metagenome assembly OGMB01 (sample SAMEA2581921, study PRJEB24529) | metagenome | biome: Human gut stool | place: China | collected 2011
AAGGACGTGGTGAAGGACGTGTCCTTCAAGGTGCACGCAGGCGAGATCGTCTGTCTGGCGGGCATTGAGGGCAACGGCCAGACCGAGTTTGTCTACGGCCTGACCGGTCTGGAAAAGTTCAACAGCGGCAAGGTGCTGCTGGACGGCAAGGAGATCACCAACGAGAGCATCCGCCAGCGTTCCAAGGACGGCATGAGCCATATCCCGGAGGACCGCCACAAGCACGGCCTTGTGCTGGATTACAGTCTGGAAAACAACATGGTGCTGCAGCGCTACTGGCAGCCCGAGTTCCAGAAGGGCGGCTTTATCCGCAGCGATAAGGTGCGCGAATATTCCGATAAGCTCATTGCCCAGTACGATGTGCGCAGCGGTCAGGGCAGCCTGACCACCGTGCGCAGCATGTCCGGCGGTAACCAGCAAAAGGCCATCATTGCCCGTGAGATCGATAAGGACCCGAAGCTCTTGGTGGCAGTCCAGCCCACTCGCGGTCTGGACGTTGGTGCAATTGAATACATCCACCGTCAGATCGTGGCCGAGCGCGATAAGGGTACGGCCGTGCTGCTGGTCAGCCTGGAGCTGGACGAGGTGATGAACCTGTCCGACCGCATCCTTGTGATGTACGAGGGCGAGGTCGTGGGCGAATTTGACCCCAAGACCACCACCGTGCAGGAGCTGGGCCTGTATATGGCAGGCGCACGCAAGCAGGGAAAGGAGAGCAAATAACACATGAACAAGAAAAAACTTTCCCACAGCAACCTCAACAGCTCCATCACCAGTGTGCTGGCCGCGCTGCTGTGCATCGTCATCGGCATGGCTGTGGGCTTCCTCGTGCTGCTGGCCATCAACCCGGCCCATGCATGGGGCGACGGCTTTGTCCGCATCGTTAAGGGCGGCTTCCATGACGCCCCCTACGGCGTCGGCAAGGAGCTGGCCAACGCAGCACCCCTCATCATGACCGGTCTGTCCGTGGCCTTCGCCTTCAAGACCGGCCTGTTCAACATCGGTGCTGCCGGTCAGTACACGCTGGGCGCTTACGGCGCACTCTACTGTGCCATCATGCTCAAGATGCCCTGGTATGTCTGCCTGATCGTCGCCACCATCCTCGGCGGCATCTGGGGCGCTATCCCCGGCTTCTTCAAGGCTTACTTCAACATCAACGAGGTCATCACCTCTATTATGTTCAACTGGATCGGCCTGTATCTGGTCAATGAGCTTATCTACCAGAACGGCACCGGCCCCATGTACGATGTGCGCAACACCCGTACCTTGAACCTGAGCAAGAATGCCGATTTTGCCCAGTCCCTGATCCCGGACTTCGGCCTGAACAAGCTGTTCCAGACCAACAGCACCACCATTGCCATCTTCTTGGCGGCAGCGGTGGCTGTGCTGATCTGGGTGGTGCTGAACAAGACCACCTTCGGCTACGAGCTCAAGGCTGTTGGCCTGAACAAGAACGCCGCCCGTTACGCCGGTATCAACGAGAAGAAGAACATCATCCTCTCCATGGCCATTGCCGGTGCGCTGGCAGGCTTCGGCGCAGGCCTGTTCTATCTGTCCAACGTGTCCCAGTGGAACCCGCTGAACTCCACCAGCCTGCCGGCCATGGGCTTCAACGGCATCTCTGTGGCCCTGCTGGCAAGCTCCAACCCCATCGGCACCATCTTCTCCGCTATCTTCATCTCCCACATTTCGGTCGGCGGCTCTTTCCTGTCCACCAAGTATTACCCCACCGAGATCTCCGACCTGATCAGCGGTATCATCATCTACCTGTGCGCATTCTCCATGCTGTTCCGCGGCAAGATCCAGAGCCTGCTGTTCCGGAATGCCGAAAAGACCAACGTGAACGCAGAGCCTGCGCCTGCCGCAGAAAAGACCAAAAAGGAGGGCAAGTAATATGCTGCTTCTGATCAAATATACCCTGCTGTACGGCATCGTGCTGATGCTGGTGGCACTGGGCGGTATGTTCAGCGAACACTCCGGTATCATCAACATTGCACTGGAGGGCATCATGGTCATCGGCGGTGTGGCCGGTGTGCTTACCCTGACCATGCTGCCTGCAAGCCTGTCGCCCTTCCTTGTGGTGCTGATCTCCATTCTGGTGGCAGCGCTGGCGGGCGTGATCTACAGCCTGCTGCTGGCCTTTGCCTCCATCAACCTGAAGGCAGACCAGACCATCGGCGGCACGGCACTGAACCTGCTGGCTACCGCCATTGCCGTGGTCATCTCCAAGTACTTCAGCGAGAGCGGCAGCGCCAAGCTGAACTATTCCAACAAGCCCTTCCTGTTCAGCATCGGCGGGCTGGAGCTGAGCATTTTTGTGCCGCTGGGCATCATTCTGCTGATCATCAGCTATGTGGTGCTGTACAAGACCCGCTTTGGCCTGCGTCTGCGTGCCTGCGGCGAGCACCCGCAGGCTGCGGACTCGGTGGGCATCAACGTTTACAAGATGCGTTACGCCGGTGTCATCCTTTCCGGTGCGCTGGGCGCCGTCGGCGGTCTGGCCTATATTGTGCCCCCGGTGCAGACCTGGAACTTTGAAGTCGGCGTGGCCGGTGCAGGCTTTCTGGCACTGGCAGTTATGATCTTTGGCCAGTGGAAGCCTTTCCACATCTTTGGCGCGGCCATGTTCTTTGCTGTGTTCAAGAGCCTTGCCAACATTGCAGACTCTACCTTCCTTGCGCAGCTGCACTGGTCCAGCAACATCTATAATATGATGCCCTTTGTGGCCTCCATGGTCATTCTGGCCTTCACTTCCAAGAACAGCATGGCACCCAAGGCCGAGGGTATCCCCTACGATAAGGGCTCCCGCTGAGCGTATTCGCTAAAAATCCGCAAAATGAAGGCATCCGCAGTCATCCATGTGCTGCGGATGCCTTTTTTGTACGGGGCAGGGCATATTTTGTCCATATATTTGCCGGCAGAAAATGGCATTTGCTGCTTGTAAAATACAACGAGATGTGCTATCATTATAAAATGAATGTGTATCTATAGGAACCCGGTGTACATTTCTTGCACTGCGGAAAACAAGAAAGGTGAGTTTCTCTATTATGGACGAAAAAACAACTATGGGACAGTCGCTCCGGAACATGGAGGACGAAGAGACCATTGATCTGATGGAACTGGCCCGCCTGCTGTGGGCGCATGCCGTGCAGATCGTGGCAGCAGCTGTTGCGGCAGCGCTGATCTGCCTGCTGGTGTGTATGTTTGCGCTTACACCCAAGTATCAGGCTTCTATCAACATGATCGTGAATACCCGGCAGGATAACACCTCCACCTTCACCAGCGACAACTTCAACTCGGCTAAGAACCTGATCAGCACCTATGCGGTCATCATCAAGGGCAACACCGTGCTGAACGAGGTGATCGACAAACTGGATCTGGATATGACCTACACCGAGCTGTACGACATGGTGGACGTTGCCGATGTGGACGCTACCCAGATCATGAAGATCACGGTCACCGATACCGATGCAGAGCGCGCAGGCGAGATCGCCCAGACGATCTCCGAAATCGTGCCCGATGTGCTGGTGGAAAAGGTGGAAGCTGGTTCCTGCAAGACGGTGAGCGATGTGTCTATCAACCCCAACAAGGTGTTCCCCCAGACCAAGAAGTACGTTGTGCTGGCCGGTCTGCTGGGCGCTGTGGTGGTGTGCGGCGTGCTGGTGCTGGCACATCTGCTGCATGATACCGTTGTGGATGACGAAGATATCCAGAAGAAGCTCGGCCTGCCCGTGCTGGGCCTGATCCCGGAGGTGTAAGACGATGTGGAATCTGTTTGGTAAAAAGAAAAAAGAAGGTGAGCACCGCACCCTGCAGCTGATCACCGATAAAAAGATGCCCTTTGGCTATGTGGAAGCCTACAAGTCTCTGCGCACCAATCTGGACTTTATGGCAGGCTCCATGGACGTGCACACGCTGGTCATCACCAGTACCGTGCCGGAAGAGTCCAAGAGTAACGTGGCGGTCAATCTGGCGCTGACGCTGGCCGAAAGCGGCAAAAAGGTGGCTCTGGTGGACTGCGACCTGCGCAAGCCGGTGCTGCACCGCTACCTGAAGGCAGGCCACAACGTAAAGGGTGTTTCCAACGTGCTGTCCAACCAGTGCACGCTGGACGAGGCTTTGCAGGAGCTGAAGGAAATGAACATGACCTTCCTGCCCGCAGGCACCCCGCCGCCGAACCCCTCCGAGATGCTGAGCCAGCCGCAGATGCAGGCCATGGTGGATGCCCTGCGGGAAAAGTTCGATTTTGTCATCCTTGATGCACCCCCGGTGTCCGTGGTCACCGATGCAGCCGTCATCGGCCGCTATGTGGACGGTGCAATGTTTGTTGTGCGCTCGGACTACGCCCCCGCCGATGCGGTGCGCGGCGCAGTGAAAAAGCTGCAGGATGCCGGTGTCCGGGTGCTGGGCAGCGTGCTGACCCGCTACGACATGAAGAAGGCACTCAAGGGCTCCAGCTACGCATACAGCTATGCTTACAACTACAACTATGCCTACGGCAAGCAGGATGCCACTGCCGGTAAATAATAAGGAAGCATTGTTATGACCGATCTGCATTGTCACATTCTGCCCGGCATAGATGACGGCGCAAAGGATACGGCAGTCTCGCTGGAGCTGCTGCGCAGGGAATACGAGGACGGTGTGCGCAATATTGCGTTCACCAGCCACTTCAACAGCGAGCGTACCACAGTGGAAGCCTTTACGGCAAAGCGGCAGGCTGCCTTTGAACAGCTGACCGCAGCGCTGGAGGGACAGCCCATGCAGTTTGATTTCAAACTGGGGGCGGAGGTGTTCTTCTCACCCGGCCTGTGCGAGCTGGACACCCGGGCGCTGTGCATGGGGGACACCGCTTATTTGCTGCTGGAATTCCCCACCACCCACAAGCCGCATTTTATCCGGCAGACCCTGTACAATCTGCAGCAGCAGGGTATCGTGCCGCTGATCGCGCATATCGAGCGCTACCCCTATGTGCTGGAGGATCCCACCCTGCTGTACGACTGGGTAGCCGCCGGTGCCTATGCGCAGATCAACGCAGGAGCACTGCTGGAGCCTAAGCTCTGCAAAAAATTGTGTAAGTTCATCCAGTGGGGATTGGTTCATGTCATTTCCACCGACACCCATTCCCCGGACAAGCGCCCGCCCCGCATGGCACAGGGCGTGCAGCAGCTGGAAAAGCTGCTGGGCAGGGAAGCTGCTGCCCGCATCGTGCGCAACGGCGATGAACTGTTCCACGATCAGGAGCTGGACGCCGCGACCCTGCATCAGCCCAAAAAGTTTTTGGGTATGTGGGTCTGATCCTAAAGTAAGGAGAAAACTGCCCGGGCAGAGAATTACTCTGCCCGGGCAGCGGATTTTGGTATGAAGAAAAATAAGGTCCTGAAAATTGTGTTGATCGTGCTGGGCGCGCTGGTGGCTCTGCTGGCAGCAGCTGTTCTTGGCGTGCTGTTCTACCTCCACAGTATGGCAGCCGGTATTCCTGAAACCCTGCCGGATGCCCCGGCGGACAGCACACAGGTCACCCTGACGGATGATGAGATCGATAAGCTGCTCAGCGGTGAGATCACGCTGGAGGAACTGGCAGATGAAGCCGCCGCGTCCGGCAGCGGGGAACAGGAGGCATCCGCCAGCGCTCCGCAGCAAGAGGCGGGTGCGGCTTCCTCCCCGGCAGGTTCTTCTGCTTCTTCGGGGAGCGCCGCCTCCCGGACGGAGAGCAGCAGTACAGCGTCCTCCAGCAAGCAGGAGACTGCCGGTACAGCCAATTCCGGTACAGAAAAACCGGCGTCCTCCTCCGGCAAACAGGAGGCCGGCTACGAGGCCGAGGTCAAGGCACTGCTACGGCAGCTGTACAGCGTCAAGGCACGCGCCGAGGCAGAGCTGAACAGCTGCATTGCCGGAGCAAAGGCAGAGTTCAAGGCATTGCCGGAGTCTCAGCAGACACAGGCCCGCAAGATATCCATCGTGCTGGCCAGAAGCGGCAGACTGTACGCGATGCAGGCGTCCTACGACAGGGAAGTGGAGAGCATCGTCAGCCAGATGCGCGCCGTGCTGACCGCCAACGGCCAGAGCACCGCACTGGCGGATCAGGCAATGGCTTCCTATAAAGCACAAAAAAGCGCCATGTACGCACAGCTGACTTCAAAACTGTACTCCTGACCTGCAAAACGACCCATGACCACCCGCAGCACATCTCCCGGGCACTGACTGTGCCGGAAAGGGGCTGCGGGTGGCTTTGTTTTGCCTTTTTGCTGTAATATGGAGAAAAATGCCAAGGACATGGAGGGATGACTCTGCGGCAGAGACGCTGCCTTTTACGCCGACAGGGGAGGGTGGATTGTACGCGCCAACGAAACAATCCCCCAAAAGGCTGGAAAAGTAGCACTTTTACCTACGAATATACAGGAAATTTGTATAAAGTATAAGATTTCACTCATGCTTTGCTATAATGAAGTGAATTCTTTTCATGTAAATTGACAAAAATCGTGGTTATCCTTATAATAGATAGAGTGTTTCTCGGGTATGGACGATGGTGTTTGTGCAACCGCAAGATGCCATCGTTTTATTATTCGCTTTTCTGTCCGCGTGCCAAGGACAGACATCCGCTATGTGTGAGGCTGGCGGACTGCGGGAAAGTGTGGCTCGGCCTGAGAGCAAAAACAGTAATTCATTGATAGGATTGGAGTGGCATCAAACGATGGCAAAGTACATCATCAAGCGTGTCGCAATGGGTATCTTCAGTATCTTCATTGTGGCTACGGTTACCTTTTTTGTCATGAACCTGGTCCCCGGTGGCCCGTTCGTGGCAGAAAAGTCCATCAGCGCCGCTGCTCAGCAGGCTCTGGCCGAAAAGTATGGCCTGGATAAGCCGCTGGGTGTGCAGTACGTCAACTACATGAAGGGCCTTCTGCACGGCGATCTGGGTCTGAGCCTGCGTCAGCGCGGCCGTACCGTGAACCAGATCATCGCCAGCAAACTGCCGGTGTCCTGCCGTCTGGCAGGCATTGCCGTGGTGGTGGCTCTGTGCGTGGGCATCCCGCTGGGCTGCATTTCCGCTTACAACCGCGGTAAGTGGCTGGATAACATTATTATCGTGTTTGCTACCTGTGGCATCGCGATTCCCAGCTTTATTTCCAGCGTGCTGCTGCTATACCAGTTTGGTATGAACATGAAGGTGCTGCCCACCGTTGGCCTGAACAGCGCAGCCGCCTATATCATGCCGGTCACCGCACTGGCCATCTATCCTTCGGCTTATATCACCCGTCTGATGCGTTCCAGCCTGCTGGACGTTATGGGTCAGGACTATATGCGCACTGCCCGCGCAAAGGGCGTGTCCCAGTTCATGATCCTGTTCAAGCACGCGCTGCGCAACGCCATCCTGCCTGTCATCACCTACGTTGGCCCCATGCTGGCCAGCCTGATGACCGGTTCTTTCGTGGTGGAAAAAATCTTCTCCGTGCCCGGTCTGGGCCGCGACTTCGTGTCTGCCATCACCAACCGTGACTACACCATGATCATGGGCACCACCATCCTGCTGTCCAGCATGGTCATTATTGCAAACGTGATCGTGGATATCCTGTACAAGATCATTGACCCGCGCATCAAGCTGAAGTAAGAGAGGAGCGATTTTCATGGAAAACATTAAAAAGAATCCGCTCAGCCTGCAGCTCAACGCGGAGGATTTTCTGCCCGCCAGCAATGAGGAAAAGCAGAGCCTGGTGGTCATGCGCGAAAGCGTCAACTTCTGGAAGGACGGTATCCGCCGCCTGAAGAAGAACAAGATCGCCATGGTCAGCTTTGTGTTCATCATTGCCATTGCCATCTTTGCCTACCTTCTGCCCGCCGTGTGGCCCTACAGCTACTCGGAGCAGGTGAAGGGCAGCAATAATCTGGCACCGTTCGAGTACTCTGCCTCTGAGCAGGCCCGCATCGATGCCGGCGAAAAGGTATTCCCGCACATTCTGGGTACCGACCGTATGGGCCGTGACTTTGCGGTGCGTATCATGATGGGCACCCGCGTCAGCCTGTCCGTTGGTCTGATCGCCTCTGTGCTGGTGCTGATCATCGGCGCCACCTACGGTGCCGTTTCTGCCTTTGCCGGCGGCTGGGTGGACAATATCATGATGCGTATCACAGATATTCTGTACACCATCCCGGATATTCTGCTGATCATCCTGCTGGGCATGGCTCTGAAGGATCCTTTGGATGTGCTGGCTACCAAGCCCGGCTTCAAGTGGATGCAGACCCTTGGCCCCAACATGATCTCCATCTTCATCATTTTTGCTCTGTTGTACTGGGTCGGCATGGCGCGTATCGTCCGCAGCCAGATCCTGATCCTGAAGGAGAGCGAGTATGTTACCGCTGCCCGCGCACTGGGCGCTTCCAGCGGCCGTATCATCAAAAAGCATCTGCTCACCAACTGCATTGGTACCCTGATCGTTACCACCACCCTGCAGATCCCCGCTTCCATCTTCACCGAGAGCTACCTGAGCTTCATCGGTCTGGGTGTTGCAGCCCCGCTGCCTTCTCTGGGTTCTCTGGCTACCGATGCCGTCAAGGGCATGAACACCTACCCCCATCTGCTGATCGCCCCCGCACTGATGATCAGCGTGATGATCCTTGTGTTCAACCTGTTCGGCGATGGCCTGCGCGATGCCTTTGACCCGAAGCTGAAGAATTGATGAGGTGAACAGAAATGAGCGAGAAAATTCTTGATATCAAAGATGAACGCCTTTCTTTCTTCACCCCTGCGGGCGAAGTAAAGGCACTGAACGGCGTTTCCTTTACCATGAATCAGGGCGATGTTCTGGGCGTTGTGGGCGAGTCCGGCTCCGGTAAGTCGGTCACCGCCTACTCCGTTATGGGTCTGACCGCTTACCCCGGCAAGCTGGTGGGCGGCAAGGTGTGGTTCAACGGCCACGAGATCGAGAACATGAAGGAGAAGGACTTCCGCAAGATCCGCGGCAACGAGGTCTCCATCATCTTCCAGGACCCCATGACCAGCCTGAACCCGGTGTACACCATCGGCAATCAGATCGTGGAGGTCATCCGCCAGCACACCGATAAGAACAAGCAGGAGGCATGGGCACGCGCTAAGGAGCTGCTGGAGCTGGTTGGCATCAACGAGCCCGAAAAGCGCCTGAAGCAGTACCCCCACGAGCTGTCCGGCGGTATGCGCCAGCGTGTGATGATCGCCATTGCACTGGCCTGCGAGCCCAAGCTGCTGATCGCCGACGAGCCTACCACCGCACTGGATGTGACCATTCAGGCACAGATCCTTGAGCTGATGCAGGATCTGCGCAAGAAGCTGGGCATGAGCATTATCATGATCACCCACGATCTGGGCGTTGTGGCTTCCATGTGCGAGAAGATCGCCGTCATGTACGCCGGCCACATCGTGGAGTACGGCACCACCGACGAGATCTTCTACCAGCCGGGCCACGAGTACACCAAGGGCCTGATCAACTCCATCCCGAAGCTGAACGCCGAGGAGAAGGAGCGTCTGGTGCCCATCGAGGGTCAGCCCGTTGACCTGCTGAACCCGCCCGCAGGCTGCCCGTTTGCGCCGCGCTGCAAGAGCTGCATGAAGGTCTGCCTGAACAAGATGCCGCCCAGAACCGAATTGAGCGACACCCACTACACCTATTGCTGGCTGCGCCAGAAGGAAGAATTTGAGAAGGGGGGCAAAGCCTGATGAGCGAAAATCTCGTTGAAGTAAAGCATCTGCAGCAGTATTTCCCCGCCGGCGGCATGGGCAAGAACAAGCAGTACGTTCAGGCCGTGGACGACGGGAGCTTTGCCATCCGCAAGGGCGAGACGCTGGGCCTGGTCGGTGAGTCCGGCTGCGGCAAGACCACGACGGGCCGCACCCTGCTGCGCCTGTATGAGCCTACCGACGGCACCATCATCTACGACGGCAAGGTCCTGTTTGACAAAAAGGAAAAGATCGCCGTTGATATGCTGCCCTACCGCCGCCGTATGCAGATCGTGTTCCAGGACCCCTACGCGAGCCTGGACCCCCGTATGACCATCGGCGACATCGTCGGCGAGGGCATCGACATCCACCACCTGTGCGCCAACGCCAAGGAGCGCCATGACAAGATCATCTCCCTGCTCGAGCGCGTCGGCCTGAACAGTGAGCACGCCAACCGCTACCCGCACGAGTTCTCGGGCGGTCAGCGTCAGCGTGTCGGCATCGCCCGTGCGCTGGCTGTGGACCCGGAGTTCATCGTTTGCGATGAGCCGGTCTCCGCGCTGGATGTCTCGATTCAGGCGCAGGTCGTCAATATGTTTGAGGATCTGCAGCAGGAGATGGGGCTGACCTACCTCTTTATCGCGCATGACCTGAGCGTTGTCAAGCATATCTCCAACCGCATCGGTGTTATGTATCTGGGCAAGCTGGTTGAGCTGGCCGACAGCTTTGAGCTGATCGCCCACAGCGTCCACCCCTACACCCGCAGCCTGATCTCGGCCATTCCGGTGGCGGACCCTGTGACGGCCCGCCAGAGCCACCGCATTGTGCTGCAGGGCGATGTGCCCAGCCCGCTGAATCCGCCGAGCGGCTGCCGTTTCCGCACCCGCTGCCCCTACGCCGATGAGCGCTGCGCCGCCGAGGTGCCGGAGTTCAAGGAGGTTTCCAGCGGCCACTGGGCGGCCTGCCACCATCTGGATAAGGTGAAGTAAAATTCTGTCCGCCGACTGACTTCACTTGGCTTGCAGCTTATACTTATACAGGGCGGCTCACCGCGGCCGCCTTGTGCTTTTGCCAAAAATGTGCGCGATAGAGAGACATTCATCTGTGCGCCAAAGAATTGTACGCGGGCGAAACACAAACGGATTTTCTATCAAAACAGTTACAAAAGTTACAGAACACTTGCAAATGCCGCTTTAGAGTGGTAAAGTATAAATATTCACTCTGTTGGGGGCCGCGCCCCCAAG
>OGMB01001363.1_pt1 | contig 10926 bp, 6 predicted proteins | sample 1573001 | NCBI WGS metagenome assembly OGMB01 (sample SAMEA2581921, study PRJEB24529) | metagenome | biome: Human gut stool | place: China | collected 2011
GGTGATTTGTATGACTGAAATGACTGGAATAAAACAGCTGAAAGAAATGATAGAAAACAGTGATAATATTGTGTTCTTTGGTGGGGCGGGGGTATCTACAGAGAGTGGAATCCCGGATTTCCGAAGCGTGGACGGACTGTATCACCAACAGTACGATTACCCGCCGGAGACGATTTTAAGTCACACCTTTTATCGTTCCCACACGGAGGAATTCTTCCGTTTTTACCGGAATAAGATGCTCTTCCCCAATGCACAGCCCAATGCCGCCCATAAAAAACTGGCAGAACTGGAAGCTGCCGGGAAAGTCCGGGCCGTGATCACGCAGAATATCGATGGACTGCATCAGGCCGCCGGAAGTAAGACTGTCCTGGAGCTTCACGGCTCGGTACTGCGCAATTACTGTGAAAAATGCCATCAGTTCTACGGTCTGGATGCTATCTTAAACAGCACCGGCATACCGCACTGTGAGAAATGCGGCGGCACCATTAAACCGGATGTGGTCCTGTACGAGGAAGGACTGGATGAAAAGACGATAAATGCCGCCGTCAGATACATCCACGAAGCAGATGTCCTGATCATCGGCGGCACTTCTCTGGCTGTCTATCCCGCAGCCGGGTTAATTGATTATTTTCAGGGAGATAAGCTGGTGGTCATCAACAAAAGTGCGACCCCCAGAGACAGCCACGCAGATCTCCTGATTCAGGGACCGATCGGGGAAGTATTTCACTCGATCCAGAATCCGTAAGTGATATCCTGTTCTCCGCTGATATGATAAGCATCTTCCACATCAGCGCCCCAGCTGTTGATACCACCCACGCCCCTCACTGCTCCCAGGATGGATACCACCGTCCTGCGGGCAGGAGGTAGTTCTTCGTGGTGCATGGCATTTTCCAGTTCCTGTGCCGTATAAGGCAGGCAGGAAAATGCGAAGTGTTTTCCCTCCTCCGCGGTTATTTTTAAACGGCTGCTTCTTTCTCCACTGTCTGTATTATCCAGGGAAGTCTTCCTGACGATCTCCAGCCATTTGGTCTGCATATGCATCCCACAGTCCTGAGGCACCATATAAGGTGTCACCGGCAGGCCCTGTACTTCATACACACCGGGAATTCCTCCTGCCATACGGTCCGGATAGGTCTCTCCGGACAATCCTTCATAGGTATACCTCTCCGCTGCGGTGGGCATCAGGAACCGCATTCCGAATACCGGAAGCTCCGGCAGGCCCTGTTTTCCACAATAATCTGCCTGCACATGGATTCTGCCATCCGTTTCCACCGTATAAGTCACTATCACCTCCGTCACCGGAACTGTCGGTGTCTTATACGTATAGACGATCTCGAATCTGTCACAGGTCTCTTTTCCGGTGTATTTATTATTCGCCGGTGCCAGCGGGATGGCAATCTCCTCTCCATCCATCCGGGCCTCTACCCGGCTGCAGCGTACAAAACGATCCGCGGCGGACCATACTGCACTGCGGAATGCGAATCCACACCCTCTGTCATTGTCCGTGACCGCGCGCCAGAAAGCCGGTCGGGGAGACCTGTACAGCCACTCTTTGCCATCCTTATATAAAGACTCCATGCCTCCGGAGCCCACGGAGAAAATATAGGAAAAATCCTGTCCATGTATACCGATAGTCACATCACCGATTACGATTCTGAGTGCCATAATAATATCTCACCTCCTGCATTGCCGGTTTTTCACTACGGTCTGCGAATAAGATTCCATTTCCCGAGAATTCATAATCACTGGGTCTGTCATCAAAATCTCCTCCGTAGCGCAGTACTCTGCGTCCCGTCACTTCGTCTTTTACCCACAGCGCCTGGTCGATATAGTCCCAGATAAATCCACCCTGGTACATCTCAAAGCGGTCCAGCAGGTCCATATAGGAATTCATTCCACCCAGGGAATTGCCCATATCATGCATATATTCGCACAACAGATACGGCTTTTTCGGGTCGTTTTCCAGATAATCTATAATCTCCTGCGGATATGCATACATCCGGCTCTCCATATCGGAAATCACATCCTCATATGCCTTGTTATGGAAAACGCCCTCATAGTGCACCAGACGCAAGTCGTCTTTTTCCTTGAAGAACTGCTGCATCGCAGCAATATCATCTCCGGCATAGGATTCATTTCCCAGAGACCAGAACAGGATCGAAGGATGATTCTTAAAGCATTCAAAATTGGTTCTGGCACGGTCCACTACCGCTTCCTTCCACTCCGGCAGGGAACCGGGCACATTCCAGGAAGGTTCCACAGCTCCCATCTTCTGCCAGGAGCCGTGACTCTCCAGATTTGTCTCCGCCATCATGTAAATACCGGCTTCATCGCACAATGTGTACCATTCCATGCGATCCGGATAATGACAGGTACGGACGGCATTGATATGGTTACGTTTGAAGCATTCGATGTCCCATTTCATGTCTTCCAGGGAAATACACCGTCCGGAAGCTGCATTCCACTCATGGCGGTTCACTCCACAGATCACCAGCCGCTCGCCGTTCAGTTTCATCACTCTATCCGTAGGATCCAAAATAAAATCCCGGAAGCCAATCTTATAAGGCACCACTTCCGTCACTTCACCCTCACTGTCTGTCAGCGTGATCTCCAACTGATACAGATAAGGATTCTCATGACTCCAGGGTGTTACTTTCTCTGCCAGTTCTTCCTTAAGATGCAGAACCTGCTCCGCCTGGGGCTGTAAAAACTCGGTTCGCGTAAGCAACGCTTTCCCCGCAGGATCCGACAGACGGATCTGCATTTTGCCCGGGTGCTGTCCCGCATCTGCGGCAGATACTTTTACCGTCAGATCTAAAGTGCCCATTGCATCCTGTACGCTATAATTAGGCTTTGCCCAGAGATCTTCCACATGCCAGCCGGGCTTTGCATAAAGCTTTACACTGCGGAAGATTCCGAAAAAGCGGAAGAAATCCTGGTCTTCGAGAAATGCCGCCGTACTGCGCTTATGCACTTCCACCGCCAGCAGATTGTCCTTTTCCTTAATATAAGGTGTCAGATCGAATTCAGAGGGAGTAAAGCTGTCCTCGGCATATCCCACGAAATGCCCGTTCAGCCAGACATACATCGCCTGTTCCACACCTTCGAAACAGATGATCACCCGCTTTCCCCGCAGACCATCTGCCAGATGAAAACGCTTGCGATAACTTCCTACGGGATTATACTCCGCCTCACTGAAAGCACCTTCTGCCAGACCTTTTCCCAGTGTGTAGGCCGGGCGGCGGTAGATTTTCCCCTCCCAGGGATACATGGTGTTGATATAATGAATTTTGTCGTAACCGGATAACTCAATATGCCCCGGTACACGGATCGTTTCGAATTCTGTATCTCCGGCATTGTCCCGGTAGAAATCCACCGGACGGCTTGCGGCATTCACAGAATAGGCAAACTCCCAGTTTCCGTCCAGAGACTGCACCAGAGAGCTTTTACCTTCTGCTGCTTCCTCCACATCCCCATAAATGGGATGATCACTGTGGGCAGGCAGCTGACTGACCCGGAATACCTGCGGATCATCCAGCCAACGGATATCTGCTTCCATGTTTTCTCCTCCTGATTTCTCCTTAATTTCTTCTTGTTTTCTTCTGTTATTCCTTGACAGCACCGGCTGCGATTCCTGCCAGAATGTATTTCTGGAAGAAAATGTAAGTCAGAACTGTTGGGATCATGACTACGATGATACCTGCTGCCAGTGTCTGCCAGGATCCCTGCTGTGCATTCGCATAGTCCATCAGGAATGTAGTGATGGTACGCAGCTTGTTCTTCGGCATATACAGATAAGGGATGTACATGTCGTTGATGATGTTGATGGCCTTCACGATACATACCGTGGCTGTAGCCGGTGCCAGCAGCGGGAAAATAATCTTGTAGAACAGCTGGAAATAGGAACAGCCATCCAGCAGGGCCGCCTCATCCAGAGATACCGATAATCCGGAAATAAACTGTCTGTAAATGTACAGCTGCATCAGGTCGGATGCAATGTAGATCACAATCGGTGCTCCCAGTGTATTGTACAGATGGAAACCATTGATGATACGGAATCTGGAAATCTCTGTTACAAAGGAAGGAATCAACATTCCCAGGAAAAACAGTCCCACGACGAACTTTTTGCCGCGGAATTCAAATCGTTCGATGATAAATGCGGTAATGGTTCCCAGCATTACATTAAATATCAGGGAAACCGCCAATATTATTATAGTATTTTTAAAGCCGATCAGCAAATATTTATTGGTAAATACTTTTTTATAATTTTCAAAAGTCAGGTCACTTCCGGTAGGGGCAGCAACGGGGAAGACAGTGTCATGGCGCCCTTGGACTTTAAAGAAGCGAACAATGTCAGAAGGATTGGTGCCAACACGATAATGACCATGCCGATACATATTACCTGTTTGATTACCTGTTGAATTACTCTCTTTGCCATATGTTTAGCATCCTTTCTGTTTATTTGTCTCTCAGAACCAGACCGTGGATGATCTTGTTCTGGATCACATAGATGATCACGATCATCAGCATGATCGCCACTGCCATGGTTGCCGCCAGTCCGAAGTTCGAGAAGGTGAACGCCGTCTTGATGGTGTACAGGGTAAAGGTAGAAGAAGCATAGCCGGGACCACCTGCCGTCATAACGAAAGGAATGTCGAATACCTGCAATGCTCCGCGGATATTGTCGAACAATACGAAGTCCACCATCAGCATGATTGCAGGAATCTGTATGTATTTGAAAATCTGTCCGGTACTTGCGCCGTCGATCCTTGCTGCCTCCAGAATGTCCGTAGGGATGGACTGCAGGGCTGCCATGAACAGGATCACATGGTATCCGCTGAATCTCCAGACAGATACAGATGCCAATACGAAGTTTACAATTTTCTCATCGGATAACCAATTGCGGATCAGACTTTCCAGATGCAGGGCAGTCAGGATTCCGTTGAAGGCACCGTTGATCGGGGAAAAGAAATAGGAAAAGGCGTAGGAAATAGCAACGCCGTTAATAATATAAGGTAAAAATACCATGGTCTTGTAGAACTTTGCCGCCCGAAGCTTACTGGTCAGCAAGACTGCAAAGGCAAGCTCAACCAGGATCATAAATAAATGGATCACAAAATATACGGCATTGTTCCGTAAGGACAGCCAGAGGTCTTTATTGTGGAACATGGAAATATAGTTCTCAAAATTAATAAAATGATAATCTGCTGAAAATCCGTCCCAGTCCGTGAAACTCATACGGAACAGGTCAATCGCCGGGAACACCACAAATGCGATTAGCAAAGTAACCGGTATCAGCAAGGATATGAAGATAAACTGTCTGCGTTTCTTGTTTAATTTATTCATGGATATCCCTCTCTTTATGATTTTCGGGAGCCGCTTCGCAGCTCCCGATCTATCAGATTTAAATCCTTTTTACTGGATGCCCAGTTTGGTTCTTGCGTCTTTCCACTTCTGGTTCAGCTCGCTCATCTTGCTGTCCAGATCAAAGTTGCCGGTCAGCATCTCTGCACCAAGCTTCTTGTAGTCGAAGGTGGTCTCATTCTGGATGGCTGTGAAGTCATCTCCGCCGCCGTCATAGGTAATGATCTGCTTATCCTTGCAAAGAGTATCTGCTTCTGCAAGGATAGGATCCTTCTCCTTCGGGAAGTTCGTCATGGAAGAAGAGGAAGAGATGTATGCCAGGTACTCAGGATACCAGTCTTCGGAGTAGAACCACTCTACGAAAGCCTTGGCAGCTTCGGGGTTCTTGGAATGTGTGGTCACACCCATGAAGGAGTCACCCTGTACGATCACATTGTAAGGATCGGAGGTAGTGTTTCTGGTAGGAAGGTAGAATGCTCCCAGTTCGGAAGTATCTTCTGCCTGGTTCTGGATATTCTGGAGTCCCCAGTCACCCAGTGCGATGATGGCTGCCTGCTTGGAAGAGAACAGTGCGGTTGCCTGATCGGAACCCATACCCAGAGGATCCTTGCCCATGACACCGGAGTTGAACAGTTCATAAGCCTTGCTGTATGCTTTGTAGATGTCTGTTCCCTCGGAGAAGGGCTCATCCTGAGTTGCCATGGTGTTCCAGTTCTGTCCGTTACCGGATTCCAGTGCGGGCATGAACTCCATGTAAGGGTAATCCGGCCACTCATCCTTGAATCCACAGGCAATTGCCATGAAGTTGGCATTGTCTTTTCCATAATAATATAATCCTCCTAAAGGCAACAGCCTGACTACATCGAACTGCATCGGCTGCTACATAATCTTAATCATTTTATAACATTTAGTGCTGATTAGCAAGAGGGATGATGTCTTAATCCTCCCAAGCTCAATATACTTTCACACTTAAATAGCACATTGTATAATTTTTAATGCACTGCCAACATATATGTAATTCAAAAAATATCAGAAAAGCCAGATATATAACAACTTCTGTTATTATACATCCGGCTTATATTATGCATTAATCAATAGTGTTCTTTTTCTTCTTATCTTCATGTATAACAAATACAATTCCTGCTAATGCCATAAACAACATTACACTATAACCTGCTACATTATACACATCAGCTGTCTTTACACTATCTTCCGCCTGTTCCTTATCACCCGAAATCGTTTCATCGTTTTTCTTATTATCATCACCTGTATCTGGTGCTGGTGTTGGATCCGGTGCTGGCGTTGGATCTGGCGTTGGTGTCGGATCCGGTGTTGGCGTTGGATCCGGTGTTGGTGTTGGATCTGGCGTTGGTGTTGGTGTTGGGTCTGGCGTATTCTTTTCAAGCGATGCAATCGCAGCAAGAATATCATCTGCCATCTTCTCAACTTCACCCTGTTTATCAACTGTATAATCCTTTACAACTGCCTTAACTGCTTTCTCCACAGCTGAAAAATCCTTATAATCCTTTGCATTAAGTGCCTGTGCTTTCTTAACAGCATTGTCAACATTAGTGTAATCTGCTGTCTTGTTATAGAACGCGCCAAGTGTAATCTCTGTCTTACCATCATCTATAACTGGAGATTCAAGAACCTTAGCCCATGCTGCTCTTGATGCTGAATTATTTTCACCTGAAAGCTCTTTAGTTCCATATTCATACATCATAGGTGATTCACCACCAAGTGTATTATTCCATCCTGCAGGTGCTATAAGTGATTTACCTTCCTGTCCCTTAAAATCAGTTGTCTCAACTGTTGTATTGTAGAATACAACTTCTGATGTATTAGCTGCCCAAGGTCTTCCAAAATAACCTGGTTTAGAGCGGTACTGTGATGCTGTATCAACACCTGGTGTTGTAGATGTTACATTACATTCATACATAAGATAACCTCTTCCACCTGACTGCTGTGCAGCTGTTATATAAGCAACATCAGAATCCGCCTCACTTGTATTAAGTCTTAACTGACATCTGTAGAATACAGCTGTCATACCACCAAAGATATAATCTACTGCACCAAGTACATCACACTGGTTAAACATGGCACTGATGCCTGTTGCACCATATAATGTATCCTGACGGCCTATAAACTTACAGCCTGTAAACACAGAATTATCGCCAATAACTGCTAATGCTGCAGCTCTTTCAACAAAACTTCTTCCCTGAACAGATGTATCCTTTGCTGTTGTAGATCTTGTACCTTTACCACCTGTTTCCCATTCAACTACAATATCATTAGCTTCTTTTTCTGAAATATACTGATTGAATGAGTTTTCAAATACAATACCATCTGCCTTAAAGCCTTCTGCTGATACGACTACTGTTGCATTCCAGTAAGAACCATCTGTACTACCTGAACCTGGATTCTTCTTTGTAAGGTATCCATTTTCTTTGTTTGCTGCAAGTAAATCTGCATCATACTTGCAATCATTACCCATACTATAGTAGTTGTATCCATGTCCATAATAAGAAGTTATTCTTACTACATTTTCTCCTATATCCGCACCTTTATTCTTTATCTCAAGGCTTGATTCACTTCCCGCTGCATTAACAAGTGATACATTAGGTACATCGATAACAAGCATTTCCTCATAGTTACCTGGGTCAATAACTATCTCAACTCTCTGGTCTTTTGTTCTTTGCATAGCTGCAGCCCTTGTAAGTGCATCATTGATCGTCTTGAATTCTTTATCAACTCCTACATAAAGCTGTGGCTGATAAGCTACAGCATCACTTACACTTATTGATGTAAAATATGTCTGCTTGATTTCCTTGCCATCAACAGCTGCTGTTACACCTTTGATATTAAGATTTCCATCTTCTTTTACTACATACTGTGTAGTTTCAATATTAGTAGTACTTCCACTATTACTTACTACTGGTTCCTCACCATTGATAGAGAATGCTGCACAATAGCAGTAACCTATATTGACAATCTGGCCTTTTTTAACAGGGAAGTTAATCTCTCCATCTGTAAGTGCAAGAAGATATGTCTTGTTTTCCATAACAGAACCTGTTAATGCAAGTCCTGAATAATAATTATTCTCCCCGATAGCTTCAATACCAGGATTGCCATTGAGCTTAGAAAAATCCCAATTTGTATTCTTAATAAAGCTTACTGTCTTATCAACAGCTTTTCCATCTACCTTTAAATTAGATGTAATCTTCTGTCTATAAGGAACATTTCCAATATTATTTACTGTTACATTATACTGTCCATCTCTTAACTTTATATCAGAAAGATCTGTGAATGTGTATGTATACCCTTCTTCATTAATATTAGAAAATGTAACACTTGCAGCAGCTTCCTCTGGAAGATTATCAAATTTCATATTAACCTTATAAGCTGGTTTTGCTGAAAATACAATATCCTTTGTAATATCTTTATCTGCTGATATTGTCTTTATATCAGATAGATAATAATCATTTATTCCTTCAGCAACGATATCATAAGTTACTCCCTTTTCAAGATTAACTGCAATATCATCACCATTTATTTTGATTTCTGGTACGTATACATAATCTTTATTAACAAAGCTTAAGTTAAGTGCTTCAAGAGCTGACTGTGTAAGACCTGTTATCTTTCCTGTTAATTTTACAAGGTCTACTGACTTAATAACTATATCAAACTTCTTAGCTCCATCGCCTTTAGCTATAGATAACTTATTGGCTGAATTTATTACATATCCGTTAGCATCCATAAGAACTACATCATAGTCATACATCTCATTAAGATATACACTGTAAGAACCATTCTCTGGTTTTACAATATTCTTTTCGCCTGTTGACTTATTAACAAATGCTATGCTGTAATCTTTTGTATCAAGTCCGCTGGCATCCTTTGTATCAACAGCACCACTGACAACAACTGGCTGTGTATGCTGTCTTACAGCTCTGTATACAACAAGCTTTTCATTCGTTGAATATATCTTGTATATACCATACTCAGATGCTGTAAACTGTATCTTTGCACCTGAAACATTACTTTCTGCTGTCTGGATACGTCCACTTGGTGATTCGCATACTATAGTTGAAGCTCCACCATTAGAACCTGTATACAATGTAAGTATATCATTCTTATATAACTTTAATCCCATGTATACTACAGGAGTTGCATTGTTAGAATAAAGATATCCACTTAATGTCACTCCATCTATAGTAATATCATCTCTCTTATCGTATCTTGTAATACCTGTATTAGATGTTCTGATTCTGTTATTAGTCTTTCCTGATGGATTAAAATATAATTCATCTGTCATAAATGAACCAATAGTAGCACCTTCTGAACCAGCCTTAACTGATTCTGGATACCATGAATTAATAACATCCTCTGTAAGCATATTATTATAGTCTGCTTCATCAAGCTTTGCAGCACCAAAATCCCATACATCTGCCTTACCATTACCTACAAGTTCTGGTACCTCTGTCTGTTCTGGTTCATTAGCTACATTGATACCATGAAGATACATTTCTGCTTTATCTGCACATGATACTGTAAATTTAAGTGTAGTTGCAACTCCCTCATATCTGAACGACATAGATGAAAGTCCATCCGCTGCACCATCCATAAGAAGCTGCTTTGTATCTGTAACAAATTCGCCCTTTTTAGTAGATGCAACTATCTTACCCTCTGCATCGCCACCATACTGGCACATATTAAATGTAACTGTTGAATTACCTGCTACCTTCACTTCAAAGGTATTGCCATTGTATAAAGCAAGACCATGCTGTGTATCATGCATATAAAGGTCGCCACTACCAGTTATCTTAAGATTGCCATCCTTTGATTCAATACTTCCTTTAAGTGGATTAACACTATCATAGCTTGCTGGCACTACTGAACCATCTGCAAAGTTATACATATATGTTGAATCCTTCTTCACACCGTTATCATCTGGAGTATCAGCTGTATAAGGTCCAACAATAACCTCAGGAACATATACTGTGCATGAGAAAGCTATTGTTATTGTTGTCTTTGCCTCACCTGTATATACAAAATCTATGGTTGTACCATCCTGATGATAACACATAGCAGTTCTGGCATCCTTTGTTTCTGTATATGAACCATCTGCACTTGATGCTGTTATTGTTCCATTGTTAGAATACTGGCATCCGCCAAGACTTATTTTTGATGGTCCATCAACAGCTATTTCAAGTGAATTGCCATCTTTAAATGCAACACCATGATCCGGACCATTATATTTGTATGCATTCTTAGTTCCAACCTTTACTGTAAGTCTGTCATACGTAACATCCTTCTTACCATCCGTATCAGTAGCTATGATTGAACCATCACGCAGATTATAAATAGTTTCACCAGCTTTTGCTTCTACTGTTTTATCTGCTGCGCTTACAGTTCTGGCTGAAAAAGAAAGACCTGCTGGAACTGCAAGAGATACAGCCATAATCACAGCCATCATTGCTGACATATGCTTACGCAGTTTACCTGTTTTTATATGATGCATAAAAACCTCCCACAATTATATAATTTTAATGTCATATTGTA
>OGMB01001366.1_pt1 | contig 10904 bp, 9 predicted proteins | sample 1573001 | NCBI WGS metagenome assembly OGMB01 (sample SAMEA2581921, study PRJEB24529) | metagenome | biome: Human gut stool | place: China | collected 2011
CCAGCGCTCCGGCAAGGTTCGGCGCGGCGAGGTCGGTGGACATCGGGTGCATGGCGAGTCCGGCGGGCTTGTTGAGCACCAGCAGATCCTCGTCCTCGTAGACGATGGCAAGGGGAATGTCGAGCGGCGCGACGTCCGTTTCGCGCGGCGCGCGCTCGGAGAGAACGACGGTCACGGTATCGCCGGTGCGGACGACGGCGTTCACATGGACGCCTGCGCCGTTGAGCAGGATCGCGCCCTCGCGCCACTTGAGCGTTTTGAGCAGCGTGGAGGAGATGCCAAGCTCGCCGCGTAGCAGGTGCTTGAGCGGACGGCCGTCGAAGGCGGCGGGGACGGTGCATTGCAGGGTGCGCATGGCGGTCGGCTCCTCTCTTGAAAATTCACAGACAGTATACCATTCCGGCGGGAAAAATGATATACTAACGGCAGAAATTTTATCGGAGGTGTGCCCGTGGACAAACACACGATCTGTCTTTTGAACGATTCCTTTCCGCCCATCATCGACGGCGTGGCGAACGCCGTGGTGAACTACGCGGAAAACATTGAAAAGCATCACGGTCACGCCGTGGTGGTCACGCCAGCCGTGCCGGGCGCGGACGGCTGGGCGGTGGGTCAGTACGGCATCCGCACGCCGGTGCCGGAGTGCTCCACCCTTTTGCAGCCGGAGCAGCTGGATCTGGTGCTGGTGCCCTGCACCGCCTTTGACGCAGACTGCTACCGGGTGGGCATGGGCAAGGGCTACTACGACCGCTACCTGCCCCGCTGCACCCGGGCGGTGAAGATCGGCGTTGCATTGGAAGTTCAGCGCGTCCCCCGCGCCGCCGTGGATACCCACGACCAGCGGCTGGACGCCTTTGTAACAGAGAGGGGTATCTACACATGGAAATGAACGATTTAAGCTGCGCACAGTTTCTGGCACAGCTTGCCAGCAAAGCGCCCACGCCGGGCGGCGGCGGCACGGCCGCGCTGGTAGGCGCTGCCGGTGTGGCGCTGGGCAACATGGTGGGCTGCCTGACCACCGGCAAAAAGAAGTACGTCGCCGTGGAAGCGGACATTCAGGCACTGAACGCCCGGGCTGAAGCCCTGCGGCTGGAGCTGGAAGCGCTGGTACAGGCCGATGCCGATGCCTTTGCGCCGCTGTCTGCCGCCTACGGCCTGCCCAAGGATACCCCGGAGCAGGCCGCGCACAAGGCCGCTGTGCTGGAAACCGCCCTGAACAGTGCAAGCGCCGTGCCGCTGCAGATCATGGAAAAGTGCGCCGAGGGCATCACGCTGGCCGGGCAGTACGCCGCCAAAGGCAGCGTGCTGGCGGTATCGGATGCAGGGTGCGCCGCTGTGCTGTGCAAGGCCGCCTTGCAGGCCGCAAGCCTGAATGTGTTTATTAACACCAAGCTGATGGCAGACCGCACCCGCGCCGCCGCGCTGAATGCCCGGGCAGACGCATTGCTGGCAGAGTTTGTGCCCCGGGCAGACGAAACCTTCACCGCCGTCAGCGGGAAACTCCGCAATAAATAATATCACAAATGAGGGAAAGTATATGGCAACGATTTTAAAGGGCGCGCCGGTAGTGGCCGCCATGAACGAGCGCAACGCGGCGCTTTGCGAGCAGCTGAAAGCCAAGGGCATCAACCCCACGCTGGCCGTGGTGCGTGTGGGCGAGCGGGAGGATGACCTCTCCTACGAGCGGGGCGTGATGACCCGCTGCGGTAAGGTGGGCGTCGCAGTCAAGCAGTTCGTGCTGCCCGCCGACGCCACACAGGAGCAGCTGCTCCGGATATTGGACGAGGTGAACACTGACGACGGCATCCACGGCTGTCTTTTGTTCCGCCCGCTGCCAAAGCAGTTCGATGACCGCACCGTCCGCGCCGCCCTGCGCCCGGAAAAGGACATTGACGGCATTACGGACGGTTCGCTGGCCGGGGTGTTCACGAACACCGATTTGGGCTATGCCCCCTGCACCGCGCAGGCCTGCATGGAGATCTTGAAGTATTATAACGTTCCTCTTTCCGGCAAGCGTGCCGTGGTGGTGGGACGCAGCCTTGTGGTGGGCAAGCCCGCCGCCATGATGCTGGACCGGGAAAACGCCACCGTGACCCTGTGCAACTCCCGCACCCAGAACCTGCCGGAACTGTGCAGACAGGCCGACATCGTGGTGGTGGCCATGGGCAAGATGGCGGCTGTGGGCGCAGACTGCCTGCGGGCAGGCCAGACCGTCGTGGACGTAGGCATCCATGTGAACGAGGAGGGCAAACTCTGCGGTGACGTGCAGTTTGCCGCCGCAGAGCCGGTGGTGGACGCCATCACCCCTGTGCCCGGCGGCGTGGGCACCGTGACCACCTCGGTGCTGGTAGGCCATGTGGTGCAGGCAGCGTGCAAAAAAGCCGGAGTAGAATGCTGAGAAAATTATTTTAAGATAGAGCAAGCCCGGAAAGTCCGCAGACTTTCCGGGCTTGCATTTTTACAGGCGGAATTGTAACGGGTATCAGCCCCGCACAAGGAGCAGCAGCAGAGCCGAAGCCACACACTGCAGAATGAGCCAGCGGGCTACTACCTGCTCGTCGCTCCAGCCCTTACGCTTGCGCACATGGTCGTGGAGAGGGGTCAGGGTGTTTTTCAAGATCCAGATGTGCAGAAAACGCTTCAGGCTGATCTTCAAAATGCCCAAGCTGCCGTCCGCGATGAACACGATAGCCGCCAGCAGGAAGGCGAACGGATGACCGCACTTGAGCGACAGCATGGCGATGAAAAAGCCCATGGCGCGGCTGCCCGCATCGCCCATCAGCAGGCTGGAGGGCTTGGCGTTGAGCCACAGGTAAGCCAGCAGCGCACCGATGAACACCACACCAGCCGTAGCATACGCACCCAGTTCGGTCTTGTAGGCCAGCAAGTAGGTGCCAATGGTCACCACTGCCAGACTGGCGGAAAGGCCGTCCACTCCGTCGGTACAGTTGACCACGTTGATGCTTGCCCAGATAAGGATAACGATGAGCAGCAGGTACACCGCATAGGGCAGGGTGAAGCTCCACTGCAAAAAGTGTACGCCGCAGCCATTGAAGTTCAGGTAGGTCACGCCCGCCAGCACTGCAATGACAAAATCGATGATGCCCTTTTTGTACTCATTCCAGGCAGTTTCGGCGGCATCGTCCAGATAGCCGGAGAGCATGGAGGCGATGAGTAGCACATTGTACACCACATACTCTGTGGTGAAGGGCAGGAACGCCAGCGACACCAGTGCGATGCACAGCACAAAGATCAATCCGGAGCCCCGCGCCTTTCCCTTGGAAAGTTCGCCGTTCACCGCAAAGGCGCGGCCGTGGTCGTGGGGCAGTTTATCGCGGAAAATGGAATCCGTCAGGGCGGTCAGGGCAAACGCCAGCAAAAATGCCATGGCATCCACGCCCCGCTGCCCGATGACAGAGGTCAGCATTTGGATCATAAGATAACATTCCTCTTTCTTTCTGTATAGTACGTTGTGAGTGTATCACGCCCTAGACCAAAAATCAATCCCGGCGGCAAAATTCACTTTGGATTGACTTTTCTCCCGCGGCTCTCTATAATAATGTATTAGTCTGTAATTTTCATCCACAACGCAGGAGGTTCCATGTCCATTACACTTGAGCAGCTCGCTGCCCGGATGCGGCAGGGCGAGCAGGTGCCGCTGCGCCACACCGCACAGGTGGCGCTGACGCTGAGCATCCCTTCCATTTTGCAGCAGATCGTGGTTACCGCCATGGAGTACATCGATGCCGCCATGGTGGGGCATATCGGTGCCGCCGCAACAGCCTCCATTGGCATCGTCAGCTCCAGCACATGGCTGCTGCACGGGATGCTGGCCGGGCTGTGCATGGCGTTTTCCATTCAGGTGGCGCAGTATCTGGGTGCAGACCGCCAGCAGGACGCCCGGGGCGTTTTGCGGCAGTCCATGCTGTTCAATCTGGCGGTGGGTCTGGCGGCAGCGGCCTTTGGCGTGGGCATCAGCCGGTTTCTGCCCGGGTGGCTGGGCGCAGATGCGGCACTGCAGGCAAACGCTTCGGCCTATTTTGCCATCTGGTCGGCTTCCCTGCCTTTTATCATGGCTATGGGCACCTACGCCGCCATGCTGCGCTCTACGGGTGATGCCCTGACCCCCGGCCTTATTAGTGTGTTCACCTGTGTGCTGGACATCATCTTCAACTTTTTCCTCATCAACCCTACCCGGGAAATGACGGTATTCGGCCAGGGCCTCACGGTCTGGGGTCTGGGCTGGGGCGTGCCGGGCGCAGCACTGGGCACAGCCCTTGCCAACGCTGTGGGCGGCACGCTGGCGCTGGGCGTTCTGCTGCTGCGGGATGGCCCGCTGTGCATCCGCAAGCCCGGCTCGTGGCACATTACCCGCGCCTGCCTGCATAACGTGTGGAAGGTGGGCGCACCACTGGCGGCAGAGCGCGCCGCCCTGTCCTCGGCACAGGTGCTGCTGGTGCGCATCGTGTCCGGGCTGGGCACTACCGCCATTGCCGCCAACAGTCTGGGGGTCAGCGCCGAGAGCCTGTGCTACATGGCGGGCTACGGCATTCAGGACGCCGCCCTTGCGCTGGTGGGACAGGCCGTGGGCGCAAACCGCCGGGACATGGCCAAGCGCTTTGCATGGCTGTGCACCGCCATGGGCATGGGCATCATGGCACTGACCGGCGTGGGGCTGTATGTGTTTGCCCCGCAACTGATGGGCATTTTTACCGCCGACGCCGCCGTCATTGCGCTGGGTGCGCGGGTGCTGCGCATCGAAGCCTTTGCCGAACCGATGTTCGGGGCAAGCATCGTAGCCAGCGGCTCCATGCAGGGCGCAGGCGACAGCACCGGCTGCTTTATCCTGAACCTTGTCAGTATGTGGGGCGTGCGGCTGACCTTGGCAGTTCTGCTGGCTCCCCTCTTCGGGCTGGTGGGCGTATGGGTGGCCATGTGCGCCGAGCTTTGCACCCGCGGCGTACTGTTTTTGCTGCGCATGGCGCGTGGCAAATGGCTGGATAAAGGCGCGCTGGCGTAAAGTTTCTTATAAATTCAGAGAGCCGGAAAGTCCGCGGACTTTCCGGCTCTCTGTTATTTCAGCAGCTTACTTGCGGCCGTGCAGGATGGGAGACAGGGGCTTATAGATCAGCAGGCACAGCACTGCGTCCAGCAGACCCTTGACCAGCGTGAAGGGCATATTGAAGATCACAAGGCACTTGATCAGGCTGTCGGCAGAGGGCAGAATGGCCTGATACATCCCCAGAATGGCTTCCAGCGGCATGTGGTAGAACTGCACATAGGCCGGGTAGGTGATGAAGTAGTTGGAGGGCACGCTGAACACGGCCATAACGGCTGCACCGGCGATGGCACCCAGAATGGCGGTCTTGCGGCTCTTGTGGCGCTTGTAGACAAAGCCCGCCACAGCAGAGAACACCGCGCCCAGCATAAAGTTGCACAGCTCGCCCACGCAGGCGGTGGAGGTGCCCTTGATGATGATGTGCAGCAGGTTCTTCATAAAGCTGATGACCACGCCGTACACCGGGCCCAGTGCAAAGGCACCCAGCAGGGCGGGCAGGTCGGAGAAGTCCATCTTGACAAAGGACGGGATGAGCATCGGCAGCGGGAACTCGATGAACATCAGGATAAAGGCGACCGCGCTGAGCATGGCGGCAACGGTCAGGTTGTGGGTGGTATTCTTTTTCATGGTAGTTGTCCTCCCCGGGGTGTACTCCCCGTTCAAATTTGTTCGGAAAGCCCTTTTCGCGCTGGATTGAACCGGAAAGACAAACCAAAAAGCGCCCTGCTGCAACCAAAAACTGCAACAGGGCGCACAGACGCAATTTGCCTGCCGTTTCTTGCATCCGGACTATACCGTTGGTCCCGGAGTTGCACCGGGTCAGCACCCTTGCGGGTGGTCGCGGACTTTACCGCCAGTGGGGAATTGCACCCCGCCCTGAAACGAACTTTCTGACCAAGAGTATAGCGCGGTACTGCGGCGCTGTCAAGCCCCCTTTCCAAAAAGTTTGCGCATTTTTTATCAAAGTGTGTTTTCACCTTTCTTTCCTTGCCCCGGGCGGCAGAGTATGCTATCATAATATGCGTTGTGAAAAAACACAGGAGGTTTTCCATGATTTTCTCAATCCGTAACCTTGGCTTCGAGCTTGGCTCGCTGCTGCTGGAGGGCTGGGCAGCCTTTGCCGCCCGCGTGGTATGCGCGGCGCTGCTGCTGGTGCTTGGCTGGCTGGCGCGGCAGCTTTTGTCCCGTAAGGTGTGCCCTGCCCTGCTGCGCCGCAGCTGGCGGCTGGCTGGTACGCCCATTCTGCTGCGCAGCTTTGCCGTGCCGGTGCAGCGGCTCACCCTTGCAGCGTTCATCTATGCCGCAGCGGCCAGCCTGCCGTGGGCCATTCCCGGCGTAAGTAAATTTCTGCTCACAGTCTTTGAGCTGGCCGCCACCTTTTTTGTGTGTCAGGGACTGTACGCCGCCGCCGATCTCACCGACCTTTTGCTGGCAAACTGCGGCGAGGAGGTGCGCGCCAACCGCACCCTGACCACTCTGCTGAACAAGGTGTACAAAGTTCTCATCGTGGTGCTGGGCGTTATGACCATGGCACAGGAGAGCGGCCTGCCGGTGGGCAGCATCGTAGCCAGTGCGGGTCTTGTCGGTCTGACCATCTCTCTGGCGGCACAGGACAGCGCCAAAAACCTGTTCAGCGGGCTGGTCATCCTGCTGGACCGCCCCTTTTCCATCGGCGACTGGATCACCGTAGGCGACGTTTCCGGCGAAGTGGTGGACATCAACTTCCGCTCCACCAAAGTCCGCGCACTGGACAACTCGGTGTACATCCTGACCAACAGCACGGTCAGCTCTGCCACCATCAACAACGGTACCCTGCGCAACAAGCGGCTGTACCGTTTCACCCTCGGGGTCACCTACGACACCACCCGTCCCCAGCTGGAACAGCTGATGGCAGACCTGACCGCCATGCTCAAGGCCAGCCCCTACACCTACGAGGACTCGGTGCTGGTAAAGCTGAGCGGCTTCGGCGCTTCCAGCATCGACCTGCTGGTGTCCGCCTATCTGCGCACCGCCGACATGACCCGCTTTTTGCAGATGCAGAACGACCTGAACCTTGACCTGATGGACGTGATGCAGAAAAACAGTGTGGACTTCGCCTTCCCCTCTACCACTGTGTATCTGGAAAAGAACAGCGAAAGCTAAAAGCGGAAGTCTATTTATATTTCATGTTTGCCGCAGCCTGTGGGCTGCGGCAAACGCATTTTCATAGACTAACGCAAAGAAGCGCCGGTTTTGTTGTAAAAATCAGGCGCTTTTGCCCTATAATTTCCCGTTCGTTCATGTTATTCTTATAGTGCACCCGCAGATACTGCGGGACACATCATCAAATCATCTGCGGAGGAATCTTCCCCATGACACAGCTTTTGCTGCCGATCATTTACTTAGCTTTTATCAGCCTTGGCCTGCCGGATTCTCTGCTGGGGTCTGCATGGCCCACCATGTACCCCCAGCTGGGCGTCCCCTTTTCCTATGCGGGCATCCTGTCCATGATCATCTCGCTGGGCACCATCGTTTCCAGCCTGAACAGCGACCGGCTCACCCGGGCGCTGGGCACAGGCAAGGTGACCGCCCTCAGCGTGGGCATGACCGCTGCGGCGCTGTTCGGCTTCTCGGTCTCTGGCCGGTTCTGGATGCTCTGCCTGTGGGCTGTGCCCTACGGTCTGGGTGCGGGCAGCGTGGATGCCGCCCTGAACAACTACGTTGCCCTGCATTACCAGAGCCGCCACATGAGCTGGCTGCACTGTATGTGGGGCGTGGGCACCACCATCGGCCCTGTGGTGATGGGCGCGGCGCTTTCCGGCGGGCTGAGCTGGAACAGCGGCTACCGGTACATCGCCCTGTTCCAGATTGCACTGACTGCCGTGCTTTTTTGCAGCCTGCCCCTGTGGCATAAACGCCCCGACGCTGCCCCGGACGGTACTGTGCCAAAGGCGCTGACCCTGCCGCAGGTGTTCGCGCTGCCGGGCGCGAAGGAAGTGATGCTCTGCTTTTTCTGCTACTGCGCGCTGGAGACCACCGCCGGGCTCTGGGCCAGCAGCTACCTGACCCTTGTGCGGCAGGTACCTGCCCAGACGGCTGCCAGCTTTGCCAGCCTGTTCTATATCGGCATCACGGTGGGGCGAGGCGTCTGCGGCTTTTTGACCTTAAAGCTGAGCGACGACCAGATGATCCGTCTGGGGTTTGCGGTGCTGGGCGTGGGCATTGCTGCCCTGCTGCTGCCCGGGGCGCAGGTCTTTGCGCTGGCAGGGCTTGTGCTGGTAGGGCTGGGCTGCGCGCCCATCTACCCCAGCGTCATCCACTCCACCCCGGCGCATTTCGGCGCACAGAATTCTCAGGCCGTCATCGGTATCCAAATGAGCAGCGCCTATGTGGGCAATCTGGCCATGCCGCCGCTCTTCGGTCTGCTGGCCAATAACATCACCCCGGCGCTCTTCCCCTTCTACCTGCTGGTATTTCTGGTGCTGATGGCGCTGATGCACCGGCAGTTGGTGCGCAAAACCAGCTGCTGAGCTTTTACCCTTTTTCAAAACCGCCATTCTCTTTTTTCGTATACAGCAACACCAGAAAGGCCCGCGCTGTTTGGAGCAGCACGGGCCTTTCTGGTTTCTATGGACTTCCCGGGGATCGAAAGATGTGGAGAATGGCGTCTCCTTATGCCTGCAGCACTTTACCGGCGTATTTCAGCGCTTCGCGGCAGGTCTCTTTCCAGGTCGTCCAAGCGTGGATGCCGTCCTCATAGGGCACATATTCCACTTCTGCTACCTGGCTCAGTTTTTCGACAAATGCTTCCACATCAGCCGGGGGCACCACCGTGTCCTCAGTGCCATGGATGGCATAGAACTTTACCGGGCTGTTGGCAACGGTATAGGAAGCAAGGAAGGCTACCGGATGTTCTGCGTCCCAGGTTGCCTGGTCAAAGTTGTTGAACAGATGCAGCGAAGAGCAGGCATTGCCCTGACTATTGCGCCAGACTGCCGGGGACATCATCAGTGCCGCCGAGAACATCTGCGGATATTTCACTGCAAAGCGGGCTGCACCATAACCACCCATGGAAATGCCGCCGATGATGCGGCCTTCCTTGCTGGCCAACGTGTTGTAAGTTTTGTCGATAAACGGGATCAGATCATGGATGATGGCCGTTTCCATGGCAAGGCCGGGTCCATCGTAATAAAAGGAGTTGTAACCATCAATGAACACTGCAATGCACTCGGGCAGTTCCCCGCTTCCGATCAGATCGTTGAGGATATCCGGTGTGGAGAAACGCTCGATCATATTGAGTTGATGGCCGCCTACGCCGTGCATCAGGTAAATGACCGGATAGGCCTGTGCCTTGTTGTTTTCATCGTAGCTGGCAGGCAGATAAACCGAATAGTTGCAGTCCTGCTTCAGTGTCTCGGAGTACCAGAACAGCGTTTTGCGGGTGCCCGCATAGGTAGTCTTGGGCGTTTTCTGCTTTTTGAACAGGAAATCCAAGCAGTTGGCATCCTCCTGCGGTGCAGCGGCACTGGCGGTGCACACATTAAGTGCCATCATGCCAAGACCAGCAGCACCCGCTTTCAGAAAAGTTTTACGAGAGAATTTGGTAGCCATAAAAAGTTCCTCCTTTAAATCAATCGTTTTTTTATACATCTTTCAGACAGCCTGCTTTTTGTACTGCAGTACTGTGCCGTGTTCTGTTTTCAGAACTTATTGAGCATCTTTTTCAGCTTTGCCAGTTCCTCTGCATCGCGGGTGTCATCCAGCAGAGTGAGGGCATCGTTGAAATAGTTGCGATCCAGATAAGAGTGGGTGGCGTTGGCGTGGGCGGCCATAGCCTCCAGCACGGCATAACCGGAGCGTACCAGCGGGTGGGTGGCAGGCACGCTGCCGCCCTCGGCCACCAGCGCAAACTTGCTTTCAGCCATATCCTCCAGCAGGGCGCTGTAAGCGTTGTTGGGGTCGGTGCCGTGGTTCTGCAGACCCTGATACAGCAGCTGTGCCACAAAACCCAGCGTAGAAGCCGTATACCAGTTACCATTGAACCCATTCACATTGGCAGGGTCTGTAATGCGGGAGTTAATCTTGTTGGTCAGGTAGACCACCACCAGATTTTCGCTAGGGTCGATCATGGTCAACGTACCGGTCCAGCCCTGGTGTCCAATGGTATTGGGCGAGGACTGCGTGCCGAAATACCAGCAGCGCTGGTTGTCGCCCTCACGCCACCAGCCCAGGCCCCAGTTGGCAGCGTCCTCCTTCTTGGGTGCGGTAAAGGTGTCCATTACGTTGCGGGAGAAGTAGCGGTTCTCTCCGTAGCCGCCGGCAAGCATGACAGAGGCCAGCTTTGCCAGCTCCGTAGCGGTGGAGAACAGGCCTGCATGACCCGAGATGCCCGCCATACAGAAATAGGCTTTGCCATCATGCACCTGGCCCTGTGTAGTTACGGTGCGCGCCCCGGTAAAGGAAACATATCCGTCCCGGGTATCACCGTTCAGCTCAGTCGCTGCGCAGTCGTTGGGAGCAAAGCCGTTCTGCAGAGGGTTGTAGGTGGTGCGGGTCAGACCCATAGGATCCCAGAACGTCTCTTTCAGGAACACATCCAGGCCTTTGCCGGTGATTTTCTCGATCACGAACGCCAGCAGCATATAATCCACGTCCGAATAAACAGTCTTGGTACCCGGTTCGTACATCAGCGGCGTTTTGAAAATGGAATGCAGCGTTTCGGTGCGGGTCTCGGTACTTCCATCCGATCCGGAATACAACACATTCACGGCACCCGGCACGATGGACTGACTGCTCTGATCGTAGGAATCGTTGTAATACTGAGGGTCTGCGGGGAAGCCTGCCTGATGGCGCAGGATATCGCGCA
>OGMB01001369.1_pt1 | contig 10891 bp, 10 predicted proteins | sample 1573001 | NCBI WGS metagenome assembly OGMB01 (sample SAMEA2581921, study PRJEB24529) | metagenome | biome: Human gut stool | place: China | collected 2011
AGGCGATAAGGAGCTGATTGACTCACTGCGCAGCCAGGCGGTCGATTACCAGAAGCAGGCTGAGGAATGGATGCTTCCGGAGGGTGACTAGCAGAGGCTGTCATATAAAAGTCTCTACCAGCATTTACCAACTTGTAAAATCATCTCTAAAGTGATAATATAGAGATTATAGGGTTTGTTATTTTTTTAACGTAGCATTTTGCTACTATCATTTTAGGTATCTAAGGAGGATTTTATGAGCTTTTTAGAAGAGTACAAGCAGAAACTTGTCTCAGCAGATGAGGCAGTAAAGATTGTCAAATCAGGCGACTGGGTTGACTACGGCTGGTGCACAGGCACACCTGATGCCCTCGACAAGGCACTTGCCAGAAGAACAGATGAACTTAAGGATGTCAATGTACGTGGTGGTATTTTGCTTAAGCCACTTGCCATTTTCGAGCGTGAGGATGCCGGCGAGCACTTCACATGGAACTCATGGCACATGGGCGGTTATGAGAGAAAGCTTATCAAGAGAGGCTGTTCTTTCTACTCACCAATCCGTTACTCAGAGCTTCCTCGTTATTATAGAGATTCAACAACACCTGACGATGTCGCTATGTTCCAGGTTGCACCGATGGATTCACACGGATACTTCAACTTTGGTCCTAACGCATCTCACCTCGGTGCTGTATGCGAGACTTCAAAGAAAATCATCGTTGAGGTCAATGAAAACATGCCTCGCTGTCACGGCGGTTCAGAGGCCAATGTACATATTTCACAGGTTTCTTACATTGTTGAGGGTGATAACCCTGCAATCGGAGAGCTTGGTGCCGGTGGTCCTGCAACAGATGTAGACAAGAAGGTTGCAGAGCTTATCGTTGATCAGATTCCAAACGGTGCCTGTCTCCAGCTCGGTATCGGCGGAATGCCAAACGCAGTAGGCTCACTCATCGCTGAGTCAGACCTCAAGGATCTCGGTGTCCACACAGAGATGTACGTTGACGCATTCGTTGATATCGCAAAGGCCGGAAAAATAACAGGAGCAAAGAAAAACATCGACCGTTATCGTCAGGCTTACGGCTTCGGTGCCGGAACCAAGAAGATGTACGATTATCTTGATGAGAATCCGGAACTCATGAGTGCCCCGGTAAGCTACACAAATGACATCAAGAATATTGCCGCACTCGACAATTTCATCTCAATCAATAACTGTGTAGACCTTGACCTCTTCGGACAGATCAGCTCAGAGACCTCAGGCACAAAGCACATCAGCGGTGCCGGCGGACAGCTTGATTTCGTTCTCGGTGCTTATATGTCAAACGGTGGAAAGAGCTTTATCTGCTGCTCTTCAACCTTCACCGACAAGCAGGGCGTAGTTCACTCACGTATCCGTCCTACTCTCGTAGAGGGTTCTGTCGTTACTGACACAAGAGCCAACACACACTATATCGTTACAGAGTATGGTATGGTAAATGTAAAGGGTCTTTCTACATGGCAGAAGGCAGAGGCAATCATCTCAGTTGCTCATCCTGATTTCCGTGATGAGCTCATCAAAGAGGCTGAGAAGATGCACATTTGGAGAAAATCCAACAAATAATTAGCTTTGGATATAATTTTTATAATAAAAGCGGTTTCAGGACAAAATGTCTTGAAACCGCTTTTTGTGTTCTTATCCGTCACACAAACTAAAATCCAAAAGGTTAAAGCACCTCTTTCAGCACTTCCTCAATCTCGCTCTTTGCCGCCTTGACAGAGCCCTGTACCATAACCGGCTTACCGCCGCCTCTGGCGCCCAGCTTATTTCTAAGTGCTGTAGCAACTGTATTGCAGTCTGCATTCTTGCTTCCGATAATAAAGCTATAGCCCGCCTCATCATTTCCTGTAAAAAATGCACTAAAGCCGCTGTATTTCTCCACAAGGCCATTGACGCAATTTCTTGCTGTATTCGTGTCAATGCCGTCCTCAAACAATACTGCATTGTCCGTATCTGTAGGAAGCTCTGCTACCTTATAATCCAAAAGAGCTGACTTTGCAGTGCCAAGCTCTGACTTAAGTGACTGGTTTACTGCCTTAAGCTTTGTGACGTTATCCACAATAGCCTCCTGATTTGTGGTAAATATCCCCATGAGCTCTGAGATGATGTCGCACTTTTGTCTGAAAGCCTCCAGTGCCCTGAAACCACAAAGGATGCTGATTCTGACGCCTCCTTTATAATTCTGATAATTCATAACCTTAAGCATGCCAATCTCGCCGGTGCGCTTCACATGCGGCGCACAGCATGCACACACATCATACCCCGGCACTGTCACTATTCTGACCTGTCCTTCAATCTCGATTTTGCTTCTGTACTCCAGCTGCGTAAGCTCATCCCTTGACGGATATGTCACCTCTATCGGAATGTTTTTTGAAATGGCTACATTTACCTCTTTCTCCACCGCTGCTATATCCTCCGGTGAAATCACGCCACTGAAATCCATTGTCACTACAGAATCACTCAGATGAAAGCCCACATTTTCAAATCCAAATCTGCTGTGGACAATTCCCGAAAAAATGTGCTCTCCACTGTGCTGCTGCATATTATAAAAACGATGCTGCCAGTCTATTTTACCCTGTACATGGACTCCTGCTGCAAGCTCAGCTTTCTCAGAAGCGCACTCCATACCTATAATCTTTTCATCAGCCTTCTTTTCTGTCTGAACCTCTTCTTTCCCCATTAGGCAACAATCACCTGCGGAAATATCCACCGTATGAGTAATGACTCCATTCTTAATCTGCACATCAACGACCCTGTAGCCACCAAGTATTCCCATGTCCGGGCTTTGTCCGCCCTCCTCTGGGAAAAATAAAGTCTGATTTAATATTATATCAAACTGCTTGTCATTTGCCTTGTTCGGCTCGCAGGATATAATATCTGCCTCAAATTCCGTGGCATATGCATCCCTGTCGTATAGTTTAATTGTTTCTGTCATACTCATACTGCTTGTTCCTCTCGCTCTATATTCTTACGCATCATAGCTATGTCTTATTATAGCGCATTAATAATTCATATGAAACCCCTAAATCTGGTTTCCCACAATCCTGTAGTATGCTTTCGAAGTAATCTTGAAAACAATATAGTATATAGCCACAAACACCAAAAACGTAGCAGACATGCAGATTGCAATTAACTTAATATCCGTAAGATTGAACAGGACAAGCAGTCTGCGAAGCAGAGGAAATGCTGCTGCAAGATGACACGCTGCAAGGATAATCGGCAAGAAAAATACCATACGCACCTGTGAAGTAATGGATTTCTTCACCTCGTCATTGCTCATGCCTACCTTCTCCATAATCTCATAGCGTGCTTTGTCATCATATCCCTCTGAAATCTGCTTGTAGAAAATAATCATCACAGTAACCATAAGAAACATCGTTCCAAGGAATATTCCGATAAAGAACAGGCCACCATACAATACATAAATCTGTTCTCTGTTTGCATCACGGCTTTCCTCATAGAAGCCTGACACATCTGATTTTACACTATTTTCCTCAAAATGCTTATCCAGAGCCTTTGCCACAGCAAGCTTATCCTCACTGCTGCCATACAGATTATAATCAATTTCATTGTTGAGCATAGTCGGCACACTATCCTCTTCCAGAGAACTGTTCAGGTTAAATATCTCTGCAAGTGTTGCCTTGCTGTCTACCACTACATAGTACACACCACTATACATTGATGCCATATAGCTGTCTTTACTTACAGCAGTTTTTTCTGCTGCAGCCACTTTAAATTCTTTGCTCAACAAATTAATTATATCATTATTAAACTTTTCAGTTCCATAAACAGCGACCGAACCGGCATCGAGCTTTGGTATTTTATTCTTTAATCTGCCCTGCAGACCTGGCTCCATCTTTTCGATTTCATCTCTCGTTACAAAATACAACATGGAAATATCATTGTTGTAATTTAAAACCGGCTTAAACTCCTCCCCCTCTCTGCACACAGTCCAGCTAAAATATGTGTAGCCTTTGCTTTCCTTAATATCACAGCCACTGCCATCGATTATCTTATCCGACTCTGCCTCTGCTTCTTTCAAAGCATCATCCAGCTTAAGCCCTGCCGGTATTTCCTTATACCAGCTATATACGCTTATATCCGCAGGATATCTCTGCTTAAGCTCTCCCTCCATGCCCACATACATGCTCACGGTTGTAGAAACAACAACCAGCACCATTGTGGAAAGCACACATATACTCGCTAGTCCGCCTGCATTCTGCTTCATTCTGTAAATCATGCCTGAAACTGCCGCAAAATGCTTTTTATTATAGTAAAACTTCTTGTTTTTCCTGAGTGCCTTAAGTATTACAATGCTTCCTGAAATAAATAAAAGATACGTTCCGACGATGACAAGCAGCACTGCGACAAAGAACAGTGAAAGCACCTGGAGAGGGTTCTTTGTGGTAATCGCAATATAATATCCCCCGGCAAGACAGCCTAGTCCGATTATAGCGATAAGCCATTTACTCTTTGGCTCTTTCTCACCGACATTGCCCCCGCGAAGCAGCTCTATCGGATTAGCAAGCTTCACCTGCATCAGGTTATAGATGAGAGTGAGAAAATATAACACTCCAAAAATTAATATTGTATTTACGACAGCGCTAGCAGATACAGTGAAATTAATTTGCGCTTTAACATTTATAATCCTATAAAGAAACATAATCATCAGCTTAGAAAATAAAATCCCTGCTATAATTCCGGATGCTATTGCTGCGAGTGCTACGGTAAGTGTCTCAATTGACAAAACTCTCGCGATATGACGTTTTTCCATGCCAAGAATATTGTATATTCCGACCTCTTTCTTGCGCCTTTTGATGATAAAGCTGTTTGTATAAAACAGAAATATATATGAAAAAAACGCTATTGTTCCGCATCCAAGACCCATTATCGACGCCAGTGCATCCGCGCCCGGCACCTTGCCAAGTCCCTTTGAGTTGTTTAAAAACATCATCACATAAAACATGGCTATCATGACCATTCCCGATATAATGTAAGGCATATAGAGAGTCTTATTATTTTTTATATTTGTAAATGCCAGCCTGCTATATATTTTATTCATGCTTCTCACCACCTGTCGTAATCAGCATAAGTGCATCCTGAATCTTCACATAGAGCTCGTCATTTGTAAGATTGCCACGGTAAATCTGATGAAACACCTGACCGTCCTTTATGAAAAGCACCCTGTTGGCATGACTTGCAGCCTTTGTGCTGTGTGTCACCATGAGAATGGTCTGTCCGTCCTCGTTTATCCTGTTGAACAGCCTAAGCAGACTGTCTGTTGCCTTTGAATCCAGTGCTCCTGTCGGCTCATCAGCCAAAATTAATTCAGGATTTGTTATTATCGCACGTGCCACTGCTGCCCTTTGCTTCTGTCCTCCTGACACCTCGTATGGATATTTATTAAGCAGCTTTTCAATTCCAAGCAGCGAAGCTATAGGTGCAAGCCTTTTTTCCATATCCCTATAGTCTACACCTGACAGCACAAGCGGTAAAAAGATATTGTCCTTCAGTGAAAAATTGTCAAGCAGATTAAAATCCTGAAATACGAAGCCCAGATGCTCACGTCTGAAGGCAGATATCTCCTTTTCCTTCAACGATACAAGATTCTTTCCATTTAAAAGCACCTCTCCCGCTGTCGGCTTGTCAAGTGCCGCAAGAATATTTAAAAGTGTCGTCTTTCCTGAGCCGGACTCTCCCATGATTGCCACGTACTCACCTTCCTCTACAGAGAAATTGATATTTTTCAATGCCTGAACCTGATTGCCGCCAAACCTGGTGGTATATATTTTTTTGAGGTTACTTACTTCTAAGATTGCCATTTTCGATGCTCCTTTGCGATTATTTCAAAATGTTATTTAAACTTCTATTTTTGTTACATTTATTTTAAATATGACGTCATAATCGGCTTCACAACTTACATTGTTGATGCTTCATGTAATTATAATAACAAAATGCCTGAATATATGCTATCGAATCAGCTTACATTTCGACCTCGTATCTTACATTTTTGTAAGAAATTAATTTGTAGTTGACAAATAACCTTACATGTATTATTGTATTAATCAAATAATACAGTAGTACAAAAGCAGGTGAAATGATGGAATGGAATTTTAACAACGAAACGCCCATATACCTACAGATCATAGACCGGTTCAAGATGGATATTGCAAACGGCAGCCTAAAGCCAGGTAACAAAGTGCCATCCGTAAGAGAGCTGGCATTGTCAGCCGGTGTAAATCCAAACACCATGCAAAAGGCTCTATCCGAGCTTGAGCGTGACGGGTATCTGGAGTCGAGACGTACCTCAGGCAGATTTGTCGCAGACATGGGAAATCAGGCTGACTCACTAAAAAATGATCTGGCACATAAGCTGTGCAGTGAGTTTTGTGAAGGAATGGCAAAGGTCGGCTTTACACCGGAACAGTCCCTTACGGTATATGAAAATTATCTTAAAAGTTTAAAAAAGGAGTGATGTAAATGGCAGAACGTATTGAAATCAAAAATCTAAGCAAAAACTATAAGAGCCATAAGGTTATCGAAAATATGAATGTGACTTTTCCCGGTGGAAAGATTATCGGCATCCTTGGCCCTAACGGCAGCGGTAAAAGCACACTGATAAAGATGCTTGCCGGAGTATTGCATCCAAACAAGGGGCAGATACTGATAGACGGTGAGCCTGTCGGAGTAAAGAGCAAGGCTATGGTATCATATCTTCCTGAGCGGACATATCTTAATCCGTCAAAAAAGGTGAGTGATATCATTGCATTTTTCAAGGATTTCTATGCTGATTTCTCACCTGAGCGTGCAAATGCCATGCTTGAGAAATTCGGAGTTGATCCACAGGCAAAGATCAAAAGCCTCTCTAAAGGTATGCGTGAAAAAGTACAGATCGTGCTTGTAATGAGCAGGAATGCAAAGCTTTATCTGCTCGATGAACCTATGGGCGGTGTTGATCCTGCCGCAAGAGACTATATTTTACGCACAATAATCGAAAACTATAATGAAGATTCAACAATTCTTATCACAACTCATCTAATAAGCGATATAGAAAAAGTGCTCGATGATGTGGTATTTATCAGAGATGGCGGTATTTTTCTAAACGATTCCGTAGACAATATCCGCACTAATTACAAGAAAAGCGTTGATGAGCTTTTCAGGGAGGTGTTCGCATGCTGTTAAAATTAATTAAATATGATTTCAGGGAACAATTCAAGGAACATATCGGACTTTATGCACTGGTGTTTGTGTCAGCCCTGACAGAAATAATTTTGGATAGCTTTGAATTTGATCTTGTATCCGTATTTTTCTGGGCACTGCATAGCCTGTCAGTAATCGCCATGCTGATCTGCAGCCTTGTGATTATAGTTATTTACTTCAGACGCAATCTGTTAAAAGATGAAGGCTACCTCATGAATACGCTGCCTGTCGAGCCATGGAAGCTGTATGTGTCAAAATTTCTGACAGCTTTTGTACTTTTTATACTCGATCTGATAGTTGCTGTTTTAACATTTTCTATAATGAACCATGGCTTTGAATGGATTAAAGATATTATAGGAAGTATGTCTGATGAGTTTGCCAATGCCGGATTTACAATGAGTCCTGTTGTAATGTTTGGCAGTATTGCAGTAATATCCCTGCTCTACACGATCTCTATGCTGTTTTTCAGCCTTACTACCGGCTACAGGGCAAATGGAAGCAAAGATGCTAACTCTGTGCTTACTTTCATCATACTTTATGTGATCGGTCAGGTCGCAAATATTATAGTGATGATTTTTACATTTTTTATTCCGCTGTCATCAAAGGGATCTATCACTTACATTTTAAATGTATTAAACCATCAGGAGGTTGCAGGTCTTATGAACAGAGCAGTCATCGGTGCACTTGCCGTATCGCTGCTTCTCACTGTTGTGTATGTCGCAGGCTCGATATACAACATGACAAGGAGGCTTAATCTGGAGTAGGAAAAATGAGGGGCAAATTACCTTTTGCCCCTCATATCATTATATCCTAATCTCTCGTATCTGCATAATCCAGATCAAACCCTATCCACACCTTAGTTCCTTTTCCAATCTCTGACTCCATGCGGATTGTATGCCCCAGCTTGTCTGCCATCTGCCTGCACAGATAAAGCCCAATTCCTGTAGCCTTCTTATCGGCATGACCATTGTAGCCTGTGTAGCCCTTTTCAAAAACACGTGGCAGATCCTCGGCTTTGATTCCTATTCCGGTATCCTTTATTGTAATAAAAAACCGGTTAGCTTTCTTAGCTGTTTCTATTTTAACAAAACCCTGTGGCGTATATTTTATAGCATTTGAAAGTAGCTGTTCCAGTATAAATGCAAGCCATTTTCCGTCAGTATATACCTCCTGCACGGTTCCTGAATAATTCATCCCAATATGCCTTCGGATCATAATCTTTGCATATTTTTTGATGGTATCACGTATGACACCATCCACACTGACTTTTTCAAGCACAAAATCATTTTCGGTGCTGCTCACACGCTGATACTGCAAAGCCATACCGACATATTCCTCTATGCGGAATAATTCGTCCTCAAACGAGTCCATGTTATCTGACAGCAGGCACTGACTCTGTTCATCATCACATATAAGCTGCCCAAGCTCCTCCCGCTCTGCCTCAAGCAGTAGTTTCATAGCCGATATCGGGGTCTTTATCTGGTGCACCCACATAGAGTAATAATCTCTCATCTGTGATTGTCTGATTGCAGCACTGCTTTCTGACTCACTTCTTGCAATACTTTGATTTTCCAGCAGCCGTTGATAAAGCATCTCCACATCATCTGTTGCTTCCGGAAGCTGTGCCTGTTCCTCAACCGGACGCTTTAAAGCATTGCTTAGAGCTTTTACCTTGCTGCTATATCTGAAAAATCCAACCAAAACTGTTATCAGAAGAAGTATTGCATCAAGCACTGCCGCATACACCAGATCCTGTTTGCGCGCACCAATCAGGTACATGTAAAGCAAATGGATACATGACATTGTGACTATCATCAGAATCCATATATAGTTTTGTTTTATAAAATTTGTCAGATGCGGTTTGTTTTGTATTTTTGCCATGACCTCTCACCCCAGCCTGTACCCAAGCCCCTTTTTTGTGACAATAAAGCTCTCAAGCCCTATAGAATCCAGCTTTTTACGCAGCCTGTTGACATTCACCGAAAGCGTATTCTCGTCCACATACGCATCACTCTCCCACAGCTTTTCCATTAGAAGGCTGCGCGATACAATCCTTTCTTTGTTGTCAAAAAGTGTCTGCAATATTTTGAGCTCATTCTTCGTAAGCTCGAGCCTTTTGTCGTCATAGGTTATGGTGGCATCAGATATATTGAGCATGGCGCCATTATGCTCCAAAACACTGTTGTTTGCGCCAAAATCATAGCAGCGCCTGATGATAGCCTGTATCTTTACGGTCAGCACATCAAGGTCAAACGGCTTTGCTATAAAGTCATCTGCTCCCATACTGACTGCCATCACTATATTCATATTATCAGCAGCGGATGACAGAAAAACCACAGGAACCTTTGATACCCTTCTGATTTCCGTACACCAGTGATACCCATTGTAAAACGGCAGACCGATATCCATAAGCACAAGCTGCGGATCAAATGCTGCAAATTCTGACATTACAGCATCAAATTTCTGCACTACATGCACATCATAATCCCATTTTTCCAAATGTCTTCTGACAAGCTTTGCTATGGTCTCGTCATCCTCAACCAAAAATATTCTATACATTATTTTCCGCTTTCTTCCATGATAATCTCAGCCGCATCGATGATGAGCTGTGATGCCTTCATACGGAGTAAATCCGGCTTGAGCTGTGCCTTTGGAATCACCTGCTTTACAACGTCAACAGGCTGACCATACTTCTGTGAAATAAGCTCATACTGCTCATCCATCTCCTCGTCAGATACAGTGATATTTTCTACTCTGATGATTTCATCGAGAACAGCCTCAAGCTTTGCCTGCTTCTGTGCTACAGGCTTGAGCTCATCCTTTAAGCTGTCCATAGTCTTGCCTGTCATCTGAAGATACTGCTCCATAGCCACACCCTGCTGTGCAAATGATGCTGCCATCTGCTGAAGCTGCATATTTACCGCTGTCTCTACTGCCTGTGGAGAAACAAGGCATGAGCTGCTTTCAAGAATCTGGTCATAGAGCTTTTCTCTTGCCGCATCAGCCTTTCTTGCCTCTACCTGGTACTCAAGATACTCGTTGATATAATTCTTTAAATCCTCCACTGACTGTACCTCAGGGAAATTGAGAGATGCTGCAAACTCATCGTTCAGCTCTGCTTCCTTCTCATTGTAAATCTCGTGCAGCTTAACCTTGAAAACAACCGCTTTGCCTGCAAGCTCCGGCGCATGATACTGCTCAGGGAATGAGAGATTGATGTCTCTGTCCTCACCGATTTCCATGCCTACAAGCTGCTCCTCAAAGCCCGGAATAAAAGAGCCTGAACCGATTCCCAGAGGATATTTTTCAGCCTTTCCGCCCTCAAACGCAACTCCGTCCTTAAAGCCCTCGTAGTCGATTACTGCCGTGTCACCCATCGCTAACGGGCCTGTTTTCTGCTCTCTGACAGGATTTCCTGAAAGAAGTGTCGCTATCTGTGAATTAACATCCTCCTCTGTATATGCAATATAAGGGATGTTTGCCTTTAATCCTTTGTAATTTCCTAATACGATGTCCATGATTATACCTTTCTTTTATGTGTATTTATATCTGCTTAACGAAGCTGTTATATGCAAATAGTATACACTAGTTACCAAATAAAGCCAATAAAAACTCTTTTTATTTGCAGGCTTAATTTCTTACTGCCTTAAAGCACAGCCATCTATGCTCAGATTCCTT
>OGMB01001378.1_pt1 | contig 10824 bp, 2 predicted proteins | sample 1573001 | NCBI WGS metagenome assembly OGMB01 (sample SAMEA2581921, study PRJEB24529) | metagenome | biome: Human gut stool | place: China | collected 2011
AGCCGCTTGCCACAAGACCGCCCTCGTACAGTGCGCCGCCTGCGGCGTTGACGGTGTAGTAGTACACGCCCGGCTCAACGGGAGCACCGTCAAGCACCGCGCCGTCCGAATTGTAGGGGTCATTGGTGTAGGTCACGGTGATCTCGCCGTAGTCCTTTTCACTGTTGTTTTGTACCGTTACTTCCTTAGCGGTGCCGTCATAGGTCAGGTCAGTGGGCTCTGTCACGGTAAAGTCCGAGATATACAGCGGGGCGCGCCAGATATCCAGCACCCAGTTTTCGTTCCGCAGCTCCGAGTCCACATAATGGTTTGCATCGGCAGTAACCCGGATGCTCAGGCGGTAGTGCCCGGGCTTTGTGGGGGTACCGGTGCCGGTGCTGATCTTGTTGCCGTTGTCGTCCAGCACATCATAGTCGCCCATGACAGCAGCGGTGTAGGCAGCAGGCTTAGCAACGGCATCCGCATAGGGAACGATCTTGTACTCGGTGATCGTATCGCCGTAGCGCAGAACGAGCGGGGAATCGGGGCTCTGCTCATTCATATAAGCTGTATAGCTCTGTCCATCGCTGACGGTAGTGTAGCTGACCAGAATGTTGAAATCCGTTGCTTTCAGCTCGGCCTTCTGGATGGTAAATTTGTTCTCCTGCGGGGTGATATCGCCGCCCGCGCAGCTGTCGGTAGCTGCTGCCACAGCGGTAAAGGTGTAATCGCCTGCATTTACGGGCTGCTTGCCGCTCAGCAGCACGCCGTCCGCATCGTAAACTGCGGTAAACTTCTCTGTACCCGAGATATAGGTCACGGTAACATTGCCATAGCCCTTTCCGGCAGCTGCACGCACTGTCACACCGTGTTCCTCGCCGTCATATACGGCGTTGGCGGGCATGGTAAAGGCAAAGTCTGCGGGGTCAGGTTCCGGTTTGGGGTCAGGCTTGACGTCATTTGTGATGGTGAATGTACCATCTGCCACAGAGCCGCTCTTGTACCGTGCGCTGCCTTCGGTGACGACGGAATAGTAATATTTACCCGGCTCAACAGGCGCACCATGGACCACTTTGCCGCCGCTCATCTCATAGAACACGGTGATCTTACCGTAGTCCTTGGTGCTGTTGTTTGTCACAGTCACTTCCTTGGGGTTGCCGTCATAGGTCAGGTCAGTGGGCTCTGTCACGGTAAAGTCTGCGGGGTTCAGTGCAGCCTTCTGAATGGTAAACGTGTTATACCTCGGGGTCACATTGCCGCCCGCGCAGGTGGCAGTAGCTGCTACAGTAACGGTAAAGGTGTAAGTGCCCGGCTCAATGGGAGCACCGTCCAGCACCTCGCCGTTCTGCTTGTATGTCACGGTAACAGCGCCGTATTTCTTGGTGGCGTTTTCCCGAACGATCACCTCCACCATCTTGGGGTTGCCGTCATAGGTCGGGTTGGTGGGCAAGGCAAAGGTAAAGTCTGCGGGGTCTGCATCCGGCAGCGCTGCCACACCCTCATCGGTGGCGCTCAGGTTGAGGATATGGGTCTGCGGGATGTTATACTTGCGCAGGTCGATGGTGCTGTTGTAGCGTTCTCCATCGGCTACAGAGCCGTTATAGGCTACGCCGTTCACGCTCTTGATGGGCGCGTGGGTCGTGACCGAAATGGTGTTCCAGTCGGTGTCAACGTAGAGGGTGGAGGCATCTGCGTCCCAAACACCCTCCAGCAGCCCGTTGACGCCGTTGATGTATCTTCTATAGTATTCGGCGTCCTCCGGTGCGATGTAGTTCAGGGTGTAGTAATTCGCAGCGCCGTTCAGGTCCTTGGTATCCTTTGCCACCAGTGCGTGGATGGTGGGGCTATTCTTGATGATACCGCCCTCGTTATAAACCGTGGTGTACTCGCCGCCGTCAATGGTGGGCTGGTAACTCGTGCCAGCCGTATTTTCCACCGGCAGCTTCAGGGTGCTCTTGCTGTTTTTGATTGTGTCGCCGTTTTGGATTACGGCAGTGCCGGTATAATCATCGCTGTTATAGCAGCCGTCCAGCACTGACGGGTGGATAGCCATGTTGACTACCGAATGTCCGGTAACATCCAGCGCAGAGTTGCGGATGGTAGCGGGCTGCGCCGTTTCGCGCCAGCCGTTGCCGATGTATCTAAAGCACAGCACCGAATTCTCCACAAGGCCGTCATTGTAAAGGCTCTGCGCGCTGTTCAGCTTGGCATCCGTGATGACGCCGCCCTCCCTATTGTACACATACCGGGTGGAATTCAGTGTGCCGCTGAAGGTGCCGTAGTTTTCAACCGCAAATTTTGCCGTACCGGCTTTATTTGTCACCTTGTCGAAGTCTATCGTAGCGTCTTTCTCGATGGTCAGGGTGGGGACATCGTTTGTAAACAGTTCTGCGTGCTTGTGCGCCGGGTCAAAGGACCAGCCGTTGCCCTTTGCGCCGTAGACGCCGCCGTCCGTGCCCTTGGGGAAGCCGTTCTTTTCAATGACCAGTTCCTCTACGGTAACACTGTTGAGCTGGACAGCTTCCGTGCCCACAGTAAAGCTGACCGCGCCGTCCTTGGTGTTATAGTTCAGCTCGTCGCCGCCGCTGGAAACACTTTCCAGCTTGCAGGTGGGTTTCAGGGTGACACTGGTGTTGGGCGTGACATAAAGGGTATCATAAGCATCTGCTGACCACTCGTTCACCGTGCCGTCCGCTGCCACCGCGACAGGGGCGTACACCGGAGCATTGGTTGCATCAATGGCTACAAGGCCAGCGCGTTTTGCCGTGAAATAGCCGCCATTGACGGTTGCTTCCGGGGACAGAGGAGCGCTTTCAGCGGTGAACAGACCGCCGTTGACGGTGCAATTCTGCGCAGCACCATACAGAAAGCTCTTGAACAGGCCGCTGTTGATGGTAATCGTTGCCGCAGTGTTATGATCCTTGATCACACTTTCAAAGCTGCCGCCGTTGATGACGACCTTTGCAGTCGCATCGCTGATCTCCATGGAGCGGCCCTTACCGCCCTTAAAGGTGCCGCCGTCGATGGTAAGGGTATCCGCCGCATTGACGTACACGGTATATTCAAACGTACCGCCGTCAATGGTGACCTCGCCGCCCGCAGCATCAACTCTGGCAGCTCCCTTAAAGGTGCCGCCGCTGATGACAGCCCCGGCTTCACAGATTACCTTGCCGTAGAAGGTGCCGCCGGAGATGGTGCCCGCGTTGGTCACGGTATACCAGTCATCGTAGTCCGAGCCGATCTGTGCATCCAGCAGGGTGGCCTCTTTTCCAATCTGTATGTTCCATTGGATGTAATTATTGTAGCCGTCACCCCTGTAATCGTAGAGCCGGAAGGTGCCTTTTTTCAGGGTGAGCGTCTTAGTGTCCTTGTCGTAGGACCAGCTGCCTTTGCCGCCGCCGAAGTAATCGCCGACGGGCTCGCCGTAGTGATCGTCTGGAAAGATATTGGTGACATCATCGTTTTCCTCTGCCAGTGCGGCGGCGCTGGCGATGTCGGGCGGGGCGCTCTGGGCAAGGGCGGGCAGCGGCATTGCGGTCAGTGCCATGCTCAGCGCCAGAACCATGCTGATGAGCCGTTTTTGCATAAGATCCTCTCCTTCTCAAGCGCTCTTCCAAGCCAGGCGCTTTTTGTTGTACCCAGTGTACCACGTTTTGGCCGCTTTGGACGGTTTTGGGCACGAATCGCCCCGCAAATGCGCTGAAACGACCCGGTGCGCCGGGCGCACCCGCAAAAAACAGAAAACCGCCCGGTTTGCGGTTACCGGACGGTTTTCTGCTCTATAGGAATTACGGGAATGGCATATTGAACAGAGCACTGCTCTGTGCTTGTAGTATACCACGAACGGCGGCAAAAGTAGAGCAATTCTGCGTGAATGGCCCCTGAAATGCATCGAATCGCCCTGAAAAAACCCAAAAAAGCCCTTGCGCACCCTTTTGGGACGCAAAAAAGGGACTGCCGCACAGCGCTGTGCAGCAGTCCCTGCGGGGTTATAAGGGGTTAAGGGGCAGCGGTTTTAGCCGCGCTTCTGGTAGTTCTTCCAAGTGCGGATTACCTCCAAGCGGCTTACACGGCTGCCGGGCTTGAAGTTGCCGTCCTGTGCGGTCATCAGGCCGGTCTCCACGACCCAGCGAATGGCCTGCAGCTCTGCGGCATCTGCTGCCACATCGTTGAACAGTGCAGTGCTCTGGGTTGCAGGCTTGCCTGCGGCGGTCCACAGTGCAACTGCCAGCTGCTGGCGGTTAGCGGGGATCGCCACACCCTCGGGCAGAACGCTCTTCAGGTAGACCGTAGTACCTACCATGTAGGCACCCACGCCAACGGCTGCACCGCCCACAACGGTTGCTGCCACAATCACTGCGGCACTGCCGTCATCGCTGGGTGCGGGAGCGGGATCCGGATCGGGGGTAGGAGTAGGAGTGGGCTCCGGATTCGGGTTCGGATTGGGATTCGGATTCGGGTTCGGATTGGGATTCGGGTTCGGGTTCGGGTTCGGATCGGGGTTCGGGTCCGGCTTAGGATCAGGAGTGGGAGCAGGAACTTCAAACTCAGCCATCAGATCCACATCATGGTCAGGCATGGTGAACTCCAGCACACGGTTAGTGCTCTGCTCCTTGGTCAGCTCCATGCTGGTGCAGTTCCATTTCTTGAACACGCTGGTATCGGTGTCTGCATCTGCGGTGACAACCAGCTTTGTACCCACACGCACAGCATTCAGGTCGGCAACCTCGCTGCCGTCCTGCAGGGTGACCTGTGCATTGGTGACCTTGAGCTCATAGGTCTTGGGAGCGTTCTCGATATAATTCGCTTTCAGCGTAACCTTGTTTGCGGGCATCTTGAAGGTAATGGTTGCACCGTCGATGTTCGCATCAGCGGGCAGACCTTCCTTCTCCCAACCGGTGAAGGTGTAACCGTCCTTCTCGGGTGCGGTAACAACCAGCTCTGTACCCACAGGCACAGCCGTCAGGTCGGTAACAGCGCCGCCGTCCTTCAGGGTGACCAGTGCATTGGTGACCTTCAGCGCAAAGGTCTCGGGCTCCGGATCGGGTTCCGGAGTGGGGGGAGTCGGGACAAGATTTGCGTAAACCGTCACATCGTTTGCGGGCATCTTAAAGGTGATGGTATCGCCGGTAGTGTCCGTGCCATCGGGCAGACCCTCCGTATGCACCCAACCAGCGAAGGTGAGGCCCTCATACTTCGGTGCCTCAATCGTGACATCGTCGCGCTCAAAGTAGCTTCCCTGCTTCACACCGTTCACGGTCACGCTGTACTTCTTGGCGTACTGCGGGGTCAGGGTAACATCGTTCGCGGGCATTCTGAAGCTGAGCATTGCGCTGCTGGTATCCGTACCATCGGGCAGCTGGCCCTCTACTTTCCAACCGGTAAAGGTGTAGCCATACTTCTCGGGGGCAATGATGGTCTGGATCAGCTCGTCCGCCTCGTGCTGTTCTACCCTACTGTTCTCACCGTTCTCATTCTTCACGGTCAAAGTATACTTCTGGGGGGCGTTCACGTCATAATTCAGGTACAGGTAAACGTCATTTGCGGGCATCTTAAAGGTGACGGTCTTGCCGGTAAGATCTGTACCTGCGGGCACACCATCCGCCTCCCATCTGGGAGTGTAGCCCTTCTTCTCGTCTGCGGTAACGCTGATCTCTTCGCCCTCAACGTGCTCCGTAACTTTTCCGTCCACATTCAGGACGTACTTCTTTGCGGGGACGGTGGTCTCCTCATACAGCGGCTCCAGGGTGACGTTGTTTGCGGGCATCTTAAAGGTGATGGTCTTGTTGGTAGTAACCGTACCTGCGGGCACATCACCCGCATACCAACCGGTGAAGGTGTAGCCTTCCTTCTCGTCTGCGGTGATGCTGACCTCTTCGTTCTCAGCGTACTCCTTAATTTCGGTAGTTTTGCCGTACACAGTCACGGTAAAGGTCGGCTTGCTCGTACCAGCTACAACAAAGGTACCCACCTTTTCGGTAAGGGAATTGTAATAGTTTGCATCCTCATACACCATGACATACACATCATAGCGTCCGGGGGCGGTGGGAACAGCCGTGTTGTAGTTTTTGGTGCCCTCGGGGGCAAACATCTTGGTCACGCTCGTCGGGGCGGCATCGTAATAATTCTTGCCCTTGTAGGTCACCTCGTTCTGCGTAGCATCGTAGCTAAAGTCCGCAGCCACGGGCGCGTAGCGGACGACTCCCTCACTCACAACAATGGAGCCGGCCTTGTACTTTTCGCCTTCCTCTGCAGTGATGACCACCTGATAGCGGCCATACGGAGCACCCTGCGTGGGGTAGGTATTAACGGGCAGTGCCTTGCCTGCATTTTCGCCGGTAATGTACTTGCACTCAAACGTGAGCTTGCCAATGTCTTCCTTACCAACGCCTTCTTTATTGCAGGTCAGCGTGTAGGTACCGTCCTCGTTCTCAGCGGCACGGAAGTCCCTTGCGGTAAAGCCCTCAAAGGGCAGTTTTTCGGTGGTTTCGCCGGTCTGGTTTACCACAATATCCGTGCCGTCATTGCGGCCGTTAAGGGTCAAAGTCTTGCCGTCCGCAGAAAGGTAAGCGCCCATATAAGCGCTGACAGGCTTGCCGTTGATGTTCGTGACCGGCTTGCTGAAGGTAAGCACCATCCCGGCTTCGCCAATGCGGTAAACAGAGGCCACACCACCTGCCACGGGATTGCTGTTGACTTCGGTCACAACACCGTCCATGCTACGCAGCTTGCTCTGCTGCTGACCGGCAGCAAGGTATGCGCTGTCGATGGGGCTAAGGCTCACCGTATCGGAAACAGCGGCCTTGCTGTGATTACCCGTCAGGCTGCCAAGGATCACGGCGTTCTTGATGACCGTTGCCTCCGAGGCATAGATGAGCTCGATATCCTGGAACACACCGGCGGTGATCTTAGCGTTATCTCTCAGTTTGACCGTCGCGTCGAACACGCCGCCGGTGATGGCGCTGGTCTTGTCGAGGGAGACTTCCCGCTGGAAGTATCCGCTTTCAATAACGGCGTTATTGAGCTCGACCGGAGCATCGGCATACATACTGGTAACCGTCACGTTCTCCAGCGTGATGCCATTGCTCTTCAGCGTTGCCTGAGTGGGGTTGATCTCATTCGAGTTCAGGTCCACCGGGCTGCCGTCCGGGCTGGTGATGATGATCTGCGACTCGGTTCTTTGCTCATGGTGTTCGTCTTCGCCGGACATAATGGCGTACTTCCAGCCCAGACCCTCATAGAGGGTGATCTCCATGCCCTCACCGGTCATCTTCTGGGGCTTCACATCGGTCAGGTCGGGCAGACCCTCGTTGGTAATGCGCAGCGGCTTGACGTCGCTTACATCGGTGGACTTATTCACCAGAATATCCTTGCCGTCATTGTTGCCGGTAATGCGCAGCACCTTGCCCTCGGCAGAGGTGTCGGCGTTGTAGCTGCTGACCTCAGCCTCGTTGATGCTCAGCACAGCGGTGTCCAGCGTGACATCTGCAGTGCCTGCGCCCACCAGATAGATGGTATTGGTGGAAAGGGTCAGGTTTCTGCCGTTTATTGCCGTAACATTGCCGTTGCGCACCACCAGCTTGCTGATCTTCTGCCCGGCTGCCAGTGCACCCTCAAGGTCGTCAGGCAGCGCACCAAACACGGTATCAGAAACGGCAAACTTGCTGTTATCGAAAAAGGTACTGAACATGCAGTCCAGAATAACCGCATTGGAAATGGTGCACTCGCCGTAGCAGGACAGGGAGTCAAAGACACCGCCGGTGATCTCGACCTTGTCGGTATCGTCTGTCGTGCCAACGCCAACGCTAGCATCGGGATAGATGCCGCCGGTGATCTTGCCGCTGGTAAGCGCCAGAGCGCCCTTTTCGCCAAACGCTGCGTCCGTAATGGTGGCATTGGTCAGCTGAACCGCGCAGTTGATGGGGGCAGGGCTCAGCTCTTTGAGATTGATCTCTCTGCCGCCCTGATCTGCCATCATCAGAACGCCCCTCGAATTAAGCATGTTGGGATAGCAGGCATAGGTCCAGTTGCGGCACAGGTAGGCCTGAAGCTTATATTCGCCCTCGTCCAGGCTTTCCACGCAGGCCACATCGGTCAGGTCGGGCAGACCCTCATTGGTAAAGCGCAGTTCCTTGCTCATGGACTGGATCGTGACCAGCTTCATGGGGGCATTGCCCGGGATCGCACTAAAGCTGGCAGAGAGCTTTCTGCCGTCTTCGCTGATGGAGATAATGGCAATGACGTTGCCATTGCGTGTGAAGTTATAGTCGGTAACGCCTGCGGGCAGGGTCATAACGCCGCCGTTGTCACTGGTAGTAGCTACCGCCCAGCCCTCGCAGGAGGTGTCGCTTTCCACCACCAGCTTCAGGTTACTATCGGTGCAGTCGATCGGCTTGACGATATAGATATCCCCGGTTTCCTTCCGGCCGTTCAGGGTGCAGTTCTCCGGCAGGATCAGCTTGTGTGCCTGCTGCTGCGTGTCGGGCTTCAGGCCGGTGATATCGCGGAAGAAGCCGCCCTTGATCTCGCCGCCGTTCTCGGTCAGCTTATCATAGGTGCCGCCCTCAACGGTGCCGGTGTACAGCTCTACATTGGCGTAGCTGCCGCCAAGAACATAGACGCCGGTGAGACTGCTGGCGGCGACCCGAAGAGTGCCTTCAACCGTACCATCCAGCAGATACACGGTGGCGCCGTATGCATTGTTAAGGAACACAGTGCAGTTGACCGTGCCATCCAGAATGTACTCTGTATTTGCATTTGCAACGCCGTTAATGGTCAGCATCTTGCCGGCATCCATGTAGCTCCAGCCGGTGCCGGCTGCTGCCTTGGGCAGACCGGCATCGCCAAACTTGATCTTGACCACTTGATTTTGCGTTTCCGCGTTCGTACCAACATCCTCATAGTCGCTTTGCGAGCTATAAGTGATGCTGTTGGTCTCTTCCGCTGCCGCGGAAGAAAGCCCCGCCCCTGCATCTGCAAATGCGGATACAGGGAGGATAGAGAGCACCATACTGAGTGCCAGTATCATGCTCAGAATGCGTTTTTTCATGATATCCTCTCCTTTGTCGGTTGATTTGTCCGGCTGTTCCCCCAAACGGAACAGCCGGAACGGACAAAAACGCCAAGTTGAGTATAGCACCAAAATTCAAGGAAATAAAGCGCTTTTGCGGGCAGCACCTGCCAAAAAAAGGTGCAAAATTATGGGCAAAATCACGATACGGGGGGGGGTATGCTTTTCTCCCATAAAAAAGCAGTTCCGAAACGCCCGCAGGCGTTTCGGAACTGCAGTAAAAATATGCTTTCCGCCATTTATGCGCGAAGCAACGCAGTGCGCATTCAAAATCGTTTTACTTGCCCGCCAGCAGCACCGCCAGCACGGCTTTCTGGACGTGCAGACGGTTCTCCGCCTCGTCAAAGATCTCGTCCGCATGCTGCTCGAACAGGGCGGTGGAGATCTCCTCGCCCCGGTGGGCGGGCAGACAGTGCAGCACCAGCGCGTCCGGCTTGGCGTTTTCCAGCAGACGGCCGGTGAGCTGGAAGCCCACAAAATCCCGCAGACGCTGCTCGCTCTCGGCGGTGCCGGGGGCGGTGGTGTTCCATGCGGCGGTAGCTACGATGTCCGCATCCCGCAGACCCTCGGCGGGGTCGGTGGTCAGGTGGAAGGCATCGCCGTATTTGTGGGCAAACATCAGCACATCCGCTGCCGGGCGGTAGCCCGGAGGACAGACGCAGGATACCTGCATCCCCGCCAAAAGGCCGCCCACGATCAGGCTGTTGGCCATGTTGCTGCCGTCGCCCACAAAGCAGAGCTTCAGCCCTGCCAGCGTGCCCCGGCGCTCCCGGATGGTCATCAGGTCCGCCAGCACCTGACAGGGATGGGCGTAGTCGGTAAGGCCGTTGATCACCGGAATGCCAGAAAGCTCTGCCAGTTCCTCCAAGTCCCGCTGGCGGTAGGTGCGCCAGACGGCGCAGTCGTAGTAGCGCCCCAGCACCCGGGCGGTGTCCCGCAAAGGCTCGCCCCGCCCGGCCTGCAGCTCGGCGGTGTTCATGTAGTTGCCAAGACCGCCCATCTGGTACACGCCCACCTCAAAGCTGGTGCGGGTGCGGGTGGACGCCTTAGAGAACAGCAGCGCCACGCTTTTGCCCGCCAGCAGCGGGGCCGTGCCGCCCAGCTTCTGCTGTGCCTTGAGTTGATCGGCCACATCCAGAATGTGGGTCAGCTCGGCAGGGGAGAGGTCGCTCATTTTCAGCAGATTTTTCATGCCTGCTCCTTCGGAGCCGTCGGCTCCATCGTGCCCAGCACCTCGGCCAGCACCTCCAGCGCCATGTCTACTTCGTGTTCGGAGACGGTCAGCGGCGGCAGCAGACGCAGCCGGGTCTTGGCGGTAAGCACCAGCAGGCCCTTTTCGCGGCAGGCAGCCAGCACATCCGCAGCCTGCACATCAAAGAACTCGATGCCCACCATCAGGCCGATGCCGGAAATGTTCTTGACGTGGGGCAGCTTTGCCAAGCCGGTGCGCAGCTGTACGGCGCGCTCGCTGACCTGTGCAAGGAAGCTCTGGTCCAGACGGTCTACCACCACGTTGGCACCGGCGCAGACCACCGGGTTGCCGCCAAAGGTAGAGCCGTGGGTGCCGGGGCCCATGCCCTCGGCTACCTTTTCATTCATCAGCACCGCGCCGATGGGCAAGCCGCCGCCCAGCCCCTTGGCAAGGGTGACGATGTCCGGCTTGAGGTTATAGTGCTCACAGCACAGGAAGGTGCCGGTGCGGCCTACGCCGGTCTGCACTTCGTCCACGATGAGCACAAGGTCTTTTTCGTCGCACAAAGCGCGCACGGCCTGTA
>OGMB01001380.1_pt1 | contig 10822 bp, 10 predicted proteins | sample 1573001 | NCBI WGS metagenome assembly OGMB01 (sample SAMEA2581921, study PRJEB24529) | metagenome | biome: Human gut stool | place: China | collected 2011
GTACGTTCTAGTACATAATGTATCTGTGCTAACATCTCAGTATCATCCAATACTCTTGTCAGACCAACAAGTTTTTCATCATCCCAGACGGTAAGCACAGTTGAGGAATTCATAAGAGCCTTATACAGTCGATCTGGATAATTTCCTGATATCCAATTAACGGATAGAAATAACTTTTGAATCTGTTCTTTCGTAAACTTTTTTTCTTCTGTATATATAAGCATAATCTATTTCCCCCTATCTGTTATGATCACATCTCTGGCATTGCAGCATTTCATTTTCAACATCATCTTTTTTAGTTACCTGCTCAGATTTGTTTTCGACCTTCTTGTCAACATTGGACACAATATTCATCTGTTCTGTCGCTGGTCTCATATTTTCACTCTGCTTTATATGTGAAACTTCATTCATCTGAGGCACCATCATAATATCAATAGGTCTTACACTCATAAGCACTCCAATCTACAATGACTGCCATTTAATATCTGCTTTATCTTTTACGAACTGACAAAATGTACGTTTTTCTTTGATAAAATAATTCTGTTCGCCAAATATAAGTTTTACACCAATATATATATTTCCATTGACTCTGACTCTTGCATTTACATCTTCACCAAGCTGTTGTCTTAACTGCTCAAGTTCATTTTTCTGCTCAGTCAGATCTTTTTCTATCATGACAAGATTACGCATTGTCTTTTGCTGAAGTTCTACCTTATCAGGTGTAAGTTTTCCTTCGATTTCCTGTTTTTTTCTCAATGCAGTCATAATCTGGTTAAGCTGTATCTTTGAATCACCGAGTTTCTGCAGGCTTGTCTTTAGCTCATCAACTCTCTTCTTTGCAGCCGGGTCAACGCCTACACCTACAACGGTTGCTGTTCCCATCTCATTTCCTATATTTTTTGCTTCAACCAGGCATATCGAACGGACTTCGCCGCCTACAATAAGACCATTTCTTCCAGATGCTTTTATTGTTCCTTTCGCACGTACTTTACTATGCAAAATGGAATCTGCTTCGATATTTCCACCGGCTTCTACGCTGCTCGCACTCTCAATAAACTTAGAAACTATATTTCCACCGGCTTTAATGACCGCTTTATTCATTCCCTGAACACCACGGTTAAATGTAATATCACCATCAGCAATAATTGTAGCACCTTCTACAATACCACTTACTGAAATATCACCAGCAGCTTTTACTGAAAATCCTGCAAGTACATTTCCCTTTATCATAACACTTCCGTTATAATTAATATCTCCTGTAGATGCATCAACATCTACAAGTTCAAGAACATTAGATACAAAAACCTTATCATTCTCAAGTGTTACATGACCGTCAACTTTTGAAATTAATTTAAGCTTATCTTCAGATACCTCCATATTTTTGCCATATCTGAATACTGCTCTTTTTACTTTTCTTGGATAAACGGGTCTTCCAAGAATATCGGTTCCGTTGTCACCTCTGTCTTCCGGATGGAGTATTGCTACAACATCACCGCTTTTTATATGATTAACATTTTCAAGTGTATGAAAATCTACTGTTCCATCTTCATTCATCTTTGGCGTTGGTTTTAAGCTTGTATTAAATGTATACTCAATATAACCATCGCTTCCTTCTCTTGCTTTAGTTCCTTTTGCAAGAACATATGTCTCAAAATATCTCTTTTCAAGAAGAAAAAGTCTTATCGCTTCTTCTGAAATCCCACTTATTACTCCGATATTTTTTAAATCTTTTTGTATTTCTTCATAAGTAAGTTCTACCGCACCTTTAAACGGCGGATAGAAAACTGCCTCAAGTGTCATTGTATCATGGCTTATTCTGTAATCGCCAAACTCAGATACCGGATATGGTGTCTCATCAGACACTTTTACTGTAACTTCCTGCGTTGCACCTTTTTTTACTGTATCACCAATCAGTGTAATATCACATCCGTATATATTTTTCTTTTCTATGTAATATAAAACTTCTCCGGCATCCAATGCAGGTTCTCCCTGTTGCGGAGGATAAACTGTAAGATACAGGCCATCCTGTCTTGTATCAAATTCAAAATACCCCTTTGTACATTTCTCCATAAATTTGTCTCCCCATTAGCCTCAAGCTAAAATTTCCATATAATCCCCTAGTTTTTTACGCATTTTATTAAGTGCCTTTGTATGTAACTGAGAAACCCTTGATTCAGATACATTAAGGACAAGGCTGATTTCTTTTAAAGTCAGATCTTCATAATAATAAAGCGTAACTACATTTTTTTCTTTTTCTGTCAGCAGGTCAAGTGCCTCAACAAGCATCTTTTTCAATTCTTCTTTTTCGACTACATCTTCAGGTGTCTCAAATCTTGTATTGTTAACTGCCTGTATGCCTGACTCACTGCCCTCTTCCGTATACTCATCAAGGGAAATAAGATTTGACATTTTAGTCTGTCCCTGCCAGTTATTAAGTTCTTCTATTGAAATCCCAAGTTCTGCTGCAAGTTCTTCATCTGTTGAAGTTCTCCCTGTTTTCGCTTCTATAGCAGCCATCGCAGCATTAATTTTTTTCTGTTTCTGACGCAGCGAACGTGGAATCCAATCCATTTTTCTTATCTGGTCTAATATCGCACCTCTGATTCTGAGACTGGCATATGTTTCAAACTTTACATTTTTGCCATAATCATATTTATCAATAGCATCAATAAGTCCAAATATACCATATCCAACCAGATCATCGTATTCAACATTATATCCAAGATACATACTGAGTCGCCCTGCAACAAGCTTAACAAGCTGTGCATACTCTAAAATCAGTTCATCTCTTAATTCTGTATCATGCGTCTTTGAATACTGTTGCCAAAGCTTGTCTCTGCCTGCTTCATCCATTAATGCCGCCCCCGCAATTCATCATTCTTTATTTTTGCTCATTTTTTTCTGACTGGTTATCAGCTTTTTCATTACTGTCTTCACTTGGTGAATCATCCTGTGAAGACTCTGTATCCTGAGATTCTTTATCTTTTTCCTTATCGTCACTAAATGCTTTGTTAAGTATTACTCTTATAATAATTCCCGAAATATAAAATCCTGCCATCACTAAAACAAGTATCCATAAAAATGGTTTAAGAGAATACTTATTAACTATCATCACTACACTCGTCACAAATCCGGCAAGCAGAGTTATTATTGCCGGAACATTACGAAATTTTTTCATAAGCAGATACCCCTGAGCCTTAAATTGTCTTGACTGGCTTTCCTACAGATTTTATAACATAATCTCCTGTTTCCGAATAAAATTCAACTGTACGGCCATAATTAAGTCCACAGTCTTCTGCCAGCAATCTTATGTTATATTCTTTTAATTTCTTTTTTGCTGCTTCTGCATTACGTTCACCGACTCGCAACGAATCATTTGTAGTCGTCATGGCAAACATCTGGGCACCTCCGGCAATCTTTGCTACAAGTCTGTTTTTATTTGCCCCAAGTGCAGCCATTTGGCGTATAAGTTCATCAATTCCTGTATCTGCAAATTTAGCAAGATTAGAATTATTTCTTATCTGTGTACTGTCAGGCAGCATGCAATGCAATAATCCGCTGATTTTAGTTACAGGATCATATAAAGCCACTCCAACGCATGAACCTAATCCAAGCGTTGTCAATGCATCGGGGCATTTGCAAACTTTCAAGTCGGCCATTCCGACTTTAATCATATTTCCCATTTTACTCTTTCCAATCATTTAAACAACTTATCAACCATATTACATTCCAAGCGAAGTCAGAATTTTATCATATGATTCCAATTCCGGTATAAGTAGAAAATAACCTGTAACAAAATCATCTTCGCCAAACTCTGACTGAATCATCAGCAGCTTATCACCATATTTACCAAATTCAATGGCTGGAACGCTAAGCAGTGCACCAAGCATGTCAATAGAGAGTGCCGGAACAGATGATACCATCTTCATTCCGGTAAGTCCTGACAATGCTGATAAATATGAACCGGAAACTATATTTCCAATTTCATTTAAGGCAGACATTTCCATTTCAGAAAAATCTGCCATCCCATTTTCATCTTGATGAACATCCCGCATCATAAGTGAGTTTACAAGATGATGAGCCGACTTCATATCAAATAAAAACATCATCATTCCATCGATATCCCCCTGTATTTCAAGGAGAATACCTACAACTGTCTGTTCCTCAGAACCAATAAATGACGAAATATTGTCAAATGGGAGTAATGCAACATTAGGTACTGACATATCAACCTTAATATTAAGCATTGTAGCAAGTGCCGTTGTTGCATTTCCGGCTCCAATATTTCCAATTTCCTTTAAAACATCAAACTGTGAATCTTCCAGTTTTTCAAGATCAATCTTTGACATCAGGCACTCCCTTCTTAAATCATCAGCTTTCTTCTATTAATGCAACAATATCAAGAAGAGAAATAAGCTCGTCATTGCTCTTGCCTATCGCACTGATATATCCTGAACCTACAAGAGAACCTGAACGTGCAACAGTTTCGATATCTGTGCTTTCAAGTGTTACAACTTCTTTTACCTGGTCAACAATTACACCTATTGTTGCACCATCAACCTTGATAATGATAATTCTCGTCTTATCTGTATAATTATCATCTTCAAGACCAAGTTTGAGACGGATACTCATAACAGGAATAATCTCACCACGAAGGTTAATTACTCCTTTATAGTATGACTGTGCCTTTGGCACTCTTGTGATTCTCTGATTTCTTACAATATTATCAATATACTGGATATTAATGCCATATTGTTCATTGCCAATCTTTACAACTATATACTGAACAGCATCCATTGCTTCATCTGATGCTTTTTCCATTGTTTTTACTTCTTCCATAGATAGCCACCTAACCTTTCCGGATTTTTATCAGACAAGAGTATTTGCATCAATAATCAAAGCAACAGAACCATCACCTAAGATAGTTGCACCGCTTATCATCTTATTAATGTTGATATACTTGCCTAAAGATTTAATTACAATTTCCATCTGTCCAATGAGACTATCTACAACAAGCCCAGCCTGCTTATCTCCCTTGCTGACGATGACAACAGTAATATTTTCCTGTTCTTCCTGTTCTCCCGGTACATCAAGAAGCTCTCTGAGACGAATGAGCGGAATAACATTTCCACGAAGATGTATTACTTCTTTTGCATGTACATATTTTATCTCACTTACAGGAATATCTTCAATTGTCTGAATTGAGCCAAGAGAAATAGCATATTTTTCATCTCCGAGCTTAACCATAAGTGCCTGAATAATTGCAAGTGTCAATGGAAGTCTTATAATAAATGTACTTCCTTCACCATATACAGACTTAACTTCAACATCACCGCCAAGTGCTTCAATCTTTGATTTAACAACATCAAGTCCTACGCCTCGGCCTGATACATCAGTAACCTTATCGGAAGTTGAGAAACTTGGTCTGAAAAGCAGATCTATTATTTCTTTATCAGACATTATTGCAGCCTGTTCTTCTGTAATATTTCCTTTTTCTATAGCTTTACTCTTTACTTTTTCAATATCAATACCATTACCATCATCACGGACTTCAATAACAACATTGTTACCATCCTGATATGCATCAAGGAAAATAGAACCAACTTCGCTCTTTCCTCTTTCTTTTCTGACTTCGGCACTTTCTAGTCCATGGTCAGCTGAATTCCTTAACAGGTGCATAAGAGGATCACCGATTTCATCAATAACTGTTCTGTCAAGTTCTGTATCTTCACCTGACATGTATAATTCCATCTTTTTATCAAGCTTCTTGCTCAAATCTCTTATCATTCGAGGGAACTTACTTACTACGCTCTCGATAGGCATCATACGTACCTTCATTACTGATTCATGTAAGTTTGTTGTTACTCTCTCAAGATATTCAATCTGTTCATTAAAGCTCTGGTTAATGCTCTCTGAGCCTTCTTCACTGCTTGCTGAAACAAGACCATTCTTCGCAATAATAAGCTCGCTGACAAGATTCATAAGCACATCAAGTTTTTCAATATCAACTCGTACAGTATGTCCGACAGGTTTTGCTTTACTATTGGCAGTCTGCTGTTTTGCACCTGCCGGCTTCTTTGAACCCTTAGCATCTTTCTTATCATTTGATGGCTCTGCTTTTGAAGCCTGCTTAGCTTTTTCTTCTGTCTTTTCTTCTTTTGGTTCCTCTTCGGTCTTTTCTTCCGGAAAAGCCTTCGTTATTTCTTCACCATCAGCGTCTTTGATTTCAGATACATTCTTAATTATCTTGATGATATCATCAAAACTTTCCTCTGTTAAAATAACAATCTGAAAATCAAAATCGAACTTTTCATCTTCGATATCCTGTACTGAAGGATCTGATTTTATAATGTCTCCATGTCCTTCAAGATTCTTAAATACAAGAAAAGCTCTTGCAGCTTTAAGTATACAATTTTCGTCAACTGTTACTTTAATCTCGTAAACATGCATTCCTTTTTTAAGTGCTTCATTTACCGCATTCTTTTCAAAATCAGCAAGTTCCATGCTGATACCATGTTCATCTGCCTGAAGTTTCTCTGCCGGTGCAGATTCTGCCTGTTGTTCCTGTTTTTCTTCAGCCGGTGCAGCATCTTTATTTTCTGATGCAATAAATGCATTGAGTGCCTTAATTATAGGCTCATTATCATTAGTTCCTTCATCCTGTGTCTCCTGAATATTATTAACATATTCTTCAAGAGCATCAAGGCACTGAAATAATACATCAACAAGGTCTGATGTGACCTTCATATTACCATTTCTTACTTCTGAGAATACATTTTCCATATCATGGGTGAGATTCTGCATTCTCTTATAGCCCATAGTTCCTGCCATACCTTTAAGAGAGTGTGCGGCACGGAAAATTTCATTAATTGTATCGCTGTTTTCAGGTTCTTTTTCAAGAATCATTAACTGATCACTAAGGCTCTGTAAATGTTCATTTGATTCATCAATAAATATCTCTAAATACTGGCTTACATCCATGTTAAGATACCCCCACGTTCTTCGTAATTGTTTCTGCCACGCTGCCCAAAGGTACAACTTCATCAACGAGGCCTGTCTGTGCTATTGCTTTCGGCATTCCATAAACAACACATGTATCAGCATCCTGTGCAATTACATGCAGTTTTTTATGATGGGCTGCCAGACCCTGTATTCCTTTTGTTCCGTCCGCTCCCATACCTGTAAGTACAACACATGTTATCTCATCATACTGGCAGTTTTCGAGCGACTCATACATTACGTTGGCACACGGTCTTAATCCGTCTATGGCTGGCTCGTCACTTAACTTAATACAATAATCCGTGCCTTTTTTCACGACCCTCATGTGCTTTCCGCCCGGTGCAATATATACCACACCATTTTTTAATATATCACCTTCCTGAGCTTCTTTTACTTCTACTTCACTTATCTCATTAAGACGCTGAGAAAGAGAAAATGTAAATCCAGCCGGCATATGCTGTACAAGCACAACCGGTGCATCCAGGTTCTTAGGAAGATAAGGAATAACCTGCTGCAATGACTTAGGGCCTCCTGTAGAACATGCAAGTGCCACAATCTTTTTCCTGCCTGTCTTAACGCCAGTAAAATTCCCCGGCTCCAGCTTTCTTGGCATAACTACCGGCTTCGGTTTTGCCGGTCTTACTACGCTTCCCGGCTTTGCAAAAGAGGTTGTTCTTAAATCAACTTTGCTTCTGTGGCTTCCGGTTGCAAGATCAAGCATCTTGTGAATATTGTTCTTAAATGTTTCACCCTTTGTCTCAAGATAATTTTCCGGCTTTGTTACGAAATCAAACGCTCCAAGTTCAAGTGCTTTTATTGTTTCTTTTGCACCTTCTTTTGCAACAGTGCTGACTACAATAACTGTCTGCTCTATTCTGTTCTTTTGCAGCTTTTCAAGCAGTTCCAGTCCATTCATCTTAGGCATGTTAATATCAAGGATAACGGCACTGTAAAGATGAGGATTAGATACTATTAAATCAAATCCTTCTACGCCATCTCTAGCAATTGCCGCAACTTCATAATCACCGCCTGAGTTAATTATATCAGATATAACTCTTCTCATGAGTGCAGAATCATCAATTACCAGTATTTTCTTTGCCAAAATGCTCTCCCCTTTCCTTTCTTTGAATTATACGCTGCTGTTCAAATATATATTTGACAACAGTCTCCCTTAATTCACGGGAAATACCTTTAAACTGTATCCTGTTATCATAACAGTCTTTTCTGTTTGGAGATTCCAATGACAGAATTACTCTTCCGACAACTTCAATATCTCTATTACCTATATTCATCTCCACAGGAAAGCGGATATAAATATAATTATTCTTTTCAAACGGCTTTTCAGTCATAATTCTTAATCCGCCGCCACTTATATCGACAATAATGCCCTTGTCAACATCCTGTGTATCCTCAGGCACAATATTATCATGCTTAAATCTTAAAAGTTCCGTATCTGTGAGCTTTCTGAAGTATCCTTCAATAGTACATGGAAGACGATAAAACTGTCTTCTCTGGAACTTTTTAAGTTCCGTTGTACATTCAACTTCCATTATATATATATTACCTTCTTTACCTCTTTCAGTAACAAGAATCTCACAGCTGAAAATACCTTTTACTGTATAAAAATATGCATGCATCCTGCTTCCAGGCTCAATTGGTACTATGTGGCCTTCACTTATAGGCATTGCCGCAACAATTTTTTCATCTTTCATATCAAGAATCTGGCTCACATATGTGACTGCGTCGTCATCTTTATTCTTTTTAATTTTGTTTCCCACGCTCAAAATTCTATCCATATCAATCTCCATTTTTCATTTTTCTTGAAAATACATTTCTGAAGAAACTTCTTACACCTGCATTCTGCGATACTGCATGACCTGTTTCAAGTGTACTCACTATATTTTCATAACATCTTGAAGCTGGTGAATGTGGATACATAATTGTTACAGGTTTCTGGCTCATTACAGCTTTTGTCATATTATCATCATAAACCACATGACCTAAATATTCCATCTTAATATTAAGGAATTTAGTCACAACTGAGTTGAGCTTTTCATACAGATTTCTGCCCTCTTTCTCATTAGAGACGCGGTTTGCAAGCATCTTTACTTTATTTACAGATGAATCATATGAATCTGTCATGCTGAGTGCTTTAAGAAGTGCATATGAGTCTGTTATAGAAGTCGGCTCCGGAGTTGTCACAAGCACTGTTTCAGGTGATGCAAGTATAAATTCCATTACAGCGGGTGATATACCGGCTCCTGTATCTATGATTATAACATCTGCAAACTCTTCGAGCTGTGACAGCTTTCCGACAAGATTTTTTACCTGATCTTTATCAAGATTGACAAGTTTTGCTATTCCAGAACCACCTGATATAAATCCTACACCTTCAGGTCCTTCTGTTATAATATCTTTTATATCCATGCCGTTAAATATAAGGTCACCCATGTTATATTTTGGAATTACGCCAAACATGACTTCGACATTGGCAAGTCCAAAATCTGCATCAAGTATTATTACTTTCTTTCCCATTTTCTGGAACTGAAGAGCAAGATTAATTGATGTATTTGACTTACCGACACCACCTTTGCCACTCGTAACTGTTATTACTCTGGCATTAGTAACAGTTCTCTGATTCTGAAGCTTTATTATATTTCTAAGTGTTTCTGCCTGATCCATTATTCACTTCCTCCCAGCAATTTCCTTGCTAAAGCCTGTTCGTCAATAAGTTCAATATCATTAGGCACATTCTGTCCATATGTTGTATACGAAAGCTGTGCACCTGTAAGCAGTCTTACATTAAGTATATTTCCGAGAGAACACGTCTCATCAAGTTTTGTAAATATAATAGACCAGTTGTTAATATCTTCATATCTCTGTGCTATATTTACCAGGTCTTTGTATTTTGTTGTTATACTAAGAACAAGATATATCTCAACGTCAAAATTGTCTTTTAACTTTTCGGCTTTTTTGAGCATATCGCTAAGCTCATCCATCTGTTCTTCACATTTATGTGAACGGCCTGCCGTATCGACAAGAATCAAATCATAATTCTTATATTTATCAAGTGATTCTTCAAGCTCATCGGCACTATATATAACATCTACGGGGCTGTCAATAATTGAAGCGTATGTATTGAGCTGTTCAACTGCCGCTATTCTGTATGTATCTGCCGTTACAAATGCCACTCTGGCATATTCTTCAAGTTTGAATCTTGAAGCAATTTTTGCAATTGTAGTTGTCTTTCCTACTCCCGTAGGTCCGATAAAAAATACAACTTTAGGTTTATCACCAAGTTCAATCGGTTTTGGCTCACCAAGTTTTAAGATAATTTTCTGATATACAGCCGACAGGATACTATCAATATTAGACTCTCTTTTTAATGAATTCTCTATATCTGCCATTATTTCATCAGCGAATTTTTCATTCACTTCATTGTCAACAAGTTTTTTGTATATCAGTCGTATAAATTTCATATTGGCATTTTCACGTTCTTCTACAGCTTTTTTCCCGGCAATGCGTTCAGCTGCAATGTCATCACGCTCTTTTTCATCATCAACCTGCATGCTGTTCTTTCTGGATGCACCTGCATTAATCTGGCTCTGTAAAAGGCTGTGAAGCGAATCGAGTTTCTGTTCTATAACAGCCGACTCACTTGAAACTGATATTTTCTCATCTGCTAAAAGATTAAGACCGCCTGCAGGTCTTGAAGATATATCAGGCTGCTTATGCATATTTCCCGCATATGATGATGCTTCAAAAGCTTTTCGAAACCATGTTGCAGCTGTGTTTGCCTTTTTCGGTAATTCTTCTTCTTCAA
>OGMB01001386.1_pt1 | contig 10791 bp, 10 predicted proteins | sample 1573001 | NCBI WGS metagenome assembly OGMB01 (sample SAMEA2581921, study PRJEB24529) | metagenome | biome: Human gut stool | place: China | collected 2011
CAAGGACATAAGAACGAATCTGGCTGCCCCAGCCGATGTCGGATTTGTTATCTTCCATCGCCTGTTTCTCGGCATTTTTCTTCTGCATCTCCAGTTCATAAAGCTTCGCTTTCATCTGCTTCATGGCCTGGTCTTTGTTCTTGTGCTGGGAACGGTCGTTCTGGCATTGGGTCACGATCCCGGTTGGGATGTGGGTAATACGCACCGCAGATTCGGTACGGTTAACGTGCTGACCGCCCGCGCCGGACGCGCGATAAACGTCAATGCGCAGATCCGCCGGGTTGATTTCGATATCAATATCATCATCAACTTCCGGGTAAACAAACGCAGAGCTGAACGATGTGTGGCGACGACCGCCGGAGTCAAACGGGCTTTTACGCACCAGGCGGTGAACGCCAGTTTCTGTACGCAGCCAGCCGTAAGCGTAATCGCCGGAGATTTTGATCGTCACGGATTTAATACCCGCCACTTCACCTTCCGACTCTTCGATGATTTCAGTTTTGAAACCACGCGATTCTGCCCAGCGCAGATACATACGCTCAAGCATGCTCGCCCAGTCCTGTGCTTCCGTACCGCCAGACCCCGCCTGAATATCGAGGTAGCAGTCGGCGCTGTCATATTCGCCAGAGAACATACGGCGGAACTCAAGCTGCGCCAGTTTTTCTTCCAGGGCGTCGAGTTCAGCAACGGCTTCGTTAAAGGTTTCTTCGTCGTCAGCTTCTACAGCCAGTTCCAGCAGACCAGAAACATCTTCCAGCCCCTGTTTCATTTGGTCGAGGGTGTCGACAACGGCTTCGAGGGAGGAACGCTCTTTACCCAGCGCCTGTGCGCGTTCGGGTTCGTTCCAGACATCCGGCTGTTCCAGCTCGGCGTTTACTTCTTCCAGACGCTCTTTCTTGGCGTCGTAGTCAAAGATACCCCCTAAGAACGTCGGAGCGTTCCGTGAGGTCCTGAATGCGATTATTTACCGGATTAATTTCAAACATGGTCTGATTTCTTTTATTGAGCTAGTCAAAATGCGGTGATAAGAGCGGGATTGTACCCAATCCACGCTCTTTTTTATAGAGAAGATGACGCTAAATTGGCCAGATATTGTCGATGATAATTTGCAGGCTGCGGTTGCCGCGAAACTCGTTGATATCGAGCTTGTAAGCCAGTTGCACTTCGCGCACGCCGTTATCCGGCCAGAGAGCGGTATCGACATTAAAAGCAATACCATCCAGCAGTGGACCGCCGCCGACCGGTTCGACCATCACATGACGTTCGCCCCCCAGCCGCTGTTGCAGCAGACGGAAATGACCGTCAAACAGCGGCTCCGGGAACATCTGCCCCCACGGGCCAGCATCGCGCAGCAGCTGCGCCACTTCCATGGTCATTTCGGCCGGGCTTAACGGACCGTCTGACACCACTTCGCCTTGCAATAGCGAAGGGTCCAGCCACTCAGTAACCAGTTCGCCAAACCGTTGTTGAAAGAGTTCGAATTTATCCTCTTCCAGCGACAAACCCGCCGCCATCGCATGACCGCCAAACTTCAGCATCATGCCAGGGTAGAGTGTGTCTAATCGCTCCAGTGCATCACGCATATGCAGCCCCTGAATGGAGCGACCGGACCCTTTCAGCGTACCATCACCTGCTGGCGCAAAGGCGATAACCGGACGGTGAAAACGCTCTTTGATGCGCGAAGCCAGAATACCGACAACGCCCTGATGCCATTCGGGGTGATACATTGCCAGCCCGCCGGGTAGCGTGTCGCGACTTCGCTCCAGTTTCTCGCACAGGGTCAGGGCTTCAACTTGCATTCCTTGTTCGATCTCTTTTCGCGTCTGGTTTAGCGCATCGAGTTCATTTGCCAGCACGCGCGCTTCGCCGATGTTGTCGCACAGCAAGAGCGCCACACCGACGGACATATCGTCCAGTCGCCCGGCAGCATTGAGACGTGGCCCCAGCGCAAAACCTAAATCGCTGGCGGCGAGTTTTTGCGCATCGCGATTTGCCACTTCCAGCAGCGCTTTAATCCCCGGACGGCACTTTCCGGCACGGATGCGACTCATCCCCTGCCAGGTCAGAATGCGATTATTAGCGTCCAGCGGCACGACGTCCGCTACTGTCCCCAGCGCTACCAGATCCAGCAGTTCTGCCAGGTTAGGAATTGCGATGCCGCGCTCATCAAACCAGCCCTGATCGCGCAAAAAGGTGCGCAGCGCCAGCATCAGATAAAACGCCACACCCACGCCTGCCAGTGATTTCGACGGGAAATTACAGTCGCGCAAGTTAGGGTTAATGATCGCTTCCGCTGCGGGTAATGTTTCGCCCGGCAAATGGTGATCGGTAACAATAACCGGAATGCCCAACGAGCGAGCGTGTTCAACGCCCGCATGGGAGGAAATACCGTTATCCACCGTGACAATTAACTGCGCGCCACGGGCATGGGCCTGATCGACTACTTCCGGGCTTAAGCCGTAACCGTCTTCGAAACGGTTTGGTACCAGATAGTCGATATTGCTGCAACCAAGCGAGCGCATCGCCAGCACGCTTAGAGCCGTGCTGGTCGCGCCGTCGGCGTCAAAATCGCCGACCACAATAATCCGCGTTCCTTCGCGAAAAGCGTTGTAAAGGATCTCAACGGCCTTTTCGACGCCGCTCAGTTGCTGCCAGGGCAACATACCTTTAACACTGCGTTCCAGTTCTTGCGCACTGCGCACGCCCCGGCTGGCGTATAAACGGCGCAGCAAGGGAGGCAATTCAGCGGGCAAGTCTGCCGTTTCATCGACTTCACGGCGACGAAGTTGTATCTGTTGTTTCACGCGAATTATTTACCGCTGGTCATTTTTTGGTGTTCGTCGAGGAATTCTTTCATCTCTTTCGGCGGCTGGTAACCCGGAACAAGTGTGCCATTGCTCAGCACAACTGCCGGAGTACCGCTAACGCCAAGCTGGACGCCAAGTGCGTAATGGTCGGCAATATCCACGTCGCAGCTGGCTGGTGCGACGCTTTTACCTGCCATCACATCATCAAACGCTTTGTTTTTATCTTTCGCACACCAGATAGCTTTCATTTCTTTCTCTGCATCGCTGTCCAGCCCCTGGCGCGGGAAAGCAAGATAACGCACGGTGATCCCCAGCGCGTTATAGTCTGCCATTTGCTCATGCAGTTTGTGGCAGTAACCACAGGTAATATCAGTAAACACGGTGATGACGTGTTTTTCCTGCGGCGCTTTATAAACGATCATCTCTTTTTCAAGCGCATTCAACTGCTTTAACAGCATCTTATTGGTGACATTGACCGGAGCCGTGCCGCTAACGTCATACATTGGCCCCTGAATGATATGTTTACCATCATCGGTGATGTACAACACGCCGCTGTTAGTCAGAACTGTCTTCATGCCAGCTACGGGCGCGGGCTGAATATCGCTGCTTTTGATGCCCATTTTGGCTAACGTTTGTTGAATTGCCGCGTCATCAGCCTGAGCAAAACCTGAAAACGCCGCTAACAAAGTAAACAACATAAAACCTTTCTTCATAAATCTTCCCGTTCTTTTCAGACATCACGCCCGCGGGTGATGCTGTTGATGAAGTTGCCGCAGACGCTCGGTAGCGACATGCGTATAAATTTGCGTGGTGGAGAGGTCGCTGTGGCCCAGTAGCATCTGCACCACGCGTAAATCCGCACCATGATTTAATAAATGGGTGGCAAAAGCGTGACGCAATACATGCGGTGACAGCTTTTCGCTGTCGATACCCGCCAGCACAGCATAATGTTTAATGCGGTGCCAGAAGGTCTGTCGCGTCATCTGCTGCGCACGCTGGCTGGGAAACAACACGTCAATTGACACACCATTCAGCAGCCACGGACGCCCATGTTCCAGATAGGTTTCCAGCCAGTAAACCGCCTCTTCACCTAACGGTACCAGGCGCTCTTTGTTGCCTTTACCAATGACCCGCACTACGCCCTGACGCAGGCTGATATCACTCATTGTCAGTCCGACCAGTTCAGAGACACGCAGCCCGGTAGCATACAACACTTCAAGCATGGCTTTATCGCGTAGCTCCAGTGGCTGATCAATTAATGGTGCCTGTAATAAACGTTCGACCTGCGCTTCGCTTAAATCTTTTGGCAAACGCTGGGGCAATTTCGGTGAAGCGAGATGCGCACTGGGATCGTCTTCACGAAACTTTTCGCGATAAAGATACTGGAACAATCGGCGCACTGCACTCAGCAAACGCGCTGAGCTGGTGGCTTTATACCCGCCCTCCAGCCGTTCTGCCAGTAATGCCTGCAAATCGTCACTTTGCGCCGTCGCCAGCGTCAACCCGCGGTGATGCAACCACTCCACCATCATTGACAGATCGCGACGGTAAGCGTTCAACGTATTTTCAGCCAGATTTTTTTCCAGCCACAGAGCATCAAGAAACTGCTCGATGCGTGCCAGATCCTGTTTCACTTGCGCCCCTTATGGTCACTCATTTGATCCATTATGCCTTATTGTGCCGTGACTAAAGCGATTCTGATACACTAGCTGCAAAAGCCACAGCAGAATCGAGAAGCTTACGTTATGAATATGGGTCTTTTTTACGGTTCCAGCACCTGTTACACCGAAATGGCGGCAGAAAAAATCCGCGATATTATCGGCCCAGAACTGGTGACCTTACATAACCTCAAGGACGACTCCCCGAAATTAATGGAGCAGTACGATGTGCTCATTCTGGGTATCCCGACCTGGGATTTTGGTGAAATCCAGGAAGACTGGGAAGCCGTCTGGGATCAGCTCGACGACCTGAACCTTGAAGGTAAAATTGTTGCGCTGTATGGGCTTGGCGATCAACTGGGATACGGCGAGTGGTTCCTCGATGCGCTCGGTATGCTGCATGACAAACTCTCGACCAAAGGCGTGAAGTTCGTCGGCTACTGGCCAACGGAAGGATATGAATTTACCAGCCCGAAACCGGTGATTGCTGACGGGCAACTGTTCGTGGGTCTGGCGCTGGATGAAACTAACCAGTATGACCTTAGCGACGAGCGTATTCAGAGCTGGTGCGAGCAAATCCTCAACGAAATGGCAGAGCATTACGCCTGATCTCACTGACGGCTTAGCGCATATGCTTTGCCGTCATCTTTATCTTTGCGTCTCTTGTTGCAACAAAATCCGCCGTAAATCCCGCCATTCGGCTTCGTCCATGCTGTCGGCTGCCAGCCATAAATGTTGCCGTTTACCGCCATCAGAACGTAAACGCAGCATCATGCCGCTCTTAATCATCCACGGTGCTTTGACGATGCACCACTCCTGCCCTTGCCAACGCAAACGCCCGTCCATCAACAAGCGAATTTCCCCCTGGCGAGCATTAATACGCCGCTGGCTGCGAACGCAATCAAACACCACCAGCGAAAGTAACACCATCCATAACGGGGTGTAACTGAGTGGCCAGGGCATGAGTAAAATAACAGCGGCAACCAGCCCATGAATCAGCAAGGAAAGCCACTGTGCGCGCCAGGAGACGCGCAAATCAGATTGCCACAGGACCACGTTCCCGATTCCGTGTCTGAATTAAGGTTACCATCCGCTGCAGCTCCGCATCGGCCGGTTTAAAGATGCGTTTTTCGTCATCGCTTAAGCTGTCGTACTCATGTTCGAAAAACGGCATGATTGAAATATCGAGTTCGCGCATACCACGGCGGCATGCCCAATGAATGCGGGCTTTGTTGTTAATGTCCATCTTCTTCCTGTCTCACGAAAATCCAGTACCCGGCTATTGTAACGTGTTTTTCGCCTTCTTTTACGGGAATATCAGTAAACACCATCGCGATCGCGAAATTAATTCACAACAATTCAATGGCTTCATTTTTTTGGAAGTCGCCTCGCAGAAGGCACAGATCGCGTAGTGAAAGCACTTGCATTGCCTCATAGCTCTTTTACCATTAGTCATTAATACGCCGTTAAGCAACTCAGGACTCTATTATGGCTTTTACACCTTTTCCTCCCCGTCAGCCTACGGCTTCTGCCCGTTTACCGCTGACGCTGATGACGCTTGATGACTGGGCGCTTGCCACCATTACTGGCGCGGACAGCGAAAAATATATGCAGGGTCAGGTGACAGCAGATGTCAGCCAGATGGCAGAAGATCAGCACCTGCTCGCCGCCCATTGCGACGCCAAAGGTAAAATGTGGAGCAATTTACGTCTGTTCCGCGACGGCGATGGCTTTGCATGGATTGAACGGCGCAGCGTGCGTGAACCGCAGCTGACTGAACTGAAAAAATATGCGGTATTCTCTAAAGTGACCATCGCGCCAGACGACGAGCGTGTGCTGCTTGGTGTTGCCGGTTTTCAGGCGCGCGCCGCGCTGGCAAATCTCTTTAGTGAACTGCCTTCGAAAGAAAAACAGGTAGTTAAAGAAGGCGCGACCACTTTGCTATGGTTTGAACACCCGGCAGAACGTTTCCTGATCGTAACCGATGAAGCTACTGCTAATATGCTGACCGATAAACTGCGCGGTGAAGCGGAACTGAACAATAGCCAACAGTGGCTGGCATTAAACATTGAAGCGGGTTTCCCGGTGATTGATGCCGCCAACAGCGGGCAGTTTATCCCACAGGCGACCAACCTCCAGGCGCTGGGCGGCATCAGCTTTAAAAAAGGCTGCTATACCGGACAAGAGATGGTGGCGCGAGCAAAATTCCGTGGTGCCAATAAACGTGCGCTCTGGTTGCTGGCAGGTAGCGCCAGCCGACTGCCGGAAGCTGGTGAAGACTTAGAGCTGAAAATGGGCGAGAACTGGCGTCGTACCGGTACGGTGCTGGCTGCGGTAATACTGGAAGATGGTCAGGTCGTGGTACAGGTCGTCATGAATAACGATATGGAACCGGATAGCATCTTCCGCGTACGCGACGATGCGAATACACTGCATATCGAGCCGCTGCCGTATTCGCTCGAAGAGTAAATCTCTTTATCGCATCAGGCATTTATCGCCTGATGCGACGCTGGCGCGTCTTATCAGGCCTACAAAGGCATACCCATTACGCCTGCCCAATATACAAATAGATCGCCAGAAAGTGGCACACACTACCGCCGAGCACGAAGCCGTGCCAGATGGCATGGTTGTATGGAATGCGTTTGCAGACGTAGAAAATCACCCCGAGCGAATAAACCACGCCGCCTACCGCCAGTAAGGTAACGCTGCCCGCCGCGAGCTTAACTGCCATTTCATAAATTACCACCAGCGACAGCCAGCCCATCGCCAGATAGGTCACCAGAGATAAAATTTTGAATCGGTGCGCGATGGTCAGTTTAAACAGAATACCCAGCAATGCCAGGCTCCAGATAACAATCATCAACCCGCGCGCTAACGGAGAATCCAGCCCCACCAGCAAAAACGGCGTGTAGGTTCCGGCAATCAACAGGTAAATAGCGCAATGGTCAAATTTCTTCAGCCACATTTTTGCCCGTTGATGAGGAATGGCGTGATAGAGCGTCGAAGCGAGGAACAGCAGGATCATACTGCCGCCATAGAGGCTGTAACTGGTTATCGCTGTGGCGCTGGCATTGAGATCCACCGCCTGAACCAGTAGCAACACCAGCCCAACGATACCAAACACCAACCCAATGCCGTGACTGACGCTGTTGGCAATTTCCTCTGCCAGCGAATATCCCTGCTTAATGAGGGGCTTCTGAACCATAACTTACTCCGGAGAAACATACACGCACATGTATACCTCTCCAGCGTAACTGAGAATAGTTCCAGTGAACACCTGTTAGCTAAAATAAATTCTGATTTGAGACTAATCTCCTAAAAATCATGAAATTAAATGCGAAATTTCAACTAACAGGCGTGAGTTCAATTTAAAGACATTTAAATTCAATCACATAAAACTGTGTCTGACCGGGATAGATGTCGGCAATGACCTTTATCAGTTCAGTCAGGGTCATATTTTCCTGCTCTGCATGTTTTTCCGTCAGCGTATCCAGCGTTACGGTTGAGGTTGCGGTGACTTCAATCGTGCAAAAATAACCGTCATCTTCAAAACGCCCGACACGAAGCACATCACCCGTTTTGAAGTGCGATTCAGACTCGTCGCGGATGGTGATGGTTTTACGCCCAGCCAGAATGTTATCCTGGAAACGTTGAAAAAAAGTGATGTCGTTTGGCTGCATGGTACTATTTCCTGTAAGAATTGACTCATCTGGAGCCTATGATAGTGAAAAAACTCACCTTACCGAAAGATTTCTTATGGGGCGGCGCAGTTGCCGCTCATCAGGTCGAAGGCGGCTGGAACAAAGGCGGCAAAGGGCCGAGCATTTGTGACGTTCTGACCGGTGGCGCACACGGCGTGCCGCGCGAAATCACCAAAGAAGTCTTGCCAGGCAAATACTATCCAAACCATGAAGCCGTTGATTTTTATGGTCACTACAAGGAAGACATCAAGCTATTTGCCGAAATGGGCTTCAAATGTTTTCGGACTTCCATCGCCTGGACGCGTATTTTTCCAAAAGGTGATGAAGCTCAGCCAAACGAAGAAGGGCTGAAGTTCTACGATGATATGTTCGATGAACTGCTGAAATACAACATCGAACCGGTGATAACCCTCTCCCACTTTGAAATGCCGCTGCATCTGGTGCAGCAATACGGTAGCTGGACCAACCGTAAAGTCGTTGATTTCTTTGTCCGTTTCGCGGAAGTGGTATTCGAACGCTACAAGCATAAAGTCAAATACTGGATGACCTTCAACGAAATTAACAACCAGCGTAACTGGCGTGCACCGCTGTTCGGTTACTGCTGCTCCGGCGTGGTGTATACCGAGCATGAGAACCCGGAAGAGACGATGTATCAGGTGCTGCATCACCAGTTTGTCGCCAGCGCCCTGGCGGTGAAAGCTGCGCGTCGCATTAACCCGGAGATGAAAGTCGGCTGTATGCTGGCGATGGTGCCGCTCTATCCTTACTCCTGTAACCCGGACGATGTGATGTTCGCTCAGGAGTCGATGCGCGAACGCTACGTCTTTACCGATGTGCAGCTACGCGGCTATTACCCGTCCTATGTGTTGAACGAGTGGGAGCGTCGCGGATTTAACATCAAAATGGAAGACGGCGATCTCGATGTACTGCGTGAAGGCACCTGCGATTATCTTGGTTTCAGCTATTACATGACCAACGCAGTGAAGGCCGAAGGCGGCACAGGCGATGCGATCTCTGGTTTTGAAGGCAGCGTACCGAACCCGTATGTTAAAGCGTCTGACTGGGGCTGGCAGATTGATCCAGTAGGTCTGCGCTATGCCCTTTGCGAACTGTATGAGCGTTATCAGAGGCCGCTGTTTATTGTCGAAAACGGTTTTGGCGCTTACGACAAAGTGGAAGAAGATGGCAGCATCAACGACGACTACCGCATTGACTACCTGCGCGCCCATATCGAAGAGATGAAAAAAGCGGTGACTTACGATGGCGTGGATCTGATGGGCTACACACCGTGGGGCTGCATCGACTGCGTATCGTTCACCACCGGGCAGTACAGCAAACGCTACGGCTTTATCTATGTGAATAAACATGACGACGGTGCTGGCGATATGTCGCGTTCACGTAAGAAGAGCTTTAACTGGTACCAAGAGGTGATTGCCAGCAACGGCGAGAAGCTTTAAGTCGATGAAGTACCGGATGCAATACTTGTTGCATCCGGTCAGACAACTTCCCTGTTTTATTTCCCGCCCGCCAAATCGATAAAACTTCCCGTGACGTAAGAGGCTTTATCACTTAGTAGCCAGACAATGGCCTGCGCGACCTCTTCTGCCTGTCCACCACGCTGCATGGGGATGTTCGACTTAACGCGATCGACGCGTCCAGGCTCGCCGCCGCTGGCGTGCATTTCGGTATAAATAAACCCTGGCCGCACGCAGTTAACGCGGATCCCCTGCGCGGCGACTTCCAGCGATAGTCCGGTGGTTAACGTATCAATCGCCCCTTTCGATGCCGCGTAATCAACATATTCCCCTGGCGAACCCAACCGTGAGGCCACCGAAGAGACATTGACGATAGCGCCGCCACTGCCACCATTTTTAAGCGCCATGCGTTTTACCGCCTCGCGGCAGCAGAGAAAATATCCCGTCACGTTGGTGGAAAGTACTCGGTTGATTCGCTCTGAGGTAAGGTTTTCAACGGTGCACTGGGTAAACAAGATCCCGGCGTTATTGACCAGCGCTGCTAGCGGTTCATCGTGCTGATCGATTGCTGTAAACATCGCAACGACCTGGTTTTCGTCGCTGATATCCGCCTGGAGCACGAATGCTTTGCCACCGGCTTGCGTTATTAAGTTCATCACTTCCTGCGCCGCGTGGAGGTTTTGCTGATAATTAACCGCCACCGTATACCCTTCTTGCGCCAACAGTAATGCAGTTGCCCGCCCGATGCCGCGACTGCCACCGGTCACAAGTGCTATAGCCATTTGTTTTTCCGAGAAAAATTAATTCGTTGACGTATCTTTGAGATTGCTAACAAACTGGCTCAATCTTCAATGTTGGCACGCTTTTCCCCTCGCCCTTTCAGGGAGAGGGCCGGGGTGAGGGTAAATATTCGCGCCAGTGCCGGCCTGTTCCCCTCACCCTAACCCTCTCCCCAAAGGGGTGAGGGGACTGTCTGAGCGCTTTTGTACTTTGTCATCTGACTAAAAAGGCGCCGAAGCGCCTTTAGAAGATAGTCGAATCAGTGAATTACTGGTATTCGCTAATCGGTACGCAGGAGCAGAACAGGTTACGGTCGCCGTAAACATCATCCAGACGTTTCACCGTCGGCCAGTATTTGTCTGCCACACCT
>OGMB01001389.1_pt1 | contig 10769 bp, 8 predicted proteins | sample 1573001 | NCBI WGS metagenome assembly OGMB01 (sample SAMEA2581921, study PRJEB24529) | metagenome | biome: Human gut stool | place: China | collected 2011
GGGTCGCGAGTTCGAGTCTCGTTTCCCGCTCCAAATTCTTCTCTCAATAAAATATCCACAGCGATGCGATGCGTTATTGCTGGTTTTCGTTGTCTCTGACAAACTCTTGTAAACAGAGTTATCCACAGCCTCAGGCTGTAATCTTAATTTCAAAGAAACTTCGCACGGTGAATAGTATTTTTTTAACCTATTGATAGATAAGTTAAAAATTAAGATTCCGTTTTGTCGAGTCGATCACTTGACGATTTTATTCGTCTTGAATTGCAATGCGTTTTTATTTTTATTCACAAGCTGTGGATGAATCAGGCGTCACGCGGTAACCCTTTTTCAATCACCCGAACCAGACGCTGTTTTTTCGGCAATTGCACTTCGACTATGCACGCATTTCGTCTCTCTATTTGCTGCGCAATCGCCCACGCTATGTGCTCATCGAGAAGTGGGTGCTCACCTTTACGACTTTCCAGCGCTGTCAAAATCGTTTCATCCCAAGGGGCATTGCCTAATGCTACGGCGATATTACGCAGCCAACGCAGGTGACCAATACGACGAATCGCCGATCCTTCCGTGACTTTTAAAAACTTCTCTTCGCTCCAGGCGAATAACTCAATGAGTTCCGGTGCGTGTAGCGGCTTACGCGGGCTGAAATCCTCTTCTGTGGTGAGTTGTGAATAGCGATTCCACGGGCAGATAAGCTGGCAGTCATCGCAACCGTAAATACGGTTTCCCATTAACGGTCGCAACTCTTCCGGGATCGCCCCTTCAAGTTCGATGGTGAGATAAGAGATACAGCGGCGAGCATCGACGGTATATGGCTCGACGATGGCACCGGTCGGGCAAATCGTCATACAGGCCACGCATTTACCGCATCCTTCCTCGACTGGTTGATCCACGGGCAGCGGAATATCGACCAGCAATTCGCCTAAAAAGAAGAAAGAACCGGCCTCGCGATTGAGGATAAGTGAGTGCTTACCTGTCCAGCCGAGCCCAGCTTTTTCAGCTAACGGGCGCTCGAGAATAGGCGCAGAATCGACAAACGGTCTAAAATTCAGCGAAACACAATGTTGCTGAATCATCTCGCCCAGCTTTTTGAGTCGGTTGCGCAGAAGTTTGTGATAGTCACGGCCCAGCGCATAACGGCTAACATAGCCGAGTTTGGGGTTTTTCAGCGTGCTGGCAAATGCGGCGTTAGCAGGAAGGTAATTCATCCGCACGCTGATCACGCGCAGCGTACCGGGCAATAACTCATGAGGGCGAGCGCGCAGCATACCGTGACGTGCCATCCAGTCCATTTCGCCGTGGTATTGTTTGTCCAGCCATGCTTGCAGTTTGGGCTCGGACTCGCTGAGATCGGTATCGGTAATACCTACCTGCTGAAAGCCCAGTTCCAGCCCCCACTGTTTAATTTTTTGCGCTAACTGATTGAGATCGAGGGGCTCTGACATGACGGACCATACAATGAAGAAAAACCCCGTAAGTATACCACACACCGTCTGGTACGCCGACGATATCCGCCGCGGAGAACGCGAGGCGGCAGATGTGCTGGGGCTCACACTCTATGAGCTGATGCTTCGCGCTGGCGAGGCCGCATTCCAGGTGTGTCGTTCGGCGTATCCTGACGCCCGCCACTGGCTGGTGCTGTGCGGTCATGGTAATAACGGCGGCGATGGCTACGTGGTCGCGCGACTGGCCAAAGCGGTCGGCATTGAGGTCACGTTGTTGGCCCAGGAGAGCGACAAACCGTTGCCGGAAGAGGCCGCGCTGGCACGCGAAGCATGGTTAAACGCGGGTGGCGAGATCCATGCTTCGAATATTGTCTGGCCCGAATCGGTAGATCTGATTGTTGATGCGCTGCTCGGTACCGGTTTGCGGCAAGCGCCCCGCGAATCCATTAGCCAGTTAATCGACCACGCTAATTCCCATCCTGCGCCGATTGTGGCGGTTGATATCCCTTCCGGCCTGCTGGCTGAAACTGGCGCTACGCCAGGCGCGGTGATCAACGCCGATCACACCATCACTTTTATTGCGCTGAAACCAGGCTTGCTCACTGGAAAAGCGCGGGATGTTACCGGACAACTGCATTTTGACTCACTGGGGCTGGATAGTTGGCTGGCAGGTCAGGAGACGAAAATTCAGCGGTTTTCAGCAGAACAACTTTCTCACTGGCTAAAACCGCGTCGCCCGACTTCGCATAAAGGCGATCACGGGCGGCTGGTAATTATCGGTGGCGATCACGGCACGGCGGGGGCTATTCGTATGACGGGGGAAGCGGCGCTACGTGCTGGTGCTGGTTTAGTCCGAGTACTGACCCGCAGTGAAAACATTGCGCCGCTGCTGACTGCACGACCGGAATTGATGGTGCATGAACTGACGATGGACTCTCTTACCGAAAGCCTGGAATGGGCCGATGTGGTGGTGATTGGTCCCGGTCTGGGCCAGCAAGAGTGGGGGAAAAAAGCACTGCAAAAAGTTGAGAATTTTCGCAAACCGATGTTGTGGGATGCCGATGCATTGAACCTGCTGGCAATCAATCCCGATAAGCGTCACAATCGCGTGATCACGCCGCATCCTGGCGAGGCCGCACGGTTGTTAGGCTGTTCCGTCGCTGAAATTGAAAGTGACCGCTTACATTGCGCCAAACGTCTGGTACAACGTTATGGCGGCGTAGCGGTGCTGAAAGGTGCCGGAACCGTGGTCGCCGCCCATCCTGACGCTTTAGGCATTATTGATGCCGGAAATGCAGGCATGGCGAGCGGCGGCATGGGCGATGTGCTCTCTGGTATTATTGGCGCATTGCTTGGGCAAAAACTGTCGCCGTATGATGCCGCCTGTGCGGGCTGTGTCGCGCACGGTGCTGCAGCTGACGTACTGGCGGCGCGTTTTGGAACGCGCGGGATGCTGGCAACCGATCTCTTTTCCACGCTACAGCGTATTGTTAACCCGGAAGTGACTGATAAAAACCATGATGAATCGAGTAATTCCGCTCCCTGATGAGCAGGCAACATTAGACCTGGGCGAGCGGGTAGCGAAAGCCTGCGATGGCGCAACCGTAATCTATCTGTATGGCGATTTAGGCGCAGGTAAAACCACCTTTAGCCGGGGCTTTTTACAAGCTCTGGGTCATCAGGGTAATGTCAAAAGCCCCACTTATACGCTGGTCGAACCCTATACGCTCGACAATTTAATGGTTTATCACTTTGATTTGTACCGCCTTGCCGATCCCGAGGAGCTGGAGTTTATGGGGATTCGCGATTATTTTGCCAACGATGCCATCTGCCTGGTGGAGTGGCCACAACAAGGTACTGGTGTTCTTCCTGACCCGGATGTCGAAATACACATTGATTATCAGGCACAAGGCCGTGAGGCGCGCGTGAGTGCGGTTTCCTCTGCGGGTGAATTGTTGCTGGCGCGTTTAGCCGGTTAACCTTTGAAAGGTGGCGGGATGATGTATCGCATCAGAAATTGGTTGGTAGCGACGCTGCTGCTGCTGTGCACGCCGGTGGGTGCCGCGACGCTCTCTGATATTCAGGTTTCTAACGGTAATCAACAGGCGCGGATAACGTTGAGTTTTATTGGCGATCCTGATTATGCGTTTAGCCATCAAAGCAAACGCACCGTGGCGCTCGATATCAAACAAACGGGCGTGATTCAGGGACTGCCGTTGTTGTTCAGCGGCAATAATCTGGTGAAGGCGATTCGCTCTGGAACGCCTAAAGATGCACAAACGCTACGGCTGGTGGTCGATCTTACCGAAAACGGTAAAACCGAAGCGGTGAAGCGGCAGAATGGCAGCAATTACACTGTCGTCTTTACGATTAACGCCGATGCGCCGCCACCTCCTCCTCCGCCGCCCGTGGTTGCGAAACGCGTTGAAACGCCTGCGGTTGTCGCACCGCGCGTCAGCGAACCGGCGCGCAATCCGTTTAAAACGGAAAGTAACCGCACTACGGGTGTTATCAGCAGTAATACGGTAACGCGTCCGGCAGCGCGCGCGACGGCTAACACTGGCGATAAAATTATCATCGCTATTGATGCCGGACACGGCGGTCAGGACCCTGGCGCTATCGGCCCCGGTGGTACGCGGGAGAAAAATGTCACCATCGCCATCGCGCGTAAATTGCGTACTTTGCTCAATGACGATCCGATGTTTAAGGGCGTTTTAACCCGTGACGGGGATTACTTTATCTCGGTGATGGGGCGCAGTGATGTGGCACGTAAGCAAAACGCCAATTTCCTCGTGTCGATTCACGCTGATGCCGCACCGAACCGCAGTGCGACTGGCGCTTCCGTATGGGTGCTCTCTAACCGTCGCGCCAACAGCGAAATGGCCAGCTGGCTGGAGCAGCACGAGAAACAGTCGGAGCTGCTGGGTGGGGCGGGTGATGTGCTGGCGAACAGTCAGTCTGACCCCTATTTAAGCCAGGCGGTGCTGGATTTACAGTTCGGTCATTCCCAACGGGTAGGGTATGATGTAGCGACCAGTATGATCAGTCAGTTGCAACGCATTGGCGAAATACATAAACGCCGACCAGAACACGCGAGTCTCGGCGTTCTGCGTTCGCCGGATATCCCGTCAGTACTGGTCGAAACCGGTTTTATCAGCAACAACAGCGAAGAACGTTTGCTGGCGAGCGACGATTACCAACAACAGCTGGCAGAAGCCATTTACAAAGGCCTGCGCAATTATTTCCTTGCGCATCCGATGCAATCTGCGCCGCAGGGGGCAACGGCACAAACTGCCAGTACGGTGACGACGCCAGATCGCACGCTGCCAAACTAAGGACGATTGATGCCAATTCAGGTCTTACCGCCACAACTGGCGAACCAGATTGCCGCAGGTGAGGTGGTCGAGCGACCTGCGTCGGTAGTCAAAGAACTGGTGGAAAACAGCCTCGATGCAGGTGCGACGCGTATCGATATTGATATCGAACGCGGTGGGGCGAAACTTATCCGCATTCGTGATAACGGCTGCGGTATCAAAAAAGATGAGCTGGCGCTGGCGCTGGCTCGTCATGCCACCAGTAAAATCGCCTCTCTGGACGATCTCGAAGCCATTATCAGCCTGGGCTTTCGCGGTGAGGCGCTGGCGAGTATCAGTTCGGTTTCCCGCCTGACGCTCACTTCACGCACCGCAGAACAGCAGGAAGCCTGGCAGGCCTATGCCGAAGGGCGCGATATGAACGTGACGGTAAAACCGGCGGCGCATCCTGTGGGGACGACGCTGGAGGTGCTGGATCTGTTCTACAACACCCCGGCGCGGCGCAAATTCCTGCGCACCGAGAAAACCGAATTTAGCCATATTGATGAAATCATCCGCCGCATTGCGCTGGCGCGTTTCGACGTCACGATCAACCTGTCGCATAACGGTAAAATTGTGCGTCAGTACCGCGCAGTGCCGGAAGGCGGGCAAAAAGAACGGCGCTTAGGCGCGATTTGTGGCACCGCTTTTCTCGAACAAGCGCTGGCGATTGAATGGCAACACGGCGATCTCACGCTGCGCGGCTGGGTGGCCGATCCAAATCACACTACGCCCGCACTGGCGGAAATTCAGTATTGCTACGTGAATGATCGCATGATGCGCGATCGCCTGATCAATCATGCGATCCGCCAGGCCTGCGAAGACAAACTGGGGGCCGATCAACAACCGGCGTTTGTGTTGTATCTGGAGATCGACCCGCATCAGGTGGACGTCAACGTACACCCCGCCAAACACGAAGTGCGTTTCCATCAGTCGCGTCTGGTGCATGATTTTATCTATCAGGGCGTGCTGAGCGTGCTACAACAGCAACTGGAAACGCCGCTACCGCTGGACGATGAACCCCAACCTGCACCGCGTCCCATTCCGGAAAACCGCGTGGCGGCGGGGCGCAATCACTTTGCAGAACCGGCAGCTCGTGAGCCGGTAGCTCCGCGCTACTCTCCTGCGCCCGCCTCAGGCAGTCGTCCGGCTGCCCCCTGGCCGAATGCGCAGCCAGGCTACCAGAAACAGCAAGGTGAAGTGTATCGCCAGCTTTTGCAAACGCCCGCGCCGATGCAAAAACCAAAAGCGCCGGAACCGCAGGAACCTGCACTTGCGGCGAACAGTCAGAGTTTTGGTCGGGTACTGACTATCGTCCATTCCGACTGTGCGTTGCTGGAGCGCGATGGCAACATTTCACTTTTATCCTTGCGTTGGCTACGTCAGGCACAATTGACGCCGGGTGAAGCGCCCGTTTGCGCCCAGCCGCTGCTGATTCCGTTGCGGCTAAAAGTTTCTGCCGAAGAAAAATCGGCATTAGAAAAAGCGCAGTCTGCCCTGGCGGAATTGGGTATTGATTTCCAGTCAGATGCACAGCATGTGACCATCAGGGCCGTGCCTTTACCCTTACGCCAACAAAATTTACAAATCTTGATTCCTGAACTGATAGGCTACCTGGCGAAGCAGTCCGTATTCGAACCTGGCAATATTGCGCAGTGGATTGCACGAAATCTGATGAGCGAACATGCGCAGTGGTCAATGGCACAGGCCATAACCCTGCTGGCGGACGTGGAACGGTTATGTCCGCAACTTGTGAAAACGCCGCCGGGTGGTCTGTTACAATCTGTTGATTTACATCCGGCGATAAAAGCCCTGAAAGATGAGTGATATCAGTAAGGCGAGCCTGCCTAAGGCGATTTTTTTGATGGGGCCGACGGCCTCCGGTAAAACGGCGTTAGCCATTGAGCTGCGTAAAATTTTACCAGTAGAGTTGATAAGCGTTGATTCTGCCCTTATTTACAAAGGGATGGATATCGGGACGGCGAAGCCGAACGCTGAAGAGTTACTCGCCGCGCCGCACCGATTGCTGGATATTCGCGATCCGTCGCAGGCTTACTCGGCTGCTGATTTTCGCCGCGATGCGCTGGCGGAAATGGCCGATATCACCGCGGCGGGGCGGATCCCACTGTTAGTGGGCGGTACGATGTTGTATTTCAAGGCATTGCTGGAAGGGTTGTCGCCGCTACCGTCGGCAGACCCGGAAGTGCGGGCCAGAATTGAGCAACAGGCGGCAGAGCAAGGTTGGGAGTCATTGCATCGTCAACTTCAGGAGGTAGATCCGGTTGCGGCAGCAAGGATTCATCCAAATGATCCACAAAGGCTTTCCCGGGCACTGGAAGTTTTTTTCATTTCGGGTAAAACTTTAACGGAACTGACGCAAACGTCAGGAGACGCTCTACCGTATCAGGTGCATCAGTTCGCCATCGCCCCGGCGAGCCGTGAACTGCTCCATCAACGCATTGAGCAGCGTTTTCATCAGATGTTGGCTTCAGGTTTTGAAGCAGAAGTCCGGGCGCTTTTTGCCCGAGGAGATTTGCATACGGACTTGCCTTCCATTCGTTGCGTGGGTTATCGCCAGATGTGGTCTTACCTTGAAGGCGAAATCTCATACGATGAAATGGTTTATCGAGGTGTTTGCGCCACGAGACAGTTGGCGAAGCGGCAGATAACCTGGCTGCGTGGTTGGGAAGGGGTTCACTGGCTTGACAGTGAAAAACCAGAACAGGCGCGTGACGAAGTATTACAGGTTGTTGGTGCTATCGCAGGCTGAATGTGTACAATTGAGACGTATCGTGCGCAATTTTTTCAGAATCGAAAGGTTCAAAGTACAAATAAGCATATAAGGAAAAGAGAGAATGGCTAAGGGGCAATCTTTACAAGATCCGTTCCTGAACGCACTGCGTCGGGAACGTGTTCCAGTTTCTATTTATTTGGTGAATGGTATTAAGCTGCAAGGGCAAATCGAGTCTTTTGATCAGTTCGTGATCCTGTTGAAAAACACGGTCAGCCAGATGGTTTACAAGCACGCGATTTCTACTGTTGTCCCGTCTCGTCCGGTTTCTCATCACAGTAACAACGCCGGTGGCGGTACCAGCAGTAACTACCATCATGGTAGCAGCGCGCAGAATACTTCCGCGCAACAGGACAGCGAAGAAACCGAATAAGGTTTCGGGCTGTTTTTTTACACGGGGAGCCAGCGATCCTGCGTTCCCCGCTGATCTATTTAGAGGGTTATACGCTTGTTTGACCGTTATGATGCTGGTGAGCAGGCGGTACTGGTACACATCTATTTTACGCAAGACAAAGATATGGAAGACCTCCAGGAGTTTGAATCTCTGGTCTCTTCCGCCGGTGTCGAAGCATTGCAGGTGATTACCGGTAGCCGTAAAGCGCCGCACCCAAAGTATTTTGTAGGTGAAGGTAAAGCAGTTGAAATTGCGGAAGCTGTCAAAGCGACGGGTGCTTCGGTCGTTCTTTTTGACCATGCCCTGAGCCCGGCGCAAGAGCGTAACCTGGAGCGTTTGTGCGAGTGTCGTGTTATCGACCGCACCGGCCTTATTTTAGATATTTTCGCCCAACGTGCGCATACTAATGAAGGTAAGCTGCAGGTTGAGCTGGCGCAGCTGCAGTATACGCTGCCGCGTATTATGGGCAAGGGCCTGGCGCTGTCACGTCTTGGCGGTGGCATCGGTACCCGTGGTCCCGGCGAAACTAAGCTGGAGGTTGACCGCCGTCGCATCCGTGACCGCATTGCATATATTAAGGAATGCATCGGCAAGGTTAAGAGCGTGCGCACTCTGCACCGAGCAGGACGCGCGAAGGCAAGTGTGCCTACGGTAAGCCTTGTGGGCTACACCAACGCCGGCAAATCCACGCTTTTGAATACGCTGACGAATTCGGATATCTACGCGCAGGACCAGCTTTTCGCAACGCTGGACCCGACTACGCGCCAATTAGACCTGCCGAATAAGCAGCAGGCTATTTTGACAGATACCGTCGGCTTTATCCAACGCCTGCCGCATCAGCTGGTTGCGGCCTTCCAGTCTACGCTGGAGGAGGTTGTGCAGTCTGACGTGCTGCTGCACGTTATTGATGTCAGCCACGAGCTGTATAAGGAGCAGGCTGCTGCCGTTTATCAGGTTCTGGATGAGCTGGGTGCCAAGGATAAGACGATTATCACGGTTTATAACAAAATTGATAAGCTGCCGCCGGATTCCGGTCTGGCAGAGCGTTTGAGCAAGGAAGAAAACAGCATCTGCATTTCCGCTAAGGCACGTTATAATCTTGACGGCCTGCTGGCGCTGATTGCAGAAAACCTGAAGCTGAAGGCGGTAGAGGAGAGCTTCCTCGTGCCTTACAGCGATTCCGCTGCGGTAGGACGCTTGCATGAGGCAGGCACGGTGCTGGAGCAGGAATATCTGGCGGAGGGCACACTGCTGAAGGTGCGTCTGGACGCGGAGCAGGTGCAGCAGTTTGCCAAGTATCTTGCTGCAGACGCCAAGGCTTAGGATTAATTGGCGCTATGCCAAAAAATATAAAAATATCAGGTGAGAATTTTGGTTGATTACAATGCATTAGAGCAGGCAGCCTTAGCTGAGGTTGCTAAACATACCGCAGAGCTGGAAGCAGCAGCTTTGTACAATACTGAAAAGGTTATTGCGGCCTTCCGTAATAACATGGTTTCCGACTATTACTTGAAGCCTACTACAGGCTATGGCTACAGTGATGTGTGCCGTGACACTTTGGATTTGATTTATGCTGAGCTGTTTAAAACCGAGGCAGCATTGGTGCGTTCTCAGTTTGTCAGCGGCACTCATGCGTTGGCAGTTGCTCTGCTGGGCAACCTGCGCGCAGGCGATGAGCTGATTGCCGTAACTGGTGCTCCTTATGACACTATGCAGACTATTATCGGCTCTCCGGTTAAAACTCCCGGCTCTTTGGTTGACCTTGGCGTAACCTATAAGGAGCTGCCGATGACCGGCGACCATGTCGACCTGGAGGCTGTAAAAAATGCTGTTACCTCCAAGACTACGATGATTCATATTCAGCGCTCCTGCGGCTACAGCAGCGAACGTAAGACTATTGATGTTGCGGAAATCGGCCGTATCTGCAGTGCTGCTAAGGAAGCTAACCCGAATGTTATCTGCTTTGTCGACAACTGCTACGGCGAGTTTATCGAGAAGCAGGAGCCTACCGAGGTTGGCGCTGATTTGATGGCAGGCTCTCTGATTAAAAACCTCGGCGGCGGCCTGGCTCCGACCGGCGGTTATATTGTCGGCCGTGCGGATTTGGTTGAGAACGCTTCCTACCGTCTGACCGCTCCCGGTCTGGGCGGCGAGATGGGCGCAACCTTGGGTGACACCGCGCGTGAGTTCTATCAGGGACTTTTCCTGGCTCCGCATATCGTGGTGCAGGCTGTTAAGACTGCTGTTTTTGCGGCTGCTGTTTTCAAGGGCCTGGGCTATGCTGTTAAGCCTCTGCCGGAGGAACGCCGCAGTGATATTATTCAGGCTATTACCTTGGAAAGCAAGCAGCGTCTGTGCGATTTCTGTGTTGCTATTCAGGGCAATTCTCCTGTTGATGCGCACGTTGAGCCGGTTCCGAGTCCGCTGCCGGGTTATCAGGATGAGATTATTATGGCTGCTGGTACTTTTGTACAGGGCGCTTCTATTGAGCTGAGTGCTGATGGTCCGTGCCGTGAGCCGTTTAATGTTTTCTTCCAAGGCGGTTTGACTTTTGAGCATGGTCGTTTGGCGATTATGGCGGCGGCTAAGCGTGTTGGGCCTAAAGAGGCGTAATGAATTAAAGCAATGTTAGTGATTCGTAATTAACATTCCCGTCGCGATGCGCAATTTTCCTATGCCCAAAGGGCATAACGTCAATTTCAGGTGGAACAAAGACGAAACTTCGGTAAAATTTGACAGATAGTAACCTGTTGTTACGTACCCTCGTTTCTGTTGTTCCATACCTTTAT
>OGMB01001391.1_pt1 | contig 10753 bp, 8 predicted proteins | sample 1573001 | NCBI WGS metagenome assembly OGMB01 (sample SAMEA2581921, study PRJEB24529) | metagenome | biome: Human gut stool | place: China | collected 2011
GCCTTGGCTTTACGCAGCAGCCCGCTCCGGCACAGCTCCTTGAGGTAGTTCATCACCGTGCGCTCGCTGACATTCTGCTGTTCCCTGCCTGTTGCGATGGCCGTCTTCGTGTCGAAAGTGTCCGGTAGCAACGACAGTAGTACCTTGGGCGGTTCCTCGCACATGTCTTCCGCCACGAACGAGCGGATGCGGCGGTACGAGTCCTCGAAGTAACCGTTCAGCCGGATGGCGGCTTTTACCGATACCATATCCACAAACTGCAGATGGCTCTCGTCGGATGCATACCGCAGCACCTGCATGAGCAGGGCCAGCCGTGCCACCTGCACCGGATGCTTCATCTCACGGCTGTCCACCTCGGCGTCGTCCTCTATCCGGTTGATGCGTTCCACTTTCCTGTTCCACCATGAGAAGAAATACTCTTTTGCCTCCTTGTCCATGGACAGCACATGGGATACCCTTTCTTCCTCTCCCCTGTCATAGTCCAGGGAGAGTACCTTGCCAAGTATCTGCTCCCAGCGTGCCGCTGCCAGAGATGCCCTGTCCTTCCCGCCATCATCCCAATCAGTCCATTTTGACACTTCACGGGATTTGGGCAGCACGAACAGGATACGGTCGAGCAGTCCGTTCTCCTCGAAGCCTTTCGTGAGCAGTTCGTGTACACGCTTGGTCTGCGTAGTTCCGACGATATTGATGCATGGCTGTTCTATATGTACGGGTACAGTGTTGCCGACCCTTGTCACATCCAGAACCCCGCCGCTCCATGCCGTGAGCAGCTGCTCTATGAGCTGTCCGTTGGTATAGCGGTTGGCAGAGTTGAACATCCCCATGATCTCGTCCACGAGGATGACCACGCTACGGGGATTGTTGTTGTGCGTCAGCAGGAGCGATTCGGGGGTGAAGTCGGACACGACGGTACGCCGCAGCACGGGCTTCTTCCCGTTTTCCCCGGAAGCTTTCCATGCCTCCAACTCCGACTCATACGCCTTGAACAGGGCATAGTCGTGTTTCCGTATGGGACGGTATGCCGCCTCCAGCGGCGGTGTCTTGCCCAGTCCTGGCCTGCCCACGAGGATGATGTAGAGGGCGGCATTGCTCTGCCATTCGCCTTTGATGCGGATACGGTAGGTGCCGCCCAATGCCGCAGATACAGCCGAAATCATGGCAGTCGCTATGAACTCTGTCTTGTAGTTCTCGTACCGGGCCATGTCAAGGATGACGGATTGAACCGTCTGCGGGAACACTTCCAGAGGGAAGCCGGTGTCTTCGGTATGTTCCGCCTCCATGCGGATCATGTTGCACAGTTCAAGTCGGGTGTGTGTCATGTCAGCCATTTCTCTTCTTGCAATAGGATGTCACACTCTCGGATTTCCCTCCCGTCTGCACACGCCGGACATCCGACCTGGCATACATGTTCTTGTTGCCCACCTTGACGGGGACGAGGTAGCCGCGCTTCGCCCACAGGTTGAGTGTGCCATCGCACACGTTCAACAACTCACGGACCTGTTTCGTATTGAGCCATGTCTCTTCTGCCTCACGCTGCATTGCAGCCGCCCGTTCCTCCTGCTGCGCCATGATGGTGCGCTGCACGATGGACTCAGCAAACATCTTCAGGTCGGCGGGCGTGACTTCCAGTTTCACGTTCGCGCCCTGTTCGACCAGACTTTCTATGGTGATCATAAATATCAAGTTTTGAATTTTGTGATGACCATCTGCATTAGTTCCCTGACGCCTCCCTTCCGATGGCTTGTAAAAGAGAAGCACCGCCTATCCCCGGGAAGAGGATTGACGGTGCAAAAGTATATGCAGATTAAAACGGATTGATATATAATGCCTTGTCTTAAATTGTCATGACAATTCAAGTCTGTGTGACCATGTAAAACGGCTCATTTTGCCTTATCCGGTAGTAGTTTCCGCTTCATCATCAGCGATGATTTCCTTGATTTCCTGTACCAGTGACCGGAACAGTTCCCTGTTCTCGTCACTCTCGATAAGAGGAGCCATCTGGTCTTTCCCGTCTTTGATGATATGCTTTGCCGTCTTCAGGAAGCCGACCGCCTGCCGTATGGCGCTCTCGCTTTTCAGGGAGGGAAGGTCAGGGAACTGCAATGCCATTCCCACGCTGTATTCCTTTGCGGCGTGCATCCCGGCCACCAGCTGCAGGTCTTTCAGCACATAGAACGGGAGTGCCTGATGTACGGCACTCGTGTTTATGGAGACGAAACGGCGGATGCATTGCAGGACTTCCTCCCTGTTTCCGCACTTGAGATAATCCGCAAGTGGCCGCTCCTGTATTTTCTTCTTTCCGGCCGTCCGCTGCGCCTGCGGCACCGTACCGCTGCCGGAGTCCGTTGCTGCCGGGTTGCCTCCGGTATCACCGCCACCCATCCCGTCCTTTAAGGACTGCAAAGCCCATTCGCCGATGCTGCCTTTCTCAATGGCACCTTTCATGGCGAAGTGCTCGTCCCAGTCCTCCTGCGTGCGGAAGCCGTTCTTTATGGACACCTCGATAATCTGCCTGACGACAATGGAGCAGCCCATCCTTTCGGCGTTCCCAGCCTTGGGGTGCCCCGCCTGCCTGCTGACCATGTCAACCATCGCCTCGAAACTTTTGCCGTAGTACAGCCAGCTCAGCACGAGAGGGGCGGACAGGGTTACGAAGCGTTTTCTCAGACTCTGTCTGAAAATGTATTTCATCCTGCCCCATAAGGAGGACGGAGGAGCCGCATCCTCTTCCCTCTGTTTCCTGTAAAGTTCCACGATCTGCCCCGGCACTGCGTTCTCCTTGAAATGGAGGCCTATGTTCCTGAAGCTGTCCGTGCTGTCGTCACACCATGACTGTTGCCATTCCCGCCTGATTCCGGGCAGTTGTTTGAAGATGGCGCGGCAGACGGCAAGGTACTGCATCTCGTTCCCGTCCGCCATCATTTTCGCGAAGCGGCGGTATTCTTCCCTATGGCTGTCCTTCCACTGGAGGATGTCCGCCTTGAACTGTTCGTATGTCTGTTTCTGCCCGTCCATATTCATATTGTATTATTACAGGTTGATATCTAAAGATAAGTGGAAAAGGGAAACTGTCAGTCTAATAGGTTCACCAGTTCCTTCTTCATCTCGTCGTCAATCTTGCGGTACCGTGCGAAGGCCCGGCTCCCTTCCGAATGTCCCGACATGGAGGCTATCAGGTTCGGGTCCTTGACCTGCCTGTACAGGTTGCCGATGAAGGTCTTGCGCGCGGTGTGTGTGGTCGCCACTTCGTATAAGGGTCTTGCCACATCTTCCCTTGTCTTGGGGTCGAGGACTATGACCGTGCGGTCGATGCCCACATACTTGAGAATCTCCTTTATCTTCTTGTTGTAGCCGAAGTGCGAGAACCGGGGGAGCAGGGCGTTCTCCAGATCCTTGTAGCGTTCAAGTATCTCCCGTGCCTTTTGGTTGAGCGGTACACGCACCGTATTGGCATGCTCCATCTTCGTCTTCTGCGGGATGTACTCCACGAAACCGTCCACGATATTGGCCTTGGTCAGCCTGTTCAGGTCGCTCACGCGGCATCCTATCAGGCACTGGAACATGAAGATGTCACGGTAGACCGGGTAGGTAGTTCCCATGCCGCTCAGGTCTGCATAGTACACCTTGTCCCGCTCTTCGAGTGTCAGGTAGAACGGGTCGCCGTACATCGGCCGGGCAATCTGGTACTGGTCGAAGGGGTTGTTCCTTGTCAGTCCGCGCTTGATGCACCACTTGACGACGGTGCGGATGCGGTAGAGCGACCCTGACATGCTGTTCTCGGAACGCTTCTGCCCGACATCACGGTGCTTCTCGTTCCGGTAGAATACGGGATACATGTCCACATACCTGTATTCTTCCTGCATCCACAGTTTGAAGTCCCTGATGTCGTCCGCCGTAATGGTGTCGATGCAGAGGTGGAAGCCCCGCTGGTGCAGCACTTCGTGGCGGAAACGCTCGTAGCGCAGCACCTTGTTGAGATTGTCGAGATGGTGTTTCCGGCTTTCGTCCGCGAGCGGTGTTTCCTCGATGTATTTCCGTATCTGGTACGAGAGCAGGTACTCGTCGGCCTTGTTGCCGCCCCTCGCGTTGATGCCGGGATGGTGGTATTCCTCTATCAGCCCCTTGAGCCAGTTGCCGTCCACGCCCCGGTGGTACTCTTTCGTTATGAGGTGGGTGATCTGCTGCACGTCCTTGTCGAAGGCCATCTTCTTCTCCTCCGACACCAGAGCCACGCGGGGCTTGTAGCCCTGCCGTTCCGGGCTCCAGTGGTTGGGGTTGATGGACAGTTCGCTTGCGGCCTTGATGTCCACGCCGCCGATGTCCCGGACGCGGAAATAGACCCGTGCCTGGTCGGTGATGTTGTTCTTGGCGGCGGTCTTTCGGATGAATGCGGTCACTTTCATATGTATGTCCTCCTTTCTGTCTAATCTATCATGTCCACAAGCCTTCGCTTCATGTCATCGTCTATCGTGCGGTAGCGGTTGAACGCCCTGCTGCCCTCCACGTGTCCCGACATGGAGGCTATCAGGTTTGGGTCGGGCACCTGCCTGTATAGGTTACCCACGAAGGTCTTGCGTGCCGTATGGCTGGTGGCCACCTCGTACAGGGGCTTCTTCACGGTGTTGTAGCCGTGCGTGTCGAGGATGGTCACCGTCCGGTCTATTCCGCAACGCTTCAGCAGTTCCCGTATGCCGAGGTTGTAGGTGTGTATCTGCTTGAACGGGAACAGTCTGTCGGCATTGGCATCGTAACGTTCCAGTATCTTCAACGCCTTCTCGTGCAGCGGCACTCTGACGGTTTTCGCCTGGCACTTCTTCGTCTTCTGCGGCATGTATTCCAGGAAGCCGTCCTTGATGTTTGCTCTCGTGAGCCTGTAAAGGTCACCCACTCGGCAGCCGACATAGCAGTGGAACACGAAAATGTCCCGGATGACAGCCAGTTTCGGGCAGTCGCTCAGGTCCGCGTCGTACAGGACATTCCTCTCTTCCGATGTGAGGTAGAACGGGTCGCCGTAGGTCGGCTCCTTGCAGCCATAAACAGCATAGACTTCGTTATCGGAATACTTCATTCTCTTGCACCAGCGCAGGAACGTGCAGAAAAGGTTCATGATATTGATGACGGTTGTGTTGGATAGAGGCTTGGGCTTGTGGTTGATGAGCATACGGGGAGCATAGAAGTCGGGGTACTCCTGCCGCAGCTTGTACTCGTTCACGACATAATCCCTAAAATCGTTCATTTGCTCCAGCGTGACGGTCTCCACGAAGAGGGTGAAGTCCGCCTCGCCCAGTATCTCCCGGCGGTAGTCGTGGTAGCGGGTCATCTTGCGCTCGAAGCGGACGATATGTTCCTTGGTCCTTTCCGCGCCGTCGAACTTTTCCAGATACTCGTGGACACGGGCGAGCAGGTTCGGGTGGTTCCGCTCGAAGGCGCGGGCCGGGTACAGCACATCCTCGATGACCTGCCTCATCCACCTGCTGTCCGCCTTGCCCGTGAAGGCTTTCTCCGCCCGCTCGATGATGGCGGCGATCTGTCCGGGCAGGCGTTTCTGTTCGGCGGCAGGGACAGCCGTTGTGCGCCTGTAGCTGAGGGTATCAGAATCCCAATACCTGTCCTGTACCTCAAGGGGAGAGACCACTTTTATGTCCACACTCTTCTCCCTGACCCGGAAACAGATGTTCGAGGTCTCTGGGGAGCATTTCTTCAGATAGACGGAAACTTTCATCGGCGTTGCTTTTTCGGTTATGCGGCAAAGGTATAACAAATTCCCGTATATGTTCCCATATATCCCGAAGAAACTTGCAACGGATTAAGACAAATTAAAAAGTCATTCCCGAATCTGATACCACATAAAATACAGTATATCAATGATTATATTTGCACTTGTTTAGCTCTTTTTTTCATTTTGGCCTTTATTTGACTTATCTGATATCAGATATTTCAGTTCCACGCTTTTCTTTTTATTACCAGTCGTCGGGGTACGGACGATACAATCTTACTTAAATTTTATGGATAATATTACGAAGCAGAATGGAAATGAAGTCGGCAAACGTCAGGTCGAAGGGCAGACGATCATTATCAATCAGCAGGAGCGGAGAAGCACGAACGGACTGGGAACCGCCGGTTTTATTCTGGCCTTGTTGGGTTTGATTTTCAGCTGGGTCCCGGGGCTCGGCTGGGTTTTACGACAAATGAAGAGGGTAAATTTGATTTTGATTTGCCGAAGCGGGATACTCTCGTGTTGATTTTTTCATTCGTGGGGATTTTCAGAACTCCCCGCAGCTTGGCGGTCGCCGGGCTCGTCATATCGTGTATCGCGTTGATCGTTTTGATTATCTTGGTGAGTGCGATCGTTTCCTTGGTGTAATCATTATCAGTTGGTATGAAGAAAGAGTATCCTGCACAGAAGGATACTCTTTCTTGTATTGGCGATACTTGAAGCTTTAATATCTCCGGTTTTTCAATTCCGGTACAGTTTGTCGAACGGCGAAAGATCGCTCTAATCCGGTGCATCGGACATTATGTTGCAGCCATCGTAGTTCTCCGGAGAAACCTTGAATTCCGCACCGCTGTCCGGCTAAGGGGCTATTTGCGCGGTTTGTCCTGCCGTTCGCGCTCCTTGCGGCGCATCGAACGATAGCTGTTCGCCATCACCGTCAGGAGCAGCAGCACCGTGATCCAGGCGCGGATTTTGTCGCCCGTGGACGCGGTACCGCAGGCATAGACGGTGATAAGCATTGCCAAACTGCATGCTAAAAGGATCATGCAGAACCCGAGCAGTCGCCGAAGCGATCTTACAGAGGCCATACGAGGTCTTTTTTCGGTTTATTCTTCCGGCTTAACCAACTGCAGGTACAGCTCGTCGAGCTGCGCCTGGTCGATATAGCCCGGTGCGTCGAGCATCATGTCGCGGCCGTTGTTGTTTTTCGGGAAGGCGATGTAGTCGCGGATCGACTCCGAACCGCCGAAGAGCGAGCAGAGCCGGTCGAAACCGAAGGCCAGTCCGCCGTGAGGGGGTGCGCCGTACTTGAAGGCGTTCATCAGGAAGCCGAAGCGCTTCTGCGCCTCCTCGGGCGTGAAGCCCAGCAGTTCGAACATCTTCTCCTGCAACTTCGAGTCGTGGATACGGATTGAACCGCCGCCGATCTCCGTGCCGTTGCAGACGAAGTCGTAGGCGTTGGCCCGCACGCGACCGGGGTCGCTGTCCAGGTATTGTACGTCTTCGAGCTTGGGCGAGGTGAACGGATGGTGTACGGCGTAGTAGCGCTGGGTTTCGTCGTCCCACTCGAACAGCGGGAAGTCGATGACCCACAGCGGAGCGAATTTCTTCGGGTCGCGCAGGCCCAGTTGCTGAGCGACCTCCAGACGCAGGGCGCAGAGCTGCGTGAGGGTCTTGAATTTCTTGCCGCAGAGGATCAGCACCAGGTCGCCGGCTTTTGCGCCCGCGCGTTCGGCCATCGCCCGCACCTGCTCGGGCGAGTAGAACTTATCGACGGACGACTTGACGTTGCCGTCCGCTTCGACGCGGATCCAGACGAGTCCCTTGGCACCGATCTGCTGGCGTTTGACGAACTCCGTGAGGGCGTCGATCTGTTTGCGGGTGTAGCCGGCGCAGCCCGTCGCGGCGAAGCCGGTGACGTACTCCGCGTCGTCGAAAACCGCGAAGCCGTGACCTTGGGCCAGGTCCGTCAGGTCGGCGAACTCCATGCCGAAGCGCAGGTCGGGTTTGTCCGAGCCGTATTTCTCCATCGCTTCGATCCAGGGCATGCGGCGCAGCGGCTCCGTAAGTTCGATGCCCATCACTTCGCGGAACATGTGCTTGGCCCAGCGCTCGAAGATTTCGAGCACGTCCTCCTGCTCGACGAACGACATTTCGCAGTCGATCTGCGTGAATTCGGGCTGGCGGTCGGCCCGCAGGTCTTCGTCGCGGAAACAGCGCACGATCTGGAAGTATTTGTCGTAGCCGGCGACCATCAGCAGCTGCTTGAGGGTCTGGGGCGACTGGGGCAGGGCGTAGAATTGGTTGGGGCTCATGCGGCTCGGCACGACGAAGTCGCGGGCGCCTTCGGGCGTGGAATTGACCAGGTAGGGGGTTTCGATCTCCAGGAAACCTTCGTCGCTCAGGAAGCGGCGAATCTCCTGGGCCATCTTGTGACGCAGGATCATGTTGCGCTGCAGGGGAGGACGGCGCAGGTCGAGGTAGCGGTATTTCATACGCAGGTCGTCGCCGCCGTCCGAGTTCTCCTCGATGGTGAACGGGGGCACTTCGGCCTCGTGCAGCACCACGAGCTTCGAGGCGACGACTTCGATGTCGCCCGTAGGCATCTTTGGGTTCTTGGACGAACGCTCCACCACGCGGCCTTCGACCTGAAGGACGTATTCGCGGCCCAGTCCGTCGGCCACGGTCTTGACATCGGCCGGAGAGTGCTCTTCGACGACGATCTGGGTGATGCCGTAACGGTCCCGCAGGTCGATGAAGGTCATCGCGCCGAGGTTGCGGACTTTCTGTACCCAGCCGGCCAGCGTGACCGTTTCGTTTACATTTGCGGCACGCAACTGGCCGCAGGTATGGGTTCTGTACATGGTCGTATCTGTATTTTTCGTTATTGTCGTTTTGCGATTCACAAAGGTAGTGAAAACGGGGTGGAATCCAACAATCCCGCCTGGCGGGTTTCACCGGGTGTCATCTACTGTCTGCAAAGGTAGGAAAATGAGTGCAGAATGGAACAAACTCGTCCGTTTTTTTATAAGGGCCTCATCTCTTTTGTAAAAAAGGTCGGAAACGGAAACGAAATTCCGGCTGTAAAACGGGATAAAAAACGCAGGGACGCCGAATTCTCCGCTAAATTATTAATTTTGCCGAAAAACCGAAACGATGGAACAGCAGCAACCCGATGAAAAATTCATGCGCCTGGCACTAAACGAGGCGGAAAAAGCGTTAGAAGAGCAGGAAGTACCCATCGGTGCCGTGGTGGTCGCGGACGGACGTATCGTCGGCCGGGGGCACAACCTGGTCGAAACCTTGGCGGACGCTACGGCTCATGCGGAAATGCAGGCCCTGACAGCCGCAGCCTCGACCGTTGGAGGCAAATACTTGTCCGAATGTACGTTGTATGTGACGGTCGAGCCTTGCATCATGTGTGCGGGGGCGATTGCGTGGAGCCAGGTGGGGCGGGTGGTCTATGGCGCCGACGATCCGAAGCGTGGCTATCGCCGCTATTCGGAGCAGGTGTTTCCGCCCCGAACGACGGTGACGCGGGGGGTATTGGCCGAGGAGTGCGAGAGGCTCGTCCGTTCGTTCTTCGCCGCGTTGAGAAGGTGATTTTTGGAAAGTGCCGAAAAAAAACTAAATTTGCATTCCCTGCTTTCCGGCAGGAGTTTCGACGGATGGTTGCGACCTACAGAACGGGGCGATATTTCCGATGGGTTTGCAGGGAATGGTGATAAAAATGGACGGAACCTATTTTAACCTATAATTTATACAATATTTATGAAAAAACTTTTGATTTCCGCGCTTGCCCTGTTCGTTGTGGGGTCTGTGGCTGCGCAGGAAGGATTGGGCGAAACTTACAATAAGGCTGTCGCCGCTTACAATTCGAAGGATTTTGCATCCGCAGCTACGGCTTTCGAAACGCTTATCGATCAGGGGCTCGATTCCGAGGATCTCGATGTCCAGAGTTGGGTTGCAACGGCCAAGAAGAGTGTGCCGGTGTGCTATTTCCAAATGGGTCTTACGGCTGCTAAGGGAAATGATTTCAACACGGCGGTCGAGAATCTTACCAAGTCGGCCAATAAGGCGGCTCTTTACGGTGAGTTGCAGCAGGAGCGTATGTCGAATATGTTGATGGCGAAGATATATCTGATGTGGGGCGGAAAGCCTTTCAACGAAAAGAACTACGCCGAGGCTGCTGAAATTTTCGCCAAAGGTTATGCCGCCGATCCGAAAAATATGGAGATGGCCAACTTCTTGGGCATTTGCTATTGCGAGCTGGGCGACTTCCAGAAAGGTTTGGTTATTTTCAACGAAATCGCTTCTCAGGACAACCCCAAATATGCGGAGGATGTCGTGAAGGCAAAGGAGAACATCAAGCTCTATACCAATAACCGTATTGCCAAGTTGCAGGGCGAGAATGATTTCGACGGTATTATCGCCGTTGCCGACGAGATGCTGGCCGTGAATCCGCAGGATGCGCTGGCCCAGAAGATTCGTTTGCAGGCACTCTTCGACAAGAAGGATTATGCCGGCGTGATCGCTTCGGCCGAGGAGGCTGCTGCCGTGCAGACCGACGAAGAGGAGCGCAGCGACGTTTATTTCATTTTGGGTGCAGCTTACAATGCCCGCACGATGCCCCAGCAGGCGATCGACGCCCTTTCGAAAGTAACGGCCGGTGCGAATGTGGCTGCGGCACAGAAAACGGTGGCACAGCTTAAGGAGAACGCAGCCAAAGCGAACAGTTAGCGGGGTATTCCTGTTTTTGAAATGCGGGGCAGACTTTTTCGGAAGTCTGCCCCGTTTTATTCGAAAGGGCTTTGACTTCCGGGATACACGCGGGGGCGGTTCAGCGGATGGTTTTGCGCTTAATCGCGGCGGGTCGGCTGTTGGGCCGATTCAGGAGGAGCGGGAGCCTTTGTGCCGCAAGTCGGGGCGATGGCGGTGGTGAGCCGGCCGGTCGGGTTCCGGTTTTCCTGTCTTTTCGTACGGAAGGTTTCCCGAACAGCCTGCGGACAATATCCGGAGAGGTTTCCTGTCGCT
>OGMB01001414.1_pt1 | contig 10594 bp, 7 predicted proteins | sample 1573001 | NCBI WGS metagenome assembly OGMB01 (sample SAMEA2581921, study PRJEB24529) | metagenome | biome: Human gut stool | place: China | collected 2011
TACATCGTGACAGCACATCATGTCGATGCCATCGCTCCAACCTTTACAACTGAATGATTTCAGGTTCTTGATTGTCACCCCCTCAGCACCTCCGCCAAATACGGTATAATGATCAGGATTGACCACTGTTATGCCATCTATCACTATATTTTTAGAATCAGTGATTTCAATACCACGAACAGGATGGTCCAAAATGCCACGCCCAATGATCCGTACATTCTCCACTTTATCCAGCAGCAACTTCGCTTTCACAACAGCTCCCGGTGCCAGATAAACCGTCGTATTGCCTGGTATTCTTATCTGATTGTTCGGCAGATCTTTGGGACGATGCACTCCCGGCCCGAAATACATCACTCCTTTCTCTTCTTCCGAGTAAGTCTCCGTTTCCATCGGATTGGCAAAAAGATGGAGATTATGCAGGCGGTCGCCATTAAACTCCACAGACAGATACTGAGGTTTGTCCAGCGTAAACGTAATTACATTCTTATTCTGCACATACTGCACTTTCCTGGCCTGCGGACGGATATCGACCTCATGAATCATCCCATTATTTTTTTTCACCATCACTTCTACAGGACTGCCCATATCAAACTGTACCATCGAAGCATCCTGTACCCTATCCATATCTACCTGCACATTATACTCAAACAGATCTTTCCAGTCGCCCCCCCGGCACACGGACACGAACCGTATAGTCATCATTATGAGGCATACCGGTCTGCAGTCCTTCGGGATAAGTCACTAATTGAGCCTGTACGGCCACACAGCATACCATAAGACAAAAGGTCAATAAATTCTTCATATTTTGCATTTTTCTTATTAGATACGTTGGGCAAACGTTTTTCACTCAAAAATAAGATTTTATCAACCGTCAACTTACAAATTAAATCAGTCTTTCCCGAATCTGTTCCGTTCCACCTCTTTTCCTTCATAAAAAAATACGACTTCATAAGATGATTTGTCATCCGCCAAGGCTGCATCCGGAGAGAAGGCCAGATACTCTACTTCATAAGGCTGCAATGTCTTTAGAGTCATCCGCCCCAAGCTATGGCCGCCACATATCCCCTCCACTTCCGCCGGTTCCGATGCAGACAATCCAAAGTTTTGTATCTCCACTTTCAATTCCCCTTTTTCCTTATCAAACACAGGACGACGGGCAGAAAGCAAAGCCGGCCGGTAATTCACATAAGGCAGGCGGGCATAACCGTAAAGCATGTTCCCATTCCTGTGTTTTCCTATCATTTTGGGAGCAAACTCACCAGAGGTAATTCCACTTCCTTCGGCATTAAAAACCACAATCAAGTCTTCCCCCGAAACCTTGGTCTTCACCGGTTTGCAACCACGCCCGAAGTTCACTTCTGTAAACGAACCGAACCGCAACGACTTTACATCCACATCCGTTTGCGGATGGAACCCCTCTTCGGCGGCAATCTTCACTTCAATGGTACGGGTAGACGGAGTGATCTCCTTTTCATTCAAAACGGACAATAGCATCCCTTTATTCAAGGGAACGCTTATGTTCTTGGAACTATGTTTGTCATTAGGAAGGTCGTTCCATTTTATCGTATCAATCACGGCAAAATTCATTTGGACAGCACGCCCCTTCTCATCCTGAAAAACTTTAGGGCGCTCATATTTAAACCAATGTTCCACCGCTCCATCCTTATGGAATGATACACCCGGCACGTATGCTTCCCCTTGTTCTGTCACCCAATGCACTCCGTCCTTGGAACGCTGATAGAAAGCAATTCTGCCCAACCAGTCATTCACGATCAAGTGATATTGCAACTCATCCCGCCATACCACGGGATCTTCGAATCTGCCTTCCACGTCCGGATAAACTCGTTTGTCAGTCAACTGCATATAAGGTGAAAGTCCGTCTTTGCTAATCCAGACACTTCCACCCCGACATACCATCAAGTAAGAATCATCCTGACGGCGGGCAAAAGTCAAATTGGAAAGCCCCTCTATGATTTTTCGGTCACGAGAATCAAAACTGAATTTACCATACGTCCACACCTTGCTGTCCACCCCATCTGCTATATAGTAACCGTCAATCACATAGACCACGACACGACCATCCTTTAACCGGAACGCTTCCGGATTATGTCCTTTTCCCACAGAATTTTGAATTTTAAAAGGTCCTTCCAACCGATCACTTACTGCATGGAAAACAGTAGAATTCGACCAAAACATGTGCCCTTTCGGAGAATCCTCGGGCCAGCCACACACAAACAAATGGTATTTACCATCCGTATCCTGCAATATATTTCCTCCCCAAAAAGAAACTCCGGGAAGTTCTATTCCATTATCCACATAACGATTCAGTACACTGTCCGTACCCCAAATCCCCTTAATCTGAATGCCGTCCGGCATAGGAAGGAAACGGTCCATAAAACGTGCACCCTTTACCAGATGTTGCCATTCGGCAGGACGTTCACGCTCGGTTATCTGCGCATCTACTGAAGTTAAAAAGAAGCTTGCCGCTATTAAAAAGAAGAGTTTTTTCATTGTGTCATTCATTACACGTTAACAAATCGTTTATTTATGTGCTCAAAAATAAAAAGATTAAGCTGACCTAAATATAAGTCAGCTTAACAAAAAGCACGTAAACCTTTGCGTAAAATAAAAAATCCACAGATACCCCTTAAGAAGCCACCTGTGGATTTATTTAACCAAACATGGAATTACAACTGACTAACCTCTTCGAATGTCAATCCTGTAATTTCCATAATATCTTCTGTAGAGAATCCTTTTTCTTTCATTCTCCGGGCATTTCGAAGAACACCTTCTTTAATGCCCTCTTCACGACCCTCCGCACGACCCTCCGCACGACCCTCCGCACGTCCTTCCGCACGCCCCTCTGCACGTCCTTCTAATCGTCCCTCTATCTTTCCCTCTAACTTAGCAGAATCAAGAACATCATTTTGGATCATCAAAGCGCTAAGATGTTCATCATAGGCATGGCGTTCCTGAGGCGTCATTGAATAATATTTCAATTTTTCACGTGCCTCACCCAATCCGGGAGCAGTCGTGTCAGGACGAATAATACCCGTCTTCAAATATTCTATCCATTCCTCTAAAGGGGTCACCGCCACCTTGTTAAACTCATTCACACGGATCAGAAAATACTCCGGATAAATTTCGGAAGGCATACGGGGCACAATGGCATCCTTTTCCCGAGTACTCACTTGAAGGAAGTCTCCTGTATGCACTCCTTTAAATATATTCTGCCCATGATAAAGATAATCAGTTCCATGACCAATATCGAAATAAAGAATGCTGATAGAATATATCTTTTTAACTTTATAATAAGTCTCGCCCAATGAGATATGTTCTGTAATGGCTTTAGCCACTCCATACAGGATACGCTCCAAATAATACAGCTCACGCGTATTTTGAATCTCGATGATAACAATCTCATTTTTACTATTGAGAGCTTTGATATCAACCCGATTGAACTTATCATTCTCCGTTTGCTGGTTACCCTCGCTTTCCAAAATCTCCACTATATGAATTTCATCACCTATCAGTACCGTAAGGAATCCTTCGAGCACACCAAAATTAGCTTTATGACGCAGCAAACGTTTGACAGCCCAATCAAAACGGATATATTTATCTTGTAATTCCATAAGAATATAATTTATTCATTTTCAATGGACAAAGATAGCAAAAAGGATCATTCTTTAAAAATTATCCTACCTAAATAATTACCTTTTCTTTTTATTTCGCAAAGATGATTTCTTTTATATGTTCTCTCTAAAAAACACCTACCACAGAGTTTTAAATCTTCTTGAAGCTCTTGCTTGAGACTACCTTTTTTCATTTTACAAATACAATATCACCTACATGTTCCCCAACAAAGAAACGCGCCATGTCCGACGTTTTATACCATGCAGGCTTACCGGTCATATCATCCGATATAACTTTACCGTTTATCTTCAGATTCTCAAAACGAATATTCTTCACCATCCGTTCCTCGTCGTAGCCAACGATATGTGAGAGTTCGGCATGATCGCCATTATAGGTAATATCTTTAAAAAGCACATTCTCAATGCCCCTGCCCGGAGCCTTGCAATACTTCTTATTGTAAAATATACGCAGATTCACCAATTGTCCTTGCCGGAAATTCTCGATGCGGATATTCTCGAACCGTACATTCCGGACCAGATTATTATCACCTGCATTGATAGCCAGACAGCCTTGATAATCCACTTGCATTTCCCGATGATCCAAAATATCAATGTTCCGGTAAGTCAGACTCTCCATCACTTCATTCCTATCCACATCTCCGTGTAACCCGATAAAAATAGGATGCGCCACATCTGCCCACAAGGTAGAATTCTGCATTGTCACATTACGGCATCCGCCATGAAACCCCATACGTGTAGCATACACGGTAGTGCAATCATCGGAGTTACGGCAAAATACTCCGTCAAACAAGACGTTGTTGCTGGCAAACACATTCATACCGTCCCCCCACCCGTATGAACTGATGGCCTTTACATTGCGGATTGTCACACTGTCCGAACCTCCAGTGGGACATTGGGTTGTGATGAGACCTTCCACATATATATTTCGTGAATTAATAATGCTGATGCCTGCCCCACGACCTTCGGGATGCACCTCACCCCGTCCCAGAATTTTCACATCACGGGCATTGACCGCACGGATACATCCACGCACAATGGCCCCACCTGCCACATAGACCGTCTTTCCCGAAGGAACATTAAGTGTATCGCCGGGTAACTGATGTATTCCCGGAGCGAAATAAATCAGATTCTTGTCTTTCAATTTCTTCGGGCGGTTTTCATCTATCGGATTCGCAAAAAGATGAAGATTATGGAAGATGTCTCCATTTACTTCAATGGACAGATTACGCGGACGGTCTAGTGTAAAAGTCATCGTACTGCCGCTGATCCTCGGAGTGATACCATACGACAACGGACGCACCCTGCCACTCTTTACTTCTCCTTTATTATAGGTAACGGAAACTTCCACCTGACCGGAAAAGTCAAAATATCCCATTGAGGCCAGTTCAACATGATGCTTCGTCTGGCGTACTTCATCTACTTTCATCGGATAAACGTCCACCCATTGCCACTCTTTTCCCACTTCGCGGACTTTAACTGTAAAATCCTTTTTTAAATCGACCTCATCAGGAGCCGGGTAAACAACCAGATGATTCTGTGCATGAAGAATAAAATGGAATCCAACTAATAAATGGACAACCAACAACAATTCTTTTAATTTCATTTATCATTCATTTTTATTGTATTGATCGATTTGGGTTTCAATGTCACCTCTATCTTCTTACCATCTATGACAAAAGTACGGAAACGCGTGTCTTCATCGGGATTATAAGTAACTATAGCCGTTCCATTATCGGCAGTACGAAAGGCAAGCACATTCTCATGGTCTGACACTTTCAACAAACGGCTGCCCGGTTGTACAAAATGAGACAGATGCTTCATCAGATAATATTCATCAGTATAACGTACCTGGCGTGTATTACGATCTACAATAACCATTGCATTTTGTGCCCAGTCCCACCAACTCTTACAAGTTTCATCGAGCACCATATTCCAATACATATAAGCCCCCACACCATTATTGAAACAATGGACTACCGCATTCCAAGTACGCTCCAATGCCGACCAGTCATTCTCCGAATTACCACACATATTCTCTGTCTGCATATATCCATACGAAGGGTATTCCTTGTGAATGACAGGAAGCGCTTTCATACCTGTCCATTGCACTCCCACTCCTCTCACATAATCCGATACATTTTTCTGATTCAGAAAAGCGCGGATGTAATCGGGGTTCGGATAATTGACTGTTCCCATCCATATCTCCGTATCCAGCGAATCTTTTTTAAATTGAGGTCCCAGATATTGAGTCACGAAAATGGCCAAGTCCTCTGCTCTCCACGTACACGAAGGCCAGCAAGGTGTCCATGCTATTTCATTTTGAGGCATGAGCATCGAAATAGTAATCCCATTTTTTTTATAAGCCTGCACATATTTGGAGAAATAAAGCGCGTATGCCTGCAAATATCCTTGCTGCATCTTGAATCCCGTAACATTTCCCAATACATTACGGGCAGGATCAAGACGGTTGTGCCCGATATCGGTGCCCTCAATGCCGGAACTTTTCTGCGAATAATGCTCGTTGACTTTCATCCATGCCGGCGGAGTCCAGGGAGAAGCCCACATCTTCAAATCGGGACGTAGCTTCAAAGCCTCCTTTATGTAAGGAATCAGTATAAAACGATCACGGTCAATACTGAAATTACGCATGGTATAATCATCTTTCACATCATTATAAGAATAATAACCAAATGAATAATCACTACAAGCAACAGGAGTACGTCCCAATGAAAAGCGTACTCCCTCTTCGGCAAACAAGGAAGCCATCACTTTATCACGTTCTTCCTGAGAGAGACTTTGAAGCGCATTCCAGCCTATTTCATTAAACGTGCCGCCAAAGCCGGTAACATGCTGTAAAAGACTATCCGTATAGACAGATACCTCCGGAGTCTGCGAGGCATGCTTCAAAACTGTTACTTTCTGAGAAGTCCAACGCTCGGATGCAGTGGTGGAATACATCGTTATTTTCTGTGCAGCAACGGTGTTCAACACCCCTGCCACAAATAATAATGAAATAATCTTTTTCATAAAATATCAAATTAATCGTTCGTTTTCTTATTGTTTTTCTGCTTTTACACGCAAAATCGTATATGAGAAGGGTGGAAATTCATAATCAAATTCAGGTCCGAATCCTTTGTATGTAATCTCCTCCGGATAAATCTTTCGGGGTTCTTCGAAGGAATTTTCCTCGCTGCCGTCGGTCGCAGTCAAAGAAATGACCCTTCCCTCCTCTGCTATGTTTTTCGATCCTTTTACCTGAATCGTGGTCAAATAAGCCGCATCAGCCCCATTAACAACTTTAATCACCAATTCTCCTTTTTCTTCATCATAACCGGAAGCAACAAACTGTAACGGCATAGCTTGGGGTACAGAGGACAAGACAAGTTCATTATCCAGATAACATTCATTTTTCATGGATGATACTACCACTTTCACTTCATACCACCTGTCCTTTTCAATTTTTTTGCCGGAATGTTCCGACAACACGCCTTTATCTTTCCCCCTCTCCAACCGGATAAGTTCCGCCCGGTCATTACTGCTCCACATACCTATATTATATCTATATCCGGTCTTACCATCCTCACTCATACCTAAAAAGATTTGAAATCCTTGTTCACCTTCTGTTTTCCTTACTTTAAACTCCAGCGTATAGTCCCCTTCATAGACTTTTTCCGGTAACATGTGGTCTTCTTTTGATAGAATCATATCGCCAAGCAGATCCGTCACTCCGTTTTGTATCACTTTTACATCCTTAAACTCTACAGATGCTAAAGAAGCCCCCAAACCCAGATGTCCCTTACCCACAGATTCGGGTTGGGCTTCATGCATCGTGATGTTGCTTTTTACATTGTAATCAGGCCGGTTCTCCGCCGCCATCTTTTGTACATAATATGAGCTACGCCCCATTACCCGGTCAGAATCAATCCAAATCAAGTTGGTAGCCCAGTTCCTATCATGCCGATTTTCAAATAAAGGTGCATACGAAGCCATTGTAACCAAATCGCCATTTCGTTCCATACCACCGATAAACGCAGCTTCAGACAAAGCTCCCAGCATATTTCCTCCACCAACTCCCCGGTTACAGGCATATTCCCCTACATAAACCGTATATTTTCCCCGTTCATAAGTATCGAACAAAGTTGTGTTACGAAAGAAAAAATACGGATCGACATACCAATGTGGATCAATCATATCCGTTTTGGCTATTGCAGGAGCCCCATCACGTTGTGGCATTTCATTATAAATCAAAGTCAACTGCGGATACTTCTCCTTAATGGCCTTATAGAACAGATCAAAACGAGATCGTATTCCGGTCCCCAGTTTTCATTACCAATCTCCACATATTGCAACGGAAAAGGTTCGGCATGACCATCTGCCGCACGGCGTTTTCCCCATTCCGTAGTCACATCACCCAATGCGTATTCAATGGCATCCATACAATCGTCCAAATAATAGGATATTTTGTCTTCAGGACAAGCATCACCCATACGGAACTGACACCCTAAACCTACATTACATACAAACATGGCTTTTGCGCCTATATCTTCGCAAAATTGCAACATTTCATAATATCCGAAACCATACGAGCAACGGTATCCCCACGTACTATACTCTCCGGGGCGTGCAGCCGGATCTCCTAATGTTTTTTTCCATTCAAAGCGGTTATTCAAAGTAATTCCCTCTACCACACATCCTCCAGGCCAGCGGAAGAATGCAGGTTTCAATCCTACCAACATCTCGGCCACGTCTTTACGCAAGCCATTCGGGCGGTTATTGAAAGTCTTTTCCGGAAAAAGAGAAACATAATCTATCCAAATCTTACCGGGAGCATCAAATTCCAAAGCCAGCTTTGCCTTGGCATCTTTTGCAGCAGACGACAATGTAGCTTTTATATCATTCCAAGTGTTGTCATTCTTCACTTTGAGAGAAGTTTCCGCCAGCACATCTCCTTTCGAAGAAAGTAATTTGGCTGCAACCGTTCCTTTATAATCGGACGAAGTGCGAATAATAACACGCAGATGATAGTTCTCACCGGCACCGATCCCCATTCCCCAGTATCCTTCATTCACCAATTGAATGGGATGTGAAGCATCCGTTAGTGTTATCTCCAAATTATTAGGAGCTGACTGAAATTTCGGATGCTCTTTAGTAAGCCTCATCCGGGCAGCCGCAGTATCCTTCACCAACAAATTCCAAGCACGTACAGGTTCTGTATTCCACTTGAATGAACGATCGTGACGTACTTCTCCGGTCAAGTGATATTTCTCCGGACTGGGAATCAGCTTATCTCCTTCCGCATGATACCCTGCCGGCATCTCATGTTCCTCGAAACTACGGTTCTGAACCAACTCGGCATATAATCCTCCATCACCGGCATGATTAATCTCTTCAAAAAAGACACCATACATTGAAGGAGCTATCCCGGCACCTTTCTCCTGAAGGTTAATAACAATCCCTTCCCGTTCTGTCGATGGGAAACTGCATGATGCAATCGCAGTTCCCAATATACAAGCTGATAAAAGTTGTTTTATATTCATCATAAAAGTCGATTTTTATTATAATACGTTTATGAGACATAAGACACTCAACACTTGCCCATATTCTCAACCACTTACAATAGTCCTGTAAAGTTCAAAACTTTGCAACTATCCATTTAATAATTGCAAAGTTTTGAATATGACTATTTATTACCAACCAGGATTTTGAATTAATTGCGGATTTAAGCGAATCTGCCCCAAAGGTATCGGAGCCAAATAATCGCGTTGTGAATACAACAGGTTAGCATCCAAGTTAGCAATACTACGTCCATAATCAGGATCGTTAGGACCACTACCTTCATATACTCCATAAGTCAATGGATATTTATCCGGCTGATATACGGGTTCCCCATAATTTGATGCATTATTAGCTATACCGGTCATATATGCTGTATTATACACATGACGTCCGAGTTTCTGACCCGTCAAATTGATATGAGCAATACCCCAACGCTTCAAATCGTCCTCACGGAATCCTTCACCGAAAAGCTCACAAGCGCGCTCACGACGAATCTCATCCAACATATTCATCTTTTTGCAAACAGTCTTGTTCTGTTCATGGTCCCAATAACCGGCATCCCATACATTGGCAATCAACGCATTCGTAAGTGGAGCTATTCCAGCTCGTTTGCGAGTATTATTAATGGAAAAATTCAAATCCTCATCGCTAATCTTTCCATTACCCAATTCACAAGCAGCTTCTGCATAAATCAGATAAACTTCTGCTAGACGAATCAGCGGGAAGTCGAATGACTCATTATTATCAGCCCGATTAGCCCCCTCTGACATAAATTTCCGACAACCATAACTATTATGATTACCACCATAAAGAGTTGGAGTATAAATGGCGAACTTGCTACTGAAAGCAGGGTCGTTCGGATTATAAGGAACTTCCGGATATACGGGATTAGGATAAGGCTTGCCCAATTCCGTACAAGGCTCGCTACTTTCTCGTGATGTTGACCAATATGGACGATCGGGCATGAATGTACAACCAATGAACCGATAGTCACGATTGCGATATTCTCCATAGAAAGTTTCCCAACCGGCAAAATCCGGATTATTCTGTGCATCTGTCATATTTCCTGTATGGCTAATGCGGATAGGCAATCCGTTACGACATAAGAATGATTCTCCAAAAATTGCACTGAATTCCGCACCTTGTCTCGTAGCTACGATATGCGACAGATTGAGTCCTGGTCTTTTTGTATCAAAATCATACTTCACGCTGAAAATGAATTCTTTATTGGTATTCTTCCCAGCTCCTTTAAAATTGCAGATATTACCGCCTTTCTCGTCGATGTTGAATAAATAGTAATAACTCAACGAATCGCATTCGTTCCAAAGCTGGAAAGTTCCGGCATTAGCCTCATCTATCACTTCCTTGGCCATCTGTTTAGCCTG
>OGMB01001434.1_pt1 | contig 10488 bp, 10 predicted proteins | sample 1573001 | NCBI WGS metagenome assembly OGMB01 (sample SAMEA2581921, study PRJEB24529) | metagenome | biome: Human gut stool | place: China | collected 2011
ACACCCTGCTTTTCAATCTTGCCTTTAGTTGGCTTATAAACACCTACAATTGTTTTTAACAGTGTACTTTTACCTGCACCGTTAAGCCCCATAATTGCAAGATGCTCGCCCTTTTTAACTTTAAAGTTAATATCTTTTAAAGCGTCAAATTTATTGTATTCAAGCTTTCCTGTAATAAGCTTAATAGCGTATTCCTTAAGGTTGTCCACCTTTTCTTTATTAAGAATAAATGACATTGTAACATTTTCAACACTGATTGCAATATCCTTATCCATTTAAACACCACCCTATTATTCATTGCGCAATTTAATCCTCACGCTTTAGCTTCCAGCTTATTGCAAGAAGCAGTAACGCTATCAAAAACAACAGCACCGCACAAATCGCAACAGCACCGATAGCCGTATTAACATAATTATAAACAGCATTTTTGATAAACGCAGGATAAATATCTATTGATTTTATTTTAAAGATTATAACAGCAATTAAAGAAACAATCAAGTCCGTTATTGAAGCGGCACAAAAAGACGCACCGAGCGCACGCAAACTTCTGTATTCCTTTTTGCCTGTAAAGTACAGCATAGAGCCGAAAACAAGTGTTAAAAATACAGCAATTGCAAGAAAAACACTTGAAGCAATTTTTCCTAAATTCATCGCAGTTTCAATCAGCTTTGTTTTAGGAATAGTGAGCGAAGAATTTATAAAGCCTTTTATACTGTCAAGCTGGGCATTTTCGGCTTCTTCGTTTTTTTCAAAACCGTTTGCTTTTACCTGTGTTTCAATTTCAGCTTTAATTTTATTCATCAACTCATCAATTTCCTGCTTTGATGATGCAGATGTGTATCCGACTTTTGACTTAAACTGCCCTGCGGAAAATGATTTAATAATATCTTCTGCTCTGTTTTGTGTGATTATATCATCAATGTTTGAAGTATTCAAACCGTTTTTGATAAAAGTGTCGCTTGTATAATCAATCAAATCCTGCCTAAATGCAGATGTAACATTATATGATACAATTTGATTTTCAATTGTGTTACCGTTTAAAATCACCGTTTTGGTAACGCATGCTATTGTTAAAATTCCAAGCATTACGAAAAGGCAAAACGCAAGTATATTCCTGTTTCTGAAATCACTTTTGGAATCGTGGAGTTTTCTGCTCATTTTGCATTAACCTCCTCGCTTGTCTTTTCACAAATAACATATAGGCGATTTGCGCTGTTTTCGCCGAAATCCGAAAAAATACTTTTTAATATTAAATTATCATTGTATTTTTCTGTGGCACTGTCATTATTTTTACCTATAAAGGTATCAATAACTTTATAGGTAATGGTTTTATCCGAAGTGGTAATAACAAATTTATCACCTTTTTGAACATATTTTAATGACATAAAATATGTTTCGTCATATCCGGTAATAAAAGTATTTTTACCTGCGCTAAACGGCGGCTTTTCATCATTAAGCACACCTGCACCGTATCTGAATGATACTCTGTTTGAGCCATAATATGCCGGTACTTCAATACCCCTTTTTTCACAAGTGATATTTGCAATATAGCTGCCGAAAGCCAAACTTTCGCTGTCAATAGGGGTTAGAGTATTTTGACTTTTGTCAATTTCTATATCCCTTATACCGATAGGCATATCAGCTTCAAGCTTATGCACCAAGTTGCAGGCAGGCTTGTTTACAGCAATAATTGCTCCCACAATAATTATTATTGCTGTAACAACAAATACAATTACTGTTTTTGCAAAATCATTCGGCGATTTTCTGTATCTTGAATGGCTCTTTTTACTCTTCTCATTCATACTGCTTATATAAATCCCCGCTTAGTCTTCAAATACTGCGCCTTTAGCACCGCTTGTTACATGCTGCGCATAACGCTTAAGGTAACCTGTAAGATTTTGAACAGGAGGTTGCCATTTTGCTTTTCTTTGAGCAAGAATTTCATCTGAAACATTAACTTTAAGAACTCTTGCAGGAATATCAATTTCGATTTCATCCCCGTCTTCAACAAGGGCAATTGTGCCGCCCATTGCAGCTTCAGGACTGATATGACCGATTGAAGCACCCCTTGTTGCACCTGAAAAACGACCGTCTGTAAGAAGTGCAACAGATGAGCCAAGCCCCATACCGATAATTGCAGAAGTAGGTGAAAGCATTTCTCTCATACCCGGGCCGCCTTTAGGGCCTTCATAGCGGATAACAACAACATCACCTGCAACAACTTTGCCGCCTGTAATAGCCGCAATAGCTTCCTCTTCACTGTTGTAACATTTAGCAGGGCCTTTATGCTGCATCATTTCAGGGGCAACCGCACCCTTCTTAACTACTGCACCGTCCATAGCAAGATTGCCTGTAAGTACAGCGATACCGCCGTCTGCTGAAAACGGATCTTCAATTTTACGGATAATAGTTCCGTCAGCGTCAGGAGCATTTGCAATTCTGTCAGCAACCGTACCGTTTACAGTAAGTGCATCAGTGTTAATCATACCGCCCCTTGCAAGTTCCTTAACTACTGCTTGGATACCGCCTACATCATTAAGGTCTGTGATGAAAACAGAAGAAGCAGGGTTGAGCTTACAAATCTGCGGTGTCTTTCTGCCGTAAGCGTCAAGCTCTGCAAGGTCAATATCATGGCCTGCTGCATGTGCAATAGCAGTAAGATGTAAAATTGTGTTAGTTGAACAGCCGATAGCCATATCTGTACGCATAGCGTTTTCAATAGCTTTTTCTGTAATAATATCAGAAGGCTTAATATCTTCTTTAAGAAGGTCCATTACTCTTTCACCAGCCTGCTTTGCAAGGCGAAGTCTTGCGCTCATAACAGCAGGAATAGTACCTGAACCCGGAAGCGACATACCGATTGTTTCAGTAAGGCAGTTCATTGAATTGGCGGTATACATACCCGAGCATGAACCGCATGTAGGGCAAGCTGTAAATGCACATGATTCAAGGTTTTCATCACTCATCTTACCTACTGCATTTGCGCCTACATATTCAAACTGCTCTGAAAGGCCGATACGATTTGTAGTTTCTGTACTTTTACCCGGAAGCATAGGGCCGCCACTGATAAATATACAAGGAAGATTAAGCCTGCACGCAGCAAGAAGCATACCCGGTACAATCTTATCACAGTTTGGAATAAATACGATTGCATCAAGCGGGTGAGCTGTAAGCATTACTTCAATTGAATCGGCAATAAGTTCTCTTGAACAAAGTGAGTACTTCATACCCTTATGGTTCATAGCAATACCGTCGCAGACACCGATAGTGTTAAATTCAAACGGCACACCGCCTGCATTTCTGATACCGGCTTTTACTTGCTCTGCTATTTTATCAAGGTGCATATGACCCGGAATATAATCACTTTTTGAGTTAACTACTGCAACAAAAGGCCTTTTCATTTCAAGTTCATCAATACCGAGCGCTCTTAAAAGAGAACGGTGAGGCGCTCTTGACGGGCCTTCTTTAATTAAATCTGATCTCATATCAATACCTTCTTTATATAAATGTAGTAATTATAGTAGTTATAACTTATAACATTATATTATTTTTATTTGATAATTTCAATATCTTTTTTGTTAATTATAAAAAGGCGACTTTAAAAGCGTTTTATATAAGTATAACATTATTAAAAAACAAAATATTTGACAAAACAAAATATTTGTATTATTATTGCTGTACTATAAAAATACACGAGGTGAAAAGAATGGAGACTGTATTTACCAATGCAGATTTTATTTCACTTGATGAACATAATAATACTTACTCCGTTATGGTAGTTAAAGGCAAAAACATTGTATACATGGGTTACAGCGTACCGTTTGCTTATGACGACGCAAAAGTTATTGATTTGGGCGGCAGGGCTGTTGTACCGCTTGTAAACGAAAAAATGTGCCTTACATACAGAGATAATGCAGAATGCACCAAGCTTGCAGTAGGCGAATCGGCAGATTTTGCGGTGGTTGACAAAAATATACTTAAAGACGACCACGACTTAAAAGTTTTAAGCGTATATATAAAAGGCAGAAAAAGAGATTGATTATAAAAAAGCAGTAAAAAGGTCATCGCATAAGCGATGACCTTTTTGTTGTCTTATAATTTTAATTAACCCTATTCTTAAGTTCTTTTTTCAATATGATATTTTGCGTGTTTTCGGCAATGTTTTTATAAATTTTTTCCACAGTAAAATCAGTTATTCCTGCAATATGCGGGGTTAATATCAGTTTGTTTTTAAGCCTTTCATCAAGCAAGGTATTATCCTTTAAAAGCGGCTCGGGTGTATAAACATCAAGCCCGGCTCCCGCAATCTCACCGTTTAAAAGTGCATTTTTCAGTGCGTCATTATCCACCAAATCACCGCGTGATGTATTTATTAAAAATGCATCCTTTTTCATTTTTGAAATAAATTTTGAATCAACCGTATTTACAGTTTGCGGTGTAACAGCCAAGTGTAAAGATACAATATCGCTTTGTGCCAAAAGTTCGTCAAGGCTTAAATATTCAACATTATATTCCTTTTCAAGTTCCTTATACCTTGTGCGGTTTGTATAAACAACTTTTGCACCGAGTGCATTGCAATACTCCGCTGTTTTGCGTGCAATATCGCCAAATCCCAATAAACCGACGGTACACCGGCCAAGCTCCCTGCTCTTGCCGAATGACGCTTTTTTAAATTCAATTTGCCGCCCTGCATAAATTTCATCAACACCCTTTGAAAAATTACGCAAACAGCCGAGCATAAGAAAAAGTGCAACTTCGCTTACAGCAGTATCATTTACACCCTTATTATTGCAAACAGGTATGCCCTTTTCGCTTGCATATTCAACATCAACACCTTGATACCCTACCCCTTCAGACATAATGAGTTTCAAATTCGGCATTGAATCAATCATTTCTTTATTAAAAACGCCCATTGCGTCAATAAAAAGCAATTCTGTATCTTTCGCTTGAAAAAGCAATTTATCCCTTTCATCAAGTTTAAAATATCTTGTATTATGATTTCTAAATTCGGGTATTTGTGCAAAAACCTTTTCTTTGGTTGAAACACTCGAAAAAAATGTAATATTCATATAAATTCTTCTTTGCCATATAAATTTCGCTTATTTATTATATCATTGCAAAAACATTATTTCAACTTCGGCATATAATAAACCTGAGGTGATTTTATGTGTGGCATAGCAGGAATATTAAGCAGTGACATAGATTTAAGAGGTGAAAAATTACTTGTTGAAAAAATGGGCAAAACGCTTAACAAAAGAGGTCCTGATTCAGCAGGTTTATATTTAACACCCCAAGTCGCAATGATTCACAGGCGTCTTGCTGTAATTGATGTTGAAAACGGCGCACAGCCAATGCATTTCGGCAAATATGTAATTGTATATAACGGTGAAATTTACAACACGGAAGAAATCAGAAACGAGCTGATAAATTTCGGATATCGCTTTGACACCCATTGCGATACCGAAGTGGTGCTGAAAGCCTACGATAAATGGGGCGAAGAAAGCGTTAAAAAATTAAACGGAATTTTTGCATATGCAATTTATGATAAAAAAGAAAATTCACTTTTCGCCTGCCGTGACAGAATTGGAGTAAAACCTTTTTTCTACTCCAAAATAAAAAATACATTTTCATTCGCAAGTAAAATTGATACTTTACTGTGCCAGCCTTATGTTAAGCCGATTGTAGACGAAAACGGGCTTAATGAAGTATTTATGTTAGGCCCTGCAAAGACCATAGGCAATGCCATATTTAAAGATATTTCAGAATTGCCGCCGGCATACTGCCTGACTTATAAAAAAGGAGAAATCAAAACATTTGCATATTGGCAGTTAGAAGCAAAAGAATTCAGCGAAACGCAAGATGAAGCAGTTGAACATACTTATTATTTGGTAAAAGATTCTATTGAAAGGCAGCTTGTAAGTGATGTACCGCTTGCCACATTTTTATCAGGCGGGCTTGATTCATCAATAATTTCAAAAATCGCAAGTGATAAATACAAAGAAGAGGATAAAACACTCGACACTTATTCAGTTGATTACACGGATAATGATATTTATTTTAAAAAGAGCCTTTTTCAGCCAAATAAAGATTCGGATTATATTGATATAATATCTGACTATATTGCTTCCAATCATCACAACATAATATTAAGCAATGTTGATGTTGCAAATGCGCTTGAAAGTGCAACCGTTGAGCGTGGATTACCCGGATTTGTGGATATTGATTCATCACTTATGCTGTTTTGCAAAGAGGTGAAAAAGGACTTTACGGTTTGCCTTTCCGGTGAATGTGCAGATGAAATATTTGCCGGCTACCCGTGGTATCATAAAAAAGAGGTATTATTTGATGATGTTTTTCCTTGGGCGCGCAACACTAACATAAGGCAGAAAATTTTAAAAAAAGGGTTTTTAAATCATGGTGAGGAATATCTGCAAAATGCATACAAAAACACGCTTAAAGGCATATCATATCTTGAAAGCGACGATAAATTAAACCGCCGAATGAGAGAAATGTTTATACTCAATCTAAATTGGTTTATGCAAACCTTGCTTGCAAGAAAAGATAATATGAGTATGGCATCATCACTCGAAGTAAGAGTACCGTTTTGCGATTACAGGTTGGTTGAATACGCATATAATATGCCTTGGGATATTAAAGCACTTGCCGGCAGAGAAAAAGGCATTTTGCGCAAAGCATTTGAAAACGATTTGCCGAATGAAATTGCGTGGCGTAAAAAAAGCCCTTATCCGAAAACTCACAATCCTGTTTATTTTGCAAGGGTGAAAGAACTTCTTACCACCGCTTTAACCGACAGTTCAACCCCAATTAAAGATTGGATTGACACTGATAATTTATATCAGCTTATGCAAAATCCCGACTCACTACCTGAACCTTGGTACGGTCAGCTTATGGGAATTCCTCAAATTGCGGCATATATTTATCAAATTTATGTATGGATTAAAAATTACAATGTTGAATTTGAAATATAATTATGTTACACTTGATTTATAAATTATTTTTATTTTAGTTTTAGGAATATTATTATGACAAACAAAGAATATATAAACGCAATAGAGATGCGCACTTCAAGAAGGACATATAAGCCCAGAGCGCTTGATAAAAGCATTGTTGAAGTGCTGAAAAATATGGTTGACGCCGTAAATGAAGCAAGCGGGCTTGAATTTCAATTTATTGAAGACGGCAACCCTCCGTTTAAAATATTTACAGGCAAATTTTCATACATTGCCGTATGCGGTGAAGATACCGAAAAAGCACGAATTAAGAGCGGCTATTGGGGCGAATCAATAGTATTGCAATGCGTATTTCACGGTTTGGGTACTTGCTGGGTTTCCGGCACATATGATGAAAACAAGGTATATAAGGCAATTGATTTGCCTAAAAGCCACAGGCTGTATGCTGTAATCGTCGTAGGCTATGTTAAAGATAAACTCAGCACCAAAGAAAAAATAATGTATAATGCAACGCACAAAACAAATAAACCGTATCAAAAAATGTTTGAAATATGTGATAAAAAGCTTCCGCCTTATTACGAATATGCAATGAAGCTTGTTGAAAAAGCTCCGTCCGCTACAAACAGGCGTCCTGTTCATTTCAGATATGAAAATGATGTTATAAGCGCATATGTTGAAGAACCTTATTCAGATAAAAGCCTTGATTTCGGCATTGCCCAGCTTCATTTTCAGCTTGGCGCACAGGAAAAAGGTGTTAAGGGCGAATGGGATTTAAACGGAAGATTTTGCACAGAAAACAGCAAGGTTATTAAATTTCCGGAAAGTGAGTATCAGTTGAACGACAACGCACAGGAGAATAATGAAAATGAGTGATGAAGCAATTAAAGAAAAGAAGAAGCTGACTAAAAAATCGAAAATACTCATAATAGTATTAAGCATAGTTGCATTTCTGCTTATAGCAACGGTTTTGGGCGGTGTGATTGCACTTAATCAATATTGTAAAACCAAAGATTACACCGTTATTTCAACAAGTGATAATGTAACGCTTGTTGCACACAGGGGAATGCGAAGCGTTGCTCCGGAAAACACAACAGCGTCATTTACCGAAGCCGGAAAGCACGGATATTGGGGTGCTGAATGTGATGTTTACAGAACTAAAGACGGTGTTTGGATAATTTCTCACGATTCACATACTTACAGAATGATGGATAAATCGGCATTTATTGAAAAGAAAACATACGAAGAACTTATGGATATGAATGTTGATAACGGTGTGAATATTGATAAATACGAAGATTTAAAAATCTGCTCGCTTGAAGAATATCTTGATATTTGCAAAAAGTACAATATGACTCCCGTCATAGAACTTAAGGGTAAAAACAATACCGAATATTACAGCGAAATTGTAAAACTTGCAAATCAGTTTGAAGTAAATCCGGTATACATTTCTTTCCATATAGAAAATTTGCAGACTATGCGCCGACTTACGCAGTGCAAAATGTACTACCTTGTTCAAAAAATCAGCGAAGATGATATTCAAGACGCAAAAAGTATCGAAAACTGCGGCATTGATTTCAACGGTAATAAAGATAAAAACTTTAAAAGCGATATAATCAAAAAATGCCAAGATGCCGGCTTGGAGCTTGGTGCTTGGACTATTAACGAAGAAGACGCTCTTCAAAAACTTGAGCAATACGGTATCACCCTTATAACAACCGACTGCATAGAATATGCAAAATAAATAATTTATCCCCCACCATAAATCACAAAATTTATGGTGGGGGTATTTTTATCTTTTCTTATACATCACAAGTTTCGGGTTGTAGTTTGCGAATGTAGGTAAAATTAAAAAGCCCTTTGAGAAAAGGGTTTATCCTCTCTCAACGGGCAAGTTGGCAAACTGGAATTTATCACAATATTTCATTCTTGGATTATACTCGCTTATAGATAATTGGATCATCGTATCCAAAAGTCCGCTTTCCGTTAACTTCAATAATTTCAGATACTTCCAAACAACTATCAGAAAACTTTTCCCAAAGCTTAAATGTCATTACCGGTGAAAACTGACTTGTGCTGCCTCCCTCCCAGATGCCATTATTTTCATGATAAAGTGCCGGAGTAAACTTTTTAGATTTTTTCAGTTCACTATAATCAACATTTTTCATAGAATCATATGAGAATGTATTTTTGTCTTCTCCTTCTGGAATCTCATAGGAGGAAAGTAAAATTCCATCTTCATTTTCTGTAATAAGGAAAAGGTGCGGCGATGCATGACGGTTACCATTGGTCTCATAGTAACTTTCTTCAACAACAAATTTTCCATTGAAATCATGAGGAATATTATTTATTTTGTCATTGCAGACTGTATTTACATGCTTAGCATAAGGATATATTTTTCCTGTTGCCTGCATCATATTAAACTGCTCTTTGTTATCAAACTCACCAGTCATAAGATCTACAAAATTTTTAATTTTCATCATAATGTTATACCTCCATGTGATAATATTTTATTATAATTCTTACAATTCTAAAACAAAAGCTGAAGTCCCATAGCTATAATCCACATATATGCACAAGTCTTCGGAATCATTAAAAGTCCAACCTTTGGTTTGGTTTTACTGAATAAGGTTACTGGTATATAGCATCCAAATGAAATAATAATTGCTGCTGCCATCCTTGTCAGATGATATCCATAAGCATTTCCTGAAATCAAATACAGAATAATTACGCCTATGCCAGTAACTGCAAAAACTGAATTTCTAATAACGGATAATTTCATATTTCCCTCATCCCTACACCAATTATTCTGTGGGAACATACATATTACAATTCTAACAATTGCTGATATCCATATTATAACCTCAATTATTACTGGTATTGTAAACCCTGGAAATGTAAATTTCCATATATACATCAAAATAATGTAAAAAGCTGTCATTGTAATAGATGATATCTGCAATCCAATTCCTAGCTGTTTCTTTATCTTATCACTACTTCCACATACTGCTCTGATAATTCTTGGCACAAGATGAAATGCATCTCCCACACAAAGTGTTAATGTTAATATTCCAAAGAAAGTACATTGGACAACAACATTTATATATTCTACTAATAAAAATACGATCAAACATTTGTATGGCAAGATGGTAGATGTGAAGGATGCAGAAGGAAATGTAATAGGTCAACGTGAAGATGACGATGTACAAAATGGTTGGTATATCGGTCATGGAATTAAAGATATTTACTATTATAAATGGACAGGCATCTGGCAGCTTGGAGAAGAAGAGGAAGCTAAAAAATATGGGAAACAACCGGGTGATCCTAAATTGCTTGATGTCAATGGGGATGGCAAGATTACGGAAGATGATAAAGTGTGGTTAGGTTCCCGGACTCCTCGTTATCGCATGTCTTTACGAAGTGATTTGAACTTGTTTGATTGTTTAGATCTCTCTTTTGTTCTTCGAGGTGAATTTAACTTTTTGGGTGAGGATAACTTAAGAAGAAATGAAGATAATCG
>OGMB01001437.1_pt1 | contig 10479 bp, 5 predicted proteins | sample 1573001 | NCBI WGS metagenome assembly OGMB01 (sample SAMEA2581921, study PRJEB24529) | metagenome | biome: Human gut stool | place: China | collected 2011
ATCTGTACAGGTGATATCCCTAACATCTATCCCTATTGGATTACCTGTACCGGTGAAGGAATTCAGGCCAAGCGCCGCAGTGCTGCCTGCCTGATAAGCTATTTGTCCGCGCCGATGAGTGTTTCCGGTACCTACGAAGAATTAGCAGATTTGGAAAACCTGTTGGAGGAATATTGCCATTTCAAAAATGACGATGCTGCCGCTGCGGGTATGGACAGCATAAAGGAAATGATTCGCAGTAAAGCTGCAGAGTGTAATCTTGACGAGGATGTTCCGGAAAGCGAAGCTGAGGATTTTGATGATTATATCGGTAAGCTGCACAACTTTATTACGGATTTAAAGAATATGCAGATCAGTACAGGCCTGCACGTTTTGGGCGTGCCTCCGGAGGGAGAAGAGCTGGTAGAATATCTGCTGGCGTTGACGAAGCTGGATAACGGCAAGGTACCGTCATTGATGAAAAACCTTGCTGATATGCATGGGCATGAGTATTATGAGCTGATGGAGCATAGTGAGCAGATGCTGGCTGATGGCAGCATGACCTATGGTATGCTTTTGGACAAAATACGCGAGCAGGCAAAAGAAGCTATCTTGATTTTGCAAAAGAATTCTTTTGATGCTGCTAAAATTGAAGAAGTATTTATCTTATCCTGGGCGAAGGATTTACAGGGTGGAATGCGGGATAAGCTGCTGCAATCTCTGACGTATATCTGCGAGCATATTGCCCCAAGTCTGCTTATGACTGCCTTGGAGCAGCAAAATACTTTAAACGCATTAAACGGCAAATATATTGACCCTTGTCCCAGCGGTGCGCCTACAAGCGGCGGAGCTGATTTGCTGCCTACGGGACGCAACTTTTATAGTATCGACCCACGATGCCTGCCGACGAAGCCTGCCTGGGAAATAGGTAAGCAGATGGCCGAGGATGTTATCGGCAGATTTATCGAAGAAGAAGGACGTTATCCGGAAAGCGTCGGTATAATTTTGTGGGCTACGAGTAATTTGCGTAATCACGGACAATGCGTTGCCGAATTCTTATATCTGATGGGATTACGTCCAGTGTGGCAACCGGGAAGCCAACGCGTTGTTGACTTAGAGGTGATTCCTTTGGAGGAGCTGCAGCGTCCGCGTGTAGATGTAACCGGACGCATCAGTGGCCTTTTTAGGGACAGTATGCCCGGAAGTGTTATATGGCTGGATGATGCTGCGCAGAGGGTTGCCGCCTTAGATGAACCGACTGAGTTGAACTTTGTGCGTAAGCATGTACTGGAGGAAGCAGGCGAGCTGGAAAAATCAGGCTTGGATAAGCAGGCGGCCTGGCGACAGGCTTCGTATCGAGTGTTCGGTGATCCTCCGGGAGCACATGGAGCCGGTACAGGTGCTGTTTTAGAAGCTAAAAATTGGGAAACGATTGATGATATTGCTGCAGTATATACCAGATGGGGCGCACATGCTTATGGTAAGGGCAGTGAAGGCACCTATATGCCGGAGGTCTTTAAAAAGCGTATGGCGCAGATAGATGTTACCGTGCAAAATGTTGACCATAGGGAGTCTTCGATGCTTAGCGGAGATGATTATAATAATTATCGCGGCGGTATGATTGCAGCAGTACGCAGTTACAAGGGCAGTATGCCGCGTAATTATGTCAGCGATAGTTCTGACAGAAGCAAGGTGCAGCTGCGCAGCCTTACGGAAGAGCTGAAGCGTTGGTTTCGCGGTGAGGCGATGAATCCCAAATATATTGCAGGTATGAAGAAGCATGGCTATAAGGGTGCCGGTGACTTGGCGACGTATGTTGCCGTGAGCTATCAGTGGGATGCAACCAGCGATATTATGGAAGATTGGATGTATGAAAAATATGCGGCAAAGTATGCCTTGGATAAGGATATGCAGCAATGGATGCAGGAGGTAAATCCGTGGGCGTTGCACCGTATTACGGAAGTTTTGCTGGAGGCGGAGCAGCGCCAGCTGTGGAACGCTAAGCCGCAAACAAAGCAGTCGCTACAGGAGCTGCTGCTGAATATTGAAGGAGAAATTGAAGAACGCGGCGATGCATAAATTTTTTTTCCAAACCGCTTGCGTGTATACCTAGTAGACACTGTATAATTAGATACATATTTTATTGATAGCTCTTTTTAATAAACGGAGGAATATAAATGAAACGTACTGCTGTATATCCTTTTACTGCGATTGTCGGACAGGAGGAAATGAAGCTGTCCCTGATTTTGAATGTTATTAACCCGGCCTTGGGCGGTGTTTTGATAAAGGGTGAAAAGGGCACGGCAAAATCCACTGCTGTGCGCGCTCTCGCCGAGCTGCTGCCGCCGATGGCGGCCGTGCACGGCTGTCGCTTCCACTGTGACCCGCACAGCAGCCAGCTGTGCGATGACTGCACTGCCAAGCTGCAGGCAGAAGGCAACTTGCCGGAGGAAACCATCAATATGCGCGTGGTTGAGTTGCCTGTAAGTGCTACAGAGGACCGCGTTGTCGGTACATTGGATATTGAGCATGCGATTAAGCATGGTGAGAAAAAGTTTGAACCCGGTATTTTGGCGCAGGCTAACCGTAATATTTTATATGTAGACGAAATCAACCTGTTGGATGACCATGTTGTAGACGTGCTGCTGGATGCCGCTGCTATGGGCGTAAACACCGTTGAGCGCGAGGGCGTTTCCTATTCCCATCCCGCACGCTTTGTGCTGGTAGGCACTATGAACCCCGAAGAGGGTGACATCCGTCCGCAGCTTTTGGACCGCTTTGGTCTGAGCGTTGTTGTGACCGGCGAACATGACCCGCTGCAGCGCGTAGAGGTAATCAAGCGCCGTCTGGCGTATGAAAACGATGCTGAAAGCTTCATTGCAGGCTATAAGGAAGCGCAGGAGGAGCTGGCGGAAAAAATTATCGCTGCCGGCAAGCTGCTGCCGGAGGTAACTATTGATGACAAGCTGCTGGAAACTGTGGCCAAGCTTTCTGTTGAGCTGGGCGTAGACGGTCACCGTGCGGATATTACTGTTATCAAGACAGCGCTGACCTTGGCTGCCTTCAACGGTCGCAAGCAGGCTAACCTTGATGATTTGAAGGAAGCAGCTAAGCTGGTGCTGCCGCACCGTATGCGCCGCCGTCCGTTTGAAGAGGGCGAGCTGGATTGGAATAAGGTAGAGAGCTTTTTGGCTGCCGAAGCCTAAGGAGCGTTGACTATGCTTAAAAATAATCTCTATCCCTTTGCTGCGGTGGTGGGGCAGGAGGAGGCTAAAAAGGCCTTGCTCATTGCTCTTGTCAACCGCAGAGCAGGCGGCCTGCTCATAGGCGGTGCCAAGGGTACGGCAAAATCCGTGCTGGCACGCAGTGTGCAGAGTTTAATTGGTGCGCAAAGGATGCTGACGTTGCCGCTGAATGTAACAGAGGATATGCTTTTTGGCAGCATTGACTTGGAGGCTGCCGTAAGCCTGGGCGAAAAACGCTTTTTACCGGGCATTCTGGCACGTGCTACGGATAATATTCTTTATATTGATGAAGCCAACCTGCTGCGTCAGGAGCTGCTGACTGCGGCATTGGATGCTAACAGCGCAGGCATCAACAATGTAGAGCGTGACGGTATCAGCTGCAGCCATGAAGTACGCATGACCGTCATTGCCACGATGAATCCGGAGGAGGGCACTCTGCCCGGACATATTCTGGACCGTTTCGGCATGTACGCAGATATGCAGGCACTGCAGGATATCGCTCAGCGCGTGGAGGTTATCCAACGTGCATTGGCATATAGTAACAATACCCTTGCGTTTTGTGAGCAGTATGCGGAAGAAACCGCTGCCCTGGCAGCGAAGGTGCAGGCAGCGCGTGAGCTGCTGCCGCAGGTTGAGGTGAGCGATGCGATGCTGATGCTTGCCGCTCAGCTGTGCTCGCAGGCTTTTTGTGCCGGCCATCGTGCGGAAATTTATCTGCTCGAGGCTGCGCGCGCTATCGCCGCCATGGCGGGGCGCGCTTACGTGCTGCCGAAGGACGTGGAGGAGGCCGCACAGTTCGTGCTGCCGCATCGTATGCGCAAGCCGCCCGAGCAACAGCCCGAGGAGCAGGAGCAACAGGACGATAACCAAAACGAAGATGAAAATGAGCAGGATAACGAAGATAATCCTGACGATGATAATAACGACGAGGACAACGAAGATAACCAGCTGCCGCCACCACCGCCATTGGATAACGGCGATGATGACGAAGATGACGATGCTTCTGACGATGAGGACGACGAAAGCGACGAGGACGAGCAGCAGCAGGAGCGTAATAATAACAACTTGGCACCGGAGGAGCAGCTTGCCGATATCGACAAAAACTTCCGTCTGCCAAAGATGCTGCTGGATTTGGGCAAGGACCGCAATGTGCGCCGTGGTAGCGGCAAACGCAGCGTGACCAAGACTGACCTGAAGCAGGGACGTTACGTGCGCGCCGAACAGCCCAAGAGTAAGGTTACGGACCTGGCCTTTGACGCAACCATTCGCGCGGCAGCGCCGTATCAGCGTTTGCGTGAGGACAACGGCTGTGCGCTGAATATCAAGGAAGAGGATTTACGCCAGAAGGTGCGCGAAAAACGCATCGGCAATACCTTCCTGTTTGCGGTGGATGCCAGTGGCTCCATGGGTGCACGTGAGCGTATGCGCGCCGTTAAGGGTGCCATCTTCTACATGCTGCAGGAGGCGTACCAAAAGCGTGATCGCGTAGGCATGATTGCTTTCCGTCGTGATAAGGCGGATATGCTGCTGCCGATTACCCGCAGCGTGGACCTGGCGCAGAAGCGTCTGGCAGAAATGCCGACCGGCGGCAAAACACCGCTGGCAGATGGACTGGCGCTGTCGCTGCAGACGCTGGCCATGCTGAACAAGCGTGACAGCGAGCTGGAGCCGATTCTGATTGTCGTAACTGACGGACGCGCGAATGCCGTGCATGAGGGTGAAAAGGATCCTGTAGCTGCAGCGATAAGTATTGCCGAAAAAATCGCTAAGGCTAAAATTACCTCGGTGGTTATTGATACGGAAAGCGATTTTATCAAGCTGGGCCTGGCAAAGAAGGTTGCCGCCGCTATGCAGGCCAATTATTACACGCTGCAGAAGCTGTCTAAAGAAAATATAATTCGTATTGTAAGAAATTTGAATTAAAGATAAGAGTATAGTATACTAATAGATATATTAGCATACAAAGGAGTGGAGCTTTTATGAAAAAATTGCTTATTTTATTGATGACTTTATTTTGCTGTGCAACCGCTTTTGCTGCGGATGCAGACAAGAAGCCTGCAACTCAGGAGGGCATGAACTGGGAAATCAGCATGATGCCTAAACCGAGCGAAGAAGAACAGGAGCAGGCACGTTGGTCTATCGTTGTAGAAAATAACGTAGGTATTTATGCTTACGATATGGATTCCCTGACCTTCAGCAAGGTTACTAACGGCCTGCCCGATAAAAATATTATTTCCGTGCTGACGAAAACCGTTTTTACCGATAAGGATATGCTGAAAAAGCTCAATGAAAAATACAAGGCTTCTCTGACTAAAAAAGAGAAGGTGCAATACTGTGAAATCGTCATGACCTTTAATCTGCAGGATAAAACCTACGGCGTAGAGGTAATGGATGTTTATGGCAGCAAGAAAACTCTGCTGAGCCATCAGGCCAAAGAGCTGAAGTTTGTTCCTGTTCCCGCAGGCAGCTTCGCCGAGGCTATGCTGGAAATCTGCCAGCAGGCAGTAGCTGCTGATGCCCAAGCAGCAACAAAATAATGCTGCGCTCCGATTTTACTCAGGCAAAAAACTATATATTACAACACAAACTCCTTAGTCTGCTTGCTATCTGTGTGATAGGCATTACTTTGACACTGGGCCTCAGGCATCTCTCCAACCAGTCTACGTCAAAAAAAGCAGTAATGAAACCTATTGTGCACACGCAGACAGTAAGCAGACGACCATTGTATAAAAGCATTAATCTTTTTGGACAGCTCAAGGCCAAGGCACAGATTGATATCATCAACAAGTATGCCGGCATCGTCGATGAGATTAATGTGGATTTGGGCAGCAAGGTGCAGGCCGGAGATATCCTCCTGGTGCAGCATCTTGATGATGCCCGCGCCGAAATGCTCAAGGCCAAGGCGCGCTATGCCGAGGACGGAGCCAATGCGGCAACTACGGATGTGAGCTATAACACCAGTCTGATCCGTTATGAGGCAGACTATAAGCTGGCGCAGGTCAACGCGGAGCGTTACCGCAAGCTGTATGCGCAGGGCGCTGTTTCCAAGTCTGAGCTGGATAGTATGGAGCAGACGCTGGCTAATAAAAAGGCGCAGTACGATGCTTTGGCGCGGCAGGAAAGCTATGATGGCACACCGTCGCAGGTTTACCGTCAGGAGCAGATTGCTGCCAGACGCGAGCAGGAGTATATTATTGCGCAAAACAAGTATCACAATCTGATTTTTAAGGCACCACGCGCAGGTATTATTACCTACCGCGATGCAGAAGTGGGTGGCTATGCGCCTGCAGGGAGCAGGCTGCTTACCCTTTTGGATGACAGTGGTTTTACAGTGGACTGCGATATTACAGAGGCCGAGGCTGCTTCTGTGACCGTTGGCACGCAGGTCGAGCTAAAGCTGGAGGCTATTGGCGAAATATGCCGGGGTACTGTTGTGTATGTGAGCCCTGTAAGAAGCAGGGAAACAAACAAGTTTACCCTCCGCATCAGGCTGGATGAGCCTGGCTCCAATGTAAAGGCAGGCTTGTTTGCCAAAGGTGAATTGCGTTTTCTGCAAAAGCCATCCACTATATATTTACCTAAAAATGCCGTTCTGGAACGGGATGGCAAATATTTTGTCTATGTGCTGGGCAAGGGTAATAAGGCTCTGAAAAAGCCTGTTACTACCGGTGCAAGTAATAATGAAAGCATTGAAATAGTGCAGGGTGTGAAGATAGGCGAAACGGTTATCCTTGATAATCTTGCGCGTCTGCGTGACGGCATGGTGGTTGAGGTGGCCAAGGAGGAGGCGAAGTAATGAATATTACACGCTTTTCTATTAAACGGCCTATCGGTATCTGCATGATTTACATATTAGTCTGCGTCCTCGGTCTTATCAGCTTCTTTCGCATTGGCGTGGAGCTGTTGCCGGACGTAGACTCTAAATTTATCAGCGTCATTGTCAACTATCCGGGTGCCAGTACGGAATCCGTTGAACAGCAGGTGACGAAGCCGATTGAGGACGAGCTGTCATCAATTTCGCACTTCAAGCAGGTGCGTTCCGCTACCCGTCCCGGACGTGCGGAGATTTTTGTTGAGCTGGACAGTCAGGCTGATGCTGATATGGTAGCGATTGAGGCAACAAAAAAAGTCAGCCGTATCCGCAAAAATCTGCCGGAGGATATTGATGAGCCTGCAGTGCTCAAGCGTTCCTCCGAAGAATATCCTATTATCCAGATTGCAGCAACGTCCAAGGATAATCTGGACGATATTTTTGCCTTGGCAGACAGCAGCTTTAAGGAGCGCTTGCAGCAGGCAGCCGGCGTAGCCGATGTTGACGTTACCGGCGGACGTGCCAAGGAAATCGCAATCGAGGTTGATAAGGATAAGCTCAATTATTACGGACTGACGCTGCAGGATATTATTACAGCGGTGCGCAAGGAAAACGTTATTGTTTCTTCCGGCTCCGTCTATACCGATGCTTTGGAAAAAACCGTGCGTCTGCAGGCGCAGTATAAGGCTCCGGAGGAGATTCAGCATCTGCAGCTTAAGGGTGCAGGCGGCAGATATATCGAGCTGGGGCAGGTGGCTAACGTGCAGGCCAAGGATAAGCGTGCCGTGGCCTACAGCCGTGTTGACGGCGATGAGGCGGTATCGCTGGAGGTATACAAGGCCAGTGGTGCCAATATCGTCGACACAGCAGATGGCGTGCTGCAGCAGCTGGAAACGCTGCGTAAGGATTATCCGGACTACGTTTTCACAGTTGTTTATGACCAGTCGCATTTCGTGCGCGATTCCCTGAGCAATACGCTAAAAACGCTGCTCGAAGGACTTGTTACCACGGGACTTGTTTTGTATCTGTTCCTGCGTGGCTGGAAGTCCTCTATGGCAGTTATGATTGCCATTCCGACCTCACTTATTGCAACCTTCTTCCTGATGTATCTGGCAGGCTTTACCTTCAATATGATGTCACTTATGGGTATGGCGCTGTGTATCGGTATTCTTGTCGATGACTCCATTGTTGTGTTGGAGAATATCCATCGCTTTCTGGCGATGGGCAAAAGCGCCGACGTGGCAGCGGAGGAAGGACGTAATGAGATTGGTATGGCGGCAATCGCTATGACGCTTTGCGACGTGGTGGTATTTTTGCCGATTGCCTTTATGCAGAGCGCGACAGGCCAGTTCTTCAAGCAGTTTGGCATGACGATTGTTTTTGCTACATTGATGTCGCTGGTCGTTTCCTTTACGCTGACGCCGATGCTGGCTTCGCGCTTTTATAAAAACGGCGTGGAAGAACCAAAGGGCAAGCTGTGGAGCAGGCTGGATGCTTTGGAAGCGCAGACGATTGCCAAATATGATGTTCTGCTGCGCAAATGCATCGAAAAGCCGAAGAAGCTGGTGCTGGGAGTGCTGGCAGCCTTCGCGGTGGCGGTGGCACTGGTGCCGCTCGGTATAGTTGGCTCGGAATACATGCCGCGTACCGACGAAAGCGCGATTCAGGTGAATATTGAGCTGCCTACGGGCTTTAACGCTGACCAAACCAACGAGGCCTTGCTGCTGTTTGAGGATTATTTGGCCAAGGTGCCGGAAATCGAGCATTATATGACGAATGTAACGACCACGCAGAGCATGGGCAAGCTTGTTATCGCACTGAAAAACAGCGACGAGCGCAGTAAGGATGTCTGGCAGGTAGCACAGGGCATCCGCAGCTTTGCCAAGCAGAACTTGGGCGAAATCAAGGTGCGCGTCAATGAGATTCAGTCATCCGTTACCGGTGTTTCGGGTGGTCGCAACCTTGTGCGCTCGCCGGTACAGGTGGAGCTTAAGGGCAGCGATATGGACCAGCTCGTGGCTGATTCCGCTAAGGTGGAGCAGATTTTTGCTTCGACAGCAGGCCTGAAGGATATCAAAAATTCCTATGTTAAAGGCATGCCGGAGCTGAAGGTGACGGTAGACCGCGACAAGCTGAAATATTATCACGCGACAGTCAATGATGTGGCGCAGTCCTTTAACGCTGCCATTGGCGGACGCAGTGCCGGCGTATTGGCGAACGATGTGCAAAACCATGGCAATGACACCGATATTGCAGTACGCTTTGCCGGTGGCAGTGGCTATGATATTGAAGACGTGCGCGCTATTCCCGTGCAGACAGGCAGAGGAAGCGTCTTTCTTGGCGACCTTGCCGACGTAGAAGAGGGTGTAGGCCCGATTACTATCCGTCGCGTGAACAAGGAGCGCATCATCAACATCCAGTGTAATCTGACGGACAGACCGCTGAATGAGGTAGTTAAGGAGCTGACGCAGAAGCTCAATGCCGCAGGTCTTAAGAGTAGCTATGCTTTCTCCGGTCAGGCGACCACGATGAACGATTCCTTTGCCGAAATGGCTATGGCATTGTCACTGTCACTGCTTTTGATTTATCTGCTTCTGGCAGTGCTCTATGAATCGGTATTTACTCCGTTCATCCGTATGTTTTCGCTGCCGCTGGGCATTATCGGTGCCATCTTCTGTTTGCTGCTGACGCATAATACAATCAATCTGTATTCACTTATCGGTATTCTGGTTATGGATGGTTTGGTAGCGAAAAATGGCACGTTGCTGTTGGACTATACGCTCACGCTGATGCATGAAGGCATGACGGCGAAGGCAGCAGTAATCGAAGCAGGCAAAACTCGTCTGAAGCCTATCTTTATGACAGCACTGACGATGGTGGTGGGCATGCTGCCGACAGCGCTTTCGCTGAGCGCAGGCTCGGAAACGCGCGTGAGCATGGCGTGGGTTATCATCGGCGGTATGATAACGTCGACGGTATTTACGCTATTAGTGCTGCCAATTCTGTTTTTGTGGCTGAAAGAAAAAATTCCTAATCGAATTTAATAATAAATAGGAATATATATTGCGTCGAAACAATTTATATAGTATACTATTTGTAAGCAAGAAAAAGTTCTAAACAATTATAATTTTGTTAGAGCTTTTCTTATATACTATCAGAAGAGCAACTTGCGCCTTTGCTGATTATAAAAGCAAGGGCGCATTTTTTATAGCTATATTGCCGTATAGCCTGTTAGTTTGCTTGATGCGCTTAGTAGCCTGTGACCATGCAAGACTGGGCGGGGGAAGGGTGGTCAAAATAAATATTTTTAAGGAGTATGAGTAAAACATGAAGTCAAATTTTTCTAAGGGCATGCTGATGACAGCCCTCATTACCGGTACTGTTTTATGCAGTAGTGCAGCTGCTTTTGCCGAAGAGCTGCAGGAGTATACGTTGGACCAGATG
>OGMB01001438.1_pt1 | contig 10466 bp, 9 predicted proteins | sample 1573001 | NCBI WGS metagenome assembly OGMB01 (sample SAMEA2581921, study PRJEB24529) | metagenome | biome: Human gut stool | place: China | collected 2011
AACGAAAACCATGATTTCTTTACCCAGGCGAGTAGGAGAAGCAGGCTGCCCATGTGTTTTTGCCAACATAGGGATATTTGCCCATTCTTCAGCGTATGTAGTCAACTGAGCAATCAGCTCTTCAATTTGCGGATAGTACACTTGTTCCAATGCCTCCTTTATAGACAAAGGTACAGAAGTATTGTTTATGTCCTGTGATGTCAATCCGAAATGAATGAATTCCTTGTATTCCTCCATTCCGCCCAACTTATCGAATTCTTCTTTGATGAAATATTCTACAGCCTTTACATCGTGGTTTGTTACACTTTCTATCTCTTTAATACGCTGTGCATCAGCTTCTGAAAAATTCTTATAAATAGCGCGCAATGCATCAAAACGTGCATGATCAAAGCTTTTCAGCTGTGGCAACGGTAGTTCACACAGAGTGATAAAGTATTCAATTTCTACCTGCACACGGTACTTGATGAGTGCAAATTCAGAAAAATAAGAGGCCAAAGCTCCCGCTTTTCCTCTGTATCGACCGTCAATAGGTGATATTGCCGTGAGTAAATCGAGCTCCATATTATATTCTTTGATAATTATCAGACTGCAAAATTAATTCTTTTTCTTGAGTTTAACGGCCTGAAGATGCATAAAGTTTGCGAAAATGAAGATTTATTTCACAAATCCCTTTTTAGTCCATTTCAGACTGTTCCAACGCTGTACAAAGATAATACCACGAAGATTTTCATCCAGCACAAACGCACACCACATACCTACCAATCCCCATCCCCAATGAATGCCGAACAAGAAACCACAACCTACGGCAACACTCCACTGAACAACAAATCCTACATAAAACGGATAATTTACATCACCCGTTGCACGTAAAGCATTCGTCGCATAAATATTAATAGCCCGTCCCACTTCCAAAATCACATCAATAAACAGGATAATAGTACCCAGACGGATAATTTCCGGATTATCTGTCAACCAGCTAAACAAGGTATGCCCCATCAAAGCCCAGATACAGGATAAAACCAAAGAAACCAAAATAGAAATACGCATCACATATTTGCCTAACAGATAGGCTGCATGAATTTTCCTTTCACCTACCAGATGTCCGATACAGATGGCTCCGCCTTGTGCCATGGCAATAGCAAACAAATAAACGAACATCACTATATTCACCACATAGGTACGGGTAGCCAGCGCTTCATTCCCCAACATATTAATAAAATAGGTCAATACTACCTGAGAGAAACTGTAGGACATATTTTCTCCGGCCGAAGGGACTCCGATTTTCAACAGGTTTTTCAGCTCGACAAACGGGAAGGGGCAAAAATAGGATAACGGAAATCTGGGAATATGCTTGCGGAAAAGAATTACAAAAAGTATCACCATAGATACCCCTCGGGCAAATGCTGTAGAGATAGCCGCACCTTCCACTCCCAAAGCCGGCATGCCGAACTTACCGAAAATCAGCGAATAGTTACCGATGATATTCAGAATATTCACAACTACCGTTACCATCATGGGATAAACTGCTTTATTGGCACTGCGCAAAGAGGCAGAAATAGTCAGAGATATGGCTTGAAAAAAAGCGAATGCCCCTACTATCTCCATGTAACTCACTCCATATTCCATCAGTTCGGAACGAAGCCCCATCATGGACAACAGGAAAGTGGCTCCATAGTGTAAAATGGCACTAACGAATAAACCGAACGCCAGATTGAGTATCAATGATACTCCCACCACCTGCACCATATTCTTGTGCATTCTTGCTCCCAAATATTGCGAACAGAGTACGGAAGTTCCTATATTGATCACCCCAAATATCAGAAAACAACACACACTGAGCTGGTTGCCCCCCCCTACAGCAGCCACACTATTGTCTGAATACTGACTCAGCATCACGGTATCTACCGCGCCCAGCATCATAATCAGCAATGTTTCAATGAAAATAGGAACCGCCAGTCTGGCAAGGTTCTTTCGTACACTTCTCGGTTCTTGAATTACGTCCACTTGTTACCCTTGATTTTCGGGGTGCAAAGGTACAGACTTTTCACGATGTAACGGTTTGATTTATATCAAGAAATACGAACTTAAGATTTTTACAAGGAGATAAACAGGAATCTGATCTTTTCTTTTTATCTTTAGAACCGAATCTTAAATCAACATATTAACATGAAAAAAGGACTCCTCTTGTTATCTGCAATTCTTGCATTGGGCTCCCTGTCTTCATCCGCCCAAAGAAGAACGGCTACCATGACTGATGAAGAAATGTACCTTGATGCCATGCATCGTAACATCACTACCGAAAAGATTTTCGGTTATGTAAAGCAACTTTCAGACCCAGCCTTGGAGGGACGACTCGCAGGTTCGCCCGGAATGGCTAAAGCTGTAGATATCGTAAAAGGATATTTTAAAGAGTGGGAACTGATACCCGGTGGTGAGAATGGTTCCTACATACAGCTATTCCCCCACCCTTGTGTAGAGATACAACCGGGAAGCACTATGGATATCCTATTTCCTGTCACCCAAGACAAGAAAAAAACTGTATGGATCTCCAAGACATACCCTTGGGCAGATGGTTGGTTTGCCGGAGGAATGACCAGTAACGGAGAAGTGACAGCCGATGTGGTATATGCCGGATTTGGCGTTACAGCACCCGAATTAGGATATGATGATTACAAAGACATAGATGTAAAAGGCAAGATTGTACTGGTAGAGGGAGAAACACCCAATATAAGCCGTAACCCCGATTCACTGGCCATGTGGTACAAACATACTTTGCACCAGACCAAGCTGAACAACGCTGCAGCCCATGGTGCGGCAGGCTTGTTATACAAATGGGTTCCCGGTCCGAATGCCCCCTATAATCCGGGATTTGTCTATTGTCATGTTACAGACACTGTGGTCAATGATATTTTCAGGGGAACAGGCAAGACCTATAAAGAAACCATCCGGCAGATTTATAAGACTCAGAAGCCTGCCTCTTTCCATACCGGAAAGAGAGCCCACATCAAAATGAATGCTACCTATAATCCCAATGCTACTGGAAAAAATATTTTGGGTATGATCAAAGGCAGTGACCCTATACTGTGCAATGAATATGTAATCATTTCCGCCCATCTGGACCACTTAGGAATGATTCCTTTCCTGATTGAAGGAGCGAATGACAACAATTCTTCCTCCGCTGCCATGCTGGGAGTAGCTGAAGCACTGGCAAAATCAAAAATAAAGCCGAAACGCAGCATCATCTTCATGAGTGTGGACGGTGAGGAAGCCGGACTTACCGGAAGTACCTACTACACCAACCATCCCCTTGTGCCCCAAAACAAAGTGGCAGCAATCCTGAATCTGGAACAAGTGGGTGTAGGTGAGATGCTAGGAGCGAATTATCACTATAAATACCCCGAACTGGCTGAGCTATCAGAGAAAGCCAATGATAGGTATGTACATCGACGTCTGTTCACTAGTGAGACTCATTTCCTGACCCGCCCTCGCACAGACGGTGCAGTCTTTATGAAAGCCGGCTATCCATGTATAGACTTATGGGCCTTGGGAGGCGGTTATTACCATCATCCCAAAGATAACACCCAATCTATCAATCCCGATATCCTCCGAGCTGCAACCGAATGGTTATACTGGACTACAATTTTTATAGCAGACAAGTAACCGGATATAAGAAATCCCGGCGAGTCATCGCTCTGCCGGGATTTCTTTATCTAACCGATGTTGTGTATGTGTTGTCGTAGATGTGTTTGGTGTTGTGTCATTGTTGAGTCAGATATTCCTTATACATTTTCTCTATCTCTTTCATGGGAATATCCAATGTCTTCACTTGTCTGAAAAACTCAGGCAGGTCCTCATGCAGGAATATATTTTTCCGTAAAGCAATAATCCGGTCTTTAGCCCCTGCCGATACAAAATAACCAATGCCGCGTTTATTGTAAATGATCTCTTGTCCCTGAAGGTAATCATACGTGCGGACCACCGTATTTGCATTCACCTCCACTGTGGCGGCGTATTCTCTGACCGATAGAATACGCTCTTCTTCCGTATATTGTCCTTGCAGGATTTCATCACATATCCGGTCAGCTATCTGCAAGTAAATGGATTTACTTTCTTTAAATTTCATAGCAAGCGGAATTTGGGTTTAATAACTTGTGAACGGGTAAAGAGCCGGTAACTCAGCCACCAGTTGAACATGGTGAATGCACTGAAGAACGCCACCCCTAAGGAAAGTAACTTGTTTAATGTCATCCACTGGAAATTATCTTCCAGCCATTCGGCGAAACTACGCATACCGTCATTGCCTACCCATGATATGATATGTACTGACAAGACCGAACACAGAATAGAAATAAGCATCAATGTACCCAATGTCTTGAAAAAAGGTTTCTTGTACCAATAACTACCCCCTAGAATATAAAGTGAATGTGACCACACCAAGAAAGCCCATCCGCACAGCTCACCCAGCCAGTTCTGGTAGGACATATTCAAAGCGGATCCCGATCCCCTAAATACCTGTTCTCCATCTATAGCAGCCATAGAAAGAAGATGGTACAACACTGATTGATGGAATGCCTCGGGCAAATTAAACAAAGGAAGTACAAGATAACGCGTAATCTCTGCCAATGAAGCGGCAACTATAATGGCTGCGGCCATCCCTACCGTAACAATTAAAAATCGTGCTACAAATTTCTCTATCATAGTCGCCGGAAGCATCAGAAAAGCGATACGTTTTTCTTTTGTAATCATGTTTTCCATAATGTTGGCAGCATAAGCAATACTGGCAATACCAATGATAAAAACAAAGGTCCCCATTATATTAGAACAATAAGCAGTAAACGATATCTGAGAAGACCTACCAGAACTCATTGTCCACATATGAAGTATCATTACCAAGGCGAATGCAGCATAAATTCCTATCAAACGATAAAGATTCGTTTTCCAATTTTCCATAATCTCGCGTTTCATTACCATTGCAATACGCGAAAAGCTAAAGAAGTTATTCGTATCCATAGTGTTTGTGTGTGTTACTTGTTAAACATGGTTTGCATTTTTTCTCTCTCTGCCAGCATAGCGTTGAATAATACTTCCAGATTCAAATTCGTCTCCTCATTCTCAGTGTTCGGGAAGATTACACTGTTTCCCTGGACGGACGGCTGGACATAGAGTGCTGTGTCCGTCGGTTCATTCATGCCTTGCTCTGCAAAATAGACTTTGTCACAGATGGTCTTTACCGATGCATTCAACAATACGCGAGTACCGTCAATAATAACCACATGATCCAGCAGGCTGTCAATATCTCTCACCTGGTGCGTAGAGATGATGACTGATTTTTCATCGGTCATGCCCGAAGCGATTACTTTACGAAACTGACTTTTAGAAGGAATATCCAATCCGTTGCTGGGCTCGTCCATTACCAACAAAGAGGTATTGGTAGCTAATGCAAAGCACATAAATACTTTCTTCTTCTGCCCCATCGAAAGTTCACCCAAATGAATATCTTCATTCATATCAAAATCATGAAGGCAGGCATTCAAAAGCTCATTGCTAAAATTCGGATAGAACGGTGTGTTCAGTTTTAAGTATCGTTTCAAACTGACTGATGGCAAAGCAAATTCTTCAGGCACTAGAAACATGTCCTGCAAAGTCAGGGGATAGCGCATGGAAACATCCACCCCTTTGTAAAGCACCCGTCCGGCCTGAGGACGAAGCAAACCTGTCATTAAATAGAGCAAAGTAGATTTACCTGTACCGTTCTTTCCTAAAAGACCGTAAACTGAACCTTTATCCAGCGTCAACGAGAAGTCATTAAAGACACTCTGTTTTTTCTTTCCATAACTGAAAGATAAGTTCTTTATTTCAATCATCATTGTGTTTATGTTTTTATTAGTTATTTAGTGTACTAGTTCATTAGTATACTACAAATATATATAGTTTATTTGAATAAACAAGAAGTATAGCCAATGTTTAACTTTCGTTAATCTCTAAACAAATTAAGCGGGCAGCAACTAAGTACTGTCCGCTCAACCCAAATGATAAATGAAAAAAAGAAGGACTATTTAATTCCTCCTAGTGCCTTAGTAGCAGTTTCGTTCTCAGGATCAATTTCCAATATTTTATTCCAATACTGTTTTGACTGGTTATAATCCTCTTTTACAAAATAATAATACCCCAAATAGCTGTTACATTCTACCAATACTGATTTAGTAGCATCAGGCTTCTGTTCCAGAATACTCAGTGCAGCCTCATAATACGGCTTTGCCAGTCCCTGAGTGGTTTCAGGATCACGCAAAGAATTAACACGGGCACGCCAAAAATTTCCCAAATAGTTATCAGGAACTTTAACAGCCACCTGTGCAAAAATAGTATCGGCTTCAGCCAAATATGTCGGTTGTTTATCCTGATAAGCCGAATCGGTAGCAGCATAATAGTTCAAACGACCATATAAAAAGAGATCACTAATATCCGGGGAGCTTTTCATTTCATCCAGATAATTCTTATAAGCTTCTATCGCTTTCGGAAAATCACGTTTCTTCTCGTACACATCAGAGATATCTTTATAAATTTCCGTATGGGACTTATCCATAGACAATGCTTTGTTAAATTGTACCACTGCTTCTTCGTATTGCTTGTCCGCTTCCAGTAAACGAGCGAAATAAACATAGTCCAAGTATACATAATCCGGATTACCGGGATTAGCGAAGAATGTAGCAGCAGCTTCCAATCCTGTCTTATAGTCTTTTAATTCTAAATAATCATACATTGCCAGACGTTTCAGCACATGATTTTCTGGTGCAAGTTCCAAACCTTTCTTCACCATATCCAAAGACTGTGCATAATCTTTATTCAGATATAACAGCATGGCATAGCGGGTATAGTCCTGCTCAGTGGGAGTACCTACTTTCAGATAATTTTCGTATGCTTCTTTTGCCTTACCATATTGCCCCATAGTATAATATACATCCGCCAGTTCCTTACTGATGCGATTATCCTCCGGAGTTTTGGACTGTAAGCGCATCAACATATCCAATGACAGTTGAGGGTCTACGCCTTTATATACCTGTGCATATTTAAAATAAGCTTCACTACAGTCCTCATCCAAATAAATAGCCTGATTGTAATCGCTGCTAGCTTTATTCACATCATTCAAATTCAATGCTATATCACCACTCAGTAGATAAGCCACAGCACATTTACTGTTTATATCTTTAGCGCGTTGCGCATATTCGGCAGCTTCTGCCGTTTTCCCTTGATCTAGATAAGCCCGGCCTATCTCTACCAACAAAAAGGCATTCTTCTTATTCTTACCTTTCAATAATTCATCAAAAGCCTCAGAAGCTTTTGCTGGATCCTCCTTTATCATCGTGGCAGCCTGCTTCACCTGTAGCGACCATTCACTACCCGGCGATTTCTGTCCCCACATGGTTACAGCCAGGCACAAGCTCATCACGATTAATACTAATTTCTTCATGGTTCTTCTTTTTTGTTCATTTATATTCCTCTTTTACATCTACAATCCGCACAGGAGCTGTTGCAGGCACCAATCCTGACTTCAGAATGATACGTTGCCCCCGGAAGTCTGTCAGAAATGAAGTCAGACCACTAGGCAAGCCACTTTTAGGATCATTAAGTAAAATGTACACACTGCGGGTTAATGGATACTGATTTAAAGCCAGATAAGCTTGATAAGGCCTGAAACTATTTTCCACTGTAGCCGAATCCGCACGACTGACAGCCATTATCCGAATGGCGTCATTAAAAGAGAGTCGCGTACTATCCGCAGGATTACCTATCCAGTTGACACCGATAACCCCTAAAGCTGCGGGGGTTTTAGCCACATACGAAATCACCTCCGGATTTGTTTTTTGTGCCTTCAAATCTTCCGATAGAGGCTTACCACCGCAGATCGAGTCGAGTACATAATGTACAGTACTCGAATTGGGATTATCAAATACCAGTTGAAGCGCACCTAGACGGGAATCAGGATTCAACTGTTTCCAGTCAGTAATTTTCCCCGTCAGTATCTCCTTAAATTGTTCAACTGTAATTAATGAATCTGCATTTTGCTTGTTTACTATCAAAGCTAAACCATCCGTTGCCATCTTTACAGATACAGGAAAGAATTTCTTGTCATTGAAAAATGCCATTTCCTGTCGAGTCAGTTGCCTCGTGGTTATAGCCAAACGTACACTGTCCGCCAACAAAAGTTTCATGGCTTTCACTTCACTGCAATAAACTGGATGCACGGTAGCATCCGGCGTTAATGCATGGAATACCTGCAATTCTTCTTCCGCAATGGGACGGAATGTCTCGTCCACAGCTATCGTAATTGTGCCCGAAGTCAACGTATCGTCTTCCCCTGGTTTGGGTTTGTTGCCACAGCCCGAAAACAACAGCAGCAAAACAACCGACAATGCAATATACAGCTTCATCATATATAGATATTATTGTAGCTTAAAAGTTATAGGAACGGTATAGTACACGGGAACATTACGTCCGTTCTGTTTTCCCGGAATCCACTTCGGCAATGACTGGATTACACGGATTGCTTCCTTGTCACAGTACGGGTCCAATGAACGCATCACCTTTACATCCTTCACATCTCCTGTAGCCGAAACTACAAAACGGACAAACACTTTACCCTGTATTCCATTTTCTTGCGCAATGGTAGGATAACGCAGATTCTTTGCTATAAAAGACAGCAATTCTCTATCACCACCTGGAAACTGAGGCATCTGTTCTACCATAGTATATGGTTTTTCTTCTGCTTCGGGAGCTTTAGTTATCACTTCTTTCAGTTCAGCAATATCCTTACCGTTCAATTCGTCATTACCTTTCACATCGGCAATAGAAATATTCACTTTGGATTGTGTCAATTCATCTTGCGATTTCAATTCTTCTTCATCAGACACTTCCTCGTCTTTCTTAATGACAGGTGCAGTAAACTTAATGGAGCTCTTCAACGGAGGGGGAGGAGGAGTTTCAACCAACGGTTGAACTTCTTGTTTCTCTACCTCGGCCTCTGGCAATTGTGTCATCTCCACAACTACTGTTGTCTCTTCTTCAACTTCTCCGAACTTAAATGACTCGACAATATAGGGAAGTACGAAAGCAAATGCAACCACACAGATTACGCCAACGGTAGCCCATGTATATCGCTTCGGCGAGTTAACCCGTAAAAGATACCCTCCAAATGCTTTGTTTTTTCCCTCAAAAACTAAATCGCACCATTCTTTCGAAGTTAAATCTACGTTCTTTGACATTTCTCTTCTTTTTTAATGTGTACTATTAGTTCTTTTTACTGGTGTCTATCTGATCGGAAAGAGCACCCTTCTTCTCATAATTCTCCATCAGGAACAAATCACCTTCTGTGATGTCAACGATAGCATACTTACCGATACTGCAAATGATCATCTCATCAAGAGCATCGATCAAATTGCGGTAAGTCGCACCGTTCTTTCCTTCTTCATCGGGCAATTTCGCTTTAATCATGACCACCGGAGCGCCTTTGGCTTTTTTGGCATCTACGACCAACGAGTCAAAAACTTCTTCACTGATCTCCTCGCGTTTTTTACGTTCCTTCAAATCTTTCACCTTGGCAACAACTTCTTTGTTACGATCAAGGAGCAAGGCTCTGATACCATCGGCATTATAAGATGTCTCGATCAACGAAGTGTAATCTTCGTACTGGGGCTCACCCAAATAATAGAATACCCTGTCATTATCGCCCAAGAGGATTGTGATAGCCTCCGAAGCCTTCACCTTATTCTGCTCTTCTTCTGTTACCTTATCGTTGGTAGGCATACTGATTTCCATCGTCTGCGGTTTACTCAACGTAGTACAAAACATGAAGAAGGTTATCAAAAGCATGTTCATATCAACCATGGGGGTAAAGTCCACATGGATTTTCATTTTCTTCTGTTGACCTTTCTTACCGCCTTTACCCGAGTCTTTTACTTCTACTTCTGCCATAATTTTTCTTTCCTTTCATGACTTGGTTATTGTTCTTCTTCTGCGGGTAAAGTCTTCAACGACGTAAGCAGATTGTAACGGTTTTCTTTGATATCCTGCAACGAAGACATCACGTTTTTGATTTTGTCATACGGTGTAGCCTGGTCGGCTTTGATGGCAATCTTCAAATCGCGATTTGCTTTTCGTGCAGCACGCACCCATTCTTTAAACTCGTTATTGGCGCTATCGCACGGGATACCATAATTTTTCAAAGTTTGATCCTGAATATCGGATTTCAAATCCAAGAATCCCGGCATTTGTTTGATAGGCACACCAAACGAATTTGCCAATCTGAACTTATTTATTTGCTCTGGAGTAAACGGTACTCCGTACATACTACTCATTGCGTTCAATACATTCACCCTATCCTCTTGTTTGTCGAGGCTGATAAAGATTTTCCCGGACGGTTCAACCAACACCTGCAGAACATTAATTTCTGGGATTTTGATTTCAGATAC
>OGMB01001443.1_pt1 | contig 10442 bp, 8 predicted proteins | sample 1573001 | NCBI WGS metagenome assembly OGMB01 (sample SAMEA2581921, study PRJEB24529) | metagenome | biome: Human gut stool | place: China | collected 2011
ACGACGCTCTTCCGATCTTCACATCCTTTCGACCGGCTCCCGGCTGAATGACAACAGTCGCCTCCACCCCCTTAAACCGTCCCTCGGTAATGCGTATCCGGTCGCCCTTGCGCAAACCATCCGGCTGGGGTACATAAACAGGAAGTGTATTGGAATAAGAACGGGCCACCCACTGCAAATTCTCCATTGCGGCATCGGAAAGGTAGGGAAAATACTCCCGCTTCCGTTCCCTCACCCGAGGCAGGAAACTGAGTACAGGAAAACGTTGCATCAGTTGGAAAACATCACGCTCGGAGGCACGGACAAATACATAGTTGAAGAGTAAGGGACGCTGGGTATTGACGAATTTGCCGTCTATACGCCTCACTTCCTGATAGGAAGGAGCAAAAAAGCCGAATGAGGGCTCGCCTGCCTGTATGCGGCGGTCCTGTTCCCGTTGCAAACCACGCACTCCTCCCCGATGACAGTCGGGAAGCGACAACACATACCAACGCACGGCATTGTTATTCCGCAAAGCCTCCAACGCTTCGGGAGATGCCACAGAACGCTTCGGTTTATCAAACTGATGGGATAGCTTTTTCATGAGGTTTATCGTCAGAAATCCACGCTGACCGATACTGGAAGACCATATCAGCACAGTGTTTATAACTGGCTGATAAATAGCTTTTTACACAGATTTCATTTTGTATTTCTGAAATCTTTTATTTGTTGTTTCTTTCGTCCGAAGACGTCTTTTCTGTCTGCTTTTTATAGACATGTTTATACCCTCAAAAAAGGTTCTTTACCCTTTATATAAAAGGAATTTAGAAACTTTTTGAGGGCACAAAGATACACTATAATTGTGTATTACACAATAAAAGCGCTTAAAAAATAGGAAAACTTACTTTTGATAAGAAAATAAGAGATGGGTATATTTCGTAATCACAATAAAAGATTCAAGTTTTACAAATATTTATTCAATAGGACTGTAATAACCTTATCCAATTCTATAAGGTCATTCTTTATAGTAGTAAATACTATCTGCTCGTCTACATTACTATATTCATGCGAAATAAGATTGCGCATATCACAAATAGCCAACCAAGGAATTTCCTTATATTCAGAAAGCGGTGATGGTTGTAAAAACAACAACTTTCCTACCTGTTCACCTATTACTTGAAGGCGCATAACACATGCATTGAACACCATCACTTTATCCATGGAGGCTAAAAAATCATCAGCACAATTTATTTCTTTACTCCATTGCTGTATATAGTAAATGGATTCTTTTATCTGGGTTAACCTGTCGCAAATGGTTAGTCGTCCTCCTTTATACATAAATGGCTTCTTTTTCAATATTCTGTTTCAAAAATGGAGACAGTGAGGAACGGAAACGCACTAAATCAATTTCACAATGAAACATTTCCGTCAAAACAGTCTTCAAAGTGTACATAGTGGATAAAGTAGGATTATCAATATCTACAACAATATCCAAATCACTATCTTCCCTGTTCTCTTGACGTGCAACCGAACCGAAGATACCAATTGATTTAATTCCAAACTCATGCCCAAAACATTGTTTGAAACTAACTAACTTTGCCTTACATTCATCTAAGCATAACATACTTTTCACCAACTTTAGGTACTGGAACAAAGATAAACCTTTTATTTGAACGATACAAGTTCTTACCTCGGTTTCTTCATTTCACACTCCATCGGAGTTCTCTCCTTGCATCAGAACGTCATCATCACCATAAACCGCACGCCCCATTTGTTCGCATCGGGATGATCCAGATAATTCAGACGGCGGACATAGTCTATGTGCAATATCTTGAAAATATTGTGAATACCCACAGAGCATTCCATGTACGGGGTCTTCGGGTCCATCACAAAGCTGGTAGGACGTCCGTCACGGGTCGGGAACAGGAAGAGCTCGCTGTCACCCGGATGCTTCATCGGATTGTTCTTGTCGGTTAAATGACCATACAGCATCTTGAAGCCGATAGCCTCACGCCACTTCAGTTTTTTCAGCAAAGGAATACGGTTGAAAATCTTACCGTTCAAATCCCACGATACATCCAGAGAGGCGTAACGGTCGTTCAGGAACTCCATATTATTAATCAAGTTGAAAGTCTCGCGCTGCAGGATATAAGACAAGTTGGCCGCCGGCATAATCAGCAACGGGAACGGAACTTTATTCCACTGCGCACCGCCTTTCACGAACATATCAATCTTACCCCATGACGAGAACCAGAAACGCTTGTACAGCCCGATCTCTGTCAAGTTATAGTTATACTCTCCGCCCAGCACGCCCTTGAAACCGGCCGTGTGCGACAGCGTAAATACCGGAGCGTCAAAAGAAACCGGAATACGGCGTTGCTTGGTATTGACAAATGTCTCACCCGGAGCGTAACGGAAGGCCAAGGAGGCTTCCATGGTCTGAATCTCAGGAACCAACGTTTTCTGGTCATCATTCGTTATATAGGCCAGACCGCCGGTAGGCTCGTCTGTGCTGTGTTTCACTTCCACCGTGGTCTTCAGGCCAAACTGTGTCTCGTTCTCGTACTTCAAGGCGATATTCCGCACGTAGGACATCTGGTCTACCGTAGAAGTCTTGAAAGATACGAACACGTTGTCTTTATCTGTCTTCAGGAACTTATCCGTGGGAGACATCACATCATACTGATAGCTGAACGTGATGGAGTTCTTCGGGAACTCGCGCGGCAGGTATTCCTTCTTGTTGAAAGAGTATTCCACCTCACCCATATACTTGGAACGATGATCCTTGAACCCGTAAGCATAATATCCCTTGAGGAACAGATGCGGATTCAGGTTGGCCGTGGTCTGCGCGCTCATACGCAGACGCAATCCGTCGATATAGTTATTGGAGATCATGGTGTTTACCGGACCGATATCTACCTTGCTGGGATGCTCCTTGGTCCCGGTTTCCACAAAGTTCTCGATAAACGCCTTCAATACAAAAATCACATATTTGAATCCCGGCATCTGTTCCAGACGCTTCACCAGCATATCCATAGAACTCTCGGTCTGCGTAAGCGGAACCGGCCGGTATTGATTCCAGAAATCGTCTCCGCGCATCATGGCGTCCGCCTCTTTGATCTCGGCCCCCTTACGTTTGAAAAGTTGCTGCGGAAGCTCATCGAAGGCATAATCAGAGTAACGGGTAGTCCTTCGTATCTGGAATCCTTGCATGATCTTCATCAAGGTCATCTCCACAATCATGTCATCGGTCTTCAACACCCACTCCCCATTAGGCAATTGCTCGAACTCCTGAATAATATCCATATTGTCCACAAAGTTCACTCCCGATTTCTTGGGCAGATTCATCGTACATTTCTTCACCGTATAAGACGAGTCGGCCAATACGTAAAGATGCCCCGTAAAACCGAAGTCCTGCGAGTTATTGGGAACGAAGGTGAGATGGAAACACTTGTCCTTGTCCACGAATGTGGTGTCCATAATGTAAAACTTATAAAAAGAGATGGCATCACTGGACGAAATAGGGCTGATGAAAGGATACTGCAACAGACGGATATCATTGTCGTAAATATTCACATCCGTAAATACATCCTTCAGCACCGTGCTCAGCATATCTCCCGTTGCAAACAGCTCGTTCACCCCCGTAGAGCTCATTCCTTTGATAATGGTCTTCTCACTCTTGGGATGTTTACGGTAAATTTTCTGCGAAGCGGTCTCGTCCACCGAAATAGGAAGGATGAATTTATTGGTTTCCTCACAAAGTTCGATCTGGTCTTTCAGGAAAGGCATCTTTTTATACATGCCTTTTTCCAGCATCTCGGGAGTCACATCATTCAGTGACATCGTGATCTTCTGATACTTATTGTACTGATAGTAATCGTTCTCGCTCAGCTTATTATTCTTTTTATGAGCGATCACCTTCTTCATCAGTTCCACTGCCGGATTATTCTTACGGGAGTATTTCTCTCGTTTGGGCTTCACCACCACTTCGTCCAGCATGATATCATCCGGTCTCATCCTCACATTCAGGTTCTTGGTGACACCGGGGATTATATTCACTACTTTTGTTACATACCCCACTGCCGAAAAGGTGAGTTTGTTCCAGCCTTTACGGGTTTCGACCTTATAATTTCCATCATTATCGGTAATACTTCCTACGCCTTTTCCTTCATAAAAGACTGACAAGTAGGGTATGGGTTCATTCGTCAATGAGTCTGTTACAACGCCTTGTATATTTTGGGCTGACACCGAAATGCAGCATCCTAATAACAAAAATAGTAGAAACGACTTGATATATTTTGTCTTCATTCTTTTCACCGCTATTTTTATGAGGGAACAAAGTTAAGCATTAACTTAAAAGAAAGTTGCTAATATAAGCTAATAAATACAGAAATCTTACATATTGACCAATAAATAGGTGAAATTTAACACCGGAAGAACCATTATGCAGCAAATAAAAAAGGGGTCTTTTCACAAAGCCCCCTTTTTAAGTTTTCAATAGGTATTAGTTTTTTTTTAAGGTAAAAAGATTGTTTTCAGGATAACGATGCAAATATGGAGCCTTTTTTTAAACCAGCCAAATAAAAAACTATGCCATACAACATGTTTTTAGAAATTTCTGTCTTTTTTGGCAGATTATTATTCAAAATGCTCTTTATCGGCCTCATTACATATACAAAGATAGCAAAAGTTTAATTTGAAACAGCATTTTAATGAGTTTTTTCTTTTCCCAAGAAATGTCCATCTACCTTATCGCGATGTTTCAGCACCTTTGCATCGATGAAGAAAACAATTTCTTCGGCGATATTGGTTATATGGTCTCCGGCACGTTCCAGCTTACGGATAACGGTGCCGAGTTCCAGGCAAGTCAGGAAATTATCGGGGTGTGTTTCCAGATATTTTGTAAGGACGGCAGGAGCAGCCGCATTGATTTCGTCCAGCAAATTATCTTTACTGAATACATTGAGGGCTAACTCCAGATTTTCTTCATTCAACGCGTTCTTGGTCATTTCGAGCATACCGAGCACTTGTTTCAGCATCTCTTCTATACGCAGGCTGTGGAGCAGTTCACTATCCAGCACGGTTTCCTCGCTTCTCACCACAAAACGGGCTATGCCTTCGGCAAAATCTCCCAAACGCTCCAAATCACTGTTTATTTTGAACATGGCCAGCACAAAACGCAGGTCAATGGCTACCGGATTGTATAGAGCGATAGTGTCCTCTACATCACTGTCTATTTTCAACTCGAACGCATTCACCCTTTTCTCACGGACAATGACTTGCTGTGCCTGGTCACGGTTAAAGGTCAGCACAGCCTCTCCTGCCCTGTCCAGCTGATTGTAAACCAATGTCCACATCTCGTTCACTTCCTTCTTCAGTGATACAAGTTCTGATTCTATAAATTTCACCATATTCTTAATTCTTGTTTTGTTTATCATTATTTCTTTCACCGCAGATTGCGCAGATTCACACTGATTTTAATTTTCCGGACAGAAGAATAAAAAGACAAATCCGTACCATTAGATCTGAAAAGCAAGCAAGCCCGCATCGGGTTGTGGCACATCAGTTCCAGCTTTATCTTATCTCCCATCTGTGCAACGCTGTGATGAATGCTTCACCCGAAACGCCCTGTAATATAATTCTGGGTCGCTTCCTTGCCCGGATTCGTAAATATTTTCTTCGTATCATCATATTCCACCATATTGCCCATATAGAAGAAGGCTGTTTTGTCACTGACACGCGCGGCCTGCTGCATGTTGTGGGTGACAATAACGATGGTATATTCTTTCTTCAGCTCATGAATCAACTCTTCTACCTTGGCTGTAGAGATAGGGTCCAGTGCCGAAGCCGGTTCATCCATAAGCAGAACCGAAGGAGATACAGCCATGGCACGGGCTATGCACAACCGCTGCTGCTGACCACCGGACAGGGCAAACGCAGACTCTTTCAACTTATTCTTCACTTCATCCCACAACGCGGCTCCTTTCAAGGTTTCCTCCACCCTGTGGCGGATAAACTCATTATCTTTCACCCCATTTACCCGAAGCCCATAGGCCACATTCTCGAAAATGCTTTTCGGAAACGGGTTGGGACGCTGAAAGACCATCCCTACGCTCTTGCGCAACTCGTCCACCTGCACGGACTTGTCGTATATATTTCTCCCGTCAATCAAAATCTCCCCCTCCAGACGAGAGCCGGGAATGAGATCGTTCATGCGGTTGAACAGGCGGAGGAAGGTGGACTTGCCACAACCGGACGGACCTATGAAAGCCACCACCTCTTTCTCTTCAATCGTCATGCTTATATCTTTCAGTGCCTGAAAATCACCATAGAAAAAATTTACATGTTTTGCATCTATCTTATTCATATTCTTAATGTTTTAATAATTTGCTGATTTGTCAATGTACTAATGTACCAATACCCGTGCGGTACACAGCGCAGCCAATCGGCACATTGACAAATTATTAATTCGTTTTTACTTTATTGGAGAAATATTTGCGAAGTGCATTAGCCAACAGGTTTATAATTAAAATAATGATTATCAATACCAACGCCGTACCGTATGCCAAAGGAAGCTGTGACTCCATATCTGTTCCACTGGTAGAAATCACATAAAGGTGATAAGGCAGTGCCATGCATTGGTCCAGAATGCTGTGCGGCAGTTGCGGCAGGAAGTAAGCGGCACACGTAAACAAGATGGGCGCCGTTTCACCCGATACACGTCCCAAAGCCAGAATCAGTCCGGTAATGATGTTGGGCATCCCCATGGGCAGAATTACATGCCAGATGGTTTGCAACTTGGTCGCGCCCAAAGCCAGACTCCCTTCACGGAAGCTGTCGGGAATCGCCTTCAAGGCTTCTTCGGTGGTGCGTATCACCAAAGGTACACAAAGCAATCCCAACGTCAAAGAACCGGCCAGGATGCTGTCGCCGAACCCCATGTATTTCACAAACAGTGCCATACCAAACAAACCGAACACAATGGACGGAATACCGCTCAAGTTATTGGTCATCATCCGGATAAAGCGGACCAGCTTGCCTTTCGGCGCATATTCGTTCATATAAATGCCACTCATCACTCCCACCGGAAATGCGAACAGCGCACTGCCCACCATCAGATAAAAAGTACCTACAATGGCCGGCCATATACCGCCACCCGTCATGCCGTCACTGGGCGCCGTGGTCAGAAACTCCCAGCTGATTACTCCTATACCTTTATATATAATAAAACCGAGAATGGCGAACAGAATGAGGACAATGCTATAACTCAGCAGTTTGAAAATACCGAATGCCAGCCATTGCGAACGTCTTTTACGCGCCCCTTGCCCGACAGGGAAAACATCTTGCTTCATATTTTAAATACTTAATTAATCTTTTGTCAATCTATCAATATACCCATTGGCTGCGCTGTGTGCCGCATGATCATTAGCACACCGGCAAATTAGTACATTATTTATTTGTTCTTGATGAAATATATTCTACACTAAAGTTGATAAGCATCGTGATGAAAAACAACACTACTCCCAACAGGAACAGGGCTTCATAGTGCGCGCCGCCGGCGGGTGCCTCTCCCAGTTCCGCTGCAATAGTCGCCGGAATGGTACGGAGCGGTTCCAGAATAGTGGTAGGTATCACAGCTGCATTTCCTGTAACCATCAGCACCGCCATCGTCTCGCCTATGGCACGTCCGATGCCCAGGACAACGCCCGAAGTGATTCCCGAAACAGAGAAAGGTATTACCACCTTATATATAGTCTGCCAACGGGTAGCACCCAATGCCAGACTGGCTTCGCGCATGGCACGGGGGCAATTCCGCATCGCATCCTCGCTTACGGTAATGATAGTGGGGAGTGCCATGATAGCCAAAACAATACTTCCGGCCAATCCGGTCTCGCCCACAGGCAGATTAAAGACTTTCTGAATAAGCGGTACGATGACTATCAACCCAAAGAAACCGTAGACCACGGACGGAATACCACTGAGCAATTCAATAACCGGCTTCAGAAAACTACGGGTCCGATGGTCTGCTACCTCGGACATATACACCGCCACCGACAAGCCGAAAGGCAAAGCGAACAGGATGGCAAAGAAACTCACCCAAAGCGTACCCGTAATCAAAGGAAGAAATCCGAACTGAGGGGCGGGGGTAGCCGGAGGGAACCATTCCTTTCCGGCAAAAACCTCGTCAAAAGAAATAGACTCGTCTTTCAGCAGATGCCCCGGAAAATCCTTTTCTATAAACTTGGAGGGAACAAAGGCGATGATGCCTGGATTACCGGCAACGATCTCGCCGATGCACCGGGGAGCCTTCTCGTATTCGGCTCCCAGCTCTTCCTCCGAGAAATAGGAGGTGATATCCTCCAACCGGAAAACTTTAACCTCCGCGTCCGGTCCTCCCAGCTCTTTCCAGTTGGTAATCTCTTCGTCAAAAACGTCTTTTATTTGTGCCGCACTCAGTTCCTGCACCGGATTGGCTTTATTCACCGCCAGCACATATCCCTCTTCTATGACTTTTTTATTAAAAAGTCCCAAAGCTTCCGCAAACAAGAATACGACAATCAGCAAAATAGTAATGCTCGTTATAAAGCCGCTGCAAGTCAATATCCCTTCTACAATCTTTTCCCAAACTCGTTTCATACAGTTTTAGTCTTCTATTTTAATAACTGATGCAAAAAAAGCCTCTTTATATTAAGGTGATATGAAAGAAGCTTGAAGTATTTGCTACAATTATATTACAAACTTGTTACAAGCAAAGACAATCCTGATCTTATTGCCATTTTCCCGCAAGGACGGATTCAATCCACCCTTGCCGGCGAATATTACCCGTAACAGAATCGTAACACACCAGTAAAACAAATGACACAAGAAAACGTTTCTTTTGCACACGAATTAATATAAGAACTTATGAATCAAGTAAAAGCTCTATTTCTTTTTATTCTATTGGCTTGTAGTCTGAATATTACCGCACAACGCATAAAAGGCAGTGACACGGTGTTGCCTGTGTCACAGGAAACAGCCGAGATTTTCATGAAAGATGATCCCGACCGGCGGGTAACCGTCACCGGCGGAGGAACCGGAGTGGGAATTTCCGCCCTGATGGACAACACGACAGATATCGCTATGGCTTCCCGTCCCATCAAATTCAGCGAAAAGATGAAACTGAAAGCCGCCAAACAGGAAGTGGAGGAGGTAATCATAGCGTATGATGCCCTGGCCGTCATTGTAAACCCGTCCAACCCTGTCAGCCAACTGACACGCCAGCAACTGGAAGCCATATTCCGCGGCAAGATAACCAATTGGAAGCAACTGGGAGGACCCGATATGAAAATTATTGTCTATTCCCGCGAAACCTCTTCGGGAACTTACGAATTTTTCAAAGAAAGCGCCCTGAAGAACAAGAACTACATGAGCAGCAGCTTGTCCATGCCCGCCACCGGAGCCATTATCCAATCCGTCAGCCAGACACGCGGTGCCATCGGATATGTGGGCCTAGCCTATGTATCGCCGCGTATCAAGACACTCGCCGTTTCATACGACGGGCAGCATTATGCCGCTCCCACGCTGGAGAATGCCATCAATAAGACTTATCCGATAGTACGCCCGCTATACTATTATTATAACCGAAAAAACGCCTCGATCGTAGCCCCTCTGCTCGATTTCATCTTGTCTGCCGCAGGACAGAAAATCATCAAAGAGAGCGGATATATCCCGGTACATAAAGAATAAATCTTCATTCTTCATTCTTCATTCTTCATTTTTTTACCCTATCTTTGTCCCCACGATACGAAAATAGTAACATTATGGCAGAAATAAAGAGCGAAGAAACAAGCGAAAAAAAGAGCTTGAACTTCATTGAGCAAATAGTAGAAAACGATTTGAAAGAGGGTAAAAACGGGGGAAAAGTACAGACACGCTTCCCGCCCGAACCAAACGGTTACCTCCACATCGGACACGCCAAGGCCATCTGCCTTGATTTCGGTATTGCCGCCGCACACGGCGGTGTCTGCAACCTGCGTTTCGATGACACCAATCCCACCAAAGAAGATGTGGAATACGTAGAGGCCATTAAGGAAGACATCCAATGGCTAGGCTACAAATGGGGTAACGAATATTACGCTTCCGACTATTTCCAGCAATTGTGGGACTTCGCTATCCGCCTCATCAAAGAGGGCAAGGCATACATCGACGAACAGACTTCCGAGCAGATTGCCGCCCAGAAAGGCACCCCCACCCAGCCCGGTGTGGAAAGCCCTTACCGCAACCGCCCCATTGAAGAGACACTGGATTTATTCCAGAAGATGAACAGCGGCGAGATTGAGGAAGGTGCCATGGTGCTCCGTGCCAAGATTGACATGGAGAATCCGAACATGCACTTCCGCGATCCCATCATTTACCGTGTAGTGAATCATCCGCACCATCGCACGGGCACCACTTGGAAAGCTTATCCGATGTATGACTTCGCA
>OGMB01001446.1_pt1 | contig 10435 bp, 6 predicted proteins | sample 1573001 | NCBI WGS metagenome assembly OGMB01 (sample SAMEA2581921, study PRJEB24529) | metagenome | biome: Human gut stool | place: China | collected 2011
GATACCCGCACGCAGCAGGCGGAACATATAGTTGTACAAAATCGTATTATCAAAAAACATCTGCGTCACTAAAAAGTCAACACCTGCATCCACCTTGTACTTGGTGTTTTCTATATCCTTTTCCAGCGAACCCGATTCGGGATGGCCTTCGGGATAAGCAGCACCGCCAACACAGAAATCACCCTGCTGCTTTACAAACCGCATCAGCTCACTGGCATGGGCAAAGCTGCCGATTTCCTCACCCTGCATATCTGCCGGTATATCGCCGCGCAGTGCCAGAATATTTTTTACGCCAAAGCCCTGCAGCTGTCCAAGTACCTCTGCCAGCTTTGCTTCATCAGCCTTTACACAAGTCAGATGAGCCAGAGCCGGCATGCCGTTATCCTGTACCTTTTTGGCCAGTGCTGCCGAATAGCCTACCGTGCTGCCGCCTGCGCCATAGGTGACGCTCATATAGGACGGCTTGCTGGCAGCAATCCGGTTGACAATCTCCAGACTGTTTTGCAGTTCTGCGCCCTGCTTAGGCGGAAACAGCTCACACGACAGATGGATTTTTCCGTTTTTTAAGATATCAATTATTTTTTCAGATCTCATAATAATCCCCCAAAATCAAAAGCATTCGTATGACATTTTAACAGTTAGCGACATCTTTGGCAAACAAAAAGCAGAAGAAATTAACTAATAGGCGATAAAACCTACCAAAATGATAAATATGTTACACACTAAAAATCCCGCAACCAAATAAGCTGCGGGATTGAATTTCGTTGGCGGAGACGGTGGGATTCGAACCCACGTGCCGCGCAAACGGCAAACTGATTTCGAGTCAGCCGCGTTATGACCACTTCGCTACGTCTCCATTATTCTGTTGGCGCGAATATATTCGCATCAGGTTAATATTAATATTATATAGGAAAAATCCCGTCTTGGCAACCGCATACTGAAATTATTCCTGCAACACACCAGCTTCACTCCTGCGCTTCGCCTTGTTTTCCTGACGGCGACGGCGGAAAAAGTCGCGCATCACCTGCGCGCATTCCTCCTCACAGATGCCGCTGACAACCTCCGCGCAGTGATTAAGATTAGGATTCGTAATGATATTGAAAATGGATTCCGCACCGCCGGCCTTCACATCAGGACAGCCATAAACAACGCGGTCGACACGGCCGTTGACAATGGCACCGCTGCACATCGGGCAGGGCTCAACGGTAACGTACAGCGCACAACCGCTCAAACGCCAACGCCCCAGACGCTCGCAGGCCTCACGGATGACGATGACCTCAGCGTGCGCCGTTGCGTCATGCCACGTTTCACGCATATTGTGCGCAGCGGCGATAACCTCGCCCGTTGTCATGTCCGCAAGCACCGCGCCGATAGGAATTTCACCAAGCTCCGCGGCCTTGCATGCTTCAGCCAGCGCCAGCTGCATATACTTTTTATCGTCCATCAGGCATCCTCCGCCACTTCCATCAGCAGCTCCCATTTTTCCATCAGCTCGGCAATGGTTTGCTCGTATTCCTCATGCTCTGCTGCCATAGCTGCGCTATGCTCAGGACTGGTGTGATTTGCCGGGTCCGCCATCTGTTTTTCCAAAAGGCCCATCATAGCCTCCTGCTCACGAATCTGCAGCTCTACCTTGGGCAGCAGTCGCGCAGCCTCATCAGGACTGTAACGGCGCTTTTTATCCTCCTGCTTTTTCGCTTTCGCCGGCGCAGCAGCAACCTGCTGTTGCTGCTTTTTAGCCTGTGCCTCCGCATAGGCCGCAGCCTTTTCCGCTTCCTCCTGTGCCTGCGCCAAAGCAGCAGCCTTTTTCTGCTTTTCTTCGAGGTAAAAATCGTAATTACCCTTGTAGTCCTTAACCTCTAAATCCTCAATCTCCCAGATGCGGTCCGCAACCTCGTTAACAAAATAACGGTCATGGCTGACTACCAGAACGGTGCCGTCAAAGGCCTCCAGCGCAGCCTCTACGGCTTCACGCGCCATAATATCCAGATGGTTTGTCGGTTCGTCAAGCACCAGACAGTTGGCGCCGTCCAGCACCAGCTTCAGCAGCACCAGGCGTGCCTTCTGACCGCCGCTCAGCTCACCGATTTTTTTGAACACATCATCACCGTGGAACAGCATACCGCCAAGCATCGAGCGTGTATGCTCTTCCGTAAAGCCGTATTCAACAACAAAGTTTTCCAGCAGCGTCTGCTCCGGGTTTAATCGCTCATAGCTCTGTGAAAAATAACCTATCTGCACTCTGCTGCCAATCTTGGCCTTCCCCTTCAGCGGTGCAATTTCGCCCAAGATAGTACGCAGCAGCGTCGTCTTGCCGGTACCGTTTGCGCCCAAAAGCGCAGCCTTTTCACCACGGCGCAGCGTCAGGTTAATGCCCTTGGCCAGCACCTTCTCGCCGTAGCCGATGGTCAGATCCTCCATAATCAGCACTCTGTCCGCACATTCGGCAGCAGGCGGCAAACGCAGCTCAAACTCCTCGTGATGCACCGGTGCATCAATACGCTCCAAACGATCCAGCTGCGACTGACGACCGCGCGCCATTTTGCTCTTGATGCCTGCCTTAAAGCGGCGGATATAAGCCTCCGTGCGCGCAATATAATCCTGCTGCGCATTGTAGGCAGCAGTCAGTGTGCTGCTCTGAATTGCCTTCTGCTCCAGATAGCGGCTGTAATTGCCCTTAAAGGATTGCAGCTTGCCGCCCTCCATCTCCAAAATGCGCATAGCAACGTTTTGAAGACACTATCGTTCATGGGTGACAACAAGCAGAACGCCCTTAAATTCCTGCAGATACTTTTCCAGCCACTGCGTCATTACAATATCCAGATGGTTTGTCGGTTCGTCCAGAATCATGAAGTCGGGATTACGCACCAGTGCCGCCGCCAGCATCAGACGTGTTTTCTGACCGCCGCTCAGCGTTGCCGCGTCATGCTGCCACCAATCCTCGGTGTAGCCCAAACCGATAAGCACACGCTTAATGCGGTTTTCGTAATTATAACCGTCGATAAACTCATAGCGTTTGAGTACGCGGCCGTATTCCTCCAGGCAGCTGTCCAGCTTTTCGCCCTGCAGCTTGCCGGAATCAGCCTCCAGCTGTGCCAGCTTTTGGCGCAGGCTGCTGATTTCCGGGCAGGCTGTCTGCATAAACTGCCAGATAGTACCTCTGATATCGGTAAAGCCCTGCTGTACATAGCCCACACTGATACCGGGCTCGAATTTTACCGCACCGCTGTCAACCCATTCAGGCTGCAACAGGCAACGCAGCAGCGTCGTCTTGCCGCTGCCGTTGACGCCTACAAGACCGACATGCTCTCCCTGCTCCACCATAAAGCTTACATCTTTAAATATTTCATGAATGCCAAATGCTTTGGCGATTTTATCTACTACTAATTGCATAACCATTCTCCTTTTAACACCTATTATAACACCTTCCGGCATTATACTCAAAAGGCTCTGCTATATTCTTATATTTTCGTGCATTACATAAAAAGAGGCTGCCGCATCTGCGGCAACCTCCATATACTTTTAAGATTTATGAGCCATAGCAACCTGAGTTTTGGTCTGAACCAAGCTCTTGTGATGCTTGCGCCAACGATAGCAAAGCATCGGCACCACCAGCATCGGTACGCCGGCGTACAGCGTCTGGCGTAAATCCGGTGTCAAAGCAATTACTGCCAGACAGAAAACCTGCGACCAGATACCGAAATGCGTAACATACGGGAAGAACGGTGTTTTATACTTCAGAGTATCCTCCTTGCCTTCGGCAATCAGACGGCGGCGGAAATTATATTGGCTCCAGCAAATGGAAATCCAAGCCATTGCTCCGGTAAAGCCGGATACTGCCAGCAAATAAGTATACAGTGTAGAATCGGGATTAAAGGTGTAGAAAACGATAACTGCCCAGCAGGCGCACACAGAAACGATAATAGAATTCTGCGGCATACCGTTTTTATTGAGCTTGCCCAAAAACGCCGGTGCCATATCCATGCGAGCCAGTGCATGCAGCGCACGAGCACCGCCGTACAGGCCGGAGTTAGCGCAGGAAACACCTGCAACCAGCACTACAAAGGCAATCGCAGAGGCTAAGCCGTCAAAGCCGTATTCCGCCAGAGCAGCGGCGAACACGCTCTCCTTCAGGCTGGCCTTATCCCACGGCATAATGGACAGCAATAACGTAATAGGAATGATATATAAAGCAATGACACGCCAGGAAACATTACGAACCGCAATAGGAATGCTTTTAGCAGGATCCTTGCATTCGCCCGCAGCCAGACCGATGATTTCGGTACCCTGGAAGTTAACCAGAATAATAACCATGGTCAGCACAATCGGCCAATATCCCTGAGGAGCAAAGCCGCCTTGGCCCAACAGCACCTTAGCGCCTAAATAGCCCTGGTCACCGACAAGACCGCAGACTATTAAACCGGCAACGCCGCAGAAGCCCACGAGGGCAGCAATTTTGATAATGGAAAGCCAGAATTCGCTTTCGCCAAAATTATCAACATGAAAAAGGTTAATTACAGTCACCAGCAGGCCAAAAAGAATTGCCCACCACAGTTGACTGACGGCAGGTACAAAATTATTCATAATGATACCCGCAGCAATCATTTCAGACGGCACGTAAGCCATCCAGTTCAGCCAATAGGCCCAGCCAACGCCGCAAGCCCAGGTTGAGGATATATTCTCACGTGCATAGGTAACAAAGGAACCGGAAATAGGCTTAGCTACAGCCAGCTCCGCCAGGCACAGCATAACGCATAAGACGATTGCACCGCCAAAAAGATAAGAAAGAATAATAGCAGGTCCGGCCTGCTCAATCGCATATCCGGCACCTAAAAAATAACAGCTGCCGATAATGCCACCTAAAGAAATCATCTGTAAGTGTCTGTTCTTTAAACTTCTATTCATGGATTGCTCGTTCATTACCTTAATAACACAACCTTTCTTGAGCATATGTGTGGAACCTTCCGTTCCGCCTTAATTCTTGTGATATGATTTTACTACAAAAAACCGCGTTTGTATAGCAAAAAATGCACTAAAATCAGCGATTTTACAAAAAAAATCTATTTTCCTCATTTTTCCGCTATTTTGCATCATTTTCAAGCGTACTTCTCCACAATTCTATGCAAAAAATACTCCCCCGCCATCCCAGCAATGACAAGGGAGTAAACAAAGAAGGCTCCTTTAAAGATGGTTGAAAAGACTCCAGCAATGCATGCAGATACAGCCAAGCGCACTGACGAGCAACATGCAGATTACCGAAAGCTTGATACCGTTTTTCAGTAAATCGTCAGGATTCAGACCGTAGGTTACACCCACGGCACGCGTGCTGACCGGCAGGATAAAGGCACAGTTTACGGCAACGATTGAGGTCAGGATATAAGGAATAGGATTTAGCCCCAGCTGCTGCGAAATACTTTGTACTACAGGAATCGAGATGGAGGCCGCCGCGGTATTGCTGCTGATTTCCGTCAGGAAGGTAGCAAAGAGCGTCAGGCTGAACATCGTTTCCCAGCCTCCGCTCAACGGCAGCAGCGTAATTACCTTGGCAATCTGCGTTGCCGCACCGGTCTTTGTAATCAGCTGGCCCAACGCCAGACCGCCGGAAAAAAGGAAAATCATACCCCACATAATGCCCTTTTCAGCCTCACGCCATGTAAGGAGCAACTGCCCTGTTTCGTTACGAAGCATAAAAGTGAGCATGCCGAAGGTGAAGAAAACATAGGCAGGCTTCATCAACGGCAGATACTGCACGTAAAGTGGACGGACGAAGGCCAAACCTGTTGCGAGAACAAAAAGCCACAGTCCTAATTTTTCACCGCGGCTCATCGGCCCGAGCTTATCATAAGCAGCACGAAAGTATTCCTTGCCGCCGTCCAGACGCTTAACAGGCAGCGGCAGATGCAGCAGATAAGCCAGAATAAGCAGCATGATGATGAACAAAAGCGGCAGAAAGCGGATAACCCAATCAACATACATGAATTCGTGTCCTGTGAGCTTTTCCAGATAGCTGATTGCTACCAGATTAGAGCTGCTTCCTAAAGGTGAACCAAAACCGCCGAAGCCTGCGCCCCAGACGATGGCCAGCAGAATCGGTGTTGCTACGGGATTGTCGGTAATCTGCTGCTGCCCCAAAAAGCGCAGCATGCTTACAGCCACCGGCAACAGAATCATAACAACGACGACGTTTGGCAAAAAGATGGACAGCAGCGTTGAAGCCACCAGCCAGACGCATATCTGCTCGCGCATCGATGTTCCCAAGCCGCAAAGACTTTTTATCGCCAAACGCTTATCAAGATGTGTTTTTTCCCACACCAGGCTGATAAGATCACTGCCGACCAGCAGGACAACAATTTCCGAAAAATATTTACTGATGATTCCCTCCATCGGCACCATGCCGAAGATGGCGTTCAGGGGAATCGGCAGCAGCGAGGTGACGGCGATATTTACCGGCCGCAGCACCCACCACAGGCCCATCCAGAAAATTGTAGCAATGGCAGCTGCCTGCTTAAATTCAATCACAGGCGCTAATACAAGCAGCACGGCCAGAAAAAGTAAGGGACCCGATAAAACGTTCAACGAGCGGTGTTTTTTCATAAATAACAGCTTCCTCTCCGAATTCAATAGTAGTTTTCCTTCTATTTTTGCATTTACTTAATTCTACTCCCGTTCTATAATTAAGTAAAAGACTTTATTTTGATTAATATAATCATATTTTTTGATATTTAAGGAGATGCTGCTATGGATTTCGCATTTTACCGTAACTTTATCACTGTTGCCGAAACAGGTAATCTCAGCGCCGCAGCGAAACGTCTGGGCATCGTACAGCCGGCGCTAAGTGCGCAGATGAAGGCTATCGAAAGAAACTACGGCGTGCAGCTTTTCAAAATGCAGCGCGGTAAGCGCCACATTGAACTGACGGAAGCAGGTGAAACCTTTTTGCAGCAGGCGCGTCAGCTGTGCAATACGGAAGATGATATCAGCCTGCGTATGCAGGCCTTCGGCAGGCGTGCCGCAGGTACGCTGCGCTTCAGCGTGTCACACGTGCGTACCGACTATTTCCTGCGCAGCTATCTTATTCCCTTTGCCAAGGAAAATCCCGGCATCAGCTATCAGTTTCACGATGCTACGGTAGAGCAGCAGCAGCAGCAGTTGGAGGCAGGCAGTATTGACTTTGCTTTTGCCAATGCACCACTGCCTGCGGCGCACAATTTTGCTACTATTAAGGTGCAGCGGGAGAGTTTTTATGCTTTCTATAATGCTGAAATTTCGGTTCCGTGGGCAAATAAAAGCATGCTTTCGCCAGAGGATTTGGCAGGTGTGCCTTTGTGCTGTAATTATGGCAGCTATGCGCTTTTGCGCAATGTGTTTTAGGATTATGCTGTTAAGCCTAATGTTGCCTTTATTGCTACTACGGCAGAGAGTGCGCTTACCTTTGCGACGAGCGGACTTGGGGTTGCTGTTGTCGCAGCGTTGGAGAGTGATGCTGTGCCGCAGGGGATGGTGCGGCGGCAGCTTGTTGATGAGAAGCTGCATTTTGATCAGACGTTGTATTGGAGTAAGGAGCATAAATTATCGCCTGCGGCGGAGGGGTTTTTGGAGTTTTTCCGCAAGCATATATAGTTATGTTACTTTTCCACGGAAGAAAAAGTAACCAAAAGTTCCTTTAGACGTGCGCAAGGCATGTTGTGTGCATCCGTTAGGATGATATAAGCAATACGCTGGTTATGTTACTTTTCCATGGAAGGAAAAGTAACCAAAAGTTCCTTTGGCCGCTCGCAGGATTCCGGTGCTTTTCGCCATGCGTTTGCCGCGAACCGAAGTTACGTTGGTGTGCTATAAAAGAGCGCAATGTCGGTTGAGCGTCAAACGAAGGAGATGTTCCCAAAACAGCGCAGGCTGTGCGAACAAAGACGCTCGACTGTAGCCAGCATCCGTTCCTGTCCGGTGCGGCACGGAGTGCGTGGAACGTGCGGAGGAAAAATTATATATGCGAAGCACAAAAAACGCCCGCGTTCTTCAGAACGCGAGCGTTAATTTTTTGCTTTTATTCTTTGGATGCTTCTTCGTCTGCATTCGCAGCGGATTTCGGTGCATCTGCTTCGGCGACAGGCGCTTCAGCCTTTGCGTCAGCTTCGGCAACGGGAGCAGCAGTTGCTTCCTCATCCACAACAGATTGCTGTACTAATTGCAGCTTTTCTTCTGCGGTAAGGATATGACCGTATTTTACCAGCTGGTTGATTTCTTCCTCTTCCAGAGTTTCCTTCTCCATCAGAGCCTTAGCAATCACATGCAGCTTGTCGATGTTGTCGGACAGCAGCTTTTCAGTAGCAGCATAGGCATCTTCCATAAAGGAGCGTACCTCTTTATCAATTTCGGCTGCCACTTCTTCACTGTAATCCTTGTCGCGGGCAATGTCGCGGCCCAGGAATACCTGATCCTGACGATGACCAAAGGTTACAGGTCCGATGTTTTCGCTCATACCGTATTCGCAAATCATCTGACGTGCCAGTTGAGTTGCACGCTGCAGATCATTGCTGGCGCCGCTGGAAATTTCCTTCAGCACCAGAGCTTCGGCAACACGGCCACCCAGCAGCACCTTCAGCTCATCGAGCATTTCGCTGCGGGTTGCATAATACTTATCTTCCTTAGGCAGGCTCAGGGTATAACCACCTGCACGGCCACGCGGAATGATGGTAACCTTATGTACAGGGTCAGTGTGCTCAAGCAGCATACCAACGATAGTATGACCGCCTTCATGGTAAGCAGTCAGGCGTTTTTCCTTATCGCTGATGACACGGCTCTTGCGCTCCGGTCCCATGATAACACGCTCGGCAGCCTCTTCCATTTCCGGCATATTGATAGCCTTCTTATCCTTACGGGCAGTCAGCAGCGCTGCTTCATTAACCAGGTTGGATAAATCAGCACCGGTAAAGCCAGGGGTACGCTGAGCGATTACGTCCAGATTTACATCCTGTCCTATCGGCTTGCCCTTAACATGTACCTTCAGGATTTCGGTACGTCCCTTGATATCAGGACGGTCTACTACAATCTGACGGTCAAAACGGCCGGGACGCAGCAGCGCCGGGTCCAGAATGTCCGGACGGTTGGTTGCAGCAATCATAATGATGCCTTCGTTAGCGCTGAAACCGTCCATCTCAACCAGCAATTGGTTCAGAGTCTGCTCGCGCTCATCATGGCCACCGCCAAGACCGGCGCCGCGCTGACGGCCTACAGCATCAATTTCATCGATGAATACGATGCAAGGTGCACTTTTCTTTGCCTGATCGAACAGGTCGCGTACACGCGAAGCGCCGACACCGACAAACATTTCTACGAAGTCAGAACCGGAAATGCTGAAGAACGGAACGCCCGCTTCACCGGCAACTGCCTTCGCCAACAAGGTTTTGCCTGTACCCGGAGGGCCATAGAGCAAAACACCTTTAGGAATCTTAGCTCCCAAGTCATTATACTTCTGCGGATGCTTCAGGAATTCAACAACCTCTTCCAGCTCCTGCTTGGCTTCTTCAGCACCGGCAACATCCTTAAAGGTTATCTTCAGTTTTTCCTCATCGTAGCGACGCGCACGGCTCTTGCCAAAGTTCATCACCTTGCCGCCACCGGCACCGCCCTGATTCATCAGCATGAACCACAGGCCTACGATAATCAGCATCGGCAAAATAGAGCTGAGAATGCTCATCCACCAAGGTGGCTGCGGCGGCAGCTCTGCCTTAATGTCTACTTTCTTTGCTTCCAGCTTTTCTACCAGCTTGCTATCATTAGGCGCAACGGTAGAAAATTCCTTGCCATCCTTTAATTTACCGCTGATAACGTTATCAACAATAGTTACCTGTTTGATTTCATCCTGCTGCACATGCTGCATAAAGCTGGTATAGCTTATATCAGCAGGCTTAGAATTCTTTTCACCATAAAGGTCAAACATCCAGATAATTACCATGATAATCAGCAGATAAAAAAGTACGTTCTTAAAAAATTTATTCAAGCACGTAGCCTCCTTCCACTTAGCTCATAATATTTTATTATATTATAGATAGGAAAAACTAGCAACTGTTTTATGCAAATTACAGGCTTTTATTTGCGTGCGTATACAGCAGGCTTCAGGATACCGATAAACGGCAGATTACGGTAATCACCTGCGTAATCCAGACCGTAGCCCACAACGAATTCGTCAGGAATTTTAAAGCCTACGTAATCAGCCTCCAGACCATTTACACGGCGCTCGGCCTTGTCGCACAGAGCAGCGGTTTTCAATGTTGCAGGCTTGTAGTGACGCAGCATGTCGGTGATAGAAGCGAAGGTAACGCCGCTGTCAATGATATCATCGATTACCAACACGTCCTTGCCCTTAATGTCCTCGCTGACATCAAGCTTAACCTTCACACTGCCGCTGTTGCTTCTTCCTATGGAAACGGAACTA
>OGMB01001450.1_pt1 | contig 10427 bp, 5 predicted proteins | sample 1573001 | NCBI WGS metagenome assembly OGMB01 (sample SAMEA2581921, study PRJEB24529) | metagenome | biome: Human gut stool | place: China | collected 2011
CCTGTCCCAGACCGATGACCAGCGCTTGGGGTGAAGTTCAACTCCATTTCGTGGAAAGAAATCATTCCCTGCGTGCCTCCCAGGAATATTTCTCCGTCACGGGTCACGCAAAGGGCATTCTCATTGACGGCAGTCATTGGGAAACCGTTTTCGGCACTGTAGTTCAGGAATGCCTTTTGCCGGTAGTCGAAGATGGAGAAGCCTTCGTTGGTGATGAGCAGCAGTTTGCCGCTGGTGGGGGATTCCTGCGTCTCGTAGATGCAGTCGCTGGAAAGGCCGTTCTTCGCTTGGTCAAAGTTCTCGAAGTCGTTGCTGGCAGGGCGGTATAAGTCCAGTCCGCTGCCCGAAGTGGCGAACCACAGATTGCCTTTGCTGTCTTGGGTAATGTTGTTTACATTGTTGTTGCTGATGCTGTGTGGGTCGGCAGTATCATGGCGGTAGTTGGTCAGTTTGCCGGTATCGAAACGGTAGCTGAACACACCTTCGCCCGTGGCTGCAATCCAGAGCGTACCGTTGCTGTCGAAAGTGACATCTGCCACCATCTTGATTTTTTTGCCTTCTTTGCTGTCCTGGAACAGTTGTTGGCATTTCCCGTTGGCAGGGTCGAAGAGGCAGATTCCGTTTTGGGTGGCTATCACCAGGTGGTCTTGGTAAGGCGCGATATCGCGGATGATGTCGGAAGGCAAGGTCTCCGGATTACCTGCTTCCATGCGGTAGTGTGTGAATCGCCCCGAGCGTATGTCCAGTCTGTTCAGTCCGCCCAGATGGGTTCCTATCCAGATGATGTCTTTGGAGGCATCATAATAGAGAGCCTTGATGTTGTTATGGGAAATACTGTTGGGACCGATTTCCGGGCGGAACCATTTGAACTCACGGGTACGGCGGTTGTAATAGTTCAGTCCGCCCCCTTCGGTGCCAATCCACAGATTGCCGTCCTTGTCTTCGATGGTGCGGCCTACAACCGGATTGCTCAGCCCCTTCTTTTCGATGGGCGAATACATATAGCGGCTGTATATCTCGTACTCGGGGTTGAAGTAGTTGACGCCGCCAAAGTAGGTCCCCAGCCACAGCGTTCCTTGGTTGTCCTTTACGATGCACCAGATGGAAGAGTGTGTCAGTCCGTCGCTCTGGGCATCACTGGCAGTGTGGTTCTGGAAGAGTCCCGTACTTTTGTCATACCGGTTCAATCCGTTGAATGTCCCAATCCAGATGTTTCCCAGATTGTCTTCACAGCAGGCTCGCACGAAGTTGGAAGAGATGCTGTAAGGGTTCTTTGCGTCGTATTCAAAGATTTCGATGGTTCCGTCGGTCTTTACATGGTGCAGCCCTTCTTCCCAGCTGCCAATCCATAACTCGCCTTCGCTGTCTTGGTATATGCTGGTGATGTTGCCTTTCAGGATGGGGTGGGTCAGCTCGTTCTTGTCCAGTTGCAGGCGGTATGCTCCGTCGGTGGTCGTTCCAATCCACATTTGTCCTTTGTCCAGATGCATACAGCAGATTTCCAGACTTTTTCCGGGAAGCTGGTAATAGAGGTCAAAGTTCCCGGTCTGCTCGTTATAGCGGTAGATTTCATTCTGTTTTCCGATGAAAAGGGCCTCTTTGTAATATATGCTGTGTACATTTCCTTGCAGCAGGGTGGTGAATCTTTGGGTGGCAAGATTGAACTCGGCTACTCCTTCCGTACAGAGCAGGTAGATTTTTCCGTTACGGTTGCCGGCCATGCGCAGCACGGTGTTGCAGAAAAGGCTGTAAGGGTCGTTCTTCTGCAGCTTGTAAGTTTGTATGTCTTCTCCGTCATAACGGTTCAAGCCTTCTCGGGTTCCAATCCATAAGACACCGTTTTCATCGATGTAAAGGCTGTTCACGGAGAATTGTGACAGACCGTCGTCGGTTGTCAGATGGTTGAAGGTGATGTTCTGCGCCTGCAGGGTTGCAGCAATCATGCTTACTGAAACAAGAAGCAGCCGGATGATAAACGTTCGCACTTTTCGGGTAGTTTTTAAGGTTTCAGTTACAAATATAGGTATATTTTGTACAAGACTTCTTATTTATTAGGCAGTTTTTGCGGCTATGTTTGGATAAATGTATAATTTTGGAAGCGCGCCGAACGATACTTGTCTTTTGATAGATGGCAATCGGCGTATCTTTGTAAACAAATTAATTCATTTATTATCATGAAAGACCTTTTATCTATTGTATCTCATTTTCAAATGCAGGGTACGGTTCGTGAAATCAAGCCTTTAGGCTCAGGCCTGATTAACGATACGTACAAAGTGACCACCGTTGAGGCCGATGCGCCGGACTATGTTCTGCAACGTATCAATCATGCCATTTTCCAGAATGTAGAGATGTTACAGTCTAATATCGAGGCTGTGACCGGGCATATCCGTAAGAAGCTGGAAGAGAAAGGAGAGGCCGATGTCGAGCGTAAAGTGCTTCATTTCATCCCCACGGCCGAAGGGAAAACCTATTGGTATGACGGTGAGAACTACTGGCGTATCATGACTTTTATTCCCCGTGCCAAGACTTACGAGACGGTGAACCCCGAATATTCCTATTATGCGGGAACTGCCTTCGGTAATTTCCAGGCTATGCTTGCCGACATTCCAGATACATTGGGCGAGACAATTCCCGATTTCCACAACATGGAGTTCCGCCTGAAGCAACTCCGTGACGCTGTGGCTGCCGATGCTGCGGGACGTGTGCAGGAGGTGCGGTATTTTCTGGATGAGATAGAAAAACGCGCTGATGAAATGTGTAAGGCAGAACGTCTGTACCGTGAAGGCAAACTGCCCAAACGGGTATGCCACTGTGATACGAAAGTAAACAACATGATGTTCGACGAAGACGGTACGGTGCTTTGTGTCATTGACCTGGATACGGTGATGCCCAGCTTCATCTTCTCCGATTATGGCGATTTCCTTCGCTCAGGTGCCAACACGGGGTTGGAAGACGACAAGAATCTGGATAATGTGAACTTCAATATGGAAATATTCCAGGCATTTACCAAGGGTTATCTGGAATCGGGCAAATCCTTCTTGTTGCCGATAGAGATTGAGAATCTGCCTTATGCGGCTGCCTTGTTCCCATACATGCAGTGCGTACGCTTCCTGGCAGATTATATCAACGGTGATACTTATTATAAAATCCTGTATCCGGAGCACAATCTTGTGCGTACCAAGGCTCAGTTCAAACTGTTGCAGAGCGTGGAGGAGCATACACCGGAGATGAAAAAATTCATTGACTCATGTATCTGAAAAAGTTTTTAATGACGATAGCGGCAGCTCTTTGCATGTTGCCGCTATCTGCAATTAATCCCCAAAATAGTAAAATGAAAGAATTGAATGTAAAGAAAGTAAGTGCGGCCAATATACCGGTAGAGTCGGTTCCGGCTCTTCTGGATGAAGAGAAGGTGGCGTTTCAGCCCGTAAACACAGTGAATTGGGCTGCTTTTCCTTATACTCCCGATGTGGAATTCCGCATAGCGCATACGGAAGATGCCATTCTGCTGCATTTCAAGGTAAGGGAAGCGAGTGTACGCGCAGTTGCAGGCCACGATAACGGTCCGGTTTGGGAAGATGCGTGTGTAGAGTTCTTCTCTGTGCCTGCCGATGACGGAGTGTACTACAATATGGAGTGTAATTGTGCCGGGACTCTGCTTATTGGGGCAGGTGCCGGACGTGGAAACCGCCAGCATGCCCCGCAAGAGGTGCTCGATAAAGTACAGCGTTGGGCTTCTTTGGGACGTGAGGCTTTCGACGAAAGAGTAGGTGAGTGTGCCTGGGAAGTGGCCCTGGTCATCCCTTATTCCGCTTTCTTCCTGCATGACATCACTTCGTTGGATGGAAAGACGCTCCGTGCCAATTTTTATAAATGCGGTGACAAGCTCCAGACTCCCCATTTCCTTTCCTGGAATCCGATAGGTCTGGAGAAGCCGAACTTCCATTGCCCGGAGTTCTTCGGTACCCTGCATTTCGAGTAGTAGTAGAACAAAAAATTACTCAACCTGCCCTCACCACTATCACCGCTTTTCTGAAACTCCCTATTCATCGCCCTTTCAAGGGTGAGTGAGAGCAAATAAAAAGGGTGAGGGCAAATTTTACCCTCACCCTTCCGAGCGTACCCGGTTGCTTCCTGCTTCTTTCCCCGTCTTTTATAGGACAAGACAGACCATTGTCTACAGAAACAGTATAATAAATACCCTTTATATACTTAATCCGTTAGTTCACAACACTGAACAGTTTGTTCCAGCATTAGAGAACACTTTGTTTCAGTATAGAAAAACACTTTGTTTTCATATAATGGAACGAACTGTTTTGTTAAGGGAAACAAAGTGTTCTCTATAAGGAAACAAAATGTTTAGTTAAAGGAAACAGTTTGTTTTACTTAGCATACAGCCTGGAATGAATGTGCATCAAAAAATAGTAAAAGATAATGCAGGAACTATTGTAGAGGAATATAGAAAAGGGCACGAACTACGCAGACTTACAGAAAAGAATTTATTCATCCGTATTGTCTGCGTGATTCGTGCCCGAAGAAGGGTGTTTACTTCACGATTCCTTTGGAATTCTTGATGAAGTTGATGATATTGTGTATCTCGTCACTCATCGGTACTTGGTCTTCAATCTTCTGCAAGGCATCCTGCACGCTGAAGTTTCCCTGGTATACCAGACGGTAGGCATTTACGATATGGCGCAATACACGTTCGGTCACCTGGTGTTTGTGTTGAAGCACAGCAGCGTTGATACCGTGGTATTCTGCCGGATTACCGTTCATGATGATATAGGGCGGCACATCCTTTGATATGCGGCAGCCTGCCTGAATCAGTACCCAACTTCCAATGTGGCAGTATTGGTGCAGAATGACGTTGCTGCTCAGAATGGTGCAGTCGTCTATCTGACATTCTCCGGCTACGGTAGTCTTGATACCCAGTACACAATGGTTGCCTATCTGCACGTCGTGGCAGAGGTGTACACCATCCATCAGGTAGTTTTCATTGCCGATGCGGGTGGCGCTTCCTGCATGGGTAGCACGGCTGACAACCACGTTCTCGCGGATGTCGTTATTATCACCGATAATCAGCATGCTGTTCTCTCCCGTATAATGGAAGTCTTGCGGTTCGGCACCCAGAACGGCATTGTGATGCACCTTGTTCCCTTTTCCCATGCGGGTACCGTGCAGAATTTTTGCCCCCGACATAATAATACAGTCATCACCGATTTCCACGTTCCCTTCGATAAATGCAAAGGGCTGGATGGTTACATTCTTGCCGATTTTTGCGGCAGAATCTACATAAGCTAACGGACTTATCATAGTAATTAGCGATTAATGATTAATGATTAGTGATAAATGGTTAGTGATTAGGATTTACTATTTCATTAATCGCTAATCACTAATCACTTATCGCTCATTTTATTCTCTTCCTCCTCCAAGCGCTTGATACAGACTGATGACTGCCTGCATGCTGCTGAAGGTGTCGGATACTTCTGCAAGCTGTGCGCTGAGGTAAGACTGCTCCGCAGACAAGACTTCCAGATAGGTCGACGTGCCTAAGTTAAACAATTCTTTTGTATCTGAGGCAGCTTGGCGGGCAGAATTTACTTGAATAGTGCGTGAAACGGCTTTGTCCTTCTCCATTTGATACAGGTGCAGGGCGTTGCTCACTTCATTTCCGGCATTCAGCAGGGCGGTTTGGAACTGAATCTTAGCCTGCTCCTCTTGTGCCTTGGCTTGTTTCAGACGGGCAATGTTGGCACCGCGATAGAACAAGGGTTGCGTCAGCGAACCGATGGCGGAAGCCAGCAGTTTACCCGGGTTGACGATACCTGCACCGGAGTTATTGGTCCAGCCTCCCGAACCGCTCAATGTAATCTGCGGGTAGAAAGCGGCACGGGCGCTGTTGGTATTATAGTAGCTGGCAGCCAGTGACATCTCGGCAGCTTTCACGTCCGGACGGTTGGATAGCAACTGCAAGGGGATACCTACTGAAAATTCCGTAGGCAGCTGTTGCTCTTCCAGCACACCGCGTGCGATGCTCTGTGCCGGTTGGTGCAACATCAGGCAGAGGGCGTTTTCGGTTTCGCGTATGCTCTGGCGTATGTCGGGCAGTGATGCCATGACTTGAGCGTAGACAGTGCGGCTCTGCTCTACGGCAGCAGAAGTGGTTCCGTAGATGCCTGCATCTTTCATGGCTTGCACGGTCTCCAGGTTCTTTTTCAGAATCTCGACGGTGCCTTCGGTGATTTGCAGTTGGCGGTCCAGCATCAGCAGGGTGTAGTACATGTTGGCTACGCCGGCGATGACTTGCGTCTGAACGGCTTGTTCGTAGAATTGCGTCTGCTTCAAGCTAACCTTTGCTTGTCGCTTCGGGTTCAGCAGTTGACCGAAGAGGTCGACTTGCCAGCTTGCGGTGACGGGCAGGGAGTAGATTTGTGTAGCCTTTCCCTTGTCCCAGCTGCTGACGGTTCCTTGCGGAGACAAGGCAAGCATCGGAGCATAGGCAAGACGGGCAGACATCAGTGCGGCTTGTGCTTGTTTCACGTTCAAGGCGGCACTGCGCAGGTCACCGTTGTTGGTGAGTGCTTGCTCGATAAGTGTCTGCAGCTGCGGGTCTGTGAACACTTCTCTCCAAGGCAGATTACCGAAGTTGGCCGTATCTGCGGCTAATGTATCGTTCACGGACGCCGTGTCGCGATACAGTCCGGCAGTTGTTATGTCTTCGGGTCTGTCGTATGATTTGTAGATGTGGCAACTGCTCAATAAAGCAGTTGCGCACATCAGGCATATTATTTTCTTCATAATCGCTAATCGTTAATCACTATTTTGTATATTGTTCAATCTCCGGTTCTGCATCCGAGTTGTCCACATCTTCCCATTCCATCGGCTTGAATTTCTCCTGCAAGTACTGGAATGCCACGAACAGTGCGGGCACTATGAAGATTTGCAGAATCATACCGATTAACATACCGCCGATGGCAGACGTACCCAGCGTACGGTTACCGTTGGCACCCGCACCGGAAGCAAACATCAGCGGGAGCAGACCGACAATCATTGCCAACGACGTCATCAAGATAGGACGCAGACGGGCTGCGGCACCCAATACGGCTGCCCAGGTGATACTCATACCCATTCTGCGGCGTTCGAGGGCAAACTCTACAATCAAGATGGCATTCTTAGCCAACAGACCCATCAACATGATGAGGGCAATCTGCATATAGATGTCATTGGACATCGTACCCAGAATCATTTTCAGTGCCGGGATGCTGCCCAATGCGCCTATACCGCCTACAAAGAGGAAGCTACCCAGCAGACCGAACGGCACGGACAGCAATACGGATAAAGGCAGGATGTAGCTTTCGTACTGGGCACTCAGCAACAGATAAACGAATACGAAGCACAATATGAAGATGAGTCCCGTAGTGCTGCCACTCGTTTCGGCCTCTTCACGCGCCATACCTCCCAACTCATAACCGAAACCGGCAGGCAGGTTTTCCTGCGCCACTTCGGCAATGGCTTGCAGAGCCTGACCGGAAGTGTAGCCTGATGCGGGAGCCACCATCACCTTCATGGAGGTGTAGAGGTTGAAACGGCTGATGACGTCAGGACCATATACTTTCTTGATGGAGATGAACTGCGTGATAGGTGCCATCTCGTTGCCGTTGCGCACCTTGATGCTGGACAATGATTCCAGATTCTTGGTTGCTTCCGGCTCTGCCTGAACCATTACACGGTACATCTTACCGAAACTGTTAAAGTTAGAAGCATACAAACCACCGTAATATCCCTGCAAGGTAGTCAAGATATCATTGGGGCTGATGCCTGCTTTCTTACAAGCGGCAGCATCAATGTCCAGCTGGTATTGCGGGAAGTGGGGGTTGAAGGAGGTCTTGGCGGAGTTGATTTCCGGACGCGCTTCCAGGGCAGCAGTATAGTTGTTCACCACGTCGAAGAAGTGGTCCAAATCACCACCCGTCTTGTCCTGCATGTTCAACTCGATGTCGCTTGAAGCCGAGTAACCCGGAATCATAGGCGGCGCGAAGAACAATACCTGCGCTTCCTTGATAATCTTTTGGGCGCGCATGTACAAAGTGGCGTACACAATCGTGGAGTTCTGCATCGTGGAACGTTCTTCCCAGTTCTTCAGCTTGATGATGAGTGAACCGTAGGAGGGGCCTTGACCGCCCAAGAAGCTATAACCTGAGATAACGGTACGTGACTGTACGGCAGGGTCTGCAGCAACCAAGCTGTCCACACGGTTCAAAATCTCTTGTGCGCGTTCTTGTGAAGTGCCCGGAGGCAGTGTCACAGCGCCCATGATGGTACCGGTGTCTTCGTTGGGCACCATACCGGTCGGGGTTATCTGCATGAATACGCCCAACAGTACAATAGAGCCGATAACCAGTCCTGCCGATATCCAGCGTTTCTGGATGAAGAACAGCACTTGTTTCTTATACTTGCCCAGGATACCGTTGTATGAGTCATTGAAGGATTGTTTGAACTTGTCGGTAGTCATACCTGCCAACGCCAGCACACTGATGATAATCATCAAGCTACACAGAATGGGGTGTTCGCTGAAGCTGAACAGACCGAAAATCATGCCCAGGATAGCTACCGTCACGAAGAGCAGTGTAATGCCGGGACGCATCAACCGGCCTATAGAGTCGGCATAACGTGCAATCATAATTTTGCGCGCTTCCTTGGCGGCAACGCCTACACGCTCTTTCAGACTTTCGTGTCCTCCATTATGAGGTTTCAAGAAGATGGCACACAGCGCAGGACTCAAGGTCAGGGCGTTCAGAGCCGAGAAACCGATGGCAATCGCCATGGTCAAACCGAACTGACGGTAGAAAGTACCTGCCGTACCTCCCATGAAGCTCACGGGAACGAATACGGACATCATCACCAACGTAATGGAGACGATGGCACCACCCAGTTCACTCATGGCGTCGATGGAAGCTGTACGGGCCGATTTGTAGCCCTGGTCCAGCTTGGCATGGACGCCCTCGACGACGACGATGGCATCATCGACCACAATCGCAATGGCAAGCACCATGGCCGAAAGGGTCAGCAAGTTGATACTGAAGCCAATCAGTTTCAATACAAAGAAGGTGGCAATCAACGCCACGGGAATGGCGATGGCGGGAATCAACGTGGAGCGCATATCCTGCAGGAAGATATACACTACGATGAACACCAGGATAAAGGCCTCGATCAATGTCTTGATTACCTCATGTATGGAAGCGAAGAGGAAGTCGTTGGCACTCTGTGCAATGTTTATCTTCAAGCCGGCGGGCAGTTTGCTGGAATAGTCGTCCAGTAGGGCCTCGATATCCGAGATGGTCTGCGTGGCATTACTGCCTGCCATCTGGAAAATGATACAACTCACGGCTTTATGTCCGTTTACCATATTGTTGAATCCGTATGACAGACGACCCAGTTCTACACTTGCTACGTCCTTCAAACGGAGTATTTCACCGTTCTCCAAAGCCTTGATGACAATGTTCTCAAACTCCGTAGTTTGTTGCAGACGTCCTTTGTAACGCAGAGTATACTGGTAGGTTTGGTTACCGCGCTCACCCAACTGGCCGGGAGCCGCTTCGATGTTCTGTTCGCTCAAGGCGGCAACCACATCGTTGGGGATAAGTTTGTATTGGGCCATTACATCAGGTTTCAGCCAGATACGCATGGAGTAGTCCCCTGCTCCCATCACATTGACGGCGCCTACACCGGGCACGCGTGTTAACTGGTCTACGAGATTCAGCTTGGCATAGTTGCTGAGGTAAAGTCCGTCGTAGTCTTTGCTGTCCGACGTCATCGTGAGGAACATCACGATGTTCGATGACTGTTTCTGTACAGTGACGCCTTGCACCACAACGGGAGTAGGCAGTGACGACTGGGCCACGCTTACCCGGTTCTGGACCTGCACGGTAGCCATATCAATGTCTGTGCCTACGGCAAAAGTAATGGTAAGAGAGTAAGCGCCCGATGAGCTGGACTTGGAGGACATGTAAAGCATTCCGTCCACTCCGTTGACTTGCTGCTCGATGGGGATGCCGACGGTTTGTGCCACCGTCTGCGCATTGGCTCCGGGATATACGGCACTGACCTGCACGGTGGGTGGTGTGATGTCCGGATATTGGGCAATGGGCAGGATGCCCAGTGTGACCAGTCCTGCTACGACGATGAGCAGCGCCAATACGGTAGCAAAGATAGGACGGTCTATGAAGAATTTTGAAAACATAGGCTTTGGTATTAATCAATTCATATTAGTTGTCAATGGGATGTACTTTCATTCCATCCCTTACCTTCATCAGTGCTTTGGTGACGTAGCGCTCCCGGGGAGTGATGCCTGCCCTTATCTGGCGCAGGCTGTCCCCTATCAGTTGTCCGGTTTCTATATGGCGGTAGCGCACTATATTCGAATCGTT
>OGMB01001458.1_pt1 | contig 10367 bp, 9 predicted proteins | sample 1573001 | NCBI WGS metagenome assembly OGMB01 (sample SAMEA2581921, study PRJEB24529) | metagenome | biome: Human gut stool | place: China | collected 2011
AAACGGTGTACGCTTAGGAAATGGATATGTTAAGATAACAGCTTTACATACACATACATATACTTCTAAAGTAACAACCAATCCCACCTGTACAAAAGACGGCATAAGAACCTACACCTGTACCGGTTCAGCGACTGATGCCGCCTGCGGTCATCAGTATACAGAGATTATTCCGAAATTAAATCATGATTGTTCTGTGGTAGTTCCATTAGGAACGAAAGGCTATGAGGTGCCTGGTCGTCCAGGATATTTCTATACAAGAAAATGTAGCCGTTGCGGCAGTCATTATTGCAGGGAAGAGTTAGGACAATTTTTACAACAGACTTTTGTGAAATATATGGACACAAATGGTAATTATCCGAATGACTGGAAACTGGCAGACAGTAAGCTGGTCATTTATGGTCAGTATTACAGTTGGGAATATGCTGACAGGCAAGAATTTAAAGGAAATTCAGTATATTACAAAGTAACGAAAGCGAATAATAATTATGTTTACATCGAGAGAAAGAAGTACCAACAGCAGGTAATTGTTCGTTACCAGAACGCAGATGGTCTGGGCGATGCAGATGCCACTTTTACTCCGATTACAGAGGTCTCCGGTGATTATTTCTATGGTTCTCAGGTAACATGGAAATATACACCACGGGTGGAGTACAACGACACTGTAACCAGTAGCAGAAGAGATGGAACGGTGTGCACCAGCCTTACATACAACGTAACGGATCATAAAGTAACAGAGTTCTGGGCGTTCCGAAAGCTGGTTACCTTAGATATTAACGGCGAGTACTTATGGAAAGCCAGCGTGGATGCTTCCGATGAATCGGGTACGAAATATAAATATCCGAATCTTGGATATTCTGCAACAGACTCCAATAATAATATGGGAACTTTTGATATTTATATCAATGGAAAGTTAGATACCCAGAAAGGACATAATGTCAGAGATTATTACAGAACCGATATTTTATACGGCTCCAAATGGGAAGTAGAAAATATCGAATCCGATGCCGGTAAGCATTATTACGGCTCCGATGTCAATTAAGCCATTACCTTTTACACCTCATTTTCATAGACAGCCTATCGCATCGGTAAGATGCGGTGGGCTGTTTTTAGGTTTATTCAGAATTTTCCGATGCAGCATATTCAATAGAAATTTAATAGCATCAAATTTTTAAAGTAGATGCCACATCTGCATAACATCATAGAAAAATCGCAGGCATTTCCAGATACATTGGATGTGTCGCAGCATTTTCTAAAAATTCTATTTTTCGATTTATGATTGAAGGAAAGGGAAATTTTTCCTCTTCCGCTTCAGAACGATTCTCAGCTACGTGTCCCCTTTTCGCTATGTATCATAGGTCTAAAAACTGATGGTATCATTTAAAAATAAAATTTTCGGGTAAATTTCGGAAGGTCTTTTCTACCATTTTTTCGCTGCGAAGGTTTATTGAAATTCTATGTCAAAGCATCCAATTTTCATCTTGCCAATCCTTTTATTCAGCGTTACATTCTTCTCCCACGGAGAAACCATTCCGGGAGAGGAGGTGACATTTCCATGAGTACGACAACAGATCATTCACAGGATAACATAATCAGGTTATTGCAAGAAGCACTGGCTGTCACGATTCTTTTGGAGAATGATGTGCAGACACAACAAAGCGACAGCATAGAGGCACTGTCGCTAGGAATCATTCACAGTAAATTATCGGAAACTACAAAGCTGCTGTCAGAGTTCTTCCAGAAAGAGTTGTAGGAGATTTTTCTGTCTTTCTGTGAGCATGGAAACATTAATGGTATCAGTATTGCTCTTGTCAAAACCGAGCAGATAATCAGTGGAGCAGTGGTATAACCGGGCAAGAGCAATGAGCATTTCCAGACTGGGCGTGCGCTCCCCTTTTTCATAATTTGAGATAACCGCAGGCGATACGTTAAGAGCCGAGGCTACTTCTCTTTGTGATAGTTTATGTGCAGTTCGTTGTTCCTGTAAGCGTTCGCCTAACCCATGAATCATAGAATACCTCCTACTGTTACTATGATTTTACATTTTATGTTATATCCGTAGGTTAATATAAATATGCGCATAGCATTGTAAAGTTTGCTGAAAGATGATATAATGAGCGAAAATACAATGTGTCAAAGGAGACAACTACTATGGATATGATACTGACAGAACGTGAACTGGAACTGCTTCTTTTAATCAAAAGCATTTGCGAGTTTGATGCAGAGAATCCCGGCAATATTCCCGAGGGCGGCATAGGTGAAATTGCTGTAAGCAATGGCATTTACGAACCAGATGAGTATAAGGAATGTATTCAAAAACTGGATCAGCTTGGTTTTGTGGATGAAGATGACAAAGTAACTACGGCAGGAAACAATTATATTGAAGAGATTAAGCGTCTGGTAGATGAAACGCTTGCCGGAGAGAATAAAGTAAGCCTTTCAGAAGAACTGAAACATTATTTCAAAAAATTAAATGACTTTATAAAAACTGATTGGAGCAAGTGCCCGTATGTAAGCAATGCTTGTATTGTAATAACGCTTATATCTGGTATAGCAACAATAGTTAAGATGTTTTAGGCCTGATTTTCTACTTGTATTTAATAATAAGTGATTTTTATTTTTATATTTTTTATGAGGATGCCGAGAGGCATCCTCATCGACTATTACGACAGGAGGAAATTAATATGTCAGGAAAGTTTATGAATGTTAAGCGTATAATAATCCCGACGCTTACAATGATCATTATTACCAGTCAGTTAATGGGCTGTGCGTCTGTCTCTCAGGATGAGGCGCTGAATTTGTTGCGGCAAGGCGATCAGATAGAGATTGAGATAGCCACGCCCAAAGATACGGTCGAAGCAGAAAAAGATACATTACCATGGGAGCAGTTAGCATCCTTATCTACCTATTCCGCATTTCGTTCTGCTTTTGATACCGCTCTGGGCGTGGTTCCTACTTCTGACAGCAGTAAGAACGGCATCGTCTATATCAACCTTGCAGGGGATCAGGACGGTAACAACACCTTATACAATGCCATGATGAACAGAAAATTCTATTCCAACTATTGGGAAAATGATGCAGTACAGTCCGAAGTTCAGAAAGCACTGGCAAGTCAGTTTACCGATGTAGACGAGGATACCATAACTGCAAGATATGCAGCATTAGGTGTTTATTTTGATTTATTACCCACCAAAGAACAACCAGAGTTCCATGGTGACGATTCCTTATCAAGAGCAGAGGCAATGACCTTGATCATGAGAGCAGAAACCCCGGTAACGGAATCTGAAACTCCCGAAACCTTTGTTGATTTTGTAAATGCAGTTGGTTCAGAATCTCCCTACACCAATTACGCAGGATATTTAATGAATGATTCCTACCTTACCATTGACACTGGCAGTTTAACATCTAAAACTTTCACATCTACAATTTCCCGTGGTGAATATATTTATATGTTAATGAGCCATTATTTCAAAGAAGATTTGTCCACAGTAGATACAAAGTCGGCAAGCCTTTCCGATGCAAAAGATGCAGGGGATTTGAGTACTACGAAAGCCTTTGAGAAATATGATGGTTCCAAAGACTGTTGGCAGACAGCAGAGTTAGCCAATGCGATAGCAAATCCCGATGATGGATGCCCCACCAGAATGTATAAAGCATTAGTACTTGCAAATACACTTGATATTGTCAACAAAGAAACTCGTTGGGATGAAGGTTTATCCCGTTCCGAAGCAATCCAGTTGCTGGCAGACACCTATGCAAAATTAGCAGAGGCAAAAGGATATCCAATCGACACCACCCTCGGTAAAACTGACATCGTCGGAACAGTCGAAGATACAGATGTTGATAATACTGCAACAGATGCAGAGAATACTGAAACAACTCCTGAGGCAACAGAGAGTAAATCAGAGATAAATGAGAATGATTCTCAGACTTCTGAGGGCGAAGCCATTGAGGAAGTGGTAGAGACACCTGCCCCTGATACCTCAAGTAACACCGGATATACACTGGATGAAGAATCAAAGGCATTCTTGAAGCAGATGGGTGCTACCGATGCAGAATTAAATAATGTGAAATCTGATAAAGATTTAGATAATCTGATTAATAATTTGTCGAGCCGTTTATACGGAAACGGTGGCGGAAGTAGCACCGCCGGAGGCAGTAGTTCCTCCACTGACACTGGTTCCAGTGGTGCCACCGGTGATGAAGTACATGATTCAAGCCGAGACAACATACTTCCTCAAGGTACGGTTGGCGGTTCAATGTAATACAATTAACTAATCAACATGAATGAGACAGTAGATAGCATCTACTGTCTCATTCATCATTATGGAGGGAAAATGATGGTATCAATGAGTATTCCAAGCAATCGTGATTTTGTAATCACAGACACTTATACTAATGATAATAAAAGAGAGTTCTACATAGAAAACAATGCTGATTCTTTGTGGAAACAAGAAAAAGATTTGAAAGTCTTGATGACTACTAGAACGATACAAGTAATAAATGCAATGATAGCACCAAATGGAAGAATATCAATAAAGAAAAATGTTCCTAAGGTATTTAAGTCGAGTGAGCATAAATTTGTTTTAAACATGCTTGGTGAAATTGCATTTAATCCATACAATTATGGCTTGATGGCAAGCTGTTTAGGTGCTCTGTCAGTTAAGATGACTGATCAAAAGCGGACAGTTAACAACAAACTCATGATCAGAAATTTGCTGAAAACATTAAAAGGGTACTATTCATACATGAAGCCTATTAAGTATTCCTTTTGGGGCAAAAAAAGTGACAGTATGATAAATTTTACGGAACAATATCAGAATACAGCAACATTGAATGAATTAAAGTCAGCACTGTATCGACTGAAAAATATAAACAACATTAATGTGTCTGGTTATGTTGATAAATTTTTGATGAATCCTCTCAAGCCAGAGAATTATGAATACATTGTAGACATTTTGATAAGTCTAAATAATATTGAAAATAATACAGCATACATAAATTATATTAATAACATTACTGTTTTATTGGAGTATTTGAATAATGCAGTTTGGAATTATAGATATACTATCTTTGGAGAGCCAATGTATGGACAGTTTATGATTGACTTAGGCGAAGAATACAAGAAATACTTAGAAAGTGATGCAAGTATTCCTTTGACGATTCCCAAATTGGGAACAGATGATGAACGGAAGAGAAAATTAGACCAGTGCGTTCATGTTTTTGTTACAGCATTTGATAAATATCAGACAGCAATACGAGCAAAGAAGAATGAGTTTAGCAATTTGTATAATGCCTGTGGTAGTGAGATGCAGAGTCTCATGGATTCTTTTGGTGGTGCGGAAGATACCGTGGTAACAGCAAATACAGAGGAAGAATACAAAGAGTATTTAAAACGTAGCGTAAACAATGTAATTGCAATATATAAGAAAACAAATGAGTTGATCGGGGAAAAAGTAGATACAGAGCATGCCAAAGTAGTAAGAAAAACGTTAAATGTAATATCTAAAGTAGCAGATATAATTGGATCAGACTATTTACCGGACAAAGCGGCAGGAAAACTGAAATTGGCATCTGAGCTTATTAATAAGGGATTGGATGCTGTAAAAGTTGAACTAGGAGATGACGCATATAGTCTAATTAAAGCATATAATAAAAATATCAGTGTCACCGATAAAGAAATAATGATGTATTTTTGCAACGAGAAATTCATTGACAGTAAAATTTTATGCAAGGTAAAATCAAGTGATATAAATATGAAGTTATCCCAATTACCCATATTTCAGATGAGAGATGTAATAGGGTTATTGGCAAACATTAGAGTTTATAATAATGTTGGTATTAAGTCAGATCCTGATATATATAGTATCCGAAATGGAGAAAGGAAGTTTATACTAAATTGGATTTCTGCATTCAGAGTGTTGGGATATACTATTAATTACGCAACAGTAAGGAGTGATAGAGATTATAATATTATTTTCTGGCATGTTTTGGAGGATATAGCAGGTTTAACAATTCCTAGGACAGATGGGGATAAGGAGAGGGGCTATTATAAAGAGGTAAGAAACATTTGTAATACTAATTATGGTGTAGGATTTTTAACAAAGAAACAATGTGTTCTGCAAGTCCTCAATTATATTATACTTAAATAAAAATGTATAACCATTTCCCCTCAAAGAGTGAACATCCCACAGTATGTTCACTCTTTTATTATGCAACAAAATACAGTTGATATTTTATTAAATGCTTGTAAATAAGCATTTGAGTAATAGGAAGTGTATTTTTTAATTTATTTATTATTTTATTAAAAGAGAGGAATGCGTATGAAAAAGAAAATTACAGCATTAGTAACTGTTACAATCATGGCATTACAGTTGGTAGCGTGTTCTTTAGAACCTACCTGCAAAGCGTCAGGTTGTGATGAAACCAATCTTTATCAAGATGGATACTGCAAGTATCATTATTACATGAATGCAGGAGAAAGTATGATAAAGGACATTGTAAACTAGAGGGGGAAGAGAACTTATGGACTTTTATATGTGGTATCTTATTGCATTTTTGGCTCAATTTATACCATTTGTCTTGGTTATAACTGCCATTGTTGTAACAATAGTAATTACTATTCAAATGAAGAAAAAGCGTGACAAAAGGAATATGCACCTGTTTGATATTAACAGTAACAATTAGGGGAGGATGGTTTACATTATGTTTTTTGTATCAATTTTACTGTGGATATTATCCATTTTTACATTGGTCTTGACAATCAAGTGGAATCCCAAGGACAATCCGATAGACGATTCTTCATGGAATATAGACAAGACAGACCTATATAATAAACTACGGCGATTTATCAGTAATCCGCAGGAAAATATATATGCAGTTTTGAATATAAAGAATGCACTGAATGTAATTCAGAACGGTATATCGGAGGAAGGTTTTGCTATATTAACTGATAGAGCCTGCTATTTCATCGGTAAGGTTTACGAGAAAAGAGGAATATTTACCCGGAAAGCCAATGTGCAGCACCGTATAGTAGTAAGTGAAATGAAGGGAGTAAGAGTAGGAACACTATCAAGGATCAAAATGTTAATTCCCTACATTCTTTCCACAGCATTGCTTATTTTACAGGCAATTTGGTTTTTCTATGCAGGAAGAACTCAATATAGTTGGTACAGTGGCGCAATAATTGCAATTGATATATTGATAACAATATCAATGGAAATTATGTTATTATCTGTATCATTATATTGTTTTCTGCAAGTATTTCTTCTCAAAAGAACAAACATTTGTATTGAGTTCACCTCAATGACGGTTGCATTTATGCTGTCTTCTTTAGGGGCAAGGGAAATCAAGGATTTCTATCAAGCAGTAAGTACGGTACAGGGATTAGATATTATGAATCCCGTACCCACACAAACAGTAGCACCAATGCAGAATATTCAAGCAACAGGAAACAAAGTTGAGCGTCTTTCAGAATTATCAAAGTTATTTGAGCAAGGAATGATAAGTGCGGAAGAGTTTAACCAGTTAAAGGCAGAGGTAATAAATAAGCAATATTAAAGATACAGAGATTGTTTTCAATGGGCATCCCGCTTTCCATGGGATGTCCATTTTTTCTGCCTTTTTATTATAAATATTCAGTTTTTTATTTTTTAATTATTATTTTTTGAAATGGAGGTTCAGCATGGTTTCAAAGCAGAAAACACTAAAAATTTTCACAGAACGATTTCTTTGTCTGCTGTTAGCACTGCTAATCAGTTTACCGATGTTTTCCACCCTGACAGCCAGTGCCGCATCAGGAACACTAGTTGATGCAGACTACACGGATGGAACTTACAGCAAGTCTTCTGACAGCAAATGGTATGCAACTTATTGTCCTACCGCAGGATACAAAGGTCAAGGTGTTCTCATTTATCTTCTTGAACGTGATGGTGGTGGCGCAGTCGCCGGCACCACCCCGAAGGCATATGCCTGCGGAAGTAGAATGGAAGGTTATGAACTTCATGCCCGTGACAAATACAATCGTTATTCCGAGGTAACTCACTGGGAATCAGGCAATCCCTATTGGGCAACGGGCGGTGCGGTACCAAACAATGGTGGTTTCCTTAAAAATTCTTCCACCTACAACACCGCTGCAATCAAGTCATGGTTGAAAACACCAACTTCAACAGTGGGAGGTAGTGCGTCAACAAAGGGTATTGACATGGTAGAGGCTATCTGGGGTTCCGACATCGCACGCCGTTTCACCAATGAGGAACTCATCCTTGTAGCCGAGCCAATCATCGCAGTCCAGTTCGCCCAGAAGGCAAAATCAACGATACTTGATGTAGATGATTCTATGTCCTTAGAAATGATTAAACGTAAGTTGAGGATATTTAAGTCAGTCGTAGAGGGTACAAGAATTACAAAGTTAAGCACTGATTTAGAACAATTTCTTGATGAAAGAATAAGTTGGCTAGATACTGTTACAGCTTCGTCTAGTAGTATTCCTCCAAATGTAGCAAGTGGAACAAAGCGTGGTATTATAGCAGCCCTTAGTCAGATAAATCATAACGTTTATATGTACTATCCTTTGGGGGATGTATACGCAGGTACTTCTAAGATGTTGGCAAAGCGTTTCACGGAATTAGATCCTGTTCAGTCAGTAACTGGTGCTGGTGCAGGTCCTTCTTCTGTATGGGAACCTTCCGATCAAGGAAGAGTGTATTACCGAAAGGCAGCTAATGCAGCGTCCTATATCAGCACTGGTTCAGTAGTATGTGCGAATGCAGGATTTACTCTTTGGGATAAAGGTTCTTCATCAATTAGACAGTATCACCCTGACAGTAACCTTGAGACCTATTCGATCGGAATGTTAGCGATGTTAGCCTTTACGGAGGATGGAGGGGATTACACCCATACCTATGACACCTCATGCGGTTCCACCCCAGGCAAGGCACCCGAGTACATTCCCACACCAACAACTTCTTCCTTATCACGTTCCTACACCATTATCAAAGCCTATCGCACCTTAAACACCTTAAGTTCCACCTACATCAATGATGGAGTCTATACCAGGGAGGATACGATAGGAAAGATATTGATAGAGGATGAACCTACCTACACAGTAGTGGATTGGTTTACCACCTCCACCCCCACAGCCACGGTTGGTTTATCGGATGCCACCCGATGGAATGAATCAAAGTCCCATGCCTCCATTATGGAACAAGGTAATTCTTCCCTGGCTTCACCGATTACGTTGCCTTCTGCCCAGAAATATTTGTATGTGTTGCTTGAGTGTACCCACACCTCATCGCCTCCCACCGATGCCAACTACACCCTTCAGGAATAGTCTCTGAACCTTAGATTTTTAATCGTCCAAAACGTATTATTCAGAAATTAAAAATGTGTGGTGCCGAAAGGCATTTTTTTTATGCCTGAAATTTGTACCCCATTGTGCAATTTGTATAGCGTACCCGTAACGGTCAGTCCATAGATGCGTGTCTCCTCATGTCTCCACACGTAGTCAAAACAGGTTTATTCCGCATACGAAATAGCATAAAAAGTTTGTTACTTTTTCAAGATGACAATGAAATTAATTTGTGTATACTTCAAAGTAAGAAAGCAGTCAGGAGGATACAAAAATGGAAGCAGAGTTAATTGAACTGGCAATGAAGATCAAGATCAGCCGCAGGCGGACACGGCTGACCACCTACGAAAATATGGAATTGTATACCACGCAGCCTATCAAGCCGGACAAGAAGAAAGAGATCAAGAGAAATATTCCGAGCAACTATGCAGATTTCAATTACTACAACAGAATGAAACAGCGCAGACGGGTTATTGAGGAAATGGTTTATAACAGTTTTGAAGCAGGCAAGATGGTCATGCTGACCCTGACCTTTGACGGTCGCTTACAGCCTGAGAAGCAGTTTTCAGACATTAAGACTACCCATAAGGAGTTTAAAAAATTCGTCCAGAGGGTCAACGACCATTACGATAATTTCCGCTACGTGGCAACGTTTAGCCGACAGAAAAACGGCAACTGGCATTACCACATGATCTGCAATTTCCCCATAACGATAGTACCCGGTGAGGTGAGGAAACTATGGAAAAATGGCAGTTTCTACATAACGCAGATTGAAACGAACGATGAAATGGCAACAGTGATCAAGTATGTAATTAGTAATATGAACGAATCCACAGCAGAAATGCATGGCAATCATGGCTATCTCTGTTCCAAGGCAATCGAACGGGACAAGGTCATTACTTCGTGGAGGGAAGAGCAGGAGGCAGAGTACCAGCAGGCATTTGAACGGCTGAAGACAGAGAAAACGAAAATCTTATATGAAACCCGGAACCACTTGGGAGTGCGGGGGGAGAGGGTG
>OGMB01001460.1_pt1 | contig 10350 bp, 6 predicted proteins | sample 1573001 | NCBI WGS metagenome assembly OGMB01 (sample SAMEA2581921, study PRJEB24529) | metagenome | biome: Human gut stool | place: China | collected 2011
TGGGCTATGTGCTCCATTGGGCCTTCAGCCCGCACTTGCTAAATCCGAAAGTTGAGTAATATTACCGAACAGCAATAGCTGCGTTTCGTTTTGACCTTGCAGTCTCATGGTTTCATCAGTCTATCCTCACCTTTGCCACAAGTTTGCGCAGTGTACCGCTGCCAATAATAGGGGCATGGGCATCTTCGGGATACATGATGTAGAACTGCCCCGGCACCACATCAAAGTAAGTGGCAGCCGGCAGGTCGTAAAGGGCAAAATCGCGTGCCACATCAAAGGGCTCGCGACTACTTTCGGCCGCCAAAGCCTCAAGCGGACTCCACCCCACCCGTTCGCTACCGCTGAGCGGAAAATGTATGTCGATGTAGCGGCGGTGCACCTCAAGTGCCTGCTCCGCCTCTGTGCGCAAGGTCGCATCATCAACATTTATAAACAAGCGGTCGCCATCGAGCGCAATGCGTCCTGCCGGCACCTTTGTCAAATCGTGCGACTTGACATAATCAAAAACCAATTTGAAAGCCGGGTGCAAATGCTCTACGCGCCCACTCTCTGCCAATGTAGATAGTATCATATTCTCTATTGTTTTTTATACTGCATTATTTGCTGTGGCCCCCTTGCTTACCGAGAGCCAACAAACGAGTGCAATATTACGCACATTTTTTGAAAGCCCCCACACCCCCTCCACACTTTTTTTGTGCAAACTGTCTGCACTTTGGGGGCAATGGGGTGTTAAATAATTCTGTTGTATCTTCCCTATTATTTGTTCTTTCGTCTGAGAAAGATTATTTATCTTTGTAATCATTATTGACAAATCCACCAAGGAAGAGTCTATTGGTTTTTATCTCTGAACAACAACATTGGAAGATACAACCAACCAGCCTTCAACGGCCGATGCCTCATTGTATAATGGGCAGCCAACCGACACAAGCTTATCGTGTCCGAGTGCAGAACTTACCTCCTGTACGCCCTCCATATCTGAGAATGTCGGAAATGGGGTGTCGGTAAGAAGTGTGCCCACTGAGAACGATCAATGGTTCGTTCTACGCGTTTCATATGGACGCATTCTCAAAGCAAAGACCTTTGTAGAAGCTAAAGGTTTGGAATGCTATATTCCTTTAAGATACAAAGAGATAAAAAAACAATACAAGAAGCGAATCATCATCGAACCGCTTCTTCCGTCATTCATTTTTATTCATACGACAGAAGAACAAATTGAAGCTTTACTCCACGAAAACAAGGTAGTAACAAATGAAAGCAGACCTTTGCTAAGCTACTACTTTGACCACACTATCCATCGTCAAGACAATCCCGACCGAAATCCGCCACTTACAATCAGAGATGAAGCCATGAGCAACTTCATTCATCTTACCTCCATTAAGAGCCCTCACATCATTCCAATCACTTCAAACAACATCCAATTCAAATTAGGTGATCATGTTGTCGTGACAGATGGTGAATTCAAAGGTATTCATGGAAGGGTGGCAAGAATTGCCGGCCAACAACGTGTGGTTGTCGAGTTGTTTGACGGATGCCTGGTGGCTACAGCGTATGTGCCGAAAGGGGCGATGAGTATTTCTAACCATAATTTATGAAAATAAGTAAAAGGCATACAAATCTAATAATATAATAACATGAAAATTAGAAGTGCACGATATTTCAGAGAGTGGTATATGAAAGAAGTACGTCATATACGAAGTAACAATGACTATGACACATCTTTCCTTGGTTGTAACCACAAAATGCCCAATGGTGACTATCTCAAAGGTTTTTTTGATTTGTACCACGGAGACAAGCCAGACATAGGTGGATTCTTGTCTGGTTTCCTTAAAATTGCAGAGGACGGGCAAGCCATATATGAGTTTCTACAGAATGCAGCAGATTGCTGTTCTTCTTTATTTTATATGTTCTACAATGAGGACTATTTCCTTGCTGTAAATAATGGGAAAGTCTTCAATCAAGCTGGAATTCAATCATTACTCAATGTAACTCAATCAACGAAATCAAACCCTGATCAAATTGGTAGATTCGGCATCGGCTTTAAGTTAGTTCATCGATTAGTAGGCAAAGGAGATGGCATGAAAGAATTGATCCACGACTATAAAGGTCCAATTTTGTTCAGTTGGAGTAAGAAAGAAGATCTCATCGACTTAATGAACCACGGAAGCATAGAAAGTGTGGACTGTATAGACGACAAATCCTCTCTACCATTTCTTTTAAAGATTCTAATTACCAACTTCCCCACAGAACCTTTTGAAAAGGTTAAGGATTTGGATTATGAGGACAGAGTCTTATTCTCTGAAACAGAATACGCTGAGATGTGTGATAATGTAAAATCAAATCTTAAGCAATATTTGGCTACCGACGACTTTAATCAAGGGAGCTTGTTCTTCATCAAACTTGGTGAAGGAAAGAAAGCATTGCTTGACAAAGACTATAAAGAGAATTTAAGGTCTGGAGTTGAATATTCACTCAATACATTAAAGGGATTGGAAAATGTCAAAATCAACGGAACTCAAATTAAAAAAATTCCTTTAGTTCTAGAAAACGGAACTATCTCGAAAGAATCAAATACATTTCGCGAAATTGACCCTGAGTATAAAGATGGTGACATTCATTACTCTATTGGATACAACAAAATAGATTTTGATGCAGATAGTCCCTTTACAAAAGTTGAGGAACTTAAGAAATCGCCTACATTCTATAAATACTTTCCTTTGGGGGACGAAATCCATCAATCTGCTATTTTCATACACTGTGATAGCATAAGCAACGAGGCAAACCGTCGTAAGATGCATGAAGACTCTATAAACAAGAGGCTTATCCCCGAAATAGCCAAGTTCATTATCGAGAGATTAGAAAGTTATAAAGAGAAAAAAGATACAGAGGGTTTCTGCCAATTATATGTGAATATACTTCTTAGTGATATGCCACACGATAACAGTGATTGGTTAAAAGAAGTATACTACGACATTTTACAAGATTACATAGTAAGTTGTATTCCTACCATCAAAGGCTTCTCAAATGATGCCTCAGATGTCAAGATAAGACATATTCGCACTGACATTCCCCTTGAAATAGTGAACAATAAGTTGCAATGGTTCAAGTGGAGTGATAATAAGAATATAGAGGAACTCATATCTTCAGCAAAAAGTAAACTTAACATCATTGGGTATGACATTGTTGATTTGATAATAGATGCAAATTTGGAGAAGCTCAATAAATGGATTTGTACTATTAAAGACTCCGTTTATACTATTTTCTTGAACGAGTTAAACTCAACGAGACGAGTGATATCCGCTAAATTTAAAGATAGGATCAAAGCGGTTAAGCTCTTTAGGTTTTCTGATGGGAATTTCTACTCATACAATGATTTGATAAAATATACATCTGATTCTAAATACGATTATATAGATTATACAATTTACTCAACCAATAAAATTGAAGGAATTAAGAACGTCTTACCATCCCTAGATTTCATTCTTTCTGAACTTAACATCGATAGTTTCGCAAAAATCAAAGAATGCTTTGATATCCCTCAAGACGAACGCGTTTTCAACAAAATAGCTGCCAAGATTAAATATAGAACACTTTCTAATACAGAGAAAAGATGCTTAATCCAATATTTGACGACATTTGAGAATATTGGGGATGAAAAAATAAAAGATTTGTGCATGTGCAGAAATGAAAGTGGAGAAATAATGCCATTACGCAAATTAGTCGGACGTAACTATAAGGTTCCCACATGGCTTTCAAAATACCAAATACATGAAGATGATTACTTTGGAGAATTAGATAAATTCTTGATGTCTAAAAAAGCAATCTATCGTGAAATCGTATATGAATATTGGGATGAGATCGTTCAGACAGAAAATGTCAAGGATTTCTATTCTGACGTCAAGCGATTGTATGAAATTGATGCCTCTAACAATCAAAGCCTTAAGAACATGGCATATATTTATACCGAAGATGGCAGGTTTGTAACATCAGACGATTTAATCTATAATGATAAAATGCTTGATGAGTCTCTCAACTATAAAGAACTCAACAATGTTATAACGACAATTTTCGAAGGTTGTCTTCCTAACAAATCAGTTGCCTCTATGCTTCAGGACGAACCTTTTGGTCTTAAGAATTCAAATTTATGTGATTGGGATGCGGATCCGTCTTATGGTGTTACTGTTGAAGATATTAAATCTATTTTAGCATTCTGCTCCTTGAATAATGAAACATTCTTCAAAGCTTTTGTAATCGAATATGAAAGTGGATCGTATCATATAAAAAAAAGACACAAGAAACATTATCAAGTATATACATCCAATAGAGTCCTGTTGTCATTTATTAGTGAAAATTTCGGAGATACAATGATACCACTTCCCAAAATGCTATCTAATTATAAAAACGCAGAAGGGATTATTTCCGAAGCCAATCTTCATTCTGAAATAATCAGCCAAATAGACGATGTTGATGAATACAAAGAATCATTAGTAGACTTCATCGGATATGATGCTCGTAGATATTTTATCAATGAATTATCCCAAATCTGTATCAATTTGGACGAAGATACTATAGCAGACAGCTATAGCTATAAAATCATCAAGATGGCTTGCAATGCCTTGGAAACGGCTGAAGATTTCCAAGATTTTAGAAACAGACTGTCAATCATAAAGGATGGGGATTTATATAGTCCTGACCAAATTCCTCAGTGTGTGGCAGAACACATTGAAGTAGAGGGAGCTAAGAAGATCTTTGATCTTGCTAAGATTCTTCCCAACGAATATGGTAACGGGACTCTTTTGGCAGAAATTGCAACTAAATATTCTTCATTGGGGATTCCGGAAACCAAGTTAAAAAAACTCATAGGAATTACCGACGCCCCTGATATAGACAGTGTATATAATACGTTACAATCGAACTATCAAACATTGGTAAACGATCAGCAATTGGCTTTTGTACTATCAATATGTGACAGAGAAGGTAACAAACATCCACAATATAAGCTCATCGCCGCTGATGGGGAAGAGTACTCTGGTAATTATGTCGTTAAAAATTTCGATTTTATCTCTGAATCATACACCTTATCAAAAGCATACTCTCACCTTAAAGAATATATAGATATGCCCTATAAATATAAGAAGAATATTTATATTGAAGAGCCTTACATCAATAATGAGAACAAATTTATTTGTCCTGGACTTGACACTACAAAGGACGAGGACGAAATAGACTATTCCAAAGTCATATCCTTATTGAATTATCTTATAAAACTCTACAAAAAAAATAAAGATAGATTCATAGAAGTTGATTGGACTGAATTCAAGGACTATCTCGGTTTTAATCCCAGTAGCTGCCTAATTCCTAAAAGATATGCTATTGAAGATGAGATATTGCCTAAAGAAATCGAAAAGTGGGCAAAGGTTTCTCCCATACATATTGAAATTCTGAACGCAATGAATGTTACAATAGAATCTTCTCCTGTAGTAAAGTTCAGAAAATATATGGCTGGTAAGAACAAAACTTTTGATATTAATTCTTTGTATAACGTTAAGCAGATAGAAGAACTACAGAACTCTTTAATTTGGATTTCTGAGAATGTTGATTTCCCGCTTTCCGAAGAAGATAAATATGATGCTGTAAAATCTGTAATAGAAAGAATAAACGAATCACAGAGACGACACAAGATTGAGGTCTATGACGAATTCGACATTGATACCATCGCCAATAAAAGCCTTAAATATCAGGATGACAACTACGATAATTGGGAACAAGAGATTGGTTATTCCATATATTTATATGATGGGCAACTTCCGCACGTAGTCAGCATAAACAAATACATTGGCGGCACAATTTTCACCTACTCTGATGGAGACATTACCACCAACGGAGAAAACATTATATATATAAATAAAGAGGCAGATATGCAAAAAGCAATGCATCATTTGGCAGAAGACAATGATATTAATCTAACCCATGAAGATGTTTATAAATTATTCGATTGCAACATCGTTGATCTACGAAGAGAAATTCAGAAATTAAAAGAAGATAATGAAAAACTACGTAAAAACATGCCTGTCAAAGGTGGAAAAGTGGCCATGAGCGGAGAAAATGACCCAGGAGTAGATGGACCAGAGCGATCTGAATGGAACGAACAAGCCAGAAGAAAAGTAAAAAGCATACTTGAATCAGAGAATTATATATTTACAAATGGAATAGACGTTTTCTCAGACATATCAGGCGTCATTGACCCTGAAGGTAATTCTGTGCCTCTTGTGGTTAAGAGTTGTAGGGGAGGAAAATTATTTATCAATCCAGCAGAATGGGGCACACTGCTAAAACCTAAAGCCATGTTATGGGTTTTTGATGGACAAAAAGCATATCCACTGCACCTGCGCGATTTGATACGAAATCAAGACAATCTCGTACTGAGAATGGATACACGTAATTTAGATGATGTTTCGCGCGTTTCTAAATTTGCCGAGATATTGAGATATTTCACACAAGTACATTTCGACTTCAATAGCGTAACCCCGACAACAATAGCAAAAACATATAAGGATTATGCCTTTGATGATAGGCCAAAAGATGAGAAACCTGATAACGATGAATACGAATGATGATTTATAGTAGAGAGCAACAGTGGCAAATCCTTGAGGATGAGCTAAAGGCGGAAGTCCACGAATTTGACACCAAACTGAAAACTTCAGCCATAAGTCTAATGGAAAAAGGAGAGATCTTCACGGCTCAATTCTTATCTTTTTCGGCTAGTGGAGAAATGCGGGTGCGTTTTTCCTTAAAGCGCCCCATCCCGCGCAAAGGAGAATATCTCTATTGCATGACTCTTCATAAAGAATTGAGAAATCACAAAAACTGGGGCAGCAGGACTTATGGCGACTTAGTGAAAGACAAAACCAATCAGACAGAGGCTATATGCAATTGGATATCTCATTCAAACGATCCGAGATTTATGATAGCAGGTTTTATTGGCATTGACAAAGATTTTGCAGACTGGATTGTAGATGCTCCAGGGGTTGTGCTAATCCTTGGCCCTAATCGACCTCCTTACGAATACATTGCGAATCTGCAAACGCTGACGCTCAATCGTACTTCAAAAGCATTAAGCTCTGTACTTGATGTAACATATACAAAGAAAGACTGGACTCCTGTATTGCTGAATAAGCAAAAATCTATTTCTGAATTTCTATATGCCCAATTAGATATGTATCCTGCTTTGATCTTGCAAGGTCCTCCAGGAACAGGAAAAACACATAATGTATCTCAGTTGGTCGCAGATCTTTGCAATTTAGGTTTTTCTGTACTTGTTACAGCATTGACAAATAGAGCACTTATGGAAATAGCAGAGAAGAAACCCTTATCTAAATTATTAAGCCTCGAAAAGGTTTACAAAACAAAGATAACAATTGACGAAGAGAAAGAAATGCCTCTACTACAATTAGAGAAGAATATTACGCCTAAAAAAGGCTGCATAACACTCTCAACTTTTTACATAACAAGTGGTTTCGCCACTAATTTACCTACAGAATGTCCTTTTGATTATGTCATAATGGACGAGGCTAGTCAAGCTCTACTTCCTATGATTGCTGCAGTGCGGTTGTTGGGCAAGCATTGTATTTTTGTCGGAGACATAAAGCAGCTACCGCCAATCACCATGATTAAAGCATCGAAAATTAAAGAGCACAATTATCGGGAGTTTATAGACGGATTAAAAACGATAACAGGAAGTTCACTATTTCCTATTTTCCAGTTAACAGATTCATTCCGCTTAACTGACAGAGGAGCAAAATATACAAGCATTTTCTATCGTAATAATCTCTGCTCAAAAGCTAAAAAGCAATCATTTGATACTTTTGGCGCATTTTTCTTACACTGTCAAGGTGGACCAACTTTACTAATGACAGATATGGAACTTGGAAATTTAAGAGATAATGCCATGTTGAATCTAGCTTTATCTGTAATTACTCTCATTCATTCCAAAGACACCAAATGCAGTATTGCCGTTCTCACATGTATGAAGGAAACTGTAAGAGCACTTCAAGGAATTATCAATTCTAAAATATCAAGTTCCAAAATTCTTATAGATACCGTGGCAAGAGTTCAAGGACTAACAACCGATATCTGCATCTACGTCATTCCAAATACGCATTACCTTCGTACCTTGGAACCAAGTCTATTTAATGTAGCTACAAGCCGTGCAAAAAGGCAAACGATAATTATTGCAGACAAAGAAATTCTTGGATATACACAAATGAACATAGAAGTAAGAAATTACTTGCAAAGCCTTTATTCTGATTTTTCTTTTTATTTGCCTTATAATAAAGAGCAATCAAAAATGATAGAATAACTGAAAGAAATAATTTACAATCCATGAATTAAATGCGAAAAACCTCTCGGACAAACATATGAATATCAGCCTCTGACACAAGCAACGGCCCGGCATAAAGAAATAAACACTATTACGCATGAATATTAAAGCAATAAGCAGTAAATTGAAGGGGAACCCTACGATGGTGGAGGGTACGGTGTATTCGATGCTCGTTATATGCAGCATCTCGCATTTTCTGAATGATATGATTCAATCTATCATTCCTGCCATCTACCCTATCATGAAGGACAAATTCAACTACTCCTTCGCACAGATAGGCATCATTACACTGGTGTTTCAAATGACTTCCTCTATTCTGCAACCATTCACAGGTTTTTATGCCGACAAACACCCACGACCATACGCTCTGTCGGTGGGCATGTGCTTTACCTTGATAGGATTGTTGCTGCTTGCCTTCGCCGAGAACTATTTTATTATACTCCTGGCGGTGAGCGTGGTGGGATTTGGTTCTTCTATCTTTCACCCTACAGCCTCACTTGTCACACAACTGGCCTCGGGAGGCAAAAAGAGTTTGGCACAGTCCATATTCCAGGTGGGAGGCAATGGCGGTTCGGCTGTTGGCCCGTTGCTTGCTGCCATCATTATTCTGCCCTTCGGACAGCATGCCATCTCTTGGTTTGCCTTGGCGGCATTGTTAGCGGCTATCATCATGATACGGTTGGGAACTTGGTATAGAACCAAACTGTCCTATGTGGTGACGCATCAGTCTGCGCAACCTCTCATCAATCACGACATCTCAAGACGAACCAAATATGGTGCTCTGCTTATTCTTATACTTCTCATATTTTCGAAGTATTTCTACACGGCTTGCATCACGAGCTACTTCACGTTTTTCTTGATAGACAAGTTCGGCGTTTCGGTACAAACATCGCAGCTTTGTTTGTTCGTGTTCCTATTGGCCTTTGCTATCGGAACCGTGGCCGGGGGCATGTTGGGCGATAAATTTGGCCGGAAGTATGTAATATGGTTCTCCATTTTAGGTGCCGCGCCATTTGCTATAGCCATGCCTTTTGCCAATTTAACGTGGACCATTATCTGCACCTTCCTGTCGGGACTCATCATAGCCTCGGCGTTCTCGTCTATCGTGGTTTATGCCACCGACTTGATGCCTGACAAGGTGGGACTGATAGCGGGCATATTTTTCGGACTGATGTTTGGATTGGGGGGACTTGGCTCTGCCTTCTTCGGTTGGCTCGCCGATAAAACCAGCATTGAGTATATCTTTCAAGTAAGTGCCTTCCTGCCGCTTCTCGGCATCATCGCAGGCCTGTTGCCTAACACGCAGAAAGTGAATAGGCGCAAATGAAAGGGCACGTTTTTACACACGTAAAAGCGCAAATTGTTTATGTTGAAGCACGTATTGTAAAATATTTTCTGTACTTTCGCAGGCGAAACATCAAGAGCAGTTGCTACGCAGCATTGATTTGCTGATGGGGGCAAACTCACCAACCGAGTTTACAGGAACCACGGTGGTTAAGGTACGATGTGGAAGTTTTCTATATTCATTAAAACACTTCAAACATTTCCTGACATGAACAACAATTCTCTTTACGCAGATTTTGCTGCGCGTTTTGCGAAGGTTTCACTTCAATCTCTTATTGACTCTTTTAATGCACAAGTAGGCTGCAGGGGCTGGGGCTCAGCTCGTGCTTGCCATGACATGGCACTTATTGACGAACTGAAACGACGGGGCATTGATCTTTCAGCCATTAGCCAAGGTGGCGGCACGTCGTTTGCTCACAAGGTGGCACTTGACTCTGACGGACAAAAGCTTGTTATTGCTGACTAACGGGTGGTCAAGATGCCTAAAAAGGCACTGACATTAGTCTGACTCTACAATTATAGGAAAATCCCTTCCACATCGTCTGCTCTTGATGTGGAAGGGATTTTGCGTGTATTAAGTAGGTGTTCAAAATTATTTTATACAATCAGTAGGTGCCATTTTCACATTG
>OGMB01001470.1_pt1 | contig 10306 bp, 8 predicted proteins | sample 1573001 | NCBI WGS metagenome assembly OGMB01 (sample SAMEA2581921, study PRJEB24529) | metagenome | biome: Human gut stool | place: China | collected 2011
TGGTATGATTGATTGCCCCATTTTAGGCGCAAAACAAGTATGCAAGCGATTTTTTATCAAATGGAGAAATCGGAGCGCAATAAGGCACGCCGTATGGGTTAATAGCACATATATTCATACACAAAACAGCAGCAGCTAAAATAATACCATACATTCCTGTAAGTCCCCCAATCAGAATAAAAAAGAATCGCAAAACAGACACACTTTCATAAAGTGAAGACACAACATATGACGAAATTGCGGTAAGTGCAATTACAACAAGCATAGGTGCGCCGATAAGCCCTGCCGATACCGTTGTTTCACCGATTACAATACCGCCGATAATAGAAACCGCGTGGCCGACTGCTTTGGGCAGGCGCAGCCCCGCTTCACGCATAATTTCATACAGTATCAAAAGCATTAAGGCCTCCGTCATAAGCGAATATGGGGTTGTTGTTTCTTCCCTTGCTATTGTATAAAGCATAGATGTGGGAATTAGTTCCTGATGAAATGTACCTATTGCAACATATACCCCCGGTAAAAATATTGACAAAACAAATGAAAAATAACGAAGTAATCTGATAAAGCCGGAATAAAACGACGGCAAATCGTAATCATCCGGTGACTGAAAATTATCACTGAAAAGAGACGGGGTATAAAGTGCTATCGGTGAACCCTCCACCAAAACTGCTACCCTGCCCTCAATCAGCTTTGAAACAATAATATCCGGGCGCTCGGTTGATGAAACATCGGAAAACATTGTATTTATGTTGGTATCAATAAATGGGACAAGCGTGCCGAAATCAGTCAGAGTGTTCAGATTAGAGCTTCGAAGTGCCTGCATTATTTGGGAAACAAGTTCCTTATCCGCCCTGTCATCCATATAAGCAATTACACAGGGCATGGGTGCAGAAGAAGCAAGCTTGATTTGTTTGAGCTTCAAATGCGGAGTTTTAAGCCTTTTTCGTAAAAGTGCTTTGTTAGTGTTAAGAACTTCAACAAAGGCTTCTTTCGGTGCTTTGGTTGACTGTTCATTAGACGGTACATCAACACTTCGTGCCGGAAGAGATTGAACACCGAACGCAAGTGCTTTATCTTCCCCGTCAACCAAAACAACAGCAAAGCCGGACATAACATAATAGTAGCAATCGGCAAAGGTTTTGGCCTCGTTTAATTCTACTGAATTGGTTATTGATTTTTTAATGGTATCAATATCTATTTCATCACAGCGAAGAATCGGAGATACCACCATTTGTGAAAGCTGTAAAGAATCAATAAGTCCGTCACAAACCATAATAAGAAATTCTCTGTTTCCCGTTTTTGCCTTTCTAATCAGGAAATCGGAGCAATCTACAAAATCGGTTTTGATATGATTGTAGTTTTCTTCAAGACTTTTTGAAAGATTCATATAATCACCTGTATTATTATGACAAATTGTGAGAAAAATATTATAGGTGATTATATGAGTTTAGTAATAATTCGCGCTTTTATTATATATGTGTTTGTAATTGTGGCAGTAAGAATAATGGGTAAAAGGCAAGTCGGTGAATTAAAACCGCATGAGCTTGTAATCACTTTTTTAATAAGTTCCACAGCCACAATTCCTCTTCAGGATAACAATATGCCGCTTTTAAACTGCATAGTGCCTGTACTGTTGTTTGTAAGTTTGGAAATTATAGTTGCCGTTTTAAGTGTAAAAAGCGTTAAATTCAGAAATTTAATTCAAGGAAGACCGATTGTTATTATAGACAAAGGAAAAATAGACGAAAAAAAATTAAGGCAATTAAGATTTACTGTTGATGATTTATGCGACGCTTTAAGGCAACAAGGCTATTGGGACATTGCAGAAGTTCAAAATGCCGTGATAGAAACAAACGGAAGTATAAGTGCGGAAAATTGGGAAAAATACAAGCCTCTTACTGCCGACAATGTGAAAATAAGCGTTGACGACAAGGGACTTCACACCGCAATAGTAATAGACGGGAAACCCGTTGAAGAATATTTTAAAGATAAAAGCATCAAATTAAGCGAAATCGAATTGCTGTTAAGCGCGAACGGAAAAAAAGCCGAAAAATTACTTTTGATGACAGTTGATGATAACGGAAATATTTACACCGTTAAGAAAGGCAGTACAAAATGAAAAAAATATATATTGCAGTAGTATTTTTGATTATTTGCACAGGTGTTTGCGTGTTTGAACAGGTGACAATAAACAATGTATACACCAAAACAAGCGAGATAATAAATACTGCACTTGAATTAAACGAAGGAAAAAAGTTTGAAGAAGCAAAAGAAGAATGTATAAAATTAAGAACGATATGGCAGGGTGAATATCCGTATCTATCCGCTATGATTGACCACGCACAGCTTGACAGTGCAAACCTTGCGATTAAAGCAACTAAAGATATAAGAAAAGACGATGAAGACGAATTAAGCGAAAAACTCATTGACGCAAAAAACGAAATACAGATTTTAAAAGAAAATCAATCAATAACTTTGGGTAACATTTTTTGATGTAAAATCAAGATGAACACTTTTACATTTTCAACATAGGATAGTTTAGAAAATGTGAAAGGGGGTTAACCTAATGGGTTGCGGATGCAATAACTTTGGTTGTGGCGGTTCATCTTGGATCATCATTCTCATTATCATCTTACTCCTCTGTGGCGGATGCGGTGGCTGCGGATGCGGCAACAATGACTGCGGATGTGGTTGCTAATAGCTGACAAAAAGGCTTTGGGGCAGTTCTTGCTTCAAAGTCTTTTATTTTTATTTGTCAAATTCGTCAAAGTTAACAATAATATCTATTATTTATAGAATTTATTGACAAAGAAGCCATATAGTGCTATATTTATTTTGATAGATTAAGTAATAATACTATCAAAAATTTTTATATGCCGAAAGGCAATTGAAGGAGGAATTGCAAATGAATTTTGCAAAAAAGACAATGTCTTTTGCATTAGCATCAGTAATGGTTGCTTCCAGTTTATTAACCGGAACATCTGCTTTAGCTGCTGAGAAAAAAGTCATCACACCGATGACCGGCACATCACAAGCTATTGTTGCCACTGTTAAAGACAACCAAGTGAATGGTAACAACTACTATTCATTCACACCTGCAACAACAGGTTACTATGCTGTTGCATTAGCAAGCACACCGATTTATAAAAGCACAGACGGTACTTACAGTGCAAATTATACTACGGGTGCTAAAAGAGTAGACAGCACAGATGTCAGCATAAGCAAAAGCTATAATGCTACTACTAACGAGTTTGATGAAGATGTCGCTTATGCAAGAGCACCTCAATCTTACAGCATAGATTGGACACAAGCATCAGAAAGCAGCGAACCGGTAGAAACAAAAGGATATTATGACGCTTTAAAAACAGTAGAACTTACAGGCGGTCATACATATTATATTAGTGCTTACACAAGTTCTGAATCTAATTTGGTTAGCGGTAGCGAAAACCATATTATCGGCAGAGCTACACTCACAATCACACCGTCTGATTGGGATGTAAATGTTTATAACAAAACCGTAAGCACAAAATCATTTACTAATTATGAAGACAAAAACATCACTACACCTGTTGCTTCTGTAAGCTATGTTGGTGCAGCTAAAGATGTTGTTGTTCCTAATTTTGTAAACAACACTATCCCAGTTGAAAGATTTGATGGCTCAAACAATGAGAAAATAACATCACTTACACTTTCACCAAATGTTAAATCAGTTGACGGTTTATATGATATTAAAACACTTGCATCAGTTAACCTTGCAAATGTTGAAAAAATTGAATCAGGTGCATTCAGCGGCTGTTCAGCTCTTAACAATGTAGTTATTCCTGCATCTGTTAAGACTATCGGCTCAAGTGCATTCAGCGGTTGCTCTGCACTTTCAAGCGTAACATTTAATGAAGGCGTTAAAAAAATAAACGATTACGCATTCTACAACACAGCACTCAAAGCTGCTGTTCTTCCTGCTTCAGTAGTAAGCATCGGAGATTATGCATTTTGGAATTGCAGCAACTTAACCAGCATCACGATTCCAGATAGCGTTACACAGCTGACCCTTATGATACAACAAACGTTCTTGCTGACGGTTTTGTAATGGGCGGTAAATCTGTTGAAGCTGCAAATTATGCTGCTATCAACGGTATTGCATACTATGATATGACAAAAGGATGCCCACACGCTTATGTTGTAACAACAGTACCTGCAACAGTATTTGCAAAGGGTAAAAAGATTAGCACTTGCCCACTCTGCGGTAACACAATCACAAAGTCAATCAAGAAAAAGACTTTCAAGATTTCTTCACTCAAAGCTGCAAAGAAAGCTTTAACAGTTAAAGCTGCTGCTCAGGCTGAAATGAAGGGTTACCAAGTACAGTACTCAACTTCAAAGAAGTTTACAAAGAAGACTACTAAGACTGTAAAGGTAGCTACGAAAAAGAAGCTCAACAAGAAAATTAAAGGTCTTAAGAGCGGTAAGAAGTACTATGTAAGAGTTCGCGCTTACAAGATGAACGGTAAGAAGACTGTTTACAGTGCTTGGACTGCAAAGAAGAGCGTAAAAGTTAAATAAGGAGGGGTATAATAATGAATACAATTGCTAAAAAAACATTATCTCTTGTTTTTGCCGGCACAATGGCTCTTACTTCTTTAACAGTAGGCTCAGTCAGTGCATTAGCAGCAGGAGCATCAGACTATAAAGCAGTAACAGAAGGTGTTACAACAGTTGACAGCACAAAAGTTGCTTTCACCCCTGCAACAACTGCTTACTATAACATTTCTTTCGCTAAGAGTGTTAATAATAAATCAGCTTCATCAGAATACGATATTGCTAATTATCTTAACTCTGAATATAGCGAAGATAATTTCAGCGGTCATGCAGCTTCGACAAGATTTTCTATTGAATCAGTTAAAACAACACCTGATTCAGAAGGTTTAGTATACGGAGTAAACGACGAAGATGTATATACACCGGCACAAGACACATATAAGCTTATTGCAGGTGATACATACTATTTAAATCTTTCAGATGCATCATCAGCAGCAAGTGCAACTGTTTCTACATTGACAATTGCTAAAAGCGAATATGCATTTCGATACACATCAATTGACGAAAAAGTTACTTATGTTTCGAATTACAGCCATAATTATACAACAGGCCAAAATGAACCTAATTATACAACATCTACTTTAACAACAGGTATCGGTGCTAAAATTACCAAATATTTAGGCACGGCAACATCAGTTGCAGTACCTGCAAAAATTAACGGCTACGCTGTAAAGGCAGTAAACCTTAACGCTAACCGTGAACTTGCAAAGAGAATTACTGCTGTTGCAATTCCTGAAGGTGTTGAAACCGTAGGTAAAATGAGTGATATGTATGCACTTACATCAATTTCTCTCCCATCAACATTAAAGGAAATCGATGATTATGCATTTGCACATGACCATGCACTTTCAGGCAGACTTGTACTTGGCAACAAGGTTGAATCTGTCGGCGATCATGCTTTTTATGACACAGGTTACACTTCAGTTCAGGTAGCTAATGTTAACACAGAGATTGGTTACCAAGCACTTGGTTATAAAGAAGTTCTTAACGAAGCAACACCAAGCCCAAGAGATACTACATTTGCTGCTGTTGACGGTTTCTTCGTAGTTGCACCGGCAACTTCACTTGCTACTAAGTATGCTGCTGATAACGGCTTTGCTGCTTATGACCCTGCAAACTGCACAGCAGGCAACCATCCTTATGCTGTAACAACAGTTAAAGCTACACTCTTTGCTAAAGGCAAGGAAACATATGTTTGCCCTGTATGCGGCAACACAGTTGTTAAGTCACTTAAGAAGAAGACATTCAAGATTTCTTCACTTAAGTCAACTAAGAAGAACACAATCGTTGTTAAAACAAAGAAGCAGGCTCAAATTAAGGGCTATCAGGTTCAGTACTCAACATCTAAAAAGTTCAAAAAGAAGACTACTAAAGCAGTAAAGGTTGCTACAAAGAAGGGCCTTAACAAGACAGTTAAGGGACTTAAGAGCGGCAAGAAGTACTATGTAAGAGTTCGTGCTTCCACGATGAATGGAAAGAAGACTGTTTACAGTGGTTGGACTGCAAAGAAGTCAGTAAAAGTTAAATAATTAAATTTATTTACAGCGAAAGCCTCTTCCGAAAGGAAGGGGCTTTTTTTATCAAAATATATAATAATACTATTGACAAAAAAAGTTAGTTTGCTAAACTATTTATTAACAAGTTATTTATTGTGCATTACATTTGTATAATATATAAACAAGCTTTTCAAGGAGCAACTAAATGAGCATTAGTATAAAAGATTTAGAAATCGGTAAATCTGCAAAGATAACAGAAGTCGGCGGCGAGGGTGCGCTCAGGCAGCATTTTCTTGATATGGGGTTAATTCCCGGTGCTGAAATCACAATGGTTAAATACGCGCCTATGGGTGACCCTGTTGAGCTCAAAATTCACGGATACGAGTTAACTTTAAGGCTTGCCGACGCAGAAAAAATTTTAATCAACACTCCATATACCGCAAAAAGCAATGAATCCAATGATATAAGAAAAAAGGATATTTCACATCCCGGTTTAGGTGAAGGCGGCAAATTCCACACCAAAGCAGATGAAAATCCCCTGCCCGAAGGAACAACTTTAACTTTTGCGCTGGCAGGTAATCAAAACTGCGGTAAAACCACTCTTTTTAATAGGTTAACAGGTTCAAATCAGCATGTAGGTAATTTCCCCGGTGTAACTGTTGACAGAAAAGACGGTGTTATAAAAAATCATTCTGACACATTGATAACCGATTTACCGGGTATTTATTCAATGTCACCATACAGCAATGAAGAAATTGTAACAAGGGAATTTTTGCTAAAAGAAAAGCCGAAAGGAATTATCAACATTGTTGACGCATCAAATATTGAGCGAAATCTTTACTTAACCATGCAGCTTATGGAGCTTGACATTCCGATGGTGGTTGCGCTCAATATGATGGATGAAGTTCGCAAAAACGGCGGCAGTATTCTTGTTAACGAAATGGAGCAATTACTCGGTGTTCCCGTAATTCCGATATCAGCGGCGAAAAACGAGGGTATAGAAGAACTGACCGACCATGCATTACATATTGCAAAATACAGGGAATGCCCCGGCAGGCAGGATTTTTGCAATTCAAAAGGAAACAGCAAAGAAACCGCTGTACACAGGTGCATACATGCAATAATGCATTTGATTGAAGACCATGCGCAAATGGCTGAAATACCGCTTAGATTTGCGGCACTTAAACTTATTGAGGGTGACGCGCTTGTTGAAAACGCGCTGAAATTAAGCACAAATGAAAAAGAAATGATAGAATTTATCATTATGCAAATGGAGCAAGAGCGCGGACTTGACAGAGCCGCGGCAATTGCCGATATGAGATTTAATTTCATAAAAAAAATATGCGCGCAAACAGTAATAAAGCCTCACGAAAGCAAGGAACACGCAAGAAGTGTTGAAATAGATAAAATATTAACAGGCAAATATACAGCTATACCATCATTCATTGCAATTATGGGTCTTGTATTTTGGCTTACTTTCAGCGTAATAGGAAAAGGTTTATCTGACTTGCTTAATTTAGGCATAAGCAAGCTTACAGATTTGGTTGATATTCTGCTTACAAAAGCAAATATAAACGAGGTTTTACATTCACTCATAATTGACGGTATATTTAACGGAGTCGGCAGTGTATTAAACTTTTTGCCTATAATTGTAACTCTTTTCTTTTTTCTCTCTCTGCTTGAAGATAGCGGATATATGGCAAGAGTTGCATTTGTTATGGATAAACTTTTAAGAAAAGTCGGATTATCAGGCAGAAGCATTGTACCTATGCTTATAGGTTTTGGCTGTACCGTACCGGGAGTTATGGCAAGCAGAACCCTATCAAGTGAGCGTGACCGCAAAATGACGATACTTTTAACTCCGTTTATGAGTTGTTCTGCCAAACTTCCGATTTATGCATTTTTTGCTTCGGCATTTTTCCCGGGCAAAAGTGCGCTTGTAATGATATTGCTATACGCTTTGGGTATAGTTACCGCCGTTTTTATGGCTATGGTTATGAAGCTTAGCATTTTTAAGGGCGAACCTGTACCTTTTGTTATGGAGTTGCCTAATTACAGAATGCCAAGTTCAAAAAGTGTATGCCAACTTCTTTGGGATAAAGCAAAAGACTTTTTGCAAAGAGCCTTTACGGTAATATTTGTTGCAACAATAATTATATGGTTTTTGCAAACATTTGACATCAGATTTAACATTGTTACCAACTCGCAAGAAAGTATCCTTGCCACTATTGCAGGTTTTATTGCACCGATATTTAAACCGCTCGGTTTTGGGGATTGGCGCATATCAACAGCACTTATAACAGGATTTATGGCAAAAGAAAGTGTTGTGTCTACCCTATCCGTTTTACTTGGTTCGGGTGTATCTGTTACAAGCTTAATTTCACAGCTTGGTGCAGTTTCACTTTTGGTATTTTGCCTTTTATACACACCTTGCGTTGCCGCAATTGCATCCGTTAAGCGTGAACTCGGCAGAAAATGGGCATGCGGCGTAGTTGTATTTCAATGTGCAATAGCTTGGATTATGGCATTCATTACTCACGGAATTTTTGCACTTATAGGTCTTATATAATGAATATTCAAAGTATAATTTTATTGATAATAATTGTAATATTACTGATTTTTGCTATAATATATTCAGCAAGGCACAAAAATACCTGCCACGGTGATTGTACAAATTGCAATATGAATTGTGGTAATAAAAGGTAACATTATGAAAAAATACTCAATTGATAAAGATTTTAATTTTGTAAGTTTGCTGACTTTGACTCACTTTGTGACGAGGGCATTGCATACGCAAATAAGCTTAAAGCTTCAAATGTAGAAGTAGAGTTATATAACACCACTGCAACCATGCATGGCTTTGATATGGCAGGCAAAAGCAAAATCTTAATCAAAAGTATAGGAAGACGAACAAATTTTTTAAGAGAGTGTTTTAAATAATATGAAATTTAATGCAGTAGTTTTTGATATGGACGGTGTAATGTTTGATACAGAAAGCATATGTATGAAAGCATGGGATACCGTAGGCGAAGAAATGGGAATAGGAAAAGCCGGATATATGGTATACAAAACTTTAGGTATGACTGCCGAATCTGCAATTAAAGTTTTGCGAAATGAGTTTGGTGTTGATTTTGACGCAAGGCTTTTTAAGCAAAAAGGCAGAGAGTTTTCGTATAAATATTTTGATGAATTCGGTGTACCCGAAAAGCCGTTTCTTCACGAAACGCTCAATTATTTAAAAAATAAAGGATATAAGCTTGCAGTGGCGTCTTCAACGAGCAGTGACAGCGTATTTCATCACCTTAACGAAAAAAACATCACCGCCTATTTTGATAAAGTAATATGCGGTGATATGATTAAAAATTCAAAACCTGCGCCTGATATTTATTTAAAAGCGTGCGAGGAACTTGGTGAAAATCCCGCAAACTGCATAGCAATCGAGGATTCGAAAAACGGTATTTTATCTGCAAAAAATGCCAATATGAATGTAATTATGATTCCTGATTTGTGGAAGGGCGATGATGATACAGATAAGCTCCTTTTTGCCAAACTAAAATCACTCGGTGAAATCAATATTGTCCTATAAAATTATGAATAATTAACATTTTTTAAGAATAATATAAATAAGGTATTGACATATGCATATTTTCTGCTATAATATATAGCACCGAGAGAAACTCGGGCATATTTAATATCGCGGGGTGGAGCAGTTGGTAGCTCGTCGGGCTCATAACCCGAAGGTCGTAAGTTCGAGTCTTACTCCCGCAACCATTAAAGACATCCTTAATCGGATGTCTTTCTTTTTTGTGTTTACCCACTGAATTATGACTCGAACTTACGACAGGAGGCTCCAAATTCGGCGACATTAGGGCAATTAGAGAGCAACGAATTTGGGAGAAACAGTCCGGTGGACTGTTTCGTAGCAACTGCTATTTTCTCGGTCTTACTCCCGCAACCACAATAGGACACTAAAAATGATACAATTTTTAGTGTCCTACTTTTTGTCTCTTCAGCGCAGAAATAAATCCTCGTTTCAACCGAGGAATAGAAATAATTGAAGCAGAAAGAATTGACTTGGTTATATATATTTGATAAAGTAAAATAGAAAAGACGTTTTATGGAGTTTACAATATGATTTCAATAGAAGAATACAAACAAAACCCGTGCGAAGCTTTGTCAATTCCATATTGGAAAGCAACTGATATAATTATTCC
>OGMB01001471.1_pt1 | contig 10304 bp, 9 predicted proteins | sample 1573001 | NCBI WGS metagenome assembly OGMB01 (sample SAMEA2581921, study PRJEB24529) | metagenome | biome: Human gut stool | place: China | collected 2011
TGTCCTCCACCCCATTGATCGCCTCTTCCAAAGGCGCGATTACACTCTTCTGCAATGTTTCCGCACTGGCGCCATAATAGGTGGTACTCACCATAATGGTAGGCGGAGCAATATCGGGATACTGCTCAACGGGCAAGCTGAACAGCCCGATGATACCCACTACCACTATCGAAATAGAAATAACAGCCGACAGGATGGGGCGTTCTATAAAGGTTCTTAAATTCATAGTCTTTCTTAGTTCTGTTTTACTTTAATGGGAGTACCTTCACGCAGCAAACCTACGCCTTCCGCTACAATGATATCCCCCTCTTTCAATCCATCGTTCACGATATATTCCTGTCCTCCATTTACACGGGTCACACTGACAGGAGCTGATTGTGCCTTGCCGTCCACGACTTTATATACGTATGTAATATCCTGAATTTCAAAAGTGGTAGCCTGAGGAATAACCAAACTTCCTTTCATCGTAACCGGAAGAATCACATTTCCCGATGTTCCGCTATACAGCAACCCATTCTTATTCGGGAATACGGCACGCAGACTTGCGGTACCCGTATTACGGTCTACCACCCCACTGATGGTTTCAATACGCCCCTTTTCGCCATACATAGACTTGTCATTCAATTGCAGTTCCACTTCCGGCATATTTTTCAACGCTTCTGCTTTGGAACCATATTGACGGGTCAGAGCCAACAATTGATTTTCAGTCATCGAAAAGTAGACATACATATCCGAATTATCAGAAACCGTAGTCAACGGTTGTGGCAAACTGGCACTAACCAATGCACCTACCCGATAAGGCAATGTACCAATCACCCCGTCCGAAGGACTTTTCACCTCGGTATATGAAAGGTTATTGCGAGCACTGACTTCCTGCGCCTTAGCCTGAGCCAATCCAGCCTTAGCGGTCAGGTAAGAGTTTTCCGCAGTCTTCAGATCAAACTCTGAAACCACCTTTTTGGCAAACAATTCTTTCTTGCTGTTATAAGTCAGTTCGGCTGTGGCAAGACCGGCTTTAGCCGATTCCACATTGGCGACAGCAGTTTCCAATGCCGCCTTATAAGGCACTTGGTCAATAATAAATAAGACTTGCCCTTTACGCACTGCCTGTCCTTCCTCCACACAAAGCCGGGTAAGGAAACCGGAAACTTGCGGATAAATATCAATATCCTGGCGGCCACGGATCGTAGCCGAATAAGTAGTAGACAAAACTTTGTCCGACGGTGATACCTTTAATACCGCATATTCCGCCTCCATTTGTGCAACAGGCGCCTGTTTACACGACGCTGTCAAAGCAGCACAACCAACCAATACCATTAGTCGCATCCATTTTTTGTTCAATGTCATCATATTCCAATCTTTTAAATTCGGACGCAAAGGTAGATGGAATTTCTCAAGCCGACACATTCAATTATTAGCCACCATTGTTCAAATTCAGAACATATTTCCTATTATAACAAAAATAATAGTTAATTTTGCATCAAAACAAGAATAAACATGGAAATATTGAGTTTACCAGAGAATGAACCGTTTATCACCGGAATAGAAGAAAGTATAGATATATGCTCCAATCAGATCATGAAGTTAGCAGACGCATCTATTTTTCATTGCCGTAGCGGAAAAGCCCACATAGAAATTGATTTGCAGGCGTACGAAGTGACGGAGAACACCCAACTTCTGCTTCTCCCCGGCAGTATCTTCAATTGTACCTGCGCCAGCCATGATTTTACCGTTTCCTATATTGTTTTTTCCGACACCCTTTTCTGGGAGATCACCTCACGTCTGGATCCCTCCTTCTTTCACTTTCTAAAAGAGCATCCATGCATTGTCATCCCTGAAGAACGTGTAAAACCATTCATCGGGCTCAGCTTGGTCATGAAAGATCTTTATGAAGACAGGGATAATAGTTTCCGCATTCAGATCTTCAAAAATTTCATTCAAAACTTCATTCTGGACTTCTATGACAAGACCCAACACCTGTTCCTGCAAAAAAGACCGAAGGAATAAATCGTCAGGAAGAGATATTCAAACGTTTCATCCAATTGATTCATAAACATTGTACCACCCAACGTGAAGTATCTTTTTATGCAGCCGAACTGTTCATCACTCCCCGTTACCTTTCCACAATCGTACAAAACGTATCCGGCAACACAGCCAAAAGCATTATTGACCGACATGTAATTCTTGAGATTAAAGCATTATTACAATCCACGTCCCTAAGTATTCAAGAGATCTCCAACCGATTATCTTTCCCTGACCAATCTTTTTTTGGCCGCTATTTCAAGAAACATACAGGCAAGTCCCCTCTTCAATACCGAAACCGGTCTTAAAACAAAAAAAGCTGCCTTCAATAAAGAAAGCAGCTTTTTTCTGTTTATATAGGATGAATCAATTATTCAGCCAATTTATTGTCTGAACCCAGCACGTTAATAATTTTGTGCTTGTACAGTTTTTCCATATTGTCACGAGCCGGACCTAAGTACTTACGAGGGTCAAATTCAGCTGGTTTTTCAGCAAATACTTTGCGAACAGCAGCAGTCATAGCCAGACGAGAGTCTGAGTCAATGTTGATTTTGCAAACAGCAGACTTGGCAGCCTTGCGCAATTCTTCTTCAGGGATACCGATAGCAGCCTTCAATGCACCACCATACTTGTTGATTGTTTCAACTTCTTCCTGAGGAACTGATGAAGAACCATGAAGAACGATGGGGAATCCCGGAAGTTTTTCCATTACAGCATCCAATACTTCGAATGCCAAAGGAGGAGGAACCATACGACCTGTAGCAGGATCAATGTGGCACTGTTCCGGAGTAAATTTGTATGCACCGTGAGAAGTACCGATAGAGATAGCCAATGAGTCGCAACCTGTACGAGTAGCAAAATCAATTACTTCTTCAGGGTCAGTATAAGTATGATGATCAGAAGAAACTTCATCTTCCACACCGGCCAATACACCCAATTCACCTTCTACAGTTACATCAAACTGATGAGCGTAGTCAACCACCTTCTTAGTCAAAGCTACGTTTTCTTCGTAAGGCAGGTGAGAACCGTCGATCATTACAGAAGAGAAACCTGAGTCGATACAGCTCTTGCAAGTTTCGAAAGTATCTCCGTGGTCAAGGTGAAGAACGATTTCAGGTTTTGCACAACCTAATTCTTTTGCATATTCTACAGCACCCTGAGCCATGTAACGCAACAAAGTAGCGTTAGCATACTGACGAGCACCTTTTGAAACCTGCAAAATAACCGGAGATTTTGTTTCTACTGCAGCTTTGATGATAGCCTGCATCTGTTCCATATTGTTGAAGTTGAATGCAGGAATTGCATATCCACCTTTGATAGCCTTAGCAAACATATCTCTAGTGTTTACCAGACCTAAATCTTTGTAATTAACCATTGTTCTAATATTTATAATTGTTAGTGAATTAAATTCCACTGCAAAAGTAATCATAAATGCGCTAACTATGGCAAGTTCACACCAAAAATATCTCATAAAAAATGATTTTATTAACTATTTTCTTCACTAAAACATACAAACTGATTATATTGTAATGTCTACCTTACAATACTATAAAAGAAGAAAATAAGGGGTTTAGAAGAAAAAATAGCCCGAAGTTTTTTCTATTTCAAAGAAAAGCAGTATCTTTGCGGTCCAAAATGGACCATTACACCCAATATTGTTTACCAGACAAGTAAAAAAAATAATAACAATAAAATAATATACAGAAATGAAAAAAGGTATTCATCCTGAAAACTATCGTCCCGTAGTATTCAAAGACATGTCAAACGGTGATGTATTTTTGTCACGTTCAACTTGTAGCACAAAAGAAACCATCGAATTCGAAGGTGAAACTTATCCGTTGGTAAAACTGGAAATTTCTAATACATCACACCCGTTCTACACTGGTAAATCCAAATTAGTAGATACAGCTGGTCGTGTAGACAAGTTCATGAGCCGCTACGGCAACCGTATGAAAAAGTAATTTGTAACTTATACATAAGTTCCAAAATAAAAGGCTGCAACCCGATAAGTTTGCAGCCTTTTATTTTATCATACGTATCCACCTTTATTTCAAAGATACATCATTATACTTTCCCCCCTTCCATTCATACACTACAGGTTCTTTCCTGATGTATACAACCAATTTTTCCCGTTCCGTCTTTGCCAGATAATCCGGAGTAGTATAAGTAAAAGAAATAATAGGTTTGTCTTCTGATAAAGTGGCTTTCACCAACTCCATATCCGCCTTCTCTCTAATCGCGGCATAAGCCTCATCGGTCAGCGTATCCACCGGCAGATAAAAAGCCCCGACGGAGGGAAGCTGAATAAAATCCTCCTTCGCCAGTTGCTGCCAGTCCGTATTATAAAAACGAACTTCACTATCACAAGCCGGACCGCAAACAGTATTCACTACACAAATCACCTTTACAGAATCATTCAAGGGTAACAGTTTCATTTCCATAGAACTACTTCCGGTGGTTTGCAGAAACAAATAATCATCCGTCAGTCTTTTCAGTTCAGATACTTTGCCAAAACGATTTTTCACTTCCGCTTTCATATTGCTTGCCAGAAAATCCACACAATCCTCACGATTTACCTTTGTCAATAAAGGAGCCACCGAATCGGGCATGGCAATAAAAAGAGTTTTCATATCCTGAGCGTACAATGAAAGCCCACATAACAGCATACCTATTACAAACAATGTCTTTTTCATCACATTTTCAAATTAAAATCCTCCAAAGATACATATTTTGTCAGCTTATTCCCAACCGCATTATATTTTTTTCTATTTTTGTCGGACTGATAACCAACTAAACAGGAAATGCTATGTATTTACACAAAGAGTTAGAAACTCTAACACGGCCGGAAATAGAGAAATTGCAATTGGAACGCTTGCAAAAGACTGTCCGTCATTGCATGAATTCCCCTTTCTATAAACAACGGTTTGCCGAAAATCATCTGAGTCCGGAAGATATCCGTTCATTGGATGATTTACAGAAAATCCCGTTTACCACCAAACAAGATCTACGTGACACTTATCCTTTCGGACTGGCGTCCGTACCTTTGGAAAAAACAGTCCGCCTTCACTCATCCAGTGGAACAACTGGAAATCCCACTGTCATTCTGCATACCCAAAAAGACCTTGACGAATGGGCTAATGCAGTGGCCCGTTGTCTTTATATGGTAGGATTACGTCCGGGAGATATTTTCCAGAACTCTTCCGGCTATGGAATGTTCACCGGCGGGCTGGGGTTTCAATATGGTGCTGAAAGGCTGGGAATGCTGCCTGTCCCTGCCGCTGCCGGAAACACCAAGCGCCAGTTAAAGTTTATCTCAGATTTCGGAACCACTGCCCTGCATGCCATTCCCAGCTATGCAGCCCGTATGTATGAGGTAATGCAGGAAATGGGGATTGATCCGCGTCGTGACACCAAATTGAGAACATTGATCATAGGAGCGGAACCTCATTCCGAAGAACAACGCCGCCGCATCGAAGATATGCTGGGTGTAAAAGCCTACAACTCTTTCGGCATGTCCGAAATGTGCGGTCCCGGTGTGGCTTTTGAATGCCAGGAACAAAACGGATTGCATATATGGGAAGACTATTATATCGTAGAAATCATCGACCCCGACACATTGGAACCTGTGCCCGAGGGTGAAGTGGGCGAACTGGTACTGACCACCATCAACCGCGAGGCGATGCCGTTATTGAGATACCGTACCCGTGATCTGACCCGCATTCTGCCGGGGGAATGCCCCTGCGGCCGCCATCACAAACGTCTGGACAGAATGAAAGGGCGCAGCGACGATATGATTATCCTGAAAGGGGTCAATATCTTCCCCATTCAGATTGAAACGATTTTATTGCAATTCAAAGAATTGGGCAGTGACTATCTGATCACACTCGAAACCGCCGAATCTAATGACGAAATGACTGTAGAAGTGGAATTGAGCCAACTGTTCACCGATGACTATGGACGCCTGCAAGCATTGACCCGGGAAATTACCCGCCAACTGAAAGATGAGATATTGGTTACCCCACGTGTGAAACTGGTACCCAAAGGAGCACTGCCTAAATCGGAAGGTAAAGCAGTCCGTGTGAAAGACTTACGTAAAACCTTTTAAAAAATAAGTTTATGACTATACAACAATTATCCGTCTTCATTGAAAATAAATCGGGGACTCTACAAAGGGTATTGAACTTATTAAAAGAAGCAGGCATACAACTGATTGCCTCCACTATTGCCGATACAGTGGAATATGGCATTTACCGTATCATCTGCTCGGAACCCAAACGCGCATACGAAACACTGAAAGAGGCCGGAATATCCGTGGCGCTCTCTGATGTGTTCGCCATCACACTGGATAATCAGCCGGGACGAGCAGCGGACGCTATCACCATTTTCAGTGAAGCCCAAATAGGCATTACTTATCTGTATTCCTTCCTGTTAGGAAATAAAGGCATCTTGATTTTCCGGACAGACAATCCGGACAGAGCAAGGGAAGTGATTATTCTTAATAATCTCTCTTTTGTAGCCGAAAAAGATTTATCAACACTGATTTAAAGTATTCCTTGTAGGGGCGGAGCTGCGTGTCCGCCCCCACAATTATCCTCTGCGTTTCAAGAAATCCGTAGGACTTTCTCCGAAATATTCCTTGTAACACTTGGTAAAATAAGAAGGAGATGTAAAACCTACCTCATACGTTATCTCGGATATGGTTTTCTCAGAAGAAGCCAACAAAGAAGCAGCTTTCTTTAATCTGGCAATACGCACCAGTTCATTGGGAGAATAATTGGTAAGTGCCTTAATCTTACGATAAAGCTGCACCCTGCTTAATCCCATCTTACTGCCTAATTCTTCCACACTTAACTCAGAATCTATCAAATTTGCTTCTATCAGCTCTCTGAAGCGCTCCACAAATCCTTTATCCACCTCGCTTACAGACTCTTTAGACAAAGTAATCTTATCTCCGAAAAACTGTTTCAACCGCTTATGGTTATCCATCAGATTACGAAGACGTACCAGCAACAGTTTGGAATTAAAGGGTTTGGAGATATAAGAATCCGCCCCACACTCAAATCCCTGTATCCGCTGTTCATCCAACGAACAAGCGGTGAGCAACATCACCGGAATATGGGAAGTCTGCAATTCTGTTTTCAACTTTCTGCAACACTCCAATCCATCCATCACCGGCATCATCACATCACAGATTATGGCATCGGGCACATATTTCATGGCTTTCTTTAATCCGGCACGCCCGTCGGGAGCCTCTATCACTGTATATTCTTCTTTTAGTAATGACTTCACATAGTCACGCACATCCGCGTTATCATCTATTATCAAGATACATTCTTTATTCTCATCCGGAATCTGCTCTTCTGTTTCCATATCCTCCAGCTCCTCCACCACCGTCTGTTGTGTAATGCGCGGTTCCTGCACGAGGTCTGCAGACGGCTCTTCCACTACTGTCATAGGGATATCCACTGTAAATACAGTTCCTTTTCCTTCCACACTATCCGCCGTTATCTCTCCACCGTGCAGTTCGACAAAAGCCTTTGCCAAGGCAAGGCCGATACCCGAACCCGCATGGTTTACATCAATCTGATAAAAGCGGTCGAAGATATGCCGGATATGTTGGACAGAGATTCCCGAACCAGTATCAGCAACTACCAGACGGGCATATCTCCCACCTTCCTCCTTCGTCAAAGTAGAAAGTGTAACCGTAATGGTTCCATTCTCCGGTGTGAACTTAAACGCATTGGACAATAAGTTGAAATAGACACGTTCCATTTTCTCGGCATCCACTGCCATCAGATAATCTGCCCGGTCATCATTCACCTCCAATACAAAATGGATATGCTTTTTCAAAGCCAAAGTTTGGAATGAATGACTCCATTCCTGCAACTGCACCCGTAGATTCATATTGGCTCTTACCAATTCCAATTTATCATTTTCATACTTACGAAAATCAAGAATCTGGTTGACAAGCCTCAACAGGATATGTACATTCTTATGCACCACCTTTAATAAGGATTGTTGTCTGGGAGTCAATGCCTTATCTTCCAATAGTTGCTCCACCGGATCGGCAACCAAAGTGAGTGGAGTACGGAAATCATGAGAGACATTCGTAAAGAAAACCAGTTTGGCATGGGTCGCCTCTTCCAATTGTTTGGAAAGGCTAATCAGCTGGTCACGTTGTTCCTCCAATTTTTTCTTTTGACGGGACAGTTCCATATTCATCCGGTTCTTTGTCCAATAGGCACGGACAATAATCGCCAATAAGGCAGCAAACAATAACAGAATAATCAGACAGGCATACAGAAACATGGTTTGGGCAGAGTATCTGGACAGATATTCGTTCACCTGATTATTCAGCCGTTCTATCTTTCCATCCTGTTCGGTAATGTGGTCTGTCTGCAATTGCATCACCCGGGCATTCGTTTTATCAACCAAAGCTGTTGATAACTTAGTATCTCTCTCATACGGGCGTTTCTCCAAAATATCCATCGCCACCTGTACTACCTTGTCACCTCCGGTCGGATAAATAAATGTAGCATCCAGCACCCCGTTTATGATCTGTTCCACTCCATATTCCTTACCGGGCAGCGCATCAATGCCGACAAACAACATTTCCTTTTCCAACTGTCGCTGTCTGGCCGACAAATAAGCCCCGACAGCCATGCGGTCATTTTGGGCAAAAACCAGATTTATACCCTTATTGTCTTGAAGTATGGAATCCATTTTCTCCCCAGCCACACTTTGCAGCCAGGCTCCATCTACGCTGGCAGTTATTTCAATTCCGGGCTCTTCTTTCAGCACATCCGTCAACCCCTTATGGCGTTCCATAGCAGGCGTGGAGCCTTCAAGCCCTGTTATCTCCAAGACTTTCCCTTTTCCATGCAGGCGGTTGAGAATGTATTGCCCCACATCTTTTCCAATCTCATAATTATCGGCTCCCACAAAAGCCGTGTACTTGTCCGACAGAATCTTACGGTCAATCACCACCACAGGTATTCCCTGCCGATAGGCTTTCTCCACAACGGGAGTAATGGCTGCCGCTTCGTTTGGAGCGACAATCAGCAGGTCCACTTTCTTATCAATAAAATATTTGATATCCGCTATCTGGTTCCGGTTATTGTCTTTTGCCGTACGTATCTCCACCTCTACCCCATCATAGAATAAAGCTTCACGAACTATTTCATTATTCATTTTGTGCCGCCACTCATCATCACTGCATTGCGAAACACCAATGTAATAGCGCGTATGTTTCTGACTGCACGATGTCAGAATTCCCATAAGGCATAAAATCAAAAACAAAAGATGTTTTTTCATGTTCCTCAAGGTATTTATAGATAACAAAGATAAAAGGTAACCGCTAATGAAACAAACATCTGCTGGAAAAAGAGCACCACACACGTTGGAAAAATCATCGAGGACTCCATTCCTGTTTCTTCGAAAAGTTTCTTCAGACATTTAAAATGGATTTCAGGCATCTATAATATGCCTGAAAATCCTATAGCTTCTTTCATAACGCCCCTTAGCAGGTTTACCCGTTATCAACCAACTGTTCCCTCAAACGGGCAGGCAATTCGGGCATAGCCCCATTTTGTGTACATACATAAGCAGAAACCTCAACCGCCAGTTTATGCGCTTCGGCAACCGATTTTCCTTTCAACACGGCTGCCACAAACGTTGCCGTGAAAGAATCACCGGCCCCCACCGTATCAGCTACTTCCCCCTTCGGAGTCTCTACAAATGAAATCTCACCCGGAGTAAAGACATAGCTGCCATTAACACCACAAGTAAGTATCAGCATCTTCAAATTATATTTAGCCAGCAGAATCCAGCATTTGTCCTGCAAGTCGATGCCCGGGTAGCCGAAAATACGGCTGATGGTCACCAGCTCCTCATCGTTTATCTTGAGGATGTTGCAGCGGCGCATGGATTCGCAGAGTATCTCTTTGGTATAGAACCCTTGGCGGAGATTGATGTCGAATATCTTCAGTTGCCCCTCCGCATCGGGCATCGTGTCGAGAAAACGGTTGATGGTGATGCGGCTTGTTTCACTGCGTTGCGCCAAAGAGCCGAAACATACGGCACGCGTGTTCAGTGCCAGACGCTTCAGTTCGTCGGTAAAGGGAATGTTGTCCCAGGCCACGCCTTCTTTTATCTCATAGCACGGCACGCCCACGGCATCGAGCGTCACCTGCACCGTACCGGTAGGGGAATCCAACCGCTCGATCTGAGTTTTGAGTTGCTTTTCTTTGAATACTTTCATGATTTCATCTCCCAGTTCGTCA
>OGMB01001472.1_pt1 | contig 10297 bp, 9 predicted proteins | sample 1573001 | NCBI WGS metagenome assembly OGMB01 (sample SAMEA2581921, study PRJEB24529) | metagenome | biome: Human gut stool | place: China | collected 2011
GTTGAAATTTGCCCTGTTGGTCGTCGGGCGTTTGATTCTTGGCTTTGGTGAAAGCCAGTTACTGACAGGCGCTCTGACCTGGGGGTTAGGCATCGTAGGGCCAAAACACTCTGGCAAAGTAATGTCATGGAACGGAATGGCGATTTACGGTGCCCTCGCTGTTGGTGCGCCGCTTGGCCTGTTGATTCATAGCCATTACGGTTTTGCCGCACTGGCGCTCACCACAATGGCTTTACCCTTACTGGCGTGGGCCTGTAACGGCACAGTGCGCAAAGTACCGGCCCTGGCGGGAGAACGTCCATCGCTATGGAGCGTTGTCGGGCTTATCTGGAAACCAGGGTTAGGTCTGGCACTACAAGGCGTTGGTTTTGCGGTTATCGGGACTTTCGTTTCGCTCTACTTTGCCAGCAAAGGATGGGCGATGGCGGGCTTTACTCTTACCGCGTTTGGCGGGGCATTTGTCGTGATGCGCGTCATGTTTGGCTGGATGCCGGACCGTTTTGGCGGCGTGAAAGTGGCGATAGTCTCTCTGCTTGTAGAAACGGTGGGCTTGTTGCTGCTCTGGCAAGCCCCGGGTGCGTGGGTCGCATTAGCGGGCGCGGCGTTAACCGGAGCCGGATGTTCGCTTATCTTTCCTGCGCTGGGCGTGGAGGTGGTTAAACGCGTCCCCTCACAAGTTCGCGGCACCGCACTGGGCGGTTACGCCGCGTTTCAGGATATCGCCCTCGGCGTCTCCGGGCCGCTGGCGGGAATGCTGGCGACCACGTTTGGTTACTCTTCGGTATTTCTTGCCGGGGCGATCTCTGCGGTGCTGGGTATTATTGTCACGATACTGTCATTTCGTCGGGGCTAACGAACCAGCCAGACCAGCATCAGGATAATCGCGACTAACAGTATCCACAGCGCGGGACGCGTTGCCATATTTTGCAACGTGTCCATCATCGGTGGAAAAGGATTAAGCAGCGGTTGCATATCACGCGGATCAATCCCTTTAACCCGCCGTTGATAAAGCTGATTAAGAATATCCTCGGCCTGGGCAGAAGAAAGCGATGATTGCGCAGAAAGACCATATTTTTGCTGGATATACGCCGATAACGCTGCCAGTTCACTGGCATCTAAAGGTTGTTTTAGCGCCATCTGTAGTGATTCCAGCGTCGGCGTATTTTGCTGGCTTAGCGTCTGACGCGCCTGCAGCCAGGTCACCAGATGGTTAAACAGTTTCGCTGGAATTAACTCGCCATCTTTCACCCCGGAAAGTTCCAGCATCGATTGCCAGATCTGTTTGCTGGGTTCCCCCGTTGCCGCCGCAAGTTTGGTCACCAGCTGTTTTAGCGCATTGTGCTCCGCCGGTAATAAAGGACGGTCGGTCGCCTCGCGCTGCTGCGGTTGCGGAATAACCATCTTCCCTTCCTGCAACAGGGTGAGAATGGTTTTTAATTGCTCCGGTGAGAGCTGATTCAGCGGCGTCTGACCAAAGTTATGACGGATATAATCCGTGACCGCCTGACGATTATTCCCCAGACGTAAATACTCCCCTAATTGCGCTAAAAGCTGGCGGGCAGAATGGCTTTTTTGCGCGGCCAGCAGACGTTGCGCCAGATTATGCTCAGCGGCAGGGAAGTGACGCGAAAGCAGCGGTGAATCTCCCGACAGACCAATATCGTGCCTGATACCCGCCCACAGTTCTGCTCTTTGCTGTTGCGTCAGTGAGGTCACTTTCGTCATTAAGCTTTCCAGCGAAGTACGTTGCTGACTGGATAAAGGCTGATTGCCCGCGCCAGACGGCAGGTTATCTCCCTGACCTGGTGGTTGCCCAGGAGGAGGGCCGGAAATAGGTTGTATCATTACGTATCCTTATACCTGAAATCTTCGCAAGTATGCCTGGCCGCGAGATTATGGCACACTTGTCCGGTTAACTCTCGTCTCATACAGGTAACACAAACGTGAAAATCCTTGTTGATGAAAATATGCCTTATGCCCGCGACTTATTTAGCCGTTTGGGTGAGGTGACCGCGGTTCCCGGGCGTCCAATCCCCGTCGCTCAACTGGCAGACGCGGATGCGCTGATGGTGCGTTCGGTCACGAAAGTGAATGAATCTTTGCTGGCAGGAAAACCCATTAAATTTGTTGGCACTGCCACTGCGGGGACCGACCATGTCGATGAAGCATGGTTGAAGCAGGCGGGAATTGGTTTTTCCGCTGCACCTGGCTGTAATGCGATTGCGGTGGTGGAATATGTTTTCTCCTCCCTGCTGATGCTTGTCGAACGCGATGGATTTTCACTGTACGACCGTACGGTGGGGATCGTGGGCGTTGGTAACGTTGGACGTCGATTGCAGGCGCGACTGGAAGCGTTAGGGATTAAAACCTTACTTTGCGATCCGCCTCGCGCCGACCGTGGGGATGAGGGTGATTTCCGCTCGCTGGATGAGTTAGTCCAGCGCGCGGATATTCTGACTTTCCATACGCCACTCTTTAAAGATGGTCCGTACAAAACGCTACATCTGGCGGATGAAAAACTGATCCGTAGCCTGAAGCCCGGAGCGATTCTGATTAACGCCTGCCGTGGCGCAGTCGTCGATAATACTGCGTTGCTGACCTGCCTGAATGAAGGCCAGAAGTTAAGCGTAGTGCTGGATGTCTGGGAAGGCGAACCGGAACTCAACGTCGAGCTGCTGAAAAAAGTGGATATCGGCACGCCGCATATCGCAGGCTATACCCTGGAAGGTAAAGCACGCGGTACTACGCAAGTGTTTGAAGCTTATAGCAAGTTTATTGGGCATGAACAGCACGTTGCGCTGGATACATTACTGCCTGCGCCAGAGTTTGGTCGCATTACGCTGCATGGCCCGCTCGATCAACCGACGCTGAAAAGGCTGGTGCATTTGGTGTATGATGTGCGCCGCGATGACGCACCGCTGCGTAAAGTCGCCGGGATACCGGGTGAGTTCGATAAACTGCGCAAAAACTATCTTGAGCGCCGTGAATGGTCATCTCTGTATGTAATTTGTGATGACGCCAGTGCGGCATCATTGCTGTGTAAACTGGGTTTTAACGCCGTTCATCATCCGGCACGTTAATCTCTTCTTCATGCTCTCTGCTGTAACATTGGCAGGGAGCTTTGCTATTTCTGGAGTAAACCACCATGTCTGAAGGCTGGAACATTGCCGTCCTGGGCGCAACTGGCGCTGTGGGCGAAGCCCTGCTTGAAACGCTGGCTGAACGTCAGTTCCCGGTTGGGGAAATTTATGCACTGGCACGTAACGAAAGCGCAGGCGAACAACTGCGCTTTGGTGGTAAAACAATCACCGTGCAGGATGCCGCTGAATTCGACTGGACGCAGGCGCAGCTGGCATTTTTTGTCGCAGGCAAAGAAGCTACCGCTGCCTGGGTTGAAGAAGCGACCAACTCAGGTTGCCTGGTGATCGACAGCAGCGGATTGTTTGCTCTCGAACCCGACGTACCGCTGGTGGTGCCGGAAGTAAACCCGTTTGTACTGACCGATTACCGCAACCGGAATGTCATCGCCGTACCGGACAGTTTGACCAGCCAGCTGCTGGCGGCACTGAAACCGTTAATCGATCAGGGCGGTTTATCACGTATCAGCGTTACCAGCCTGATTTCAGCCTCCGCCCAGGGCAAAAATGCGGTCGATGCGTTAGCGGGGCAGAGTGCTAAATTGCTCAACGGCATTCCGATTGACGAAGAAGATTTCTTCGGGCGTCAGCTGGCGTTCAACATGCTGCCGTTACTGCCGGATAGCGAAGGTAGCGTGCGTGAAGAACGTCGTATCGTTGACGAAGTACGCAAAATCCTGCAGGACGAAGGGCTGATGATTTCGGCAAGCGTCGTCCAGGCACCGGTATTCTACGGTCATGCCCAGATGGTCAACTTTGAAGCACTGCGTCCGCTGGCGGCAGAAGAAGCGCGTGATGCGTTTTCTCAGGGCGAAGATATTGTGCTCTCTGAAGAGAACGAATTCCCGACTCAGGTAGGGGATGCTTCGGGTACGCCGCATCTTTCTGTTGGCTGCGTGCGTAATGACTACGGTATGCCGGAGCAAGTCCAGTTCTGGTCGGTGGCCGATAACGTTCGCTTTGGCGGCGCGCTGATGGCAGTAAAAATCGCCGAGAAACTGGTGCAGGAGTATCTGTACTAATGTCCGACCAGCAACAACTGCCAGTTTATAAAATTGCGCTGGGCATTGAGTACGACGGCAGTAAGTATTACGGCTGGCAACGGCAGAATGAAGTCCGCAGTGTGCAGGAGAAGCTGGAAAAGGCGCTCTCCCAGGTGGCGAACGAACCCATCACCGTCTTCTGCGCCGGGCGTACTGACGCAGGGGTACACGGTACCGGGCAAGTGGTGCATTTCGAAACAACCGCGCAGCGCAAAGATGCGGCGTGGACCTTGGGCGTAAATGCGAATTTACCTGGTGACATCGCCGTGCGTTGGGTTAAAGCTGTACCTGATGATTTTCATGCCCGATTTAGCGCCACGGCTCGCCGTTATCGCTACATCATCTACAATCATCGGCTGCGCCCGGCGGTACTGAGTAAAGGGGTAACCCATTTTTACGAACCGCTGGACGCTGAACGGATGCATCGGGCTGCGCAATGCTTGCTGGGCGAGAATGATTTCACCTCGTTCCGTGCGGTGCAGTGCCAGTCCCGAACCCCGTGGCGCAACGTTATGCATATTAATGTCACGCGTCACGGTCCTTATGTGGTGGTAGATATTAAAGCGAATGCTTTTGTACATCATATGGTCAGGAATATTGTCGGCAGCCTGATGGAAGTCGGTGCCCACAACCAGCCGGAGAGCTGGATAGCAGAGTTGCTGGCGGCAAAGGACAGAACGCTGGCGGCAGCAACGGCAAAAGCGGAAGGGTTGTATCTGGTCGCGGTGGATTACCCTGACCGGTATGATCTTCCAAAACCGCCAATGGGCCCGCTATTTCTGGCGGACTAACGAGAATAATGCTCGGAACATTTCAGGCTGTAGCCAACGTAGTTACAGCCTGAAAGATGACGAGTACAAGGCATAGGCAAATATGGACCTGATTTATTTCCTCATCGATTTTATCCTGCACATTGACGTGCATCTGGCAGAGCTGGTCGCGGAGTACGGCGTCTGGGTTTATGCCATTTTGTTCTTAATTTTGTTCTGTGAAACCGGTCTGGTGGTAACGCCGTTTTTACCGGGTGATTCATTGCTGTTTGTTGCCGGAGCGTTGGCATCACTGGAAACCAACGATCTCAACGTCCATATGATGGTGGTGCTGATGCTGATCGCCGCGATTGTGGGTGACGCGGTCAATTACACTATCGGGCGGTTGTTCGGTGAAAAGTTATTCAGTAATCCCAATTCGAAAATTTTCCGTCGCAGTTATCTCGACAAAACCCATCAGTTTTATGAGAAACATGGCGGCAAAACGATTATTCTCGCCCGTTTTGTGCCGATCGTCAGAACGTTCGCCCCGTTTGTTGCGGGAATGGGCCACATGTCGTACCGTCATTTCGCCGCTTATAACGTGATCGGCGCATTATTGTGGGTACTGCTTTTTACCTACGCAGGCTATTTCTTCGGTACAATCCCGATGGTTCAGGATAACCTTAAGCTGCTGATCGTCGGGATTATTGTGGTTTCTATTTTGCCGGGCGTCATCGAAATAATCCGTCACAAACGCGCTGCGGCACGCGCCGCAAAATAAAAAGTAACTCCGCGGTTCGACCACTTTTTTATCCAAAGTTTCGGGCTGTTATGTTTTAATGTGCAACATTCATGGTCTGTTGGGGGCAAAAATGGCATTATGCGTCCCCAAAGATAAAACTGGCATCGAACCAGGTTCAGACAGAAAGGTCCCTAATGAGCTGGATTGAACGAATTAAAAGCAACATTACTCCCACCCGCAAGGCGAGCATTCCTGAAGGGGTGTGGACTAAGTGTGATAGCTGCGGTCAGGTTTTATACCGCGCTGAGCTGGAACGTAATCTTGAGGTCTGTCCGAAGTGTGACCATCACATGCGTATGACAGCGCGTAATCGCCTGCATAGCCTGTTAGATGAAGGAAGCCTTGTGGAGCTGGGTAGCGAGCTTGAGCCGAAAGATGTGCTGAAGTTTCGTGACTCCAAGAAGTATAAAGACCGTCTGGCATCTGCGCAGAAAGAAACCGGCGAAAAAGATGCGCTGGTGGTGATGAAAGGTACTCTGTATGGAATGCCGGTTGTCGCTGCGGCATTCGAGTTCGCCTTTATGGGCGGTTCAATGGGGTCTGTTGTGGGTGCACGTTTCGTGCGTGCCGTTGAGCAGGCGCTGGAAGATAACTGCCCGCTGATCTGCTTCTCCGCCTCTGGTGGCGCACGTATGCAGGAAGCACTGATGTCGCTGATGCAGATGGCGAAAACCTCTGCGGCACTGGCAAAAATGCAGGAGCGCGGCTTGCCGTACATCTCCGTGCTGACCGACCCGACGATGGGCGGTGTTTCTGCAAGTTTCGCCATGCTGGGCGATCTCAACATCGCTGAACCGAAAGCGTTAATCGGCTTTGCCGGTCCGCGTGTTATCGAACAGACCGTTCGCGAAAAACTGCCGCCTGGATTCCAGCGCAGTGAATTCCTGATCGAGAAAGGCGCGATCGACATGATCGTCCGTCGTCCGGAAATGCGCCTGAAACTGGCGAGCATTCTGGCGAAGTTGATGAATCTGCCAGCGCCGAATCCTGAAGCGCCGCGTGAAGGCGTAGTGGTACCCCCGGTACCGGATCAGGAACCTGAGGCCTGATAAAGCAGAGGGCAGGGCCTGGCGGCGCTGCCCTTTTTTATTCATACGCGTTAACCGTCAATTCTTACGGGCATCATGGAAAAAGATCCTATTCCTCAGGCCACGTCGCCCCTGGCTACGTGGCTTTCTTATCTGGAACATCTGCACAGTAAAACCATCGACCTTGGGCTGGCGCGCGTCAGCGAGGTCGCCGGGCAGATGGATATCGTTAAACCGGCGCCGTTCGTTTTTACCGTCGCGGGCACCAATGGCAAAGGCACCACCTGCCGTACGCTGGAGTCGATTCTGATGGCGGCAGGGTACAAAGTGGGCGTCTACAGTTCGCCTCATCTGGTGCGTTATACCGAGCGCGTACGTGTGCAGGGCCAGGAATTGCCGGAATCGGCCCACACCGCCTCTTTTGCGGAGATTGAATCGGCACGCGGTGATATTTCCCTGACCTATTTCGAGTACGGTACGCTGTCGGCGTTGTGGCTGTTCAAGCAGGCACAACTTGACGTGGTGATTCTGGAAGTAGGGCTGGGCGGTCGTCTGGACGCAACCAATATTGTCGACGCCGATGTCGCGGTAGTAACCAGTATTGCGCTGGATCATACCGACTGGCTGGGTCCAGATCGCGAAAGTATTGGTCGCGAGAAAGCAGGCATCTTCCGCAGCGAAAAACCGGCAATTGTCGGTGAGCCGGAAATGCCTTCTACCATTGCTGATGTGGCGCAGGAAAAAGGTGCACTGTTACAACGTCGGGGCGTTGAGTGGAACTATTCCGTCACCGATCATGACTGGGCGTTTAGCGATGCTCACGGCACGCTGGAAAATCTGCCGTTGCCGCTTGTCCCGCAACCGAATGCCGCAACAGCGCTGGCGGCACTGCGTGCCAGCGGGCTGGAAGTCAGTGAAAATGCCATTCGCGACGGGATTGCCAGCGCAATTTTGCCGGGACGTTTCCAGATTGTGAGCGAGTCGCCACGCGTTATTTTTGATGTCGCGCATAATCCACATGCGGCGGAATATCTCACCGGGCGTATGAAAGCGCTACCGAAAAACGGGCGCGTGCTGGCGGTTATCGGTATGCTACATGATAAAGATATTGCCGGAACTCTGGCCTGGTTGAAAAGCGTGGTTGATGACTGGTATTGTGCGCCACTGGAAGGGCCGCGCGGTGCCACGGCAGAACAACTGCTTGAGCATTTGGGTAACGGCAAATCATTTGATAGCGTTGCGCAGGCATGGGATGCCGCAATGGCGGACGCTAAAGCGGAAGACACCGTGCTGGTGTGTGGTTCTTTCCACACGGTCGCACATGTCATGGAAGTGATTGACGCGAGGAGAAGCGGTGGCAAGTAAGTTTCAGAATCGGTTAGTGGGCACGATCGTGCTGGTGGCGCTGGGGGTGATTGTACTTCCAGGGCTGCTGGACGGGCAGAAAAAACATTATCAGGATGAGTTCGCGGCTATCCCGCTGGTGCCGAAAGCGGGCGATCGTGATGAGCCTGATATGATGCCAGCCGCCACCCAGGCGTTACCGACGCAGCCGCCGGAAGGCGCAGCGGAAGAGGTGCGGGCAGGTGATGCCGCAGCACCGTCGCTCGATCCGGCCACTATTGCAGCCAATAACACCGAGTTTGAACCGGAACCTGCACCGGTCGCCCCACCGAAGCCGAAACCGGTGGAGCCGCCTAAACCAAAGGTTGAAGCACCACCTGCGCCGAAGCCAGAACCGAAGCCGGTCGTGGAAGAAAAAGCTGCACCGACGGGTAAAGCCTATGTTGTGCAACTGGGTGCGCTGAAAAATGCCGATAAAGTGAATGAGATTGTCGGTAAGCTGCGCGGTGCCGGTTATCGGGTTTATACGTCGCCATCCACGCCAGTGCAGGGTAAAATTACCCGTATTCTGGTTGGGCCGGATGCCTCGAAAGATAAGCTGAAAGGTTCGCTGGGTGAGTTGAAGCAACTTTCTGGCTTAAGTGGCGTGGTAATGGGCTATACGCCGAATTAATACGGTCTTGCCTGATGCGACGCTGGCGCGTCTTATCAGGCCTACGCAGGGGTAGAACCGTAGGTCGGATAAGGCGTTTACGCCGCATCCGACACGCATTGCCCGATGCCGCAAAGGCATAAAAAGTCGATGGCGTTGAATATTTTTTCAGCGCCATTTTTATTGATGCGCGGGAAGGAAATCCCTACGCAAACGTTTTCTTTTTCTGTTAGAATGCGCCCCGAACAGGATGACAGGGCGTAAAATCGTGGGACACATATGGTCTGGATTGATTACGCCATAATCGCGGTGATTGCTTTTTCCTCTCTGGTTAGCCTGATCCGCGGCTTTGTTCGTGAAGCGTTATCGCTGGTGACATGGGGTTGTGCTTTCTTTGTTGCCAGTCATTACTACACTTACCTGTCAGTCTGGTTTACGGGCTTTGAAGACGAACTGGTTCGAAATGGGATTGCCATCGCGGTACTGTTTATCGCTACCCTGATCGTTGGTGCTATCGTGAACTTCGTGATAGGCCAGTTGGTGGAGAAAACGGGGTTGTCAGGCACCGATCGGGTGCTGGGCGTCTGTTTCGGTGCGTTGCGCGGTGTGTTGATTGTTGCTGCCATTCTCTTCTTTCTCGACTCCTTTACCGGGGTGTCGAAAAGCGAAGACTGGAGCAAATCACAGCTGATCCCGCAATTCAGTTTTATCATCAGATGGTTTTTTGATTATCTGCAAAGCTCGTCAAGTTTCTTGCCCAGAGCGTAAGTGCTCTGAGATGTGGCTTAACGAGGAAAAAGACGTATGTGCGGTATTGTCGGTATCGCCGGTGTTATGCCGGTTAACCAGTCGATTTATGATGCCTTAACGGTGCTTCAGCATCGCGGTCAGGATGCCGCCGGCATCATCACCATAGATGCCAATAACTGCTTCCGTTTGCGTAAAGCGAACGGGCTGGTGAGCGATGTATTTGAAGCTCGCCATATGCAGCGTTTGCAGGGCAATATGGGCATTGGTCATGTGCGTTACCCCACGGCTGGCAGCTCCAGCGCCTCTGAAGCGCAGCCGTTTTACGTTAACTCCCCGTATGGCATTACGCTTGCCCACAACGGCAATCTGACCAACGCTCACGAGTTGCGTAAAAAACTTCCGCCACTACCCGCTGGAAGCCGACAATATTTTCGCTGCCATTGCTGCCACAAACCGCTTAATCCGCGGCGCGTATGCCTGTGTGGCGATGATTATCGGCCACGGTATGGTTGCTTTCCGCGATCCAAACGGGATTCGTCCGCTGGTACTGGGAAAACGTGATATTGACGAGAACCGTACAGAATATATGGTCGCTTCCGAAAGCGTAGCGCTCGATACGCTGGGCTTTGATTTCCTGCGTGACGTCGCGCCGGGCGAAGCGATTTACATCACTGAAGAAGGGCAGTTGTTTACCCGTCAATGTGCTGACAATCCGGTCAGCAATCCGTGCCTGTTTGAGTATGTATACTTTGCCCGCCCGGACTCGTTTATCGACAAAATTTCCGTTTA
>OGMB01001473.1_pt1 | contig 10295 bp, 8 predicted proteins | sample 1573001 | NCBI WGS metagenome assembly OGMB01 (sample SAMEA2581921, study PRJEB24529) | metagenome | biome: Human gut stool | place: China | collected 2011
TGGAAGGTAATGTCTCCGTCCCGGTCGATGTGGTAAAATTCGGCGCCGATGCTGCGCAGATACTCTTCGCCGACCAGCAGGTTCTCCGCATGGCCGCTCTTGCCGAGGGTATAGACCGCCGGATGCTCCACCAGGAGCAAATAGCCCGCGCCCTCCGCCGGGGTTCCCTTGGCCCGCAGGAGGGTGTCGAAAAGCCTCTGCTGGTACTCCCAGCAGGCTTTGTAGTCCATTTGTCCGAGGTCCCGGTATTCGACAAACATCGTAAATTACGTTACGACACCTCTCCGTCCGGCTCCGTACGGATACCGTAAATCCGGAAAGCGTCGGTTCAACACTTTCTTTGTCGCAGACCTTTTCCCGCGCGGCGGGAAGACTCAGGCTTTCGCGGAAACCTGTCGCTTCAGACGCACCGAGCCGAGCGCTTCGTCCGCCAGGTACGACGAACGCACCATCGGACCGCTCGCGCAGTAGCTGAAGCCCATGTCGAGCGCCTGCTGCCGGTACCAGTCGAATTTTTCGGGAGTAATGTACGCCGCAACGGGGTGATGCTCCAGAGTGGGACGAAGGTACTGGCCGAGGGTCACGATCTCCACGCCGGCGGCGTGCAGGTCGCGCAAGGTCTGTAAAACTTCTTCATCGCTCTCACCGAGTCCGACCATCAGGCCGCTCTTGGCGACGGCGCCCTTTTCGCTTAAATAGCGCAGCACGTCGAGGCTCGTACGGTAACGGGCCCGCGAACGCACCAGGGGGGTCAGCTGTTCGGTGGTTTCGATGTTGTGCCCGATGATATCGGGCCCGGAGGCGATCACCGTGTCCAGCAGGTCGGGTTTCGCATCCAGATCGGGAATAAGGAGCTCAATTGTGACGTCGGGATTTTCCGCCCGGATCGCGCGGACGCATTCGGCCCAGTGGGCCGCGCCGCCGTCGGGCAGGTCATCGCGTGTAACGGAGGTTACCACCACATGCCGCAATCCCATCAAACGGACGCTTTCGGCGAGTTTGGCGGGTTCTGAAGGATCGGGCGGCAGAGGCCGGCCCGAAAGGGTGGCGCAGAATCGACAGTTGCGCGTACAGATTTCACCCAGTATCATGAAGGTCGCTGTCCTGCGGCTCCAGCATTCGGCTTTGTTCGGGCATAGACCGCTGCTGCAGATCGTGTGCAGGGAGTGGTCCCTGACGATGCGTTGCACGTCCGCGTATTCTGCGGTGCGGTGAAGCCGGATTTTCAGCCATTCCGGTTTTTTCAGGACGTTTACCTTCTCTTCATGCAATTTCGGCATTTTAAGTTCATTATTTTCCCAATTGATGCAAAAATACAAAAAATATCAATCGCTTCTCCTTTCTGTTGCGAAAAAGATGAAAAAAGCCTTTGCAGGCGCAGGGGAGGCGGTCGGTCCGGTGCGAAGGACCAGCCGGGGCCGGATGTCGGAACGGGAGGGAGGAGTATGCGGAGAGCGCATCCGGAACGGCTCCGGATGCGCTCTCCGCAATATGTTCTGTCGGCGGGAAGGTTATCTCTGTCCGAGGTGCAGCTGCCATTGCCAGGCCGTGCGGAGCGTTTCTTCGAGCGGCCGCTCGGCACGCCAGCCCAGGAGGGTGTTCGCCAGCGTGGGATCGGCCCAGATCGCCGTGATGTCTCCGGCGCGGCGCGGCGCAAAGCGGTAGTTGAGTTTCAGTCCGTTGGCCCGTTCGAATCCGCGGACCAGCTCCAGCACCGAAACGCCCCGTCCGGTGCCGACGTTGAAGACCTCGTAAGGGGTGGCGCCGCGCTCTTCGATCAGGCGGTGCAGGGCAGCTACGTGGGCGCGGGCCAGATCGACGATGTCGATGTAGTCGCGGATGCAGGTGCCGTCGGGCGTCGGATAGTCGTTGCCGAAGATGCTCAGGCATTCGCGGATCCCGGCGGCGGTCTGCGTCACATAGGGGACCAGGTTCTGGGGGACGCCTCTCGGAAGCTCGCCGATCAGGGCCGAGGGATGCGAGCCGATCGGGTTGAAGTAGCGCAGGGCGATGCCCCGCAGACCGGGATGGGCGGCGACGGCGTCGCGCAGGATGTCTTCGGAGATCTGTTTGGTGTTGCCGTAAGGCGACGTGGCGGGCTTGCGGGGCGTCTGTTCGGTGACGGGCTGGGCGTCGGGTTCGCCATATACGGTGCAGGAGGAGGAAAAGAGGATGTTGGGCCGTCCGAAATCGCACATCAGCTCCACGACGTTCAGGAACGAAAGCAGGTTGTTGCGGTAGTATTTGAGCGGTTCGGCGACCGACTCCCCGACCGCTTTCGACGCGGCGAAGTGGATGACCGAACGGAATTCGTGGCGTTCGAACAGCCGTCGCATCGCCTGCAGGTCGCAGCAGTCGATCTGCTCGAAGGGCACTTCGGCGCTCGTGATGCGGCGGACGCCCTCCACGGCCTGAAGGTCGGAGTTCGAGAGGTTGTCGGCGATCACCACATCGAATCCGGCCTGGATCAACTCGACGGCCGTGTGCGATCCGATGTATCCGGCGCCGCCCGTTACCAGTACTGTTTCTTTCATAAGGCTATGTCGTTTGAATTTCTGAATTTTTAGCATTGTTCTTCCTGCCTTCCCTGTTGCCGGATGGTTTTCCGCTGTCGGCTACTGCCGTTTCGCGGCATTCGGGTCGTTTGTTCCGGCTTCTCGCCCCTTCCCGGTGGTAGAGGCCTTGAGTTGCGATTCCGAAAAATCGGGACGGTACGATTTCATAATCGGGCCTGTCTTTCGTCTGCGGGGCCTTTTACAGTTCCTGCATGGCCAGGCAGTCGGAACGGTCGTCGGGTGAATCCCCGTTTATTTGGCGGCGTACACCACCTTTTTGGTTTCGAAGAACGCTTCGTCGAAGAATGCGGGGATCGGGTACTCCGTCCACTTCATACCGGTACGGCTCAACTCGTCCGCGAGGTCGCCGCCCTTGAGGTAGAGGATGCCGTTGGGCAGGGCGCCCTTTTGCCCCCGGTCGATCTTATCCCAGACCCAGCCGACGAAGGTCGGCATCTCCGTCACGGCGCGGGAAACCACATAGTCGTACCGTTCGGGAAGCGTTTCGGCCCGGGCGCAGAGGGGGGTGAGGTTGGCGAGGCCGAGTCCCTCCGCAACGCCCTGTACGACCTTGATTTTCTTGCCGATCGAGTCCACGGCCGTGAAATGCGCCTCGGGGAAGAGGATCGCCAGCGGAACGGACGGGAAGCCGCCGCCGCACCCCACGTCGAGCACCCGCGCTCCCGGGGCGAAGGGGCAGACCTTGGCGATGGAGAGCGAGTGCAGCACGTGCCGCAGGTAAAGTTGGTCGAAATCCTTGCGCGAGATCACGTTGATCTTGGTGTTCCAGTCGGCGTACAGTGCGTACAGCGCTTCGAATTGCCCGCGCTGCGGGCGGGTCAGGTCGGGGAAGTATTTGTCGATCAGGGCAATCATAAGGTTTGTGGGCGTTGAAGTTTTTTTTAGGCAGGTCGGAGTGGTTCGTTCTGCGGCGTTCGCCGGTCGGAAACGTCAGGATGTTTCATCTGCGGCGATCAGGCGGCACATCTGCTCCCGGGCGCGGTGGATCTGGGTCTTGACGGTGCCCAGCGGGAGTTCGAGCTTCATGGCGATCTCTTCGTAGGAGTACTCTTCGAAGAAACGCATGACGATCAGTTGTCGGTAGCGCGGCGGCATGGCCTGGAGGTAGCGTTCGATCTGCGTGCGCTGCTGTTTGCGGATGATGTTCTCTTCGGGCGTGGGGTTGTTGGAGGGCGGTGCCGTGAATTTGTCGTCGATGGGCAGGTCCTCCTGGCGCCGCCGGATGAAATCGACGAAGGTGTTCCGGGCGATGGTGTAAACCCACTGTCCGAAGGTGTAGGCCGGGTTGTAGCGGTGGATGTTGATATAGACTTTGATGAAGGTTTCCTGCAGCAGGTCGTCGGCGTCCAGGGGGTTGTTGGTGCGCTGTATGAAAAGCCGGTGTATAGCCTCCTTGTAACGCTCGAAAAGGTATTCGAAGGCGATGTTGTCGCCCTGCAATACCAGCTCCACGAGCACCCGGTCGTCGGCTATGATATAGTCGGCTATCTCCATACCCGCTCGTCTTTGCGCAGCAGCAACAGCCCCAGCAGCAGGGCGAAAAACGGACTCAGCAGGTCGTACAGGAAGTAACGTCCGCAGATTTTCTCTTCACCCAGGCGGCGGCTGATGCGCCGCGCCTCGACGAGTACGATCGCAAAACGCGCGAGCAGCAGTACCCCTGCGGCGATCTTGAATTCCCAGGGCATCACCGCCAGGGCGACGATCGCCGCCAGCCAGAAGAGAATGCGGCTGCCCAGTTCCCACTGGATGAAGTTCTTGACCCACAAGGGATAAAAAGGAATGGCTCCCCCGAAGAAACGCTGGGTGCCGATCCACCACTTGAGCCCTCCCCAGCTCTTTTCACGCAGGGTGGCGCGGGGAGAGAGGACCACGCTGACATTGCCGGGGGCGATGATCCGCGACATGAACAAATCGTCTTCGCCGATATTCATATTGAGGTGGCTGAAGCCGTTGGCGCCGAAATAGAGCCGCTTGGTGAATCCGTAGTTCTGGCGCATGCCCCGGTAGGGTCTGCCGCATACGGCGCTTGAGATCCAGTCCACCGAGTGCATCATCCGCCAGGTGCGGATCAGGTAGCTCGCAAACCCTTTCCCGCGCTCCATGCCGCAGTAGCCGAGCACGATTTCGCCGCGCCGGAAGCCGTTCGCCATGAGCGAGAGCCAGCGGTCCGAGGAGGGGTACACGTCCGGTGTGGTGAAGAGAAGGTGCTCGTAATGGGCCGATTTGATCCCGACGTTGAGCGCCATTTTGGGCGAGATCGGGAAGCGGGGATTCAGTTCGATCTTGGTGGCCGTAATCTGTGGGAACGACTGTTTGATGCGGACCAGGTCGTCGTAGAAGTCGGTGTCCCGGCCTACATAGACGATCACCACTTCGAAGTCGGGGTACTCCTGGGCGACGATGAGCGGCAGGATCTCCTCCACGAAGGCGTAATCTTCCGAGAAGAGGGGAATCACCACCGATACCGGAGGGGTTTCGGAGAGGATCTCCGGACGCCGGGTGTCCTTGTATTTGGGTATGCGCCCGTAAACGAACAGGTAGTAATATAACTGGATCCCGAACATGACCAGAAGGACGCCCGCGAGGGCCGTGCCTTCCCAGCCGTAATGAGTGATGATGCGATTGAAAAATTCCATGGCGTATGCGTTATGGCGCGTCCGGGACGGTGAAGGTCGGACGCGGAGCCGAATTCGTTCGAATCGTGCCGAAATGCGGCCGGTCGATACGGAAAACGGATTCCACGCAAAGATAAGGATTTTATCCGAATCGGTGTCCTGCCGCCGGAAAATTCGCGGCGGTGGCCCGAAGCGAACCACGCCGTCCCCGAGGTGCGGGAGAGGACGGTTTGCAGAGGCGGAAGCATGCCTTTGCGGGTCGGGTCGGATGAGGTTACGCCGTTACCGAAACGGCTGTTTCCCGTACGGCGGCTTCGGCTTGCGGTGTCGGCTGCAACTCTTCGGGTCCGCGATGCCGGTTGCGGTAGGTCGCGGGTGTCATGCCGTATTGTTTGCGGAAGAGTTTGATGAAGTGCGAGGTGTTGGGAAAGGCGCATGCGGTGCCGATTTCGGCGATCGCCTTGTCGGTCGAGATCAGAAGCAACCGGGCATGGATCAGGCGTTGCCGGATGAGCCATTGGTGGGGCGAGGTCCCGTAGATGCGGAAAAATTCCTTTTTGAACGAAGTCAGGGAGCGGTTGCAGCGTTTTGCGATCTCCTCGACCGAAATATCGGAAAAGATGTTGGAATAGACGATTTGCTGGAGGTTGTCCCGGGCCGCATCGACGTTGCCCAGCAGCTTGCTTTTGATGCAACAATCCCCGTGCGAAACGATCAGGTAGAGCAGTTCGGTCATTTTGAGGTTTTCGGCGGTCGGGTCGTCCAGGAGCGATCCTTCCGTGAGGCAATCGTCGATGTGGCTGAAAAAACGCCGGATCGAACTCCAGCCCGGCATCGTGGCGTGGTTCAGGGTACGGCAGTCGTCGCACTGGTGGTTGTTGGTGATATTCAGCTTGTAGGCGATGTTGAGGTGCAGCAGGATGCGTTGCAGCTCTTCCGAGGTATAGCGAACGAGGATCTGTTCGTAGGGATGTCCCTGCGCGGGGATGTTTTTGGTATAGTGGCAACCCATACCGAGGAAGAAAAGATCTCCCTGGGAGAACTTGTAGCATTTATCGTCGTAATAGACGTATTTTTCTCCGTTGAGGATATATCCGATCACGCAGCGGGTGAACTTATGGGTTTCGATGCCGTTGTTGGAGGCCGATACATACTTTTCGATCGACGGATTAACGGTTTGGGTGTCGTAGGATTCGTTCATAATCGGAAGATTTTATGGCTCGATGAAGGCCGGTGTCCATAGCCTTTTATCGAAGATTATGAATCAAATATACAATCTAAGGTTGTATATTTCAAATTAAAATAGGAAAAAATTAGATCGAAAATGTTAAAATATATACTATTTCAACATTTTACGCGTTTTTTATTGCAATATATTTACAATGCAAGTGATGTACAAAATGAGATACAGCAGAGTTGCGACGGTACGTTGGATGCGGATGAAGGTCAGGGGCATGAGCAGTGCTGCGGGTACGGCTGCGACGGCCAGCAGTCCCGGCGTGACGCTCGGTACCGCTATCAGGCAGCCCGTCACCGTAAAGAGCAGGATGGTGTAGGTCAGCATGCCCCGGGCTTTGATGCTTACCGTGCGGAAACTGATGAGTCCGAAGAAGATGGCGCAGAGTACGATGAAAAGGACGATTCCGAGAAGTGCGGGGACGAGCGGAGGCGTATTGGCGAAAATCCGGTATCCGCTGTCGCTGACGAAGGAGTGCCATAATCCGGCGGGGGTATCCAGGGGATTGGCTCCCTGCCCCCAGGCGATGTAGCAGACGGCCAGGAAAGGGAGTACGACGCTGCACAGCGATACGAAGACTTCGCGCAAGGTCCGTCGGAAGCAGAATGCTGCGGCCAGGACCAACAGCGGCAGGGGAAGCAGCGGGGCATAGAGCAGCGGCAGCAGCCCCAGGAAAAACGAAGCCCGGAACACGGCTCCGATCGCGTAGCCGTTGCGGAAGCAGGCGAAGAAGTTCTGGGTCGATAACAGCAGGACGAACGCTGCGACGGATTCCGTCAGATACTCCCGACCCAGAAGGATTCCGCAGGCGACCAGTCCGTACAGGGGGATGGTCAGCGTACTGCTGACGGGGTAGAGTCCGTAGCGGACCGCCAGCCTCCCGCAGAGAATGCCCGTCAGTAGGAGCAGGCCGCCGCAAAGGATGCGGGAGCAGCGGGGGAATCGTTCCTGGAACAAGCCGATCAGGTCACCCAGCGGGGTGGAAATCATCGTTTCCGGAGCCGGTGAAATAGTTGTCCCGGTCGTCATGGCGGCTGCGATGACGACCAGTATGGACGCGATGGCCAGCAGTAAGGGTTGGCGGATAATGTCCGGTTTCATGGTTCGACGATGGTTTTGTCCGAATGCGGGCTGCGGTTTCTGTTCCCGGCAAGGTGCCGAAAATTCAGCATTGCGTTCGCTTGTCGGAAACGGCCGCTACAAAGGCAATTATATCTTTCGATGCACACTCTTATCCGACGATTGCAGCGCCGAATCCGAGGGGCGCTTATTCGTGGTCCGAAGCCGCGCCTGTAAGGCTGCCCTCCCCTAAATTTCCTCCTCGGAGGGAACTCGGGGCGCAACACTCCCCCAAAGGTACATTGGAGTATATAATCCCGGCTACAAAATTAGGAAAAAAGCGGACGAAACCGTAATTATTTTGGAACCATATACGATTTTATTCCGGATCTGTTTCTGGTCCCGGGACTTTGCCTCGAACGGCCGTTGTCTGCCGCCTTGGGCGGTAGTTACGGTTCCGTACTGAAGCCTGCCTCCTGCTTTTCGGAGGAATTTCGGGGAGGCTCCGGCAAATCCGGGGTGATCGAAACGTCGGTGTAAAATTGGATATGATTGCCGATATTTTTAATTTTGCGAAAATGCGTGCGGTATTTCGGGGAGGTCCGAAGCGTTTCGGCGCACACCCCGGGTTCCCTTGTTTTTGCGGAGATCGGCGCTGGCTTGTCGGTTTTCGAAGGGGGCATCGAAATCGTGCGATAATAACTTTGTTTCGGATGTTGGAGAATTGCTACCAGAAAGAGCTGCCCGAAGCCGGGTGCGACGAGGCGGGGCGCGGGTGCCTCGCGGGGCCTGTTTTTGCCGCTGCGGTGATGCTGCCTCCGGACTTCAGCCACCCGTTGCTGAACGATTCGAAGCAGATGACCGCGCGTCAGCGCGATTTGCTGCGTGCGATCGTCGAGCGCGAGGCCCTTGCCTGGGTCGTAAAGGCCGTTTCTGCCGAGCGGATCGATCAGATCAACATCCTGAACGCTTCGTTCGAAGGAATGTCGCTGGCGGTCGCGGAATTGCCGATCCGTCCGGGATTTCTGGCGATCGACGGCAACCGGTTCCGCACGACGCTCGACATTCCGTATCGCTGCATCGTCAAGGGAGACGGCAAATATGCGGATATTGCCGCCGCGTCGGTGCTGGCCAAGACCCACCGCGACGAATATATGGAGCGCCTCGCCGGGGATTTTCCCGAATACGGTTGGGAGCGCAACAAAGGTTATCCGACCCGCGAACATCGCCTGGCGATCCGCCGTTACGGGCTTACGCCCCACCACCGGCTGACGTTCAATGCCGGGATCGACCAGTTGGAGCTGTTCTGACGCCGCTTGTGAGGAATTCTGCCATACCTCCCCTCCGGGGCTGAAATAAAGGCAATCATATCTTTCGATGTACATTCTTATCCGACGATTGCAGCGCCGAATCCGGGGGCGCTTGTTCGCGGACCTGCGCCGCATCTGTAATTCGGCTCCTCCTTTAGGAAGGAACTCGGGGCGCTGCGCTCCTAAAGAGGTCTGATGAAGCAGTAAACGCAAAAATAAAAAACGCCCGACGATCGGGCGTTTTTCTATCGGATGCAGGCCGTCGCCAGCGGACGGCCGTCGTTATTTTACCGGTATTTGTTGCTGATCAGCGTCATGAACTCCTGGCGCGTAGGCGGGTGCGAGAGGAATACTCCGGTGAATGCCGAGGTAGTCGTGGCCGAACCCTGCTTTTCGACGCCCCGCATCTGCATACACATATGGCTGGCTTCGATCACGACGGCGACGCCCATCGGGTTGAGGGCTTCCTGGATGCAGTCGCGGATCTGCACCGTCAGCCGTTCCTGCACCTGCAGGCGGCGGGCGAAGCACTCCACCACGCGCGCGATCTTCGAAAGCCCCGTAATGCGCCCGTTGGGGATATAGGCCACGTGGGCCTTGCCGTAGAACGGCAGCATGTGGTGTTCGCACATCGAGTAAAGTTCGATGTCCTTCACCAGCACCATCTGTTTGTATTCTTCGCGGAAGGTCGCCGAGCGGATGATCTCCAGCGGATTTTCGTCGTACCCTTTGGTCAGAAACGACATGGCTTTGGCCACGCGTTCGGGGGTTTTCAGCAGCCCTTCGCGTGCGGGGTCTTCGCCCAGCAGGCGCAGTATTTCGGTGTAATGGCCCTTCAGCGCCTCGACGGTCGCCGGGTCGAACCGTTCCTCCTTGTCGTAATTTTTCAGTTCCATAGGGTGCAAAGATAACGATTTTATTCGGATATGATCCGGTCCATGACCCGGGATGTTCTCGCGGCCGAGGTTCCCGTGGAGGGGCACACGCCCTCGCCGCGCAGCTCCCGGACGATCGTTTCGATCAGCGGACCCTGAATGTGCTCCGGAGGGTCGATCCGGAAACGCTCCGTGCCCCCGGCCGTCGTCAGTTCGATGGGGCTGAACGTGAAGGTGCTGAAGCGTATGATGCCCTTGCGGCCCGTGATGGCGACCGAATCCTCGACGGCCTGGGGCGGGGCGACGAAACACCACGTTCCGGTCCCCGTGACGCCCGAGCGAAAGCGGAACGCCGCCGTGACGGTGTCGGCCACGTCGTAGAATCCGCCGAGGTTGCTTTTGCAGCCCCGGGCGTCGGCGATCTCCCCGAGCAGGAAATCGAGGATGTCGAGCGTGTGCGGTGCGAGGTCGTGGAAATAGCCTTCGCCTCCGACCTCCCGGCGCAGCCGCCACGGAAGCCGGGCCGGATCGCGGTCTTCGGGTCTTTCCGGGCGGAGCAGGCGGACTTCCGCCGTCAACGGCTGCCCGACGGACCCTCCGTCGAGCAGTTCCTTGACTTT
>OGMB01001478.1_pt1 | contig 10259 bp, 6 predicted proteins | sample 1573001 | NCBI WGS metagenome assembly OGMB01 (sample SAMEA2581921, study PRJEB24529) | metagenome | biome: Human gut stool | place: China | collected 2011
AACTGGATGAGGAATTAGGTTATTCCAAGTATGACTATCGAAACAAAGAAACAGACAATAGTAGAAATGGACATTCCAGCAAAACCATGCACACCAGTTATGGAGATATGGATGTGGCGATTCCAAGGGATCGTAACGGTGATTATGAACCACAGCTGATTAAAAAATATCAAAATACCGTAACTCAGGACATGGAAGAAAAAATACTTTCCATGTATGCCAAGGGAATGACAACTGGAGACATTGAATCCCACATGCGTGAATTATACGATATTGATATTTCTGACAGTACAATCAGCCGGATCACAGACAAAATCCTGCCGATTGTAAAAGAATGGCAGGAACGCCCTCTGGAAGAAGTGTATGCTGTAGTATTTATGGATGCAATCCATTATCATGTCCGCAGTGAAGGACGTATTGTAAAACGTGCGGTTTACATTGCCCTTGGTATCGATATGAATGGGAAAAAAGATGTTCTTGGAATGTATGTTGGAGAAAACGAAAGTGCAAAGTTCTGGCTTTCTATCATGAATGGATTAAAAAACAGAGGCGTTGAGGATATCCTGATTGCATGCGTTGATGGTTTAAATGGATTTCCACAGGCAATCGAGGCTGTTTATCCAAAAACAGAGATTCAGCAGTGTATCATCCATCAGATCCGTAATTCAACGAAGTTTGTTTCCTACAAAGACATCAAAAAGCTGATGGCTGATCTGAAGCTTGTATATGCGGCTCCAACGGAAGAAACAGCTTTAAATCTGTCTCATATGCTCTCTCCAGTTCCTGAATTTCCTGATAAGCATACATGGGTAATCCGCTATAGAATCTCATAACAGACATCTTGTCAATGATTCCGGATCTTCTCAAGGTGATTCTCTTTTTTTCTGCAAAATTATTTGCTGCATTGCAGATTTCTAAAGAATCAAACGGTACCGTCAAGATATTCTGCTCTCCTACCGGTCTGTTGTACATGGAATTCTTCCAGAACAACGGTGTTGATTTACTCCACAGCTCCTTTTGGATAATCGCATCCTCAATTTTCTGTTCCAACAATGTCGCATTATCCACACCAAATTTTTCCTTCAGATAATCCGTCATGGTTTTCTTCGCAACTGTCGAGAACTGTCCCAGAACAAAATCAGAGATCAGTTTGCTGATTTCATTTTCATCCTGATTGATCCATTTCTTACAGTTTTCAAACAGATCCATCATCAGCGCATACAGGGTCTGATTCAGATCCAGATTCTTAACATCTTCATCCAGCCCCTCTTTAATATCTTTTACTGACAGAATCTTCCAAGTATAGGTATTCTCTTCTTTGATTCCTTCAGACAGCACTTCCGCATTCTTTGCGAAGGTCTCTTTCAAAGTCTCCAGCATCTGGGTCAGCACTGCGAAGAAATTGTGATCCAGTTTTATCAACAACTTTTTATACTGTTCCAGAAGTTCCCCCATGTTCTTGAACTGTTCTACCTTATAATGATGTACATACAGATTATTCAGCGCATTCAGGTATTCTCCCATACGCTTCTTCTCATTCAGAATACTTGCTGAATCCATACGGATCTTCGCCTGTTCATACTCATCGTCTCTCAGTTGCCCCTGGCGAAGCTCATGTGCGAGATTTTCATTATTCTTCGCAATATAACCGTCCACCGCATAGATCAGGTTCTGGTTGTTTCCGCCAAATAACATTCTCTTGGCATAAAACGGTCCGAAATCCAGGCTTGTTACAAAGGAATCGCACAATGCTTTGTAGGTTCTGCTGATCAGAGAAGTACTTTCCTTCGGAATGTTGAATTCCGTAATTTCTTCCGCCATTGTACGAAGATTCTTCTCCATCTCACCCATGTTGGATGCCAGGAAATCTGACGCACGCTGTACAAACGCTGCATTTCCTCTTGCTTTGTACATTTTCGCATCATAGTTTGTCGGGAAATTCACCGTGCCCGGACAGTTGGCTGTCAGGGATTTGCGCAAGTCTTCATACTGTAACTGATTATTTACCAGGAATTCATTTCTTTCCTTTTCCGTCGGAACTTTGTCATACATCGGTCAAAAAGCCTCAAATAACTTTGCACCCAAATAGGTATCCAGCTCAGCAAAAGGCATTTCTGCAATTGCCATACCGAATATGTTGTAATCCACACTTGCACCATGTTGTAGAGTTATCCCTGCACGAACACAATTCCATACAGAGATATATTCCGCTAAAGACTTACCATTATCTTTCTCCGTCTCCCGTAAATCCCCAAAACTATTAGCCACGAAATTTATAATATTATTTGCAACAAGCCCTATAACAGAATGATAACTATCAGCTATTCTATTTTCCTCAGCATCCATAGCAGAAATCAGATAGCACATATCCACCGGTTGCATTTTGAAATCCACCTTGGTAAAACCGTAATTCATGCGGAAACTATCCTTATTATTGGTAAAATTCATGCAATAATCGAGTTCTTGTAATGCAGCATAGGCATTTACTTTGATATATTGAGAAGTTAGCGGATTATTTATTATTTCCGGTACAGACAGATTCACATCCGGCAGGAAGAAGTAACCGCACACACTCGCATCTGTCTTACCAATTTCCTGCAGTGCCTGCCTTACCAGATAACACACATCTAGAAAAGTACCGCTTCCGGTGCCTCCGGAGATACCTGCGCAGATATGTACCGTCAATTTTCCATTGTTGCAGGCAAGGAGTGCACTCTGCATTTCACTTTTGATCTTGTCAAACAAGGGCCACGCCTTATCGACCAGTAGGAACCGCCCTACCTGGCGGATACCGCCGGCACCTGCAAATGCCTGACTAATAAAAATATGTTCATAATTCAGCCAACTCAATTCCGGTCGGTTTTTTAGAATTTCCGTAGCTACAAAGGTCTCCTTGATATAGGAATTGGATATATCGAAAAATTCTGTATTTCTATCAATATCAGTTAGGTTTCCCGACTGTGCATTGATCTTGGAAGCGTCAGAATCCACGATCAGATATTTGATAGCTGCATAAGTGGGGATCACCGCTTGTTCATCATCCGGTTTTAACTGTTTGAACACTTCTTTTTTCAATTCCATAACCGCATCGGATCCGGTGCCGCCCAGACCGATTACCAAGGTTGCGCCATCTTGTCTTTCAGCCTGTTTTGCATGGTCAATGACACCGCCTCCACACGATAGCAACAATCGACTATAACTTGCCATAACTCTCCCTCCCTGTATCTCATTTTTTCATTTTATAGTACAATGTTTTGCCTTTTACACCAAATACCTTCATTCAATAGGTCTAATAGTTGCCCCGAAAGCTTGCCGGAATCGGCGACGGCAGTAACTGATTCCAGTCAACTTCTCCTCTTTCGTACAAATGGCGTCCCGGTTGGTTATCTGCCTCATATGCGCTCTCCAATTCCTGTAGTCCTTGATAAGCATACAAAGGTAGTCCGATACAGGTTCTCATAACAGACATCCTGTCAGCGGTGTAGGTTTTTCTTATAGTAGTCCTCTCTTTTGCTGCAAAATCATTGGCCGCATGACAGATTTCAGAAGCATCATATGGTACCGTCAGAACATTCTGTTCTCCTATTTGATTGTAGTAAAAGTAGTTTTTCCAGAACAACGGTTTTGATTTGCTCCACAATTTTTTCCGGATAATCTCGTCCTCGATTTTCTGTTCCAGCATTGTCGGATTATCCACTCCGAATTTTTCTTTCAGATAATCTGTCATCGTCTTCTTGGTCGCTGACTGGAACTGTCCCAGAATAAAATCAGAGATCATCTTGGTGATTTCATTTTCATCCTGATTGATCCATTTCTTACAGTTTTCACACAGATCCATCATCAACACATGTAATGTCTGATTCAAGTCCAGATTCCTAACAATTTCATCCAATTCCTCCTTAATGTCTTTCACAGACAAAATCTTACAGATGCAAGGATTCTCTTCTCTAATACCGTCAGACAACACTACTGCATTCATTGCAAAAGTCTCTCCCAGAGTCTCCAACATCTGTGTCAGCACTGCAAAGAAGTTGTGATTCAGTGTTATCAACTGACTTTTATACTGCTCCAGGAGATTCCCCATGGTCTTGAACTGTTCTATCCTATAACGATGTACATACAGGTTGTTCAGTGCATTCAAATATTCTTCCATGCACTTCTTCTCACTCGGGATGTCTGCCGAATCCATACGTTTCTTCGCCTGTTCATACTCGTCATCTCTAAGTTGACTCTGGCAAAGCTCATGTACGAGATTTTCATTATTCTTTACAATATAACCGTCCACAGCATGGATTAGATTCTGATTGTTACCGCCAAATAACATTCTCTTGGCATAAAACGGACCGAAATCCAGATTTATCACAAAGGAGTCACACAATGCTTTATAGGTTCTACTGATCAGCGAGGTGCTTTTCTTTGGAATATTGAATTCCTCATTTTCTTCCGTCATCGTGCAAAGCTTCTTCTCCATCTCCCCCTTGTTCGATGCTAGGAAATCTGCTGCGCACTGTACGAACACTGCATTGCCTCTTGTTTTGTACATTTTCGCATCATAGCTTGTCGGGAAATTCACCACACCCGGACAGTTGGCAGTCAAGGATTTGCACAGATCTTCATACTGCAACTGGTTTTTGATCAAGAATTCCTCTCTTTCCTTTTCAGTCGGAACTTCGTTATACATCGGGCGAATATACTCAAATAATCTTGCCCCCAAATAGGTATTTATCTCGGTATAAGGTATTTCTGCAATTGCTACACCGAATATGTTATAATTTACATTCGCTCCATGCTGTAGAGCTATTCCTGCACGAAGGCAATTCCACTCAGAGACAGATTCCGTTAAAGACTTACCACTATTTTTCTCCGTCTCACACAAATCTTCAAAATTCTTAGCCATAAAGTTTATGATGTGATTTGTAACAAGATTCATCGCATAACAATAGCCATTGTCTATTCTATTCCCCTCAGAGTCCATGGCAGAAATCAGATAGCACATATCGATCGGTTGCGTCTTGAAATCCACCTTAGTAAAACCATAGTCCATCCGGAAACTATCCTTATTATTGGCAAAATTCATGCAATAATCCAGTTCCTGAAGAGCAGCATACCCATTTACTTTGATATATTGGGAAAGCAAAGAGCTACGCATTATTTCCGGTACAGACAAATTCACATCCGGCATAAAAAAATAACCACAGACCGTTGCGTCTTCCTTTTCTATTTCCTGTAACGCCAGCCTGACCAGATAACAGACATCCAAAAAAGCTCCGCTTCCGGTACCTCCGCAAAGTCCTGTACAGATATGTACTGTCAATTTTCCATTGTTGCAGAAGCTGAGCGCACTCTGCATTTCACTCTTGATTTTTTCATACAATGCAAGCGCCTGATCTACCAGCCGGAGTCTCCCTATCTGCCGGATACCTCCGTAGCTTTCCCGTGCCTGATTAATAGTCATATGTTCATAATTCAACCAATAAAATTCCGGTCTTTTTTTCAGTAATTCATCTGTTCTGAAAATTTCCCTAATATTGCAATGAGATAAGTCAAAATATTCTGTATTTCTATCAATGTCTATAAATCTTCCCGTCTGTGCATCAATTTTGGAATCATCAGAATCCACGATCAGATATTTGATGGCCGCGTAGGTAGGAATTGCAGTTTGTTCATCATCCGGTTTTAACTGTTTGAACACTTCTTTTTTCAATTTCATAACAGTATCGGATCCGGTACCGCCCAGACCGATTACCAAGGTTGCGCCGTCTTGTCTTTCGACCTGCTTTGCATGGTCAATGACACCGCCTCCACATGATAGTAATAATTGACCGTAACATGCCATAACTATCCCTCCTTCCCTTTTATAGTATAATGTGTTCTCTATTTTTGCAATAAATGCATTGCACTTTTTTGGGAAATATCGATAAAAAAAGACTGAATCCGGTTTTATACCAAATCCAGTCCTATTGTCTATTCTCTGATTATAAACGTAACTATTTCACTTTTTACTTTAGCGACTCTTCGGGCATCCGCCGCAGCTGCCGCATCCCCCCTGCACAGCCTGTGCGGTGAGGTCAAACGGGGTAGTCACGAGACAGATCGCCTGGGAGGAAATTCCCTCTCCGCTTCCGGTGAATCCCAGTCCTTCCTCTGTGGTGGCCTTGACATTGACCTGTCCGATATCGATCAGCAATGCTTTTGCGATATTTTCACGCATGGTATCAATATGAGGACGCATCTTGGGCGCCTGCGCAATAATCGTCGCATCAATGTTCTCAATAAATACGTGATTTTCTTCCAACAGCTCGCCTACTTTTTCCAGTAATTTGATAGAAGAAATTCCCTTATACGAAGGATCTGTATCCGGGAAATGTTTTCCGATATCTCCCAGTGCTGCCGCGCCCAACAGTGCATCCATGATCGCATGAAGCAGGACGTCCGCATCCGAATGTCCCAAAAGTCCTTTTTCATAAGGTATTTTTACGCCGCCAATGATGAGGTCTCTGCCCTCCACCAGACGGTGCACATCATATCCCATTCCGATTCTCATAGCAATCTCCCTTCCGAAGGTATCACAATATAGCCAAAGCCATATTTATAATGCCAATTTTACCCCAACAGCATATTTCTGTCACTTGCGAAAATACTCTATCGGGCATTTTTCACATTAATTCTTGTTTATGAGCGTTTTCACACACGCTCCGTTTCTCGAATATTATTGTATCTGCTTTACCGTGCCACCGCACAATCCATCAATGCTTCCGTACTGTCGAATACATAGACCGTATAGCAGCCGTCCTCATACACCTTTTCGCCCTGTTTCAGTGCCGGTGCTTTCGCATATTCCGCGCATTCCTCCGCAGTCAGCAGCAGGAATGTTTCCCCGGTATGATATCCTTCCTCATAATATTTCATGGGAGAAGACCACTTGAAATACTCCAGATGCTCGGGATCTCCGATATTGCCGATCTCCACTGCTCCGTTCGTAAGTTCCGTGATAATGTTGGCATTATTATAAGTAGCAAAACCAAAATCATACCCGTTTTCCGCAAGGAACTGTGCCACAGGACGCTTCGTTTCGTTCTTGTCCACCGTAAGGAACGACATCACCGTCTTTCCCGTGCCAAGAATCAAGCAGATCGTAAGCAGCGTCACCACTGCAAAACGGTCAAACGGCAGTTTCTCCTCTTCCAGATAAAAGCACAATACCGGCAGTACAAAGATAAAGATCGTAATGTAATACCGGGGTACCATCGTGCTGGTGGTAAAGATAAATACGAACAGATTCAGCACAAAGCTCACCTTCACGAAAAGTGTGACCAGGCTGCGAAGTCCGCTTCTGTTCTGCATTTTCCCATGTTTCACCGTCACGTATCCATAGATTGCGAGCATCACGAACGCCGCCATGGTCACGATTCCGCGCAAGGATAAAAATCCCTTATCCGGAATATAGCCAAACAGCATCAGCAGGCATCCGAGTGCATTCTGAATTCGTTCAAACAATACCCCATGATATAACGCAATGAAATTCGTCGCACCATAGGTCTGGAAGACATATTTATGGCTGATCCATACCACATTAATGCCATATCCCACGACTGCGAAAAAAGCTCCAGCCAGGCTGTACAGGAAATACTTCATCCGGTCGGTACGCCATAACTTTCCGAAGTTCTCCTTCGTCATCGCACCGCGGAAATTCTGAAATTCCTCTGCGCCGAACACATAGAAGAAGCTTGTCAGCACTAACGGGCATTGCAATACTAACAGATAGCGCACACCGGACATTCCACAGACAATTGCCAGAAGTACATAAAATATCCACAGGCTGATCTTTCGTTTTTTCCCATAATCGCCGCTGCACAGCCGCAGATACATTCCGAAGAACCAGAACACCAGAATCACATGGGATATATAGGTATTACCCATCTGCATGTGCGTCATCATCGTCTCGGAAAAAGGCAACAGCAGCAGGCAGGAACTCAGTACCGTAAGCTCCTTCGACACCTTCAGTGGCTTCATAAAATAATAGTAAGAAGCCAGCATCAATCCGTAAAACACCACATTCGTAATCGTACGGATCACATGCCAGTTGCTGCAGATACAAAAAAGCGGTCCCATGATCAGCTGGGTATACAGCACACGGAACTCCGTAGAATAATACCAGTTCGTCGTCGAAATGATCCTATGCTCTCCTGCAAGAATCCGGGAGAAGATCATCTCCGCCGCCATATCAGAATCCAGCCAGTGATCCTGACTGATGATATTTAATCCTAACAGGAGCAAAAGTGTCGCTCCCAATAAAATATAAGGTATCGTTTTTTTCCGTGTTTTCATAGTTGCAAACCTTTCTGCAATTTACCGTCTTATGCATTCTTCCCTAACTATACACGATTTGCCGCAAAAGCACAACTGCGGCTTTTGCGGCAAATATATAAGAATTCTCATTATCTCTTTCTCTTGGGGAAGCTGTTGCCGATACCGGGTTCTTCCTTCTTTTTACGCTTCTTACGTTCCCGTTCTTCGCGGTCACCTGTGAGCTTGCGTTCTGCTGTCTTTTTATCGCGACCGCTGCGTTTTCTGTCGCTGCGGCCGAACCTGCTGTTCTCCCCATCGCGGCTGTCTTCGCGGCCGGCGCCGTCACCACGGCCGAATCTGCGACGTTCACGATGTTCCTCATCGTCCCTGCCGTTATCCCGGCGTCTGCCGCCTCTGCGTCCGAAGTTACGGCCTTCGTCACCGCCTCTGCCGAAACGTCCTCTCTCGCCGAAACGACCACGGCGCTGCGCATACTCATCTGCCGCAATCTCTTCGCCCTTATCACCGACCTGATACTTTAACATGGCTGCTGCCAGTTCCAGTGCGTCGCAGCCTTCCTCTTCCATCTTGCGCTGCAGGAAGCTCTTCATCAGTTCGATGTCTTCATGCTCATGCAGTTCCCATGCATTGTTCAGATACTTGTCTGCTTTCGCCTTGAGTACCTTCGCCGCTCCGGGAAGCTTTTTCTCGGTGATCGTGGTATGGCAGACTCTCTCGATCTCACGAATCTTGTAGATCTCTCTGCTGTTTGCAAACGTAAAGGATCTGCCCTTTCTGCCGGCACGCCCGGTTCTGCCGATACGGTGCACGTAATACTCAATATCCTGTGGAATGTCATAGTTGATGACCGCTTCCACATCATCCACATCAATCCCTCTGGCTGCCACATAGCGATCAGGATGCTGGCGCCGCCGTTACGGAAACGGTTCATCGCCACATCACGCTGCGCCTGGGACAGGTCGCCGTGCAGTCCTTCCGCCTGAAATCCCTGCTGCTTCAGCAGATCCGCCAGCTCGTCCACCTTCTTCTTTGTGTTACAGAAGATCAGTGTCAGCTTCGGCTGATAATATTCCAGCAGTCTCACACAGGCTGCATCCTTGTCCTGATTTTTTACACGATAAAATTTCTGCGATACCAGTGGAATCGTCAATTCCTTTGCCGCTACTTTTACCAGTTTGGCATCCTTCTGAAAACGGTCGGTGATCTCTAAGATCGGCTTCGGCATAGTTGCGGAAAACAGCGCGGTCTGGTGCTCTCCCGGGATCTGTCCCAGGATCAGCTCCATGTCCTCACGGAAGCCCATGTTCAGCATTTCGTCCGCTTCGTCCAGTACCACCATGTTGACCAGATCCAGTTTGATCGTATGTCTGCGCATGTGATCCATGACACGTCCCGGAGTGCCTACGATGATCTGCACGCCCCGCAGACCCGCGATCTGGCGGCTGATGTCCTGTCCGCCGTATACGGGAAGCACTTTGATCCCGTGCATATATTTTGCGATTTTACGCAGTTCTTCCGCTGCCTGAATTGCCAGTTCTCTGGTCGGGCACAGGATGATCGTCTGTAATTTTTTCACGTCCGGATTGATATGCTGAATAGCAGGGATACCGAATGCTGCGGTCTTGCCGGTACCGGTCTGCGCCTGTCCGATGATGTCCTCGCCCTGTAATAAATAAGGAATCGCCTGCTCCTGGATTGGAGACAGCTTCTCGAATCCCATCTCACGGATGGCGCGCACAATGCGGTTATCCAATAACGGCTCGATGGAGGCGATGCCGTCCTGCTCATTTTCCTGCTGCACGCTTGTCTCGTCCTGCAAAATTTCCTGTTCCTTTACTGCTTCTTCATTTTCCAAAAAATAACTCACTGAATGCTCCTTTTAATTAACTCCACACAACAATTCAGAACCGCATTCGCAAAATCGTCTCTTTGAGAGTATTCACAATCCC